>OIWN01000049.1_pt1 | contig 100336 bp, 82 predicted proteins | sample 1587591 | NCBI WGS metagenome assembly OIWN01 (sample SAMEA3888901, study PRJEB22519) | human gut metagenome | biome: human gut; feature: human-associated habitat; material: faeces | place: Denmark | collected 2010 | reverse complement strand
ATAATTCTCTTGGCTTTATGCTATTTTGCTAGCACATTACAAACATAGGAACTAAATATGCTTATATAGAAATTGTCTAAATAGCATCCGACGCCTGAAGTCGAAATAAGTAATGACTAATCCTTTGATATTCAAGTTATGAATGAAGAAGGATTAGTCTTTGTGCGCTTTGAGAAATAGATAAATAATGCATTGAAAAACAAACCTTTGCAATTTTACAAATGCCTGGAAATATATGTTTCAGAAGTGTGTAAAACAAGCGGTTGAAAACCAATATATTATAAAAGCCTTGTAAAAAGCAAGCGAAAAGGCATTTGTTTTTATAGAAATAGATTCCGAACTTTGTTCCGTAGAAGTATAGCTTAAAAATATAGAGAGGACAAATATGATTGAAAACAATCAGGCTATTGTATTGTGGCAACGTTGTCTTGACTTTATTCGTGACAACGTTAATACGACAGCCTTTACTACTTGGTTTGAACCCATCGTGCCTGTCAAATACGAAGGGAAAGCTTTGACTATTGGAGTTCCGAGCCCTTTCTTCTATGAGTATCTGGAAGAAAAATACGTGGAACTCTTGCGTGCCGCCATCTATAAAGAGATAGGTGAGGGTACGGAGTTGATGTATTCCATTTTGACCGACAAAACGAATCACATAGCCATTGATATGAAAGGGACAGAACGCTCGGGCGCTTTGTCTCCTCAGAAGCCCATACATGATGGGAATAAGGCTCCTACATTGTTGCAGGCTCCTGTAGTTCAGGATTTAGACCCACATTTGAATCCTAACTATAATTTTGAAAACTTTATCAAGGGTACCAGCAATGAGTTTTCGCGCACAGTGGCTGAGACGGTGGCTCAGAATCCGGCACGTACTTTCAATCCGTTGTTCTTGTACGGACCTTCAGGGGTAGGAAAAACGCATTTGATTAATGCTATCGGTACGCGTATCAAGGAATTGTATCCGGAGAAGCGTGTGCTTTATGTGTCTGCACACTTGTTTCAGGTGCAGTACACCGATTCGGTTCGTACCAATCATTTTAATGATTTCATCAGTTTTTACCAGACTATTGATGTGCTGATTATTGATGATATTCAAGAATTTGCCGGAATGACCAAGACACAGAACACGTTTTTCCATATATTCAACCATCTGCATCAGAACGGGAAGCAGCTTATTCTTACGTCCGACCGTGCACCGGTGATGTTGCAGGGGATGGAAGACCGCTTGTTGACACGTTTCAAGTGGGGACTGATTGCCGAACTGGAAAAGCCGGATATTGAGTTGCGCAAGAACATCTTGCGTAGTAAAATCCGTCGCGACGGTCTTACAATACCTGAATCTGTGATTTGCTATATAGCCGAAAATGTAAACGAGAGTGTACGCGAACTGGAAGGAATTGTCAATTCTTTGTTAGTATATTCTATCCAGTTGAAACGGGAAATCAACTTGGAACTGGCACAGCATATTGTGCAGAAAGCTGTGCGTTGTGCCGAAGTGAAACCGCTTACGGTCAATGATATTATAGAGAAGGTGTGCAAGCATTATCAGATAGATACTTCTGCTATCCATACCAAGACCCGCAAGCGTGAGGTGGTGCAGGTACGCCAGCTTGCAATGTATCTGGCAAAAAAGCATACCGATGTTTCATCTGGCAAGATTGGCCAGATGATAGGAAACAAAGACCATGCTACCGTGCTTCATGCTTGCAAAATCATTAAAGACCAGGTGGAAGTGGACAAGGCATTCAAGAGCGAAGTAGAGGAAATCGAAGCAAGTTTGCATCGGTGAGATATGAAATTTCCTTTTTAAAGATATTTCTTTGTAAAAGGGTTGCATATTTCAAATGAATGTCGTACCTTTGCACTCGCAATTAAGAAACGGGGTTCCGTAGCTCAGCTGGATAGAGCAACGCCCTTCTAAGGCGTGGGTCGAGCGTTCGAATCGCTCCGGAATCACAGAAATCTGTAAGTGGTTTTTCCGCTTGCAGATTTTTGTTTTTTCTACTCCACACGTCATTAATTTGTGCATTTGTTCAAGTATGCCTTTTGATGAACATAAGTGAGTGGACCGTTTCACATAAGTGACTTGGGTGTTTCACATAAGTAAGTCAGTCGTATCACTTATGTTCGTTGATACCGCATATGGTATAGTATGGCTTGTTTATTTTCTTCTCCTGAATTCAGCGCAGACGATAGCTGTGGCTATGGCTACATTCAGTGATTCGCTGGTGGCTCTTTCAGGCGGATAGTTTGGGATGAACAAGCGGTGGTTGATAACTTCGGCTATGTCCGGGCTGATGCCATTGCCCTCGTTGCCCATTATGATGATGCCTTTGCTATCTAAAGCTTCTTCGTATATGTTATTTCCGTTTAGGAATGTACCGAAGAGGGGAACGTCTGCCTTGACCTGTTCTGTGATAAATGCGGCCAGGTCACAGTAATGGAATTTTACGCGTGCGATGGCTCCCATCGTAGCCTGTACGGTTTTGGGGTTATAGATGTCAGCCGTACCTCGCGAGCAGAATATGTGTTCGATGCCGAACCAGTCTGCCACCCGTGCTATTGTTCCTACATTTCCGGGATCTTGAACATCGTCCAGTGCCAGGCAGAGTGAGTGTCTGGCTGCATCTGCTTCTACTTTATGTGGCGGTTGTTCGAAGATAGCCAGTACTTCCTGAGGGGTTTTCTGCAGGCTGATACGAGATAGTTCATCTCTCTTTACCACAATGATTTCGGAAGCTTGGATGTAGGGGTGTTGGTTCAGCCATTCGTCGGTGCCTACTATCAGCCGGCATGTAAAATGCCCCAGCAGGTCGCCTACCAGTTTCGGTCCTTCGGCGATGAAGGCTTGTTCTTCTTTCCGGTTCTTTTTCTGTTCCAGCGAGTGGATGTATTTGATTTTGTTTTTGCTGAGCATACGTTTTCGTTTAAAATGACACCTGTCAGGAATCACAAGGGGAGTCAGAAAAGGTGGTATTGTTCACATTTTGGGTTGGAAGTTAGCAGCCGATACTTGTATGCTTGTTTCATAAAGCTGAATCACGGGCTTTTAACTACCGGGCATAGTGATAATTCTTGCGAAGCATGACCACTTTAACTCCTGATTCGCACAAATAACAAATATTTACGGGCAAAGCTAAGAAGATATTTTCAATAAATCCCTATCTTTGCGGATAAATTTGCATTCCCTCTGAGTAGTATATGAAAAAAAAGGTTCTGATAAACGTATTCCTGATGCTTGCTGTTATGTTGCTGGCAGGCTGTTCAGTGAGCAAGTTTATTCCAGAGGGGAGCTATTTGTTGGATGATGTTAAAATAGAGTCGGATAATAAAGAGATTAAGTCGTCGCAGATGAATCTTTATGTCCGTCAGACCTCTAATGCCAAATGGTTCAGTATTGTCAAGCTTCCCATGTATATTTATAGTGCTTCAGGGCTGGATTCTACAAAATGGCTGAATCGTTTTTGGCGCAAGATAGGTGAGGCTCCCGTCATATATGACCGTGAGGCTGCTCAGGAAACCCGTGAGGAAATGGAAAAAGCCGTACAGAATATGGGATATATGGGAGCTACTGTAGATATGGACGAGGTGTCTTCGGGCAACCGGATGAAAGTGTATTATTCGATTCATTCGGGGCAACCGTACGTTGTAGAGCGTCTGACTTATGACATTTCCGATTCGAAAATAGCCGCTTATCTGGCAGAAGATTCTACTCATACCCGTCTGTACGAGGGAATGCGTTTCGATGTAAACGTACTGGATGAGGAGCGTCAGCGTATTACCCAATACTTGCAGGACCGTGGGTATTACCGTTTCAATAAAGATTTCATAACTTATCAGGCGGATACGATGCTGAATACGCATCGGGTAGGTTTGACAATGAGATTATTGCCTTACCGCCGTACAAAGGATGATGCGCCTCAACCCCATAGGCAGTACACATTGCGTAATGTGCGTTATGTGCTGGGGGTAGATTTTGCAGAATTGTCAGAGGATGCTTTGCGCGGGCTCGATTCGATATCTTCCGGTGGAGTCGGGCTTTTTTATAAAGACAGACCTTTTTTACGTCCGCGGGTCGTAACCGATTATAATCATTTACATCCGGGGGATTTGTATTGCAGCCGTAATGTACAGGACACTTATTCTTCGCTGGCGAGGCTGTCAGTATTGAAATATTCCAATATCCGTTTCGATGAAGTACGGTTGCCCGGCGATTCTGCCCGTGTGGATGCATATATCTTTTTGTCTAAGAACAAAAACAAAGCCCTTTCATTCGAAATAGAAGGTACCAATTCGGCTGGTGATTTAGGAGCAGCCGCTTCGGCTTCATTTATCCACCGCAACTTGTTTAAAGGATCGGAAACGTTTACCTTGAAATTGCGTGGTGCGTACGAAGCGGTAAGCGGACTGGAGGGGTATGCCAACAGCAATTATGTGGAGTATGGCGTGGAGAGCAGCATCAATTTCCCCGAATTTATGTTTCCTTTTTTGTCATCCGACTTCAAACGGCGTGTCCGGGCAACCTCAGAGGTCAGTGTGAAGTTCAATTCACAGGTACGTCCGGAGTTCGAACGTACGTTGGCTTCTGCTGCTTGGAGTTACCGGTGGTCGCGTAGGGGAAAAGCTACGCACCGGTTTGATGTGCTCGACATCAACTATGTTTACATGCCTTACATTTCCGGTGCTTTCAATGATTATCTCGACCGTATGGACCAGGTCAATCCTTTGTTGCGGCATAGTTATGAAGACCTTTTTATCGTGCGGATGGGGTATACTTATACATACAACAGTGCAGGAGGAAATGCGATGAAGGCTGCCAAGAGCAATTCGTATTCCATCCGTTTCAATATTGAAGAGTCGGGCAATCTGCTTTATGGATTTTCGCGCCTGGTGCATAAGAAACCGAAATACGGTGATGCTTATCAGTTGGCAAACATCGATTTTGCCCAATATGTAAAGATGGATATTGATTTTGCGAAGAATTTTGTGATAGACGACCGGAACTCGTTGGTATTTCATGCTGGGTTGGGCATAGCTTGCCCGTATGGCAATTCGAGAAGCCTGCCTTTCGAAAAGCTTTATTTCTCGGGTGGAGCCAATAGTGTGCGTGGCTGGAGAGTGCGTACGCTGGGACCTGGTTCGTACCGGGGAGACGGGAATACCATCGATTATGTCAATCATACAGGTGATATCAAGCTTGACCTTAACATCGAGTATCGTACCTATTTGTTCTGGAAATTGAACGGTGCGGCATTTATCGATGCCGGTAATGTGTGGAATATTCGTACCCAAGGCACACAGACCGAAGGCGTTTTCAAGTTCAACCGTTTTTATAAGCAATTGGCAGTAGCATATGGTTTGGGCATTCGTTTTGACCTCGATTTTCTAATCCTGCGTTTCGACGGTGGTATGAAAGCCATCAATCCGATGTATACGGGCAAAGACCGTTATCCGATTGTTTCACCTGATTTCAAGCGTGATTTTGCTTTCCACTTTGCTGTAGGCTATCCCTTCTGATTAGTTTAATTCAATTATAAAGACAAGATGAAAGATTCTAACAATTTGTATACGAAAGAAGAAATTCAGGAACTGGAACATTGGTTCGATAGCAAGGAGCTTCCTAAGAGTTTGCAATTGGACAAGGCTACATATATCCCAGACCTGAAAGAAACATTGCACAGGTTGTTTCTGCAAGCAGACCAATGCTACGAAAATCCGAAGATGCAAGGTTGTATTTATCTGTTAGAACGCATCAAGGCAAAGCTGGAGGAATGAAGAATGAAGAATCTCATGTGGCGAAGCGATTCTTCATTCTTCATTTAAAAAAGTTCATCATTCCTCAAACTTCTGCTTGCGTAGAGTTTCTTTCAGCACTTTCGACATTGCCTCGTTTCCTTCTTTCGTGTAGCGGATGTCGGTGAAAATCTGTGCCAGCGTTTCAGTATGGTTGATTTCCACGAAATGCTTGTTCTCGGGCAGTGACTCCTTGTAGGCATAGATACGGTCGATGTCCTCGGGCGAATAGTCATGATATTGCTCTTCGTGAACGATGCCTTCCAAAGGCAGACGGTCGGTCTGGGGAGGACATTCATCGGGATAGCCCACGGTGATGGTAGCAAGCGGAATGACCCGTTCGGGCAGGTTCAGGACTTCGATGATTTGGTCGGGATTATAAATCGTGGTGCCCAGGAAACAGGTGCCCAGTCCGGCGGCTTCTGCAAGTGTGCAGAAGTTTTGTGTAAGCATGATGGCATCGATGCTGGCATTCATGAACGAGAGCAGGTTGTCGTAACCTGGTTCTGCCTTGCGTTGGCGACACCACTTCACAAAGCGGTTGAAGTCGGCGCAGAAGGTCAGCACCACGGGAGCCTCTGCCAGCATTGGCTGGTGGAAATGTGCGGGTGCCAGCCGTTCTTTCATTGCCGGGTCACGTGTGATAATGACGCTATACAACTGCATGTTACCCATTGTTGGGGCACGGAAAGCTTCTTCCAGCAATCCGTTCAGCAAGTCGGCAGGAATGTCCTGTTGCTTATACTTGCGTATCGTACGTCTGTTTTTGATAGAATCCATAATTTGTTTTTGGTTTTTGGTTTGAGCAAAGGTAATATAAAATGAGCAAATAAACAATGTGTTAATGTGCTAATGTGCCAATGTTCGTTACGCCGGATTTTGATAATGTTTACTGCGGTTTAATGTACCTCGAATTCGGATAATTTGATGCCATAGCCCATTTCGGGCCATTCTACGTAGATGTCTTGGTCGTCTGTATGCCTCACTATCAACACTTGTTGCGTAGGGTTGATTGTTTGAAGAAAATCGTATGCCTCTATGGGCAATTGGTACGTGCGGCTGTCCCCATTGTGCCTGATGAAGAGCTTCAGGCAAGTCCGGCTGATGCTGACATCTTCCAGCTGGTAGGTGTCTTTCAGGTCAATTCTGCCTGCAAACAACGCTTTGGCTTGTTCGAAGATGGAATTTCCTTGTTCTTTATCCCATTTGTTCATGATTCTTGCCCACACTTTTTCTTCTTTGTCTTTCGGTTTTTCCAGATTTATCTGTTTCATGGCTTCAGGAAGCCCGAATAGATTACCTGTTGCAGGATTGGCTTCCAGATAGAGTGTATGTGTTTCTTCATCATATCCGTAGGCATAAAAACACCATTCTCTATGTGCTCCAGTTCCTCGGCAAGCTTGAAGGATGAGCGGGTCGTCTTCTTTATCTACCGACCAAAAGCAAAACACCAATGCGTCTTTCAGTACGAATGTGCAGATGTCTTTTCCTGCTTCCAGGCACAATACGATGTAGCACCCGTTTGTGGCACGCCCGAAACTATGCTCTACCAGTACCCATACTTGGCTGCCTTGTAGGTAAGGGTGCCCGGGTATGCGCCAAAAGCTTTTTGCATCCCAACCGAATAACATCATGCTTTGACTGGCATAGCTGCTGAAATCCGCTTCCGTATAGCGTCGGAACAAGATGGTACAGTTTTCGATGATTTTCCACAAGTTCGATGCTTTTGTCAGTTCTTTCAGATTGAAAGAAATTTCATGCGCGTCCGTCCTTTCCGGGTACCAGTAGGATAACATACTGTCCAATTCGTCTATCAGCAGGCAGAAAGTGCGTTGGGGGTTTTCCTTATAAGGGTCGATATTTCGGCATCGTATATAAATCACCGTCACGATGCCCCAATACACATCCGGTTCGTCCGCTTTCAGGTCTTTCAGTATCGGGGCGGTTTCTTGCTGGAATTCCGGAGAACAAGCTTCGTAATCATCATCGGTCAGCATGAGCAGCAAGTATCGAAGCCACTTCGGATGTTTCCGGTCCATTTCGGGCAGAATCAAGTCGCTGAAATAAGCGGCCCCTTCAAAGATACGCGCTAAGTTATACAAGTGCCTTTCCGTGAGGCAGTGCTCTTCCAGGAGCTTGTCCCACACGTCGTCCACCGTACTGTCTTTCGTTTCATCCCTCATAATCCGATAAAGGGTTGCCTTGTTGCTTTCGTATCCCAAGTCTTTGGCGAGTGCGGAAGCCGAAGGCGCGAAAGCCCGGTTTTCGATGAGGCATTGCAATATCTTTCGTTTCTCATTCATGTCTGTATCAATTTAAGCCGGTTTTGATACAAAACGCCGGCACCTGCCGAAATCCGTCCTTATATAATATAAGGAGTAAACGGGAAAACCGTAATTTTGTATCAATCGGATGTAAAGGTAAAAAAACTCCCGAAAAAGAGCGTCATGTCCGGCAAAAAATGTATATTTGCATGATGCGGGCTGGAGAAATGGCCCATATTTATGGAAAGCGTTTTTTGCTTTCGTCCTAAGAAACGAAATCGCCAAAATTCAGACTCAGACGGATGAAAGGAACATGACGCTCATCTGTTTTGTATATGTCTGTGTACAGCCCGTGTTGTACCTGTACATACCAAGACGGCGTGGGAGTACTGTTTATATTCATTTCTGGGTAAGGCGTTTGGCGATGCCTGTTTCTTGATGGATAGCAGACAAGTCCTCACGCCTTTACTTTTGTGTTAAATCTAATGCTGAATTCGGAGGGCTTATAGGCGTATAAGTAATAAAAGGTAATGCTATGATAAAATTTGATAAGGAAACTATTATCGAAAAGTTCAAAAGCGGTGAATGGATGGATAAAGCCCAGTCTTGTCTGAAAACCCCCGATAGCCTGAAAAAATTGTCCGATGATTTGAGTGGATACATGAATAAGGACGGTTTGAAGAACGTACAGAGCCAACTCGTTCAATTGTATGATTACGTAAAACAGTTATTAACGAAAGGATATTATGACTATAAAGATCATACACTTGTACTTATTATTGCGGTCATTATCTATGTTGTATCTCCGATTGATTTGATTCCAGACTATCTTCCTGCAGTCGGATTGATTGATGACAGTGCTCTTGTGGGGTGGTTATTTCAAAAATTGGGAGATAAGTTAAACCAATCCATACAAGAAATGGAACAGGAAAAGACAAAGGATACAGAGAAACTTTTGGATTAAATGTTGCGGAAACTGCGATGTTCGGACAGTTTTTGTCCGTGTCGCCCCCTACTTTTGACTTAGAAAATACAAAATAATTCAAATGAATGTCTCACTTATAAACACACAAGCGTTATGGCAGATAAAGATTTAGATTTTTTGTATCAGTGTTCCAATGAACAGCTGAAATTGCTTGCCGATTTTATGTTGTACGATAAAGACGGCAAGTTGAGATGGACAGAAGAAATTTCTTCTACACAAGCTTTCAAGTTGTATTACCCTCATGAAATGGTAAAGCTCGTGCCTACCTTGATTGATGAATTGCAGAAATTTGGCGGGAATACCCTCTTTAATATGTTCAGAGGGCATGGCGTTTCTTACCGAGAGATACTGACATCGGTATGCAAACAGCTGAAAGTATCTTATCACAAAGACGCCTCTACGGAATTGATCGAGCACTATATGCTACAGAAATTCCTCATCATGTCGGTAGAAAAAATGACGGAAGAAGATGTGCATCATCTTTCAGAAAAACTTACGAAAGAATCGTTGGCAAAGCAAATCGGGCTTCTGAAAGCAGGTTCTCCGCTATTCATCCGTTTGACAACCATGTTAATTACTCAGATGGCTACTAAATATGGTTTGAAACAAGCGGCAAACTTAGTGGCTAAGTTCGCAGGAGGCAGAGCATTCGCGGTTCTGGCAGGCCCTATCGGCTGGGTATTGTCCCTTGGCTGGGTGGCTTTCGATATTGCCGGCCCTGCCTATCGGGTGATGATTCCTTGCACGATAACTATTGCCTACCTGCGCATGGTTTACGATAAGTCAGAAGACGAACTAAACGATATCCTGCGATGAAACATTACTGTTTGTCTTGCGGACTAAATCAATTACCCTAAATCAATTGCTGTATGGAATTTAACTTTAAGATGCGTTTGCTTGGTTATTATAATACGGATAACCAACGTATGAATGAGGAAAACTTTCGGAAGGATGATGCTAAGGTTCTTGCCAGTTTGTTTGATAAAACTTTTGCGAATATTCCTGATAATGCCGATGTTTTGTTCGCTCAAGCATTACGAGGGCATGGTGTGTTTATATTTCGTGATAACGATTACAACTTGTATGCATACTATCCTTATGAACATATTGCAAGGATAACAGAAGTACGTTATAGTGCAAATGCAATTATTAAAGCCTCCCCCGGTTATAAAAAATGGTTTGTACCAGGAGAACCGTTTGTTATAGAACAGGTTTATGATAATAACGTTCTCTTTTATGATCTTTCAAAAAATGAGAAAAAGATTCGGTTACCAGAAAAATTTTTATATAAATCACGGGAAGATTATTACATAAAATTAGGGAATTCAGAATATGCTATAAAGTGGAATGGAGAGATTAGCATTTCTGAAATGAAAAAATTAATTCTGCATCGTTGGACGTGTTTGGACGAAAGACGTATGAAGGATTATTGTGGAAATTGTGATGGTTGGGATTATAGCGGTTGTGATATGGAAAGGTGCAGGGAGGATTGTGAGGGTTGTGGAGGCAGACGGTATAAATGCAATAATAGTTGTTTTTATCATCGTCATTCGACCGCCATTGTTATTTGTTATATTCCTGAACTCATAACAGAAGAGTTGAATAAGGCTATAGAATTAATAAAGAGCGTAATGAATTCATCTTCTGAAAAATGTTTAGACGATTGGCAATATGATGTATTGTGTTCGTTGCGGGATGATTGTGATTTTATTCAGGAGTATTTGAATGTGGATATGGAGGTAATAGATTCATTCCGTAGAAAATTTAGTACGATACTATATCTTCACGAGCATAAAAATGCTATTTTAGTTGAAGTCAAAGTTCGTAAGTCTGATGAGGAGTCTGTATCATATTTATTGCCATTGGAAAGTATATCTGTCAGTAAGAAAGTAGGTTCTGTCTTGTTTGTGTTTAAAAATATCTATATGATATTGTCTTTAAATGGATATGATTGTTATTCAAATGCGAACATTAATGAGACATTCTCTTTAGTCTTTGATAGTAATGAAGTGAATAGATTAATGAAAAAAATGAAAGAAAGAACATTACGGTATATACATATAGAAGATAGCAAATATAACTTTGGGTGATTTGTACTACATTGAATTAATGAAATATGGCTTTATGAAACTACTAATTACTTACAACGAATTGCAAACTCTGATTCATAAAAAGACAGGAAAGGCTGTTCGTTTCCAAAAAGCGGAAGATGGGAATACGGTACAGGTGACTTACACGGTAGAGGTGGACGTGCCTCTTATCGGAAAAATATCGAAAGATGTCGCGGGGATAATCAAGTTCAACGGCATAACCGATACGGTGCTTGATGTTACTTATTCTTTGTCGATGGGGCTGGAACTGGTGGCTAAGGGCATCAAGACCTTCTTGGGCGAACAGATAGAGCGCACGCAACTGATGAAGTGGGGCGAGAAAGAAAACCAAATGTTGCTGTTTGTGGATAAAATAGCCGAGAAACTGCATGTGGATAATGTAGATAAACTTACCAAGTTCATCCGGATAACGGAGGTGTGGGCGGCAGAGTCTGGCTTGGAAATAGAGGCTGATATCCGATACGATGCCATGGGTTGAAAAAGTAATATATACTGCATCGGGCAATTCAGTATATATCCATCGGCTGATGCAGTATATATTCATCGGGCAATGCAGTATATATTACTTTGGAAGGGATATTGAATAACCTAATCTATGGGGAGAAAACTTTCTGGGAAAAATAGTGCTATGTTCAAAGAAAATATCTATATTTGTAATGTTAGCCGTTACGTTTTTACCTTTGAACCTGAAAAAACGAAAAGCTATGGGTAAACTTGAAAAATGCCTGTATATAGTAGAATTGTTATCGCGCGGCAAGCCGATGTCGCTGCGTGAGATAAACGAGCATTGGGAATACTCCTCATTCTATGATGGCGAGCTTCTCCCTAAGTCCTTTGGGCGTTATAAAGAGTATGTTTCGGCTGTTTTTGCCATTGACATTGAATGTGACAAGCGAACGAATAAGTACTATATAGCCAATCCGGATTACATTGAGAACAATGCGCTTTACAAATACCTGCTCTCCGCATTCCATGTAGAAGCGTTAGTGGAATTGGCGATGAAGCACAAAGATTGTGTGGTGCTGGAAAATGCACCTAGCGGAGTGGAGTATCTCCAACTTATCCTCAAAGCCATTGACCAAGGCGTCGTTATCGAATTCGATTATTATTCTTTCAACAAAAAGACGGTGACTCATCAACAACGCATCCCATGTTTTCTAAAGACATGGGAGCAACGTTGGTACTTGATAGCCGAACCGTTAAACCGCAAAACTCCTACGGTTTATGCCTTGGAACGCATTAGCAATCTACATTTGTCTGAAGAACGGGCTACTCCATCCCTAGATATAAAACCGCACACATATTTCGATGCTTGCTTTGGGGTAAACCATGAAGTCTGCCCTCCTCAATTGATAAAGCTGAAAGTGTATGGCGGTCAGGTGGATTACATCAAAGCTCGTCCTTTGCACGAATCGCAACAGGAGATAGAGACAGGGGATGGCTGGAGTATTTTCAGTTATTGGCTGAGGCCGAGCTATAACTTTTATCAGGCAGTGTTGTGGAATAGGGAGAAGGTGGAGGTGCTGGAGCCGGAAGGGGTGAGGAATGAAGTGAAGGGAATTGTGGAGAAAATGGTTTTATTGTATAATTAAAAAATTTAAAAGTATGGATAAAGATTTATTGTTTTTAACAGAATGTCGTAATGATGATTTGCAAACTTTGTCGGATTATTTGGTTTATAATCCTGAAGACAAAAAGAAACGTTTTAATGAGTCTTTAAGTAAAACAAGAAATTATCAGATTTATTATCCGCATGCAATGCAAAATTTGGTAATTGAGATTTCTAATGAACTTTCTTATTATGGTTCTAATGATATAGCCTATTTTGTAAGAGGTCTATTTGGAAAGGAGAAAGGTGTACCTTATCGGGAAATTTTGGAAGATGTCTGTGATAAATTAAAGGTTAATTATAATAAAACGACTTCTACAGAATTGGTAGAACAATATCTTTTACAGAAGGTTTTGGCTGATGCCGTCGAGAAAATGTCGCCAGAAGAAGTTGAGATTTTATGTGCTGATTTTGGTTTGAAAGGGAAACAAGATATGGCTCATATTTTTGCTTTAGGTAGCCCAATTTATTATAGAGCTATTATATTGTTAGTACAGGCCTTAGTAAAAAGAATGGGTATAGCGGCTGCGGGATATTTTGTTGGAGGTCGTTTGCTTGCTTTATTGGCAGGACCTGTAGGACTTATTATTACCACGCTATGGGCTGCAGCAGATATAGCAGGACCGGCATATCGTGTGACAATACCATGTGTGATACTGATTGCTTATATGCGTACAACTTATAAAATATCAGACGATAAAATGAGAGAGTACGCACAATAATTCATTTGTTAATGAGCCACGGGCATATGAAATGTTTTGTGGCTCGTTAAAAACTTGTTTTTTTAACTTAGTGATTAAAAGTTATGTTTAATCTTGGCAGAAAAAATCAGGCGAAAGAGCGGTTTGAGAAAAGAAAGGATGAGTACGAAAACTTGCTTATAGTAATAAATTCTTCTGTAAATAATTTATATTCTTTGAGAAAATCTGCTGCGGAAGCAATTTTGCGTGTAGAAGAATATATTAATACATTAGCAAATACACCAAAAGAATTGAAGAAAGATGTAGAAGATATCGTTTTGTCAATACAATCTTTTAGAAGCGATGTGGAATTGGCGTCTAAAATAGATTCTGGTTTTGTGGATATAGGCAATCTAGGTATTGCTGGTTTAGGCGTAGCTGTAGGTGTGATAGGTGGTACGGGTGCAATGGCTTTTGCTACTACGTTTGGTGTTGCGTCTACAGGTACTGCCATTAGTGCTTTAAGTGGGGCTGCTGCTACGAATGCGGCATTGGCTGCTCTTGGTGGGGGAGCTTTGGCTGCAGGAGGTGGTGGCATAGCTGCAGGAAAAGCATTATTGGCAGCTTTAGGACCAATAGGATGGAGTATTGCTGGGCTTATGTTGGCAAAAGGAGGATTTGATTTTATGATGCGTAATATTAATGATGTCATAGCTTATGATTCTGCGTGGATTCAATTGAACCATATTTATAATCCAATGTTGAAAACAGAGAAGCAATTGAAACAATTAGAACAATCTACTCAGTTGTTAAAAGGGAATATAGGAATCGCCTTATTTGTGAATACTTATCCTTCAAATTATGATGATTTTACAGAGGAACAGAAAATAGCTCTGGCTACGTTAATTAATAATGCTCGTGCATTAGGCGAACTTATAAATCAACGTGTTAAACTTCAATTATAAGAAATATGGATGTGCAGATAATAATTAATCAATATGTAGCGGCTCTTGTTCAGGCTAATGAAAACGAAAAACAGCGGATTTATCAAGAAGCATTGTGCAAGATCATCGAGCAGAGTCAAATGGATATAAATTCGGCGAATGAGGCATTTCGAAAAGCTTTAGATTTGGTTGAAGAGGTTAGAACGTTTGTTTCAGAACCGAATTTGTCTAACATTTTGGGTAGCTCTAAGACAAAACATGGAGAAATAGCAGAAATGTTAGAAGTTAAAATAGGTAATGCTTATGACTATATGAATGGTACAACTCCGAGATGGAGTATGGACAAAAATGCTATAGGAAGGACAGGACCTGTAGATTACGTATTTGATGGTATTGCTGTACAATCCAAGTTTTGTAATGGTGCTAATAATACATTGAATGCGGTATTGGAGCATCTTGATAAATATCCGGATTTTGGTGATAAAGGTTTTTATGTGATACCAAAAAATCATTATGATACTATACAAAAGATTTTGCATGGAGATGGAGTTGAAAATCTAAATATTAAATCGATTAATGCTATAAATAGTAAATTAGAAGGAATTGTACAGAAGACAGGAAAGCCGATTGAAGAAATTCTCCAATCCGGACGATTTTCTTATGAAGATGTTCAATTAGGGCGAGTGGATGCTGTATTAAATAATGAAGAAGGGACAATACGTACACAACAGAAGGAAAACATTGAACAAATACACAAGGACACAAAGGAAAAATTAAAAACCAATGAAGAAACAATAAAACCTTCTTTACAAGAATCTTTGAAGTTTAGCTTAATTAATGGTGCTGTTGGTGGAACGCTTGAAGCTGCACAATGCATTTACAAGAAAATTAAGTCTGGGAAAAAAATCGGTGACTTTACACCAATTGATTGGAAAGAAGTAGGAATTGATTTTAGTAAAGGTGGCATTAAGGGTGGCATTTCAGGAATGGGCATTTATTGGTTGACGAAATTTGCAAATTGTTCGGCTTCTATAGCATCTGCCATGACAAGTGCGACAATCGGCATAGGAAGTTTGGCATTGAGTTATCAACGTGGGAAGATAACAAAAGATGAGTTTATAGGAGGAGCTTACGCATTATCGTATGAAACAAGTATTGTAACTGTTGGAGCAATAGTAGGACAAATGGCTATACCTGTACCTGTCTTAGGGGCAATGCTTGGAAGTACTATAAGTAAATTTGCTTATGAGTTGACTAAAAACTTTTATGCAAACTGCGAAAATTCCTTGATTGAGGAAATGGAGGATAAATACAATAGGGTAGAAGGTAAAATGAAGAAAGATTTTTCGCAATATGCTAATAAACTTAGTAATTACTATAAAGAATTGAATGCATTGATAATAATGTCTGAAAAATATGACTGTTATGCATTATTGAATAGTCAATCATTATGTAGGAAACTAGGAATTGAACCATTGGGATTAGATACTATTGATGATTATATGCAAAGCTAATTACTTTTGTTAAAAACATATACCTTATGAGCAAACTAACCGACCATCTAACAAATCTCTTACCATTCCAACGGGAAGATAAGAGATACGTAAAAGAGCGGGGCGATGAACTCGCTACCTCTTTCTTAATTAAAGAAGCCTTGAAGACCGGTACGTATTTGGCTGAGGAGTTGGAACATCAGAATCTAAACGAACGTATCCAGTTTCGGGCAAGCAGAGAACATGCCGTGATATTAGGCACAATGCTCAACCGGATATTCGATATCCGGAAAGAAGACCTTCTTAGTCTGTATGTGGTTTATACACGAAGTGACTGTCAGATAGGGAAAGAAATCATTCAGCCAGAGGCTATATGGAACTTTGACTTGTGTAAGGCGATGGCGGATGAGGAGCATCCCGAAATGTTTTATAACCAGGTGACTCTGTGCGTTTCTTATACCCGTAATGAAGAAACAGAGGAAACCGTGCTTATCCATTTAAAGGAGAACGGCGGCGATGAACAGACCCGGTTTATCCGTGCTTCTATCATGCGGACGCTTTCGACAGAGGAAGGTGACGTCTCTTTTTCGGCTACCCAAAATCAGCCGGAAACCTATTCTATTCTGTTTGCATACGACTTGACAGACCCGCAAAGGCGAATTGCTGAATTTGAGAAGAAAGTGGAAAAAGTGGCTGAGAAATATGCGAAAGGAAAAGAACTGGATGCGGATGAAACGGCTTTGATTGCTAAAATCGCTCCCGAAGTCGGATGGAATTATTCATGGGGGCACGAAGCTTTCAACGAGAAACGCTATTGGGACGCTCTGCTGTATTTGGAAAATGCTTTTTATCTGTTGAAGGAAAAGTTTTTCGATGATACTCTTTCGGATGAAGGATTGGATGTGTTTTATCATTGCTGTTACTTGATAGGTTTCTGCTATGACGAAATGAAGTTGTATCAGAAAGCCTATTATTACTTGAGTTTCGTTTGGCCTTTGGATAACATCACATACAATTATGAATATATCAATTGCCTGGTTCATGCCAAAGACCCTCGTGCCATTCAGGCGATAGACGATGAGTTGGACCGGCTGGATGCACTGAAGGAGGAAGAATTTACGGAAGAAACCTTCAGCTATTATTGTTTCCTGCTCCGCAGGCGTGCGTATGTCCTTACGGATATGAACCGGCTGGATGAAGCGGAAGAATTGCTAAAGAAGTTATTAAAGACCGATGACCGTACTGAGTATATCCAAGGGGAATTGGATTATATCAAACAGTTACGCGAAGAACAGCAAGAGAAATCATAAAAATCCTTTCCCATCGGACAGCTTTTGTCTTAGTCCCTGCTTTCCTTTGCATTATCAAACTAATAAAAACATTAAAGATATGAAAGAAGACAGGGACTTGCAGTTTTTAGCGTCTTGCAAAAGCGAGGACTTGAAGACGCTGGTGGATATGATGACATCCGATAAGGACGGGAATGTGCGTTTGTCGGAACAGTTGACAAATACGGACGCTTACTTGCGGTATTACCCCGACCGTCTGCCTTGTATGTGGCAGGAGATTGCCAACGAGTTGCAACGCTTTGGTGGCAATACGATAGTGAATGTGTTCCGCAAGGGAGGTGTGTGCTATCGGGAGATATTGCAGGATGTGTGCCGGAAGATGGAGGTTTGGTTTTCCGATTTGGAAGAGACCGCAGAGATAGAGAGACGCTTGCTGGAAAAGGTCTGTATGGAAACGGTAAGGCGTATGCCTGAAGAGGAGTTGCGGAAGATGGCGGAACAATTGGGCATCGGCGAGAAGCATCCGCAGAAGTTCATGGTGGTGTTTGCCCTTCAGATGGCGATACGGAAAGGGGGCGTGCTGTTTACCTGCATTGCGCTTTATGTAGCGCAGATGATTTCGAAGATGCTGTTAGGCAGGGGTATATTGATGTTGGGTGGTAATTTGCTGAATAAGGCGTTCGGCATTTTAGGCGGTCCGATAGGATGGGCGGTCACTTTAGGTTGGGCGGCTTTCGATTTGGCTTCGCCGGCCTACCGGGTGACGATTCCCTGCGTGATACAAGTGTCGTGCATGCGTTTGCGGTTCATGGAAGAAAGGAGGATAGGCTATGAGGGCGCAAGACATTATGCATCCTGAAGATGCAAAAGCGATACAGTTGATAAAGAGTGTGCCAGGCTGTGAAAGATTGATCCGTAAGTTCATGAAGTGGGGTTACGAAGCCCAATACCGAGGAGAGAATCTGGCGAATATGATAAGAGTCACCTCAAGAAATTATCCGGATATCTATGCCGTTTTTAAAGAAGTGACGGGACAAGTCGGCATCACGGCACCGGAACTGTATGTCTATAATGACCCCATGATAAACGCTTATACTTACGGAGAGACCCGTACGTTCATCGCTTTATCCAGCAGTTTGGTGGAGCGGATGAGCAAGGAGGAATTGAAGGGGATTATCGCCCACGAGTGCGGTCATATCTTGTGCCGGCATATGTTGTATCTCACGATGTATGAGACGCTGAAAGAGATGGGTGTGTTTTTAGGCTTGATACCTTGGATGATGTTTTCGCCGCTTTATCTGGCTTTGCAATACTGGAACAGGAAGAGCGAATTGTCTGCCGACCGTTGTGGGGCAGCAGTTGTTGGCGAAGAAACCTATCAGTCGGTATTGATAAAGTTGGCATCGGGAATGAAAGAAGACTCCCGCCAGCCGGACTGTCTGGTGGAACAAGGAAAAGCGTATGAGGCACTGAAGCGCTCTTCGCTTTGGAACCGGATACAACAAGAGTATCAGTGTATTTTTTATTCGCACCCTCAATTGTGTGTGCGGGCATTGGAACTGGACCGTTGGAAGGTTTCGTATGCTTACCGCAGCCAGCGGAACAGGTATTAATCAACTAAACTCAGCAGTGATATGAACAAGGCGATAACTTCTTTTTGGAAACGGCTGTTTTTCCGTTATGACGTTAGCCGGATGCGCAAGGCGGTGGTGGATTATCTGACCGCGGAAGGCATACAGGCGGAAGTGAAAGACGGCATGATACAGGTGCTGTTTGAAGACTATTATTATAATGTAGAGTTCGACTTGGACGGGGAATATCCTCGGTGTGACATTTCGTTCCGGCTGAAGGACAAAAAATATGCAAAACTGGATTTGTTGCGCAAGACTTTTATTGCCGATAAAGTGAATACGGACGAGGATTATTTGTCAACATTGAAGGCTTTTAACGACGAGATAATCGTTGACGCACATTTTTACTTTGCCAATCGCAAGATGCTGCTTTCGCTTTTCTATGAGTACTTTGCGGATGTGAAACATGCCGTAGACGATATGTGCGATTTATTGCAGAACGAATTGAGTGAAAAAGAAGAGAAACGCCCAATCGGGTTCACGGCAAGTCCGGTTGTTTCTAAAGAGGAAGCTAAGGTAGCGGCTTGCAATAAAAAAACAGAATGAGTTATGATACGAGGAATAACATTATTTATTTGCACTGAGTGTAAGAAAGTTTTTTGGGCACCGGATGTGGAATATGATGCAATGGTCTATTCCGTTCCGATGCCTTGTGAACGGTGTGGGAGCATACGTACCATGCCGATGAAGTTGGATCCTTTTCATTCAGATAAATTGAATCCGAACAAGCCGTTGGAGAAACAATTGTGCTATTATTCAATCTATGAGAGTATTTGGAAACGTATAGGGAGGCCGGACATAGACGGTACGCCCGATGGGCAATACCGCACCGGGATGATGTTTCTGAACGGAGAGGCATGGAGTATGCGTAATTCTGAAGTCGCCTTTTATTGGTTTATGAAAGCAGCTAAACGTGGACATGCACAGGCGCAGTATCAGGTGGGCGCAATGTTAGATCGCATGCGTTACAGGTATAAATATGATAAATATCTGGAAGAACCACCTTTTTGTTGCACGTCGTATGCGGAGGGAACGGTTTACCAATGGATAAGCAAAGCGGTCGGGCAGGGCTTACCGGAAGCGATGTGTTACTTGGGAAACATGTATCGCATAGGCAACTCAGTTGAGAAGGATTTTGAAAAAGCGTTTGAGTGGCACCAAAAAGCGATTGTGTCCGGTTGTGTGGAAAGCGAATACGCTTTGGGCTGCATGTATGAGCAAGGCGAAGGCACCCAACCGGACTTGCAAAAAGCTGTCCGCTGGTATGAGGAGGCGGCTAAGCAGAGGCATGTGAAGGCACAGGCTGCTTGCAGGCGGCTGAAAGAATAGGAGAAACACTTTCTTAAAAAACAATAACTATGGTACGAGGAAAAACATTATTCATCTGCACCGAGTGCAAGAAAGTCTTTATGGCACCGGATGTGGAATACGGTGCAATGGCCTATTCCGTTCCGATGCCTTGCAAACGTTGTGGAAGCAGACGCACGTTGCCTGTATTCCAATTGTTGGCTTATCCGGTGTATAAAGGCATATGGGAAACGATAGAAAGGGAAAAGAATGATAAAAACGATAACAATGAAAATAGATAAAGATGATCTCCTTTTGGGGGCCATCATCGGCGGATTAGTGCTTTGCAGTCCGTTCATTGCCATGTATCATATAGGTAAATGGATTTATAGCAAAACACCCCAAAAGATTAAAGAGCAAAAAGCAGAAGAGAAAAAACGGGAGGAGATGAACAGGGAGATACATGAGTTGGAAAAGCAACTGGGACTTGCGGAACGTGATGACAGCTATATGCACTATGATCCTCTGTACATCAGCAATACACAGGAAGGTAGGGAAGGTTATTGGTCGGATTTGAAAAAGAAAGCTGCTTCGGGTTATAAGAGCCCGGACTTGATATGGATGATTAAAGAAACGAAAGGTGGAATTTGTGCACCGAGGTTCGGTTATGGAGATTGTCAGGTCTTGTTGCTGCTGCAGAAAGACTGCTACGACATTCTTGGTTGCGTACCTATAGAAAGAGGGTCATTGGAACATATAGGGAATGGCAGTGAAGGATCGGGAAAATTGCCAAGAGCTGACCGCTATGTGAAGGCATCTTACGAAATGATGACTTTTTCAAACGACTATGCAGTACGGCTTCAGACGCTGTCGGAATGCGGGAATTATCAGGATTATTATGTTTATGCGGTTCCGGGAAACTTCCAATTCTCAGATGTGGAAACGGGGATGGATAAACGGTTAAAAAAGTTTATAGCAGATTTCCAACGTAAATATAAGAAGCAATGAAGAAAGACAAATATTATTATATGGTCCTGAAAGTTCAAGAGGAATATTTCCTGAATTTCGTATGACCATACTGCAGGCATCGCCCATATTTTATTCCCGTTCCACTTCTTCCAGTCCTATTAAGTCGTATCCTTTGATTTGGGCAACGATAAGATGCAATGTGGTTCCTTGGATGAGTGTTTGCACTTTGGGACCGGAAGCGTAGTCTTTCACTTGCTTTATGGCTTCCGTCTGCTGTGCTTCCGCTCTCTCATCGGTAGCTGTGGCAGGCAGGTATTTCAATTCTAAAATATAGCTGTGCTTTACCATGGGCCAACGTACCAGGTCGGGCATGAGGAAGAAATCGCAATAACCGTGATTCAATTCCACTTCGGGGGCGGTCAGGTAGTAAGGGTTCAAGCTGAGGTAAGCATTCATAAAACCTTGCAAGTTCCGTTCACCTTCTATCAGGCTGCGGATGGCTGTGGTGTCATGATATGCTTTGAAAATATGTTCCAGCATGGGATGCCAATTCCCTTTGAAAGCTGCGTCGGTATAGCTGCGAAGCAACGGAGAAAGGTTTATCGGGTGTACCTTTTTGTATTCGTTCAATAAGAAATCGTAATATTGCTTCCGTACGTTGTTGTTCGGGATGCCCAGTTCTTGCTCGATTCCGTAAGTTCCCGTGATGGTCAGCATGCCGTAATAGAATAACAGGCTCTTGAATATTTCCGGGTCGGTCAGTCGGGATGCCGGGAATGAATTGGCTACGATGCCGGTAGTTGTTCCCTTTTCTGCCACTTCCAATAATACGCCTTTGCGATCACCGTCTAACTGGTCTAACTTAATCAGCTTGTCCAATTTCGTGTAATCTGTACACGTGTTGCGGTCTACCATTTCTTTAGGGGCACATCCGTGTTGGATATAGTAATTCAAATAATAAGTAACCATATCGCAGTTAAACATCTTCGGGTCTGTATAGACTACCTCTTCTGAAAAGCAATATCCGTCGTACCAGGGTTTCATTTCTGCTATCAGATGTTCTTCATCGGCTTTTAATGTACCCGCAGACTGGTAGTAACGGATCATTTCGCGCACGTCTGTTTCGCTGAACCCTAACATCCGGTTGAAGCGGGCATCCATCGTGATGCTGGTGGCGATGTTGTAACCGCTGGTCACGTCATCTAAGGTCACGGGGCTGACTCCCAGCATCAGGATACGGTCGAAGTTGCCTTTAAATTTCTTGAATACATCACGGTAAAAGCCGCTGGCGTGGGTTATGGCATGATAAATGGCTTCACCTTCTTCGTTCAGTATGGTATTGGTGAAATTGTCGTATTCGTCTACTATCAGATACAGTTTATGGTTGCGTGCGCTGGCTGCTGCAATGATAAGGGCGAACTTGGTGTTTGCGTCTTGCGCTCCTCTTATTCTTTCTACAAAGTCGGCGGGATAATAGGCGGCATAACGTTCTGCAAAATCGTCTAACCGCACTCCGAAGTAGCGGTTGAAATTCAAAGGGAGTGCATCTGCATTTCCTCCGACTTGCGAGAAGTCTAAGTGCAGCACTTGAAATTTGCCTTGCCATTGGGTAGGATGGTCTGCTACCCAAAGCCCTTTAAACAGTTCTCTGAAATTTTCTTTTTCGTTGATGTCGTAATAATAGCGGAGCATGGACAGGAAAAGGCTTTTCCCGAAATGGCGCGGGCGGATAAGGAAAAGGAAACTCGCCACATCTTCCATGCGTTGGATATAGGCACTTTTGTCTACATAATAATAATTTTCTTTCCGAATCCGCCGGAAGTCTGATATGCCGTAAGGGAGGAGCTTGTATGTATTCATATTATTGCCGCATTGATACCTTTTGTTTTAGTGATGTTGTAACTGAGCGCTATCGTTGCAAAGGTAGCATTTTCTTTTGAAACGTCCAATACCGGAAGAGCTTGTTCTTTATATGAAATGAGGTCATTCCGGAAAAAGTCATGAGTGGTTATGCTGTATGAATCTGCGAGATTACAAGGATGATTCATGCATATATGTGCATAAGCCATTTCAATTATATGCGGACATGAAGGAAGATAGTCGCGTTGTGCCGGTCACGTAGAAGCATTGGCGCGAGTGTGGGCTTCTTTGTCTATATTAATGGGAATATTTTTGCAAAGTAATCGTGTGTGCGGACGAGCCGGACAAGGTGGTTTTCTTGCTTGTGTAGCTTGTCTTGATTTCTTTGTTAGATAAACTATGTTAAAACTATAGTTCTCCCAAAAAGAAAACTTACAAGATGCTTGTGTGTTAATAAAGTTATGTGAATCAGTTTGTTAAGATTTTGTTTTGGAAAACTTTCTTTTTTGTTTTGCAGATTGGAAAAACATCTTTAGCTTTGTACCACCTTATGAAAGACGATAGATTTTAATCAAAATACTCATTAATCGTGGAAAATCAGACGTTCAGTTACGACGAAGCATATAATGCCTCGTTGGATTATTTCAAGGGAGACGAGCTTGCCGCCCGCGTGTGGGTGAACAAGTATGCCGTAAAGGATTCTTTCGGCAATATTTACGAGAAATCTCCCGAAGATATGCATTGGCGTATCGCGAATGAAGTGGCACGTATCGAAGCCAAGTATCCGAATGGGTTGAGCGCAGAAGAACTGTTCCGCCTGTTTGATCATTTCAAGTACATCATTCCGCAGGGAAGCCCGATGACGGGCATCGGAAACAATTATCAGATCGCGTCCTTGTCGAACTGCTTCGTAATCGGGCTGGACGGAGCTGCCGATTCGTATGGAGCCATCATCCGCATCGACGAGGAGCAGGTGCAGCTGATGAAGCGCCGCGGAGGTGTAGGGCACGACCTGTCGCACATCCGCCCGAAAGGTTCGCCGGTAAAGAACTCGGCGTTGACTTCTACCGGGCTGGTGCCATTTATGGAGCGTTATTCCAACTCTACGCGCGAGGTGGCGCAAGACGGACGCCGCGGGGCGCTGATGATGACGGTATCTATCAAGCATCCCGACTCGGAAGCTTTCATCGATGCCAAGATGACCGAAGGAAAGGTTACGGGAGCCAATGTGTCGGTGAAGCTGGACGATGAGTTTATGGAAGCTGCCGTGGAAAACCGCCCGTATGTGCAGCAGTTCCCTATCGGTTCGCCTCATCCGATGGTGAAGAAAGAGATTGACGCTTCGGCTTTGTGGAAGAAAATCGTGCACAACGCGTGGAAGTCGGCAGAGCCGGGCGTGTTGTTCTGGGACACGATTCTCCGCGAGTCGGTGCCCGATTGTTATGCCGACTTGGGTTTTCGCACCGTGTCTACCAACCCGTGCGGCGAAATCCCTCTGTGCCCGTACGATTCTTGCCGTCTGCTTGCCATCAACCTGTATTCGTATGTGGTCAATCCGTTTACTCCGGAGGCTTATTTCGATTTCGATTTGTTCAAGAAGCACGTGGCTTTGGCACAGCGCATCATGGACGACATCATCGACCTGGAGCTGGAAAAGATAGAGAAAATCATGGAAAAGATAGATTCCGACCCCGAAAGCGAAGAAGTGAAAGGTACGGAGCGCCATTTGTGGGAAAAGATTTACCGCAAGTCGGGCATGGGACGCCGTACGGGCGTGGGCATCACTGCCGAAGGCGACATGCTGGCGGCTTTGGGATTGCGCTACGGGACGGAAGAGGCAACCGAGTTTGCCGAACGGGTGCAGAAAACCATTGCGCTGGAGGCATACCGTTCTTCGGTTGTTATGGCAAAGGAACGTGGCGCGTTCGAGATTTACGATACGGAACGCGAGAAGGACAATCCGTTCGTGAACCGCTTGCGTGAAGCCGACCCCGGGCTTTATGAGGAGATGAAGAAGTACGGCCGGCGTAACATCGCGTGCCTGACCATTGCTCCTACGGGGACCACCAGCCTGATGACGCAGACCACTTCGGGCATTGAGCCGGTGTTTATGCCGGTTTACAAGCGCCGGCGCAAGGTGAATCCGAATGACGAGAACGTGCGCATCGACTTTGTGGACGAAACGGGAGACGCTTTCGAGGAATACCTGGTGTTCCATCACAAGTTCCTGACGTGGATGAAGGTGAACGGTTATGACCCTGACAAGCATTACACGCAAGAGGAAATTGACGACCTGGTGGCGAAATCTCCTTATTATAAAGCGACTTCGAACGACGTGGACTGGCTGATGAAGGTCAAGATGCAGGGACGCATCCAGAAATGGGTGGACCATTCGATTAGCGTGACCATCAATTTGCCGAACAACGTAGACGAAGAGTTGGTGAACCGTCTGTATGTAGAGGCATGGCGGTCGGGCTGCAAGGGATGTACGGTGTACCGCGACGGTTCGCGTGCAGGCGTGTTGCTTTCTGCCAAGAAGAAAGACGACAAGAAAGAGGAAGAATGCCATTGCAAGCCTCCTCAGGTAACGGAAGTCCGCCCGCGTGTGCTCGAAGCCGATGTGGTGCGTTTCCAGAACAACAAGGAGAAATGGGTGGCGTTCGTCGGTCTGCTCGACGGTTATCCTTACGAAATATTTACCGGTCTGCAAGATGATGACGAGGGCATTGTATTGCCGAAATCGGTAGTCCGCGGCCGCATCATCAAGAATTATGACGAGAACGGCGTGAAGCGTTATGATTTCCAGTTCGAGAACAAGCGTGGGTATAAGATGACGATTGAAGGATTGTCCGAGCGCTTCAACAAGGAGTATTGGAATTATGCGAAACTGATTTCAGGCGTGTTGCGCTACCGGATGCCTATCGAACAGGTTATCAAGTTGGTCAATTCGCTCCAGCTCGATAGTGAGAATATCAATACGTGGAAGAACGGTGTGTCGCGTGCATTAAAGAAATATGTGCTCGACGGCACGGAAGCCAAAGGCGTGAAATGCCCGAATTGCGGCAATGAGACCTTGGTTTATCAGGAAGGTTGCCTGATTTGCAAGACTTGTGGTTCTTCGCGTTGCGGATGACTTTGCTTTTCACCACAGATTACGCAGATTTATAAAAAATGCCAATCAGGAGTTAAAAGGGAGTTATAGGTAGTTATCGCCCGCCGGTGCGGGCTGGGAGTTAGATGCCAATACCTTTTTGCGCCGCTTCTGTAGAGACGATGTGCACATCGTCTCTACTACGTGGCATATACAAAATGCACAAAATAAATACCGCGTGAAGTATAACTCCTGAACGAAGTGATAACTCCCGTGAAACATAACTACGTTTAACTCCTGATTCGCATAAAAATTATATTCTTGATTTATTTTAATCTGTGTAATCTGTGGTGCTTTAAAAAAGAGGTATGGAAGAAACAGTAAAACATCATTTGTTGGACCGGGTGAAGAAGAACCCGTATGTCAATCATTTGGAGATTGATTTTCAAGAGATAGAAGAAGGCCGTGTGGTAGGGCGCATGCCGTTGAAGCCCGAACAGCGCCAGTATAGCGGAGTGGTGCACGGAGGGGTGTTGGCGGCATTTGCCGATACGGTAGCCGGATTTGCGGCTTATACGATGACGCCCACCGACCGGGATGTACTGACGGCAGAGCTGAAGACTTCGTTCTTGCGTGCGGCATGGGGCGACGAGCTGGTAGGGATAGGCACCGTTGTGAAATCGGGGTTGAACTTGCAGTTTGCCGAGTGTGAAATCTATTGCGACGGCAAGCTGGTGAGCAAGGCTTCGGGGACATTTTGTGTGGTGCATTCTCTGATTTAGGCGTATGAAAGCGGAAGCGATGTATATCCGTCTGGACGGATTGAAATTTTATGCCCGTCATGGTGTGTTTCCTCAAGAAACGCGTGTAGGTGCGGAGTTTACCGTCGACCTGTGTTTGCGTACCGATTTCTCGCAAGCGGCGGAGGCCGATGCCTTGGAGGGAACCGTCAGTTATGCGGAGGTGTTCGAGCGGGTAAAGGCGGAAATGGAAATTCCTTCCCGTCTGCTGGAGCATGTCGTTTATCGGATAGCCCGCCGCCTGCTGGACGATTTCCCTAATGTCATGGAAGTCACTATCGGCCTGTATAAGCAGAACCCGCCCATGGGAGCCGATTGCCGCCGGGTGGGGGTAGAGGCGAGGTATGCACGGAATTAGTTGACAAGGAAACAAGTTGGCAAGGTTTACATATTACAAAGCCTTGCCAACTTGTCAACTGAATAGCGATTTACCTTTCTCCTATCGGCGTGTACGTTACTTCTTCCAATACGTTCTTGTATGCCGGCCGGATGATGCGTCTTCCTTCGAAGTTCAGTTCTTCGATGCGGTGAGCGGTCCAGCCTACGATGCGCGCCATGGCAAAGAGCGGTGTGTAGATTTCTATCGGCAGCCCAATCATTTCGTAGATAAAGCCGGAATAGAAGTCCACGTTCGAGCATACTTGTTTCTTTGTGCCCTTTACTTTCTTGAAACATTCAATGGCGCGTTGTTCCAGCAATTCCAGGAAGGCAAATTCTTTTTCGCACCCTTTTTCGGCTACCAGTTCGCTGGCAAGTTCTTTCAGAAGCACGGCACGCGGGTCGGAAATGGTATATACGGCATGGCCGATTCCGTAAATCAGTCCGCTCCCGTCGTATGCCTCTTTGTGCAGCATCCGTATCAGGTAGGTGTCTATTTCGTCGATGTTGGTCCAGTCGGAGATGACCTCTTTCAGGTGGTGGAACATCTTTACCATCTGGATATTGGCTCCGCCGTGTAGCGGGCCTTTCAGCGAGCCGATGCCGGCTGCAATGCTCGAATAGGTGTCGGTGCGGGTAGAGCTGGTGACACGTACGGTGAAGGTGGAGTTGTTTCCTCCTCCGTGTTCTGCCTGAAGCACCAGCAGCAGGTCGAGCATCCGTGCTTCCAATGGGGTATATTCCTTTTTCATCATGTAAAGGAAGTTTTCGGCTATCGACAGGTTTTCATGTGGGTGCCGGATGTGGAGCGAACGGCCGTGTATGCTGTGCCGGTAAATGTTGTAGGCGTATGCGATGATGGTAGGGAACTTCGAGATGAGTTCGATGGACTGGCGCATCAGGTTGTCGCGCGAGATGTCATCGGGGTTGGGGTCGAACGTGTACATTTCCAGCACGCTGCGCGCGAGGATGTTCATGATGTTCTGTCCTTCCAGGTCGATGATGTTCATGGTTGTCTTCTTGTCGAGCGGCATGTTGTCGTTGATAAGTTCCTTGAAGGCATCCAGTTGTTCGTTGTCGGGCAGTTCTCCCGAAAGGAGCAGGTATGCCACTTCTTCGAATCCGAAGCGTTTTTCCTTTAGCAGGGCATGTACGATGTCGGCAAGGTCGTATCCCCGGTAGAAGAGTTTTCCGGGAATCGGTTTCAGCCCTTCTTCCGTACGTTCATATCCCACTACGTTGCCTATCTTGGTCAGTCCTACCAGCACGCCGGTCCCGTCTTCGTTGCGCAGCCCGCGTTTCACGTTGTATTTCGTAAATAGTTCATTGTCGATGCGGCAAGCCTGCTTGGCGCATTCCGAAAGCTTGTATACGATGTATTCTTTTTTCATGAGTAGTACAAAATTTAAATGATGTTTATTAGAAACGCAGATTAAACCGATAGGTAAATAATCTGTGAAAATCCTCTTTGTCAAATAGCTTGTAGGGGCGTATCGCATACGCCCTGAAAACATCCATGTGTGGATAAGTTGGCGTACTCGGGCGTATGCGATACGCCCCTACATTGGCTGTTTGCGGGTATTTAAATAATCTGTGAAAATCCGTGTTAATCTGCGTTTCAGAACTGACAGATTATTTAAACGAATCAGAGTCAGTTACTGCTTAGCGCATCAATCACCCGTTGTCCGAATTCCATAGTGCCCAAGGGTTTTCCGTTGGGCATGAAGCGGGCGAGGTCGTTGGTCGCTTCTCCCGCTTCGAATAGTTTCTCCAAGGCTTGCGTGATGAGGGTTGCGGCTTCTTCCCAGCCTAAATGTTCCAGCATCATGACCGAAGAGAGCAGCATCGAACAAGGGTTGACGATGTTTTTTCCGGCGATGTCGGGAGCCGTGCCGTGGGTGGCTTCGAAGATGGCATGCCCCGTTGCGTAGTTGATGTTGGCTCCGGGAGCGATTCCGATGCCTCCTACCATGGCGGCAAGCTGGTCGGATATATAGTCGCCGTTCAGGTTCAAGGTGGCTATTACCGCATATTCTTCAGGCTTCAGCAGGGTGTTTTGCAGGAACGCGTCGGCTATGCAGTCTTTGATGATAACCTTTCCGGCGTTGGCAGCATCGGCAAGGGCGGCATTTGCCGATTCTTCTCCCAGGTCTTTCTTTATCTGGTTGTATTGGTTCATGGAGAAAGTCTGGTCGGGAAACTCTTGCTCTGCCACTTCATATCCCCAGCGTTTGAACCCGCCTTCGGTAAATTTCATGATGTTGCCTTTATGCACCAGTGTGACGGAAGTCTGATGATGCTGCAAGGCATACCGGATGGCGGAACGTACCAGCCGTTTGCTCCCTTCGGCGGAGACCGGTTTTACGCCGAAGGACGAGGTCTCGGGGAAACGTACTTTGCTTACTCCCATCTCGTCGTGAAGGAAGGTGTAGAACTTCTGGGCTTCGGGAGTTCCCTGTTCCCATTCGATGCCTGCATAGATGTCTTCCGTGTTTTCGCGGAAAATGTGCATGTTTACTTTTTGCGGTTCTTTCAATGGGGAAACGACTCCTTTGAACCAGCGTACCGGGCGCAGGCATACATAAAGGTCGAGGGTCTGGCGCAGGGCTACGTTCAGCGAACGGATGCCTCCGCCTACGGGAGTGGTCAGCGGCCCTTTGATGCCTATCAGGTATTCGCGGAAAACATCAAGGGTGGCTTGGGGGAGCCATTCGCTTGTTTGGGCAAATGCTTTTCCTCCTGCAAGCACTTCCATCCATTCGATGGAACGTTTGCCTCCGTATGCGGCTCTGACCGCTTCGTTCACAATTTTCTGGCATACCGGAGTGATTTCGGCGCCTACTCCGTCACCTTCTATATAAGGTATGGTTACACAGTCGGGTACAATCAGCCGACCGTCTTTCATTTGTACTTTGCTCATAATGGATTATTGTTTTAAATTTTTTAATATCCGCATTCTACCCAATTGCCTTGTAGGGGCGTATCGCATACGCCCTGAAGGCATCCGCATGGGTTAGTTGATGCATTCGGGCGTATGCGATACGCCCCTACATGGGATGTTTGCGGATATTCAAATTAAATTTAGGTACTGGTAGACCGGATTTTTAGAATGTATTTAAAAACCTAGTCAACTGGTATCTAGTCCCTGGTCCCTGATATTGTTTATAAATTCAATGCCGCTCCGGCTTTAAACCACTTTATCTGCATTTCATTATATGTATGTGCGGCTTCGAATGTATCTTCGCTTCCGTCGGCATGCCTCAACTTGATTTGCAGGGGTTTTCCGGGTGCGAACTCTCTTAATCCGAAGACAGAGATGCGGTCGTTTTCCTGCACTTTATCGTAATCGTCTTTATGGATGAATGTCAGTGCCAGCATGCCTTGCTTTTTCAGGTTCGTTTCATGGATGCGGGCGAAACTCTTGGCAAGAACGACTCTTACGTTGAGGAAACGCGGCTCCATGGCGGCATGTTCGCGGCTGGAGCCTTCTCCGTAGTTTTCTTCGGCTACTACGATGGAGGGAATCCCTTTTGCCTTATAGCTTTTGGCAACGGCGGATACGGCTTCGTATTCTCCGGTCAGGGTGTTCAATACCCAGTTCGTTTTCCCGTTGAAAGCGTTTACGGCTCCCATCAGCAGGTTGTTGGAGATATTTTCCAAATGTCCGCGGAACCGTAGCCACGGGCCCGCCATGGATATATGGTCGGTGGTGCATTTCCCTTTTGTCTTGATCAAGAGCGGCATGTCGATGAGGTCATTTCCGTCCCACGGTGCGAATGGTTCCAGCTTTTGCAGGCGTTCCGAATCGGGATGTATGGAAACTTCGATGGATTTGCCGTCGGCAGGCGGGGCAATGTATCCGTTGTCGTCTACGGTGAATCCGTTTCGGGGCAGGGTTTCGCCGGCAGGTGCATCCAGTTTCACCTGTTCGCCCTTTTCATTGGTAAGGGTATCGGTCAGCGGGTTGAAGCACAAGTCTCCGGCGATGGTAAGTGCCATAGCCAGCTCCGGTGAAGCTACGAAGGCGTGCGTATTCGGGTTCCCATCGGCACGTTTGGCAAAGTTCCGGTTGAACGATGTGACAATCGAGTTGGCTCTGTTCGGGTCATCGGTCACCCGTTTCCATTGTCCGATGCACGGACCGCAGGCATTGGTCATAATGGTTCCGCCTACGGCTTCGAAGGCGCTTATCATGCCGTCGCGCCGGGCGGTGCAATAGATTTGTTCCGATCCGGGATTGATTATCAGGGGAGAAGCCATCTTGAGGGCTTTCTCCTTTACCTGACGTGCCAGAGAGGCTGCCCGGCTCAGGTCTTGGTAAGACGAATTGGTGCACGAACCGATTAATCCTACTTCCATGCGGCGTGGGTAACCGTTTGCTTTTACTTTTTCTGCAAAATCCGAAATGGGGCAGGCGGCATCAGGTGTAAACGGCCCGTTGATATAAGGTTCCAATGCCGACAGGTCGATTTCGATGATGCGGTCGTAATACTTTTCCGGTTGTGTCAGCACTTCGGGGTCGGCTTGCAGGCAATCGGCGCATGCCGATGCCAGCCGGGCTATTTCTTCCCTTCCCGTAGCGCACAGGTAAGTTGCCATCTGTTCATCGTAAGGGAAGATGGATGTAGTGGCACCCACTTCGGCGCCCATGTTGCAGATGGTGGCTTTGCCCGTTGCCGAAATCGATGCGGTCCCTTCGCCGAAATATTCGATGATGGCATTGGTCGCTCCTTTTACGGTAAGGATGCCGGCAAGTTTCAGTATCACGTCTTTGGGGGCAGCCCATCCGTTCAGGCTTCCTTTCAGGTGTACGCCGATGAGGCGGGGCATTTTCAGTTCCCATTCCATGCCGGTCATTACGTCTACGGCATCAGCTCCGCCTACTCCGATGGCTATCATGCCCAGTCCGCCTGCATTGGGCGTATGCGAATCGGTGCCTACCATCATGCCGCCGGGAAAAGCGTAGTTTTCCAATACGACCTGGTGGATGATGCCGGCACCCGGTTTCCAGAATCCGATGCCATATTTGGCAGACACGCTTTGCAGGAAGTCATACACTTCACGGTTCACCTGGCAGGCGGCAGGAAGGTCGGTTTGTACGCCTTTGTAGGCTTGTATCAGGTGGTCGCAGTGTACCGTTGCAGGAACGGCTGTTGTTTCTTTGCCTGCATTCATGAATTGCAGCAGTGCCATTTGCGCCGTGGCGTCTTGCATGGCAACGCGGTCGGGGCGGAATGTAGCATAATCTTCGCCTCGCCGGAAGCGGGGTTGTATCTCCGGATGATACAAGTGGGTATATAAAATCTTTTCGGCAAGCGTGAGAGGCTTGCCGCTTGCCTGTTGAGCCGCTTTTACCCGTTTTGCATACGAGGCGTAAAACGTTCTTAGCATGTCGATGTCGTAAACCATAAGACTTTTTGTTTAATGAATTGTTTTTATTTGTCCGCAAATGTAAGAAGAATGTTTTGGAAAAGCAAGATTTTGCAGACAAAGTGTCTTGTTTGATGTGAATCATGCAGCGGTTTGCCAAATTTGCGGCTCGTATATCCGGCGAAACGTTTCTTTGATGCACCGTATCCTTTCGAAATGCAGCCGAAGCGTTTCCGCAGGTTTTCGAAGCCCTCCGGAGTGTTGCCGAAACGTTTCCGCAGGCTTTCGAAGCCCTCCGGAGTGTTGCCGAAGCGTTTCCGCAGGCTTTTGAAGCCCTCCGGAGTGTTGCCGAAGCGTTTCCGCAGGCTTTCGAAGCCCTCCGGAGTGTTGCCGAAACGTTTTACTGGAGATTTTTTTAGAAAAGCATTGAGTATTTCTCATTTCTTGTTCGTATTTTAGGGAAAACTTAATAAACTCATCTATTTATGAAAACAAAAATTTGGATAATCGTTTTCTTCTGTATAAGTGCCAGTTTGCAGGTTGCAGGTCAGGTAAGTGGTTTGCCGCAAGGGCACCCGCGCTTCTTGACTGATGCCAGAGGCAAGGAGGAGACGTTACGGTTGATTGAGGAAGAAACGTGGGCACGGGAGGTGTTCGACGGATTGAAACGGCGTGCTGACACCTATGCCGGACGTGAAGAAGGATGGCTGACATCGCGTTTGCAAATGTACTCACCCACGCTACCGACGTATATATAAAAGGAGAGGTGTACGACCATGCCGGAGGCAATCGCGCGCCTGCGCCTACGGTGATGTTTACCGGCGCACGCAGCCATGCCACCAACTACCGCCGCCCCAAGCTGGAAGAGCTGGAGCCTTACGCCGAAGACCCAAAGGGCATATATCTGGCGAACGCTACGCTGGAAGGAAATCCCAAGGAGTGGGTGCACATCGGCAAGACGGGGCGCATGATAGAGAGCATCAACCGCGAGATAATGGGCATCGCCCGCGATGCTGCTTTCCTGTGGTGGCTGACCGGCGAGGAGCCGTATGGACGGATGGCGGCATCGGTGTTCGATACGTACATGACGGGCATTTATTACCGCAACGTGCCGGTCGACTTGAATAACGGGCACCAGCAGACCCTGGTGGGCATGACCTCGTTCGAGGTGATTCACGAAGACATCCTGAACGAGCTGGTGCCGTTGTATGATTTTCTTTATGATTACCTGAAGCAGACCCGTCCCGAAAAGATGCCGGTGTATGCCGGGGCGTTCAAGAAATGGATAGAAAACATCATCGCCAACGGTGTGCCTCATAACAACTGGAACCTGATTCAGGCACGTTATATCATGAACGTGGCATTGATACTGGAAGACGATGCCGCTTATCCCGACCGGAAGGGCAGGGGCTATTACATCGATTATGTAATCAACCAATCTTCGCTCCGCCAGTGGTCGCTGAAGCAGTTGGCGGATTACGGATTTGATTCCGCTACGGGCATTTGGGCGGAGTGTCCGGGCTACAGCATGAACGTGGTGGGCGACTATGTTTCGTTTGCCAACCTGTTCGACCGTAACCTGCAAACCGACCTGACCATGCAGATTCCGGTTATCCAGAAGGCGGTAGAAGCCTTGCCTCAATACCTGTTCCCCAACCGGATGCTGTGCGGCTGGGGCGATACACATCCGGGCGCGTTGCGCACCGATGTGTTCCGTTACCTGATTCAGAACGCGCAGCAGTACGGCAAGAAAGCCGAAGAACGAAAATTCACGGCGATGTTCCGCCTGTTCGACACGAAAGCCGGCGAGGCAGGAAAGTCTGCCCGTATGCCGGTGGCGGTCACTTCGTTTTTCGCCGATAAGCCGCTGGTGCTGGACAAGGAGGTGAAAGCCGGCAAGATAGACGACTATGTGACGCCGACGTTTTATGCGCCCAATGTGAGCTGGCTGGTACAGCGCAACGGCATGGACGCACGCAACAGCCTGATGGCATCGCTCAACGGAAGCGAGGGAAACCATGCGCACGCCAACGGCATCAGCCTCGAACTGTACGGAAAAGGCTATGTGCTGGGACCGGATGCAGGCATCGGGAAGACGTTGTATCAAGGTTTGGATTACCTGGAGTATTACAGCCAGTTCCCGGCTCATAACACGGTGTGCGTAGACGGCATCTCGTCGTATCCCGTCATGAAGAGCAACCATGCCTTCCGTGTGCGCAACCTCTATCCGGCATCGGGTGCCAGGGTGGGCTACCAGCCGGTAAGCTACACCAACGTGTATTTCCGCGAGCCCGAATCGTATGCCGACCAGACCCGTTTGGTGAGCATTGTCAATACGGGCGATTCTACGGGATATTATGTCGATGTGTTCCGCAGCCGGAAGATAGAGGGCGGCGACAAGATGCACGACTATTTCTACCATAACTTAGGACAGACGCTGGACCTGCGTGCTTCCGGCGGCGATACGCTCGCGATGCAGCCCACGCAAGAACTGGCTTTTGCCGGGGCGCATCTCTATGCTTACTCCTATATATATAATCAGCGATGCATCGAAACCAGTAAAGATGTCCGGGCTGACTTTACCGTCCGGATGCCCGATGGCGATGATATTACGATGTCGATGTGGATGAAGGGCGAGCAGGAGCGGAAAATCTTCTCGGCTTTAAGCCCGATGACCGAAGGGTTGAGCCGCATCAAGCAGATGCCTTATGTGATAGCCGACCAGCCTACGCTGACCTTTGTGGCACGCCAGCGCGGAGAGGCGTGGAAGCGTCCTTTCGTATCGGTATTCGAACCGCATACGGCAAAGAATGCGCCTTCGCGCATCAGGGAGGTACGCTTTCCGGAAGTCAGCGCCACCGGAGAAGGAAGCCATACGGGCATTCAAGTGATACAGACCGACGGTACGGCCGATTGGATTCTCTCTTCCGATAAGGCAGAAGTGCGTTGCACCACGGAAGGGATTTCGGCACAGGCGGTATATGCGCTCTACCGGCAGAAAGGCGGGCAGGGAGAAATGGCTTTCTTGGGCGGCGGAACCTTGCTTGAGGCGGGGGATATCCGCATCGAAGCGGCAGAAGCGGCGGATGTTTTGCTGGTGAAGGAGGCTGGATGTACACCGCTTCCCGTCCGTGTACAATTACGATGGGTGGAAAAGAGCTTAGTTTGCCGTCGGTGCAAACAAAAACAAAAACTTCTGTATTGTTTTCAAAGTAGAAAAGATATTGTTATTTTTGTTCGCCTCAAAAAAAGGTAGATTGGTAAATAAGAATGAGAGAACAGCTGAAGTTTATAATAATCATGGTGGGCATCTTGTTGCTCGTGGCGGCACGGGCGGCAGGCATGCCCTTTTCATATAGTTTCCGCAGCCTGTCGGTGTCCGACGGGTTGCCCGATTTGGTCATCAACACTTGCTATAAGGACCGGTCGGGCTATATGTGGTTTGGTACCAATGTGTCGTTGGAACGTTTCGACGGCATTCGTCTGAAGCATTATCTGATAAAGGGGAAAGCCGAAACCTGAAAGGCCGAAAACCTGAAACGGGTATATGCTGTTGCCGAGATGGCAGAGGGTGAGATATGGGTAGGGTCGGATGTGGGGGTTGCTGCATCTGGACAAAGCGACTGATGACCTGGAGGCTGTAGAGCCGGTATTGATAGATGCTCCGGTATATTGCCTCTTGTCGGACGGGAAGCAAACGCTGTATGCAGGCACGCGCAAAGGACTGTTCGTTTACGAGGGCGGCAAGATGCGTCACATCCTGATAGACAAGAACGTGTTTTCGCAATGGAACGAAATCAAAGGGTTGAACATCGGCGAAGACGGCCGTTTGTGGCTGGCTACCTTGAAAGGGGTAGTGGCTTTGCATACCGCTTCGGGCAAGCTGGAGACGTATGCATACCGGAACCCGTTTTACTCGCTGACCCGTATCGGCGGGGTATTGTATCTGGGAACGATGAACGAAGGAATCGTTACGTTCGATACGCAGGAAAAGGCTTTCGGCAAGCTGGTGGATGTGGGCTGCTCGGTCATCTCTTCTCTTTCTACCGACGGCAAGGACCTGCTGTATGTAGGGACGGACGGAAATGGAGTCCATTTCGTGTCGGTGACTCAGCGAAAGGTCGTGAAGTCGTTCCGGCACGAGACCGGAAACGATGCCAGTATCCGTTCCAATTCGGTGTACTCGCTTTTGGTAGACCGCGATGGGTTGCTTTGGATAGGTTTTTATCAGCTGGGGGTGGACTATACGTTGCACAATAACGGGCTGTTTGCGGCTTATCGGTATCCGCCGTATTTGGATACGCGTGACATGCCGGTGCGTACCATCGCTTTCCACCAGAGGGAAAAGCTGGTAGGCTCGCGCGACGGGCTGTATTTTATCGATGAAGACAGGCGGTTGTTCAAGAGTTTTCATAACTTGCGTGCCAATATGATTATTTCCAGTTGCTATTTCGAGGGGAAATACTACATCGGTACGTATGGAGGCGGCATGTATGTGTTCGACCCGCTGACCCTTGAACTGGTTGATTTCGATGCGGCAGAGGGCGAGCCATTCCTGACAGGCCATATATTCTGCATCCGTCCGGATGCGGACGGCGATTTGTGGATTGGCACTTCATCGGGGCTTTACCGTTATCGGGCAGGGAAGCAGGTGGCTCATTATACCGGTTCCAATTCCAAGTTGCCCGAAGGGAATATCTACGAGGTCTTTTTCGACTCTACCCGCAAAGGATGGATTTGTACCGAGAAAGGGCTTTGCATTTGGGATGCTTCGTCGGAAAGCATCCGTACGGATGTCTTTCCCGAAGGATTCATCAACGAAGAGAAAGTAAGGGTTTTCTATGACCTGTGCAAGCATTTCATGTTTTTTAATATCCACAGTCATGCGGCATGTGTTTTTGTTTTGCCGCATGGCTGTTGTGTTTGATATTCGTTTACATATGCCCAATCGAAGGCTTTCCTGTTCCGTATGACCGCAAACAGCCTGTGAATGATCTTATTCCGTATGTTGTTGACGATGAACCCGTGCGGTTTCCCTTCTTTCCGCTTTTTCTGCGCATACTCCCGAGTCTGTGGGTTATGCGTGATAAGTGAGTTTGCCCCTTGTGTGAGCAGGGAGTTCACATATCTGTTTGAAGCCTTGCTCACCCTTGGCTTGCGGTGCACGCTTGTTCCGGAGTCGTGTTCGTGCGGCACGCAACCTGTGTGGTTGGCGTATTGCCGTGCCGTGCTGAAACGGGTAAAGTTCCTCGTATCAAGAATAATGGCAGAAGCCGTAACCCATGAGATGCCGGGTACGGTAAGAGCCAGCGAGGCGTTTTCCATGAATTCCGGCTCGTGCATAAGTTGTTCGCGTATTTCCTTTTCAAGCGTACGTATGGCTTCTTTTATACTCTCCATGACCTTGCGCAAAGCTTTTACCGCCGGCAAGGAGTCTTTCGACAGGCTTCCGGAAAAGTTCTTTAGTGCAATCTCACAGTCTTTCAGCTTCCTCCTTGTCAGATGAAGTTCGCGGAGCTTTTTCAGGCCTTCACTGCTTGCCGAAAACCGCTCGGCCTTATCCTGGTGCCTGTAAGCGTATTCGGCTATCATACGGGCATCCAGCGTGTCAGTCTTGCTACGGCGTATCCCGCTGCTCAGTTTAAGTTGGAGCGGGTTCTCTAGCCAGACAAAGTACTTGCGGGCCGTTAGGCATTCCGCCACCTCTATACTGTATATACCGGTATTCTCGCCGCAGAACAGTAAGTCACAAGAACGGAGGCCATTCCGCAAACTACGGAGCCTCCCGGTCATTTCTCCGCAACCTTGCCGGCTGTTTTCCACTTCGCCTTCCATCAGGACAGACATGTCTTGCGCATCCATGCAACAAAAATTCATTTTCTCCTTGCTGAAATCAATTCCGATAATTAACTTTGCCATATCTTTTAATTTTTAATGGGGTCAGCTACAACAGCCGTGAGCCATCTCCCTTAACAATCTAAAGGATAAAGTTTTCTATGTGGCTTTTTGACTGTTAACTGCGAGGTCCAAAACAGGGTATGGAGTATATCCAGAGCGTATATGGTTTACCTTGCAGTTGGCTGGCCTGTTTCTTTCACACAACAAAAGTAAACATTCCAGCTGTATTTCCTTTCACTGCGTTCAGCATGACATTACTTTTTGATAGTCGTTTTTTATTTTGATACGCCCCTACATGGCAATTGGGTAAAATGTGGAATTCATTTAAAATTAAAGTCTCTCTGTCCTCTGTGGTGAATCCCGATCCGCATCACCTTATTTGCTGAATGTCACATTTTCTACATGTTCGCCGATGAAAATCCGTGCCATATCGCCTGTTTTGTACCATGCAGGTTTGCCGGGCATGTCGTCGGAGATAACCGTACCATTGATGCGGAGGTTCTCGAAGCGGATGTTTCTTACCAAGCGGTCGCGGTCGTAGCCGATGATGTGCGACAGTTCAGCATGATGAAGATGGGCGAATACGTTGCGTTGTCCAACTTGCGTAATGGAACAGACAACCAGAACAATACGGGAAGCTGGCTGGTAAGTGCCACCCAGATGCCGTTTACGACCTATGAATATTGCATCGACTGCTCTTGCCGCGATAAGAACCACGGTGCAACCCATACGCAAATGGCAGATGATGAAGGTCGTGGCAGCATTCGTCCGGGATGGGAAATCCTGTACAACCATTATGCAAATGTGGGCAGTGGCTATACGTATGCCAAGCAGTTCGCCGACAAGCTTCGTCCCGAAGGCGGTGTGGGTGAACCGGAAAACCGTTACGGTACAAACAGCGGTGCGTTCGACCAATTGGGTTGGGCAACCTTGATGCTTTACCGTGAATAGATATTGTTAAGAAGCTGTTTTGAATTTATCGTGCGATGATTTGGGATGAGTTTTTGAGGCATTTTCGCTTCTGTGATGAGGAAGATAGCGGGCTATCTGACGAAGAACAGGAGCGAAAAGGACCAAAAAATCGCCCAAAGCACACACGAAAACAGATACATCAAGCCAAGAAAAACTTTTTGGAGAAATTCAAAACAGCTTCTAAGTTAACCCAAAGAAAGCGGGGCTTGTCCGGATGATGTGAATCAATCGGATAAGTCCCGTAATGTTATAAGTAACTGCTCATAAATGAGATTCAACACAGAGGACACGGGCATATACTCTCATAAGGAATGTGGCGTATAGTAAGGCAGCAGGAACCGGAAGAAACCCTGCTCCACCTCCTGGTTGGGGGATTCAGACGGTTGTTCTACAAATCTTCCTTCAATCCTTGCTTCCAACCGGGGAAAGGGCAGTGGTCGTGGATCTCACGGAAAAGCTTTAGACAGTAATTCACCAAATTACGGGCTTCTTCCACTACAATGGGGTCACCCATGATTTCAATCAACGAGCGGGAGGTGGATGTATTAATCGTCTTACGAATACCCATCTCGTTGTTGCTTAATGTTACCAGGCTGTAATCAGATTTACAAGTCATTAAGTCTATCACTTGTGGGCAGGGCTTTTCGAGCATCTGTAACAGCTTATTTACGTCTGCATGGTTGGTGATGCGCTTGAAAAAAGTGCCCCAACCCGCAAAAAGCATTACCTCGTTTTTTTCATTAAACAGGAAGTTTACTATTCCGTAAAAGCCTTTTCCTGCTTTAAATATATATTCGGCATAATCTTTACGGACTACAAATGTCATCGCTTCGCCCGCCATAAATGTGCCGCCGGCAGTTGTCTGTAAGAAAGTACGCATAAGTTATCAAATCTGTTTACAATGTTATTAAAATGCGAAAACTCACCGTGAGTGCTCTTCAGTCACCCACTTCTCCACCGTCCTTGTTTCCGACGAGAAGTTTACGCCTATCAGGTAAAGCTTGCGTTTGTCCGTCTGGAAAGGGAGGGCATAATGGTTGTCCTTGATTTGCCGGAGGGCTTCTTCGGCGGTCTTGTCAAGCTTCAGTTCTATGATGTAAATATAGTCTTTTGTCTGAATGGTAATATCTATGCGGCCTTGGCTGGTCGCCTGCTCTACCTGTACATTGTAGCCCAGCATGGTGAAAATCAGGTAGAGGGTGTTTTGGAAATCCTTTTCTTTATCAGCTCCTGCCACCATGTAGCTTCTGCCTGCCAGCATGGTCTGGATGGTTTGCAGCAGGTCATCGGGGTTGCCCCGTTTGACAGCTGAAATCATCTTGTTGAGAATGCCCCTGACGCTCGATTGCTGCTGTGACGTGTAGTAAGGCATCAGAAAACGGAAGAAACCCCGCTCAACTTCCTGATTGGGGAAGTCCAGACGGTAACCTAATTCGGGGTCATAACCGGCAATGGTGAGGTAGCCGCTCTGGAAGAGTACGGGAACGGGGTCATCATATCCCTCGTCTACGGAAGAAAGTACATCTCCGTCCACATAAATGCCTTTCAAATCATGCAACTCATAGTCGTTCTGTTGCAATAGCTTGACTAAGAACGTGGGTGTGCCTGTGGCAAACCAATAGTCATTGAACTCTTTTTTTGCAAATGTGTTGAGCAGGCTGAATGGATTGTAAATGCCTACACTGTTCTGCCGGAAATGATAACCGTCGTATTGCTTGCGCAACCTCTCGCATGCCTCTTCAAAGGTCATGCCGTTGGCATCGGCAAGTTCGCGGATGGAGTCGTCAAAGTAAATGTGCAGTTCTTCTTCAGATATGCCACAGATGTCCACATAGCGGGGATCCATGGAGATGTCATCCAGATTGTTCAGGTCGCTGAAGATGCTGACGTGGCTGAACTTGCTCACGCCCGTGATGAAACCGAAACGGATGCAGGCATCCAGTGACTTGAGCACAGAGAAGAAAGCTTTCAAGGCTTTCCGGTACGCATCGTGCAACGGTTTGTTGTCGATGGTGCTGAGAAGCGGTTTGTCGTATTCGTCCACCAACACCACCACTTGTTCACCCGACTGTTTGTAGGCAGTATGTATTACGTTATAGAAACGTTCTTCGGGAGCCAGGTTGCTATCAGTAGTCATGCCATAACCCTGTTCCCACATCACAAGGTGCTTATTCAATTCCGCTTTGAGGGATTCTTCATCCTCATAATTACGAGCATTCAAGTCCAGATGAAGTACAGGATACGTCTTCCACTCCGTTTCCAGTTTCTCTATGGCAAGTCCTTTGAACAAGTCTTTTTGTCCCAAGAAGTAAGCTTCCATAGTAGAGACCAGTAAGGATTTGCCGAACCGGCGGGGACGGCTGAGAAAGTAGTATTTCCCCATCAACGCCATTCGGTAAATAAATGCCGTCTTGTCTGCGTAAACGAATCCGCGCTTGCGGATGTCGGCAAAACTCTGTATTCCTATGGGGTACTTCATCATGGCTCTGTAAGTTTTTGAGTTTTTAAGTTCTTGGGACGTTTGATTTTGTTTACAAAGTTAACGATTAATCTTCAACAGACAAAGAAAAAGTCGGTTTATAGTAGAACAAAATCTCACCACAGAGGTCACAGGGTACCACAGAGAAAAAATTTAAAAGCCTCTGTGTCCTGTGGTGAGAAAATGCACAATTTCATACCGCGTAAAATATAAAAGAATGCAGACGGGGACAGACGGACACAGATTTTACTATAAAATCACTTCTGATTGACTTTAGAAGATGAAATGAGCACTTGTTTATCTGAACCTTTCTTTGTATATTTGCTGCATAAAAATGAGCTTGTGTATGAAAAAAGAAATAAACGGTTGGCTGAATATTTTGCTGGGATGTATCATCCTGGCGGCAGGTTTTGTGTTTTTTATCAATCCATATAACATTGTGCCGGGAGGTGTGTATGGGGCGAGTATCGTGTTGCATAACCTGTTTCCTTCCGTTCAGGTAGGTACGTTCGGGTATATGTTCGATATTCCGTTGCTTATCCTTTCGGTCATCTTTTTAGGCACGAAGCTGGGGGCGCGTACCATTGCGGCTGCATTGACCACTCCTTTGTTGATGAACATCATGTCGCGTCTGGTATATCCTACGGAAGAAGCTTTGCATGCGCTTGACCCGTCTCAGCTTTTGGGAGGCATTATGGACTTGTCGGACCATCTGATGCTGACCTGCGTGATGGGTGCCGTACTGATAGGTATCGGGAGCGGCATTGTGGTGAAGAATCAGGCTACTACGGGTGGGAGCGATATTGTGGCAATGATGCTTCAGAAGTATATGCACATCCGTTTCTCGCGGGCGATATTGCTGGTGGACGGGATCGTTGTCTGCTTTGGTTTGTTGGTGATTGGGTTCGGATTGGGAAGCGGAGAAGTATCCGAGGAACCTTCCGTTTATTTGTCTTTGTATTCGTTGATAGCTATCTTCATCGTATCGCGGGTGATAGCTTATATGATAAACGGCTCGAAGAACGATAAGCTGATATTTGTTATCAGCGAGAAGGAGTTGCCAGATTTGCATAAGTATATCTTGAATGATTTGGACCGTACCGCTACATGTATCAAGAGCAGCGGCTTGTACACGAAGAAGGAGAAGGAAATGATTTTCTTGGTAGTGAGCTACAAGGAAGTGGCGGGCGTGAAAGCCACGATAAAGCTTGCCGACCCGCGTGCCTTCGTGGTAGTGACCGATGCTTACGATACGTTCGGTGAAGGCTGGAAGCAACTTCCTTCGCCCAATGAGATTGAGCCGGAGTGATATCGGGGCTTACGCACGATATGATATACTTCTGCTAATAAAATCTCAAGATGAGGGAAAATCCAGATTTTTTTTGAAATAAATCATGTCTGTAAGTACTTTTCCGTCTTCTATGATGGGATGGTCATAGTGGAGCGTGAAGAAGTCCGGTACCGTATGCGAATAGGTGAAACCACAGCTTTTGTAAAACGAGACCGTTTGTATGCTGTTTCCGGTTCCTACCATCATTGTTGTAAACTGCTTGCTGTAGAGCCGGCACAGATAGCTTATCATTTCCCGTCCGTAACCATGCCGTTGGAAAGAGGGTGCAATAGCCAGGTTTTTCAGTTCGCATACCTTGTTTCCTTCGTCTGTTACAACGGCAATGCCTATGGTATCTGTTCCGTGGTGCATGACATGCATTGTACCTCTTTCCAGGTAGCGGTCAATCATCGATTCTTGTTCGTCTGCCAGCAGCAGAAGTTCAAGGTATTGTTTCTTGTCGGTTTTTATTTCTGTTATTTCCATATTCATTACACTTGTCTACAAGGATGTCGGTTGTATGTCCGTCTTCGACAAATATAGTCAATCCGAAATAAAAAGCGAATATTTGCATACATTATTTTTCGCAAATCAATATTGTTTCGCTATAAAAGATTGAATTATGCCAATCAGGAGTTAAAAGGGAGTTATAGGTAGTTATCGCCCGCTGGGCGGGCTGGGAGTAAGATACCCATACCTTTTTGCGCCGCTTCTGTAGAGACGATGTGCAGAGACGATGTGCACATCGTCTCTACTACGTGGCATATACAAAATGCACAAAATAAATACCGCTAACTCCTGATTCGCATGAATTCCGCAAATGGTCCATGTAGGGGTAAAATAAAAAAAGCCGGAAACATCTAATCGTGTGATGTTTCCGGCTTCCGCCTACTGGTTACTATTAATGAATTTCAATCACTTTGTTGATTTTGGCTTTTTCTTCAGGCGTGCGTTTCGGCAATTCGATGGTCAATACACCGTTGTTGACGTTGGCGTTGATTTTATCCTTTTCCACATCGTCCGGAAGAACCAATGCCTGCTGGAATTTCGTGTAAGAAAACTCACGGCGCAAGTACTTCTTGTTTTCCTTGTCCTCTTCCTTGTTTTCGGTTTTCTTTTCCATAGAGATGACCAATTCGTTGTCTTCACTCAAGTGGATGTTGAAATCCTCTTTCGTCATACCCGGAGCCGCAACTTCAACCTTATAATCTTTGTCACTTTCTATCACATTGATAGCAGGTGCCGTTGCGTTAGCCTTTACCATCCAATCGTTATCGAAAAAGTCATTGAAAATGCTCGGTAACCATTCTTGATTGTAATTTCTTCTGCTCGGTGTCATAATCTTAATCTCCTATTTTTAAGTTCTTTGTTTATCAATTGTTCTTTTGAACTCCCTCTGCCTTTCGGCTTCCGAAGTTCACTTACAGATGTGCAAACTCTGTGCCGCCAGACGGCATGGCTTGTTTTTTAAACTTGCGAAAACTATTTTAAACAAAATGCCTTTGCTTTTAAACTTTCGGAGAGCCGGAAGGAAGAAGTTTGTCATAAGGGATTGCCTATTTGGCAGGAAAGAAGAAAAAAAGTCAGTCGGACTTGATAGAGTGCCGGTTTTATGCTATATTTATCGGCATAAAGAGAGATGCCATGCATACGAAAGGAAAGTTTGTTTTAATCCTATTGATTATGATACATAGTATTGGAAACGCCTGTTCTTCGGGTGAAAAGCGTGTCCGTATGCCGGCGGTTGCCGGTGCTTTTTATCCGGCAAAGGCGGATACGTTGAGAAAGATGATAGCATCGTTCATGTCCGATGCTTCTTCGGTAGAGCCGGATAAGGAAGTGCAAGCGGTGATTGTTCCGCATGCCGGTTATGTTTATTCGGGTGCGATTGCATCCAAAGCCATAAAGGCAATCCCTGCGGATGCTGCCTATAAGCGGATATTCTTGCTCGGTCCCAGCCATCGGGCTGCATTCGACGGCGCTTCGGTGAACGGTGCTTTCGGTAGTTATGCCACACCGTTGGGTGAAGTGCAAGTAGACAAGGAGGCATGCGATGCATTGCTGCGTGCCGATACAGTCTTTACCTATGTGCCTGAGGCGCACGTTCGTGAACATTGTCTGGAAGTTCAATTGCCCCTCTTGCAAGTACATTTGCGTGATGTCCCTCCCATCGTACCGATTATCATAGGTACGCAAGACTTGGCGAAATTAAGAAGAATCGCCCAGGCATTGCAGCCTTATTTTACTTCGGATAATCTGTTCGTTATCAGTAGTGACTTCTCGCATTATCCTTCGTACGAGGATGCCAACCGGGTAGATAAAGCCACGGGAGAAGCGATTGAGAGCGGTTCGCTCCGGAAGTTTCTGGATGCGTTGGAGATGAATGCCCACGAGGGTGTGCCCCAATTGTTGACCAGTGCGTGCGGGCAAAGTCCTATCGCTGTACTCCTTTTATTAATGGAGGGGCGCAAGGATTTGCAAGTCCGCCATTTGGCTTATTGCAATTCGGGCGATGCCGTTTATGGAGATAAAGACAGGGTGGTAGGCTATCATGCTTTTTCGATAGTGAAGAAAGCGGAAGCGGATGCATTCTCTTTGACCGGGGAAGAGCGGGCGCAACTCTTGCAAATTGCCCGTAAAAGCATTGACTATGCACTTGCCCGACGGACGGATTTGCCCTACGATTCTACGAAAATGAGTCTTGTGTTGCAACAACATTGCGGTGCGTTCGTGACCCTTCATAAAGGAGGAAAGTTGCGGGGATGTATCGGAAATCTGGTAGGGTATAAGCCGTTGTATCAGACAGTTTCTTCGATGGCACGTGCCGCCGCATTCGAAGATCCGCGCTTCTATCCCGTAGAAGAAAGCGAGATGAAAGACATTGATATCGAGATTTCGGTGCTTTCCCCTTTGCGGAAGATTCAATCCATCGATGAGTTCCAATTGGGGCGGCATGGCATCTATATCATAAAAGGAGAGCATCGGGGTACGTTCCTTCCTCAGGTGGCAGGGGAAACGGGATGGACGAAAGAAGAATTCTTGGGGCATTGCGCACGCGATAAGGCAGGTCTGGCTTGGAACGGCTGGAAGGATGCGGAACTCTATGTGTACGAGGCGATTGTATTCGGTGAATAAAAAGGAAAATAAAACGATGCGGATGAAAGAAGCGGCTTATTATATTTCGAATCCCGACGGGACGGTGGTATGTGTGCTCTGCCCGCACCGATGCAAGATAGATGAAGCTAAGTGTGGGAGGTGCCGGAGCCGTATGAATCGGGGAGGGCACCTATATTCGTTGGCATACGCACGTATATGCGCTATGCACGCCGACCCGATGGAAAAGAAACCCTTGTTTCATTTCTTGCCGGGAGCGACTTGTTTCTCTATCGCTTCGGCGGGGTGTAACCTTTCGTGCCTGAATTGCCAGAACTGGTCTGTATCGCAGGTCTCTCCGATGGAAATCCCTTCTCAGACCTTGCTTCCCGAAGATTGTGTACGCCTGGCTAAGAAGTATGGATGCAGGGCGGTGGCATATACCTATACCGAGCCGCTTACGTATCTGGAATATGTGCGCGATTGTGCTTCGGCTTGCCAAGAGGCCGGACTGAAGAACGTGTTGGTAACGGCTGGCTATGTGAATGAAGCGCCTTTACGCGACCTTCTGCCTTTTATCGATGCCGTAAACATTGATTTGAAATCATTTTCGGACGAGGTTTACCGGAAGGTAAGCCGTGTCCGGCTCCAGCCGATATTGGACACCTTATTGGCAATGCGTGATGCCGGCGTGTGGATAGAGATAACACACCTGCTTATCCCCACTGTCAATGATAACGAACAGGATTTCCGTGCGATGTGCTGCTGGCTGGTGACGAACGGCTTTGCGGACTCTCCTTTGCACATCAGCCGCTTTTTCCCTCGTTATCGTTTGCAGCAGCTTGAGCCTACTCCGTTGGAAACGTTGCTTGCTGCAAAGCAGATAGCAGAAGAGGAGGGGCTGCGTTTTGTCTATATCGGTAATACTTCTTTGCCAGATGTGGGGAATACTTATTGTCCGAGATGTGGCAAACGGCTTGTGAGACGTGAAGGGTATTGTGTCTCACAAGCAGGTTTTGTCGGCGTATGCCTGTTTTGCGGAACCAGTATTCCGGGGCAGTGGACTTGAGGGAGCAGTTCATGAGCGTTATCTTTACGGTCTGCAGCGTGTACGTCATTCGTTTTGTCCGCTTTTTACTTTTTTCAAGTATTCGGAAGGCAGCATTCCATATTCTTCCTTGAAGCACTGGCGGAAGTAAACGGTACTGTTGATGCCTACTTTAAAGGCTATTTCTGAAATGCTGTATTTCCCTTCAAGCAGCAGTTTTTCAGCAAGCTGCATCTTTATTTTCCGGATAAATTCATTGGTAGACATTCCGGTTAATGCTTTTACTTTGCGATATAGTGTAGAGTTGCTCATGCAGAGGTGACTGGATAGAAAACTGATATCGATTGTTTCTGTCGATGAGAGGTTTTCAGTAATTACATGAGTCAGATTGTCGAGAAATTCTTTGTCGAGCTTATTCAATGAATCAGTCAGGATGCTATGTTTCTCTTCGATGTCTTTTTCTGGTGAAATCGGACTTGAAGCTGTAATATAGCGTTCAGATAATCGCCTGCGTTGAGCCAATAGGTTATTGATGCGGCTGTGGAGCAGGCTGGCACTGAACGGTTTGGTCAAGTATGAATCGGCTCCCGACAGATAACCTTCCTCTTTGTCAGCAAGTGTATCTTTAGCTGTAAGCAGGATGATGGGGATGTGGCTGGTACGTATATCCTTTTTCAGCGCTTTACATAATGCGGTTCCGTCCATGACGGGCATCATGATGTCGCTTACAATAATGTCGGGAATATATTCTATAGCTGCTTCTACACCTTCTTTTCCGTTGGTGGCTGTTTTTACCTCGTAAAGGTCGGTAAACGAATCGACCATGTAGTCGAGGATATCTTTGTTGTCTTCTACGATTAGGATGACGGGGCGCATGCTGTCTGCTGTTTCTTGCGATTCTTGGACAGGCAAAGCTTGGGGAGCTGCAGTTTCTTTCTCTTCTGTGGTAAGGTCGCGGTGAAGTGCCGAAGGATAATTGTTGGTTGCCACAATCCGTACGACAAAGGTGGTTCCTTCATTGAGCTTGCTATGGGCTTCGATGCTTCCTTCATGCAAAGCAACGAGATTTTTCACTAATGCCAGTCCGATGCCCGTCCCAGAAGCTTGATGTATGCTTCCCTCCTGGTAATAGCGGTCGAAAATGTGTTGCAACGCTTCGGGGCTTATGCCGTATCCGGTGTCTTGTACACTCAGTTCCAGATAGCGTACGTTTTGTTTGTCCGTCCAGTGCGCACTTATTGTGATTTGTCCTTTTTCGGTATATTTCAGCGCGTTGCTGATAAGGTTGTCAAGGATAATGGTTATGGCTTCTTTGTCGAAATACAATGTCATTTCTTCGGCTTCAGTCTGTATCTGTATGTTTATCCGCGGGTTTTTATTCAATTCTTTGTATTTGAGTCCTATTTCGTATACCAGCGCAACTATGTTTTCGCGGCACACACACAGTTTTTTATTTTGTGTTTCAGTCTTGCGGAATTCCAGTATCTGGTTGACTAATTCCAGTAGCCTGATGGCACTTTGATGGATGACGGCAATGCGGTGTTTGTCTCTACTGGCCAGCGTACGGCTTCCCATCATGTCTTCCAGCGGACCGATAATAAGCGTAAGCGGCGTACGTAATTCATGCGTAATATTGGTAAAAAAGCGCAGCCTTTCATCATTGAGATGCTGTTCCTGCTCATGGTTCCATTTTTCCGATTCATACAGGTATTCCAGATTAAGGCGCCGCTTGTAAGTTTTCAAAAGGATAAATAGCAGGGTAAGTCCGATAACGACATATGCCAGTTTGGCTATCCATGACAGCCAGAAAGGCGGTTCGATGTTGATGGATAAAGTCGTTGTCTTATCCGACCATTTTTGATTGCGGATACGGGTCTTGACCATCAGTTCATACTTGCCGTAAGGAACGTCTCTGAATGTAATGTTATTCATATCGGATATATACCATGAATCGCTGAGCCCTTTTAGCATATAAGCATATTCAACTTGTCCCTCCAGTGCGTAGTCTGGTACACTGAAAGCAATTTTAAAGCTGTTTTGTTTATGTTCCAGTTTGATGTGGTCACGATTGGTAAGAGGATAGGTTTGCCCTTTGCTTTCGGTTAAAGGGAACGGGGTCAGAATCGTTATTTTCATGAAAAGGGCTTTGGGGGCTTCTTTGGGAGATAACACTTGTTCGGGAGCGAAATAACAAAGTCCGTTGGTAGAGCCAAAATACAGGTTTCCTTTGTTGTCTTTGCATACACTTCCGGTAGTGAAACTGGCAAGGGGAATATTGTCTTTGTGATTGTAGTTATAGAATTGTTTTTCTTCCTGTTTGAAACAGGAGATGCCTTTATTGGTGCTGAACCAGATGTTGCCGGCATGGTCTTCGGTTATGGCTCGGATGTGGGTGTTGTCAAGTCCTTCGGTGCGTTGGTATTCTTGATAATCCAGGCTTTTCGGAGGAAAACATACCAGGCCGTCACCTGTGGCTATCCATACGTTATGTCGGGTGTCTTCATATATGTCGTTGACGGTATTGGATGGAAAGCCTGCGTATGTATCGAAAGTGTGTATCAGTTTTAAGTCTTGTGAATAAAGGAAGAGACCTCCTCCAAAAGTTCCTACCCAAATACGTCCTTGGGTATCTTTGATGACATCTCTTACTAAATTTTCGGGGATGTCTATGTGCTTGACAATCTTTTTGGAAGTCCGGTCTATCTGATATATTCCGTTACTGCTGCTTATCCACATCAGTCCGTTTCTGTCTTCGAAAAAGGAACGTACATCTGTTGTGCTCAGTTCTTGTGGAAACAGTTGGCGGAATGACTGTTTCTGGTTATCGAAATACATGATGCCTTTGCGGAAAAGTCCGAACCACAGATTGCCTTCCGAATCACAAAGAGCTGTCTGTATGGAATTTCCACTAAGATTTCCATTATGAACCGTATAAGTGGCGGTACGTCGTCCATTCTCCAGTACGTTGATTCCTCCTCCGTCGGTTCCTATCCATAACCGATTGTGTTGGTCTATACATACGGCACTGGCTATGCGGGCATTCAGGTTGCTTCCAGGCATGTCTTGCGAATAGCAATAAGTATTGAATAATGTAGCGTCATTGTTGAGAAAGTTGACACCTCCGCCCCAAAGTCCTACCCAAATGTTGTTATTAGAGTCCTGAAAGATACTGCGTACGCTTGAATTGCTGAGACTGTATTCATCGTCTCCTTCACGGATGTGGCGGTAGTTGAGGTCTTCTGCCGATGAAAAGAAGCGTTGTGATAAGTCAATGATGGCTATACCTCCAAATTCGGTAGCTATCCATAGTTGTTTGTCGTTCAGTTGGCAGATATCAAAGATATTGTATGAAAGCAGGCTGCCTGACGTACCGAAATTCAAAAAATTTTTTTCTTCGGGATTAAACAGTGCCAATCCTTTATCTGTGCCTACCCAGATATCTCCGCTTTGGTCTTGATAAATACATTTCACTTCGTTGCCGGGCAGGGAGGTAGGATCGTTTTCATCGTGTCTGAAATTTTCCACCTGTTTGGTCTTAAGCGAGAGGATACTCATACCTTCATATCTGTGTCCGATATATAAATTGCCTTTGCCGCCTTCTGTAGCAGTCCAAATATGGTTACCTGGCAATTGGGGTACAGTTGTCCGATTGTAATGAGTAAATGTGCCTGTTTTTTTGTCCAAATAATCAATGCCTTTCCAGTAAGTGGTTATCCATAAGTTCCCATCTTTTGCAGGATAGATGCCTGTCACGTCATCGGTGGCAAGGCTGTTCGGGTTGTTGTCATCGTGTCGGTAGATGGTGAACGTATTGTTCCTGTAATCGAATGCGTTTAAGCCTGCCCGTTGGGTACCTATCCACAGAATGTTTTCTTCTGGATCGTCCAACAGACAATTCAGCTCATTTCCTGTTATCCCTTGTTCGTTGTTTTCTGTCTTGTAATATGTAGTGAAAGTGGTTCCTTCCAGTTTATTCAACCCTTCTTCCGTAGCAAACCAAAGATAACCATTCTTGTCTTCCGCAATATCGATGACAAAATTGTTGGACAATCCTTTTTCCATTCCCAGACGTTTGATGGTGTAGGTTTGCGACCAACAATTGAAAGCGTTCAGCAAACAGATGATAAATAGGAAATGTTTCATGTGGTTGTATGTTTTTTCAGTTGGCAAAGTTTATAAGTTGACAAGGCCTTTGAATAGATAAAGCGGATGTTTCCTTACTCTTCAAAAACCTTGTCAACTGAAAAAGCTATTCGGCTTTCAAGGTTACTTCTGTACCTTTCAATAATGGAGATGTAAACTTGACACGGATTTCACCTTTTTCGCCTGTTGCCTGGATGTAGGCAAGCAGACGTCCGTGGTAAACCCGTTGGCGGTTGTCGGTATAATCGCCCATGTCGCTGTTGTCCGAGTTTTCCAGTCCCAGCAGCTTTGCAGGACCTTCGATGTGGCAGGTGATGTTGTTGTCTCCCAGTTTCACTACCGTACCTTTCTCGTCTACCACTTCCACGGTGATGTGTGCGATGGTTTTGTCGGGCGAAAGGGTATCACTGTCTGCGCTTGCCCGGATGGCATAAGGACGTCCGGACGAAGTGATGGAGTAGTTGGAAAGGACATTCCCGTTCGTATCACAGCCTTCCGCTTTCAGTTCGCCTGCCTGATACGGAATGTCCCAATAGATAATGCCGCTCTTGTCGTCATAGGGTTTCATCTTGCCTATTTCTTTCCCGTCCAGTAACAGGCGGGCTTGCGGGGCGTTGGTGTAGCATACCACACGAATCAGTTGTCCCGGCTCATAATTCCAGATATCCCATGCATCTTGTGAAAGCCAGTCTTGTCCTTCCTTTATCGGATAGGTGCCGATATAGGTCACCGGGTGTTCGCACCACAAGGAAGCGCGGAAGTGTCCGCGCGGTTTCGGGAAACTGCCGAAATCCAGCAATCCGGTGTATAAGCCGCGTGAAGGCCAGCGTCCGGCTTCACCCAAGTAATCGGTTCCTGTCCAGATAAATTGTCCGAAGATAAAATCTTTGTCACGCACGGCAAGCCAAGCGTCAAAGCCTATGCCTGTTTCGCTGCCGTAGATGATACGGTCGGGATAGGTGGCATGGTCTTCGTCGTAACGGTTTTCTGTATAGTTGTATCCTACTACGTCTACAGCCTCCGGATATTCCGTTTGATTGGACATGACTACTCCTGCCAAAGCTCCGGTGACAGGACGTGATGTATCTATCTTACGTACGCAGGCAGCCAGGCGTTTGGCTATCTTACCGATACGCATGGCATCGGGGGCATCGGGCTTGTAGCCGCCGAACATCGGTTGGTTAATGGTAGTCCCGTCAAGAATCGGGTGTGAATAGGGGTCGTTCGGGTAGTCCACTTCGTTGCCGATACTCCATAAGAAGATGCAAGGATGGTTGCGGTCGCGGCGCACCATATCGGTTACGTCACGTTCAATCCATTCTTCAAAGAAATCAAAGGAACCGTCAAAGCTGGGTTCCCCTACATTCCAGCCTTGCACCCATTTGCGTTTCGGAAATTCCCATTCATCCGAAGCTTCATCCATGACCAGAAATCCCATTTCGTCGCACAAGTCGTAGAGTACAGGTGCTTGTGGGTTGTGGCTCATGCGGATGGCGTTAACGCCGATGGCTTTCAGGTTTTGCAGGCGGCGTTTCCATACTTCTTCCGGCACTACGGCTCCCAGTACGCCGGCATCATGATGCAGGCAGACACCTTTTACTTTCATCCATTCGCCGTTCAGGGCAAATCCTTTGTTGGGGTCGAATTGCAGGGTCCGCAGTCCGACACGGGTTTCACTTTCATCTATTTTCGTTCCGTTTTGATAAAGTCCGGTCTTTAGCGTGTAGAGATAAGGTGCGTCCAGGTTCCAACGGTGCGGTTTTGATAGTTTCAGGTTGACATTTTGTATGGAGATGCCTTTTTTCCCGTCTTTTATTTTTGCCTGTTGTTGGGCTACCAGTTTCCCTCCTGCATCATAAAGCATTGCTTTTACCTCCAGTTTTCCGCTGACATCGCTGTGCTTCTCCACTTCCATATTTACGGCTATAACCGCACGCTTGTCGGTAAGGGAAGTTGCTTGCCATCCTACACCCCATTGTGCGAAATGGGTTTCGGGAGCGGCAATCATCCATACATCGCGGTAAATGCCCGAGCCTGTGTACCAGCGGGAGTCGGCGTAACGGCTGTGGTCAATGCGGACTGCCAGTACGTTGTCTCCTTCTTTTAAGTAAGGAGTCATATCATACATAAATGAAATGTATCCGTTCGGGCGTTTTCCCAGCAGGTGTCCGTTCAGATAGACTTCGCTCCGGTTGTATGCTCCTTCGAAGTAGATGTAATGCCGCGGAGCATTGTCGGTTACTTGGAAATGCTTCCGGTACCAGCCGATACCTCCCGGCAAATAGCCTGTGCAGCTGGCAAGGGTAGGAGAGGCCTGGCCTTCTATCGACCAGTCGTGCGGCAGGTCAAGCTTGCGCCACTTGCTGTCATCGTAATCGGTTTGCAGGCTGAGTGAATCGTCTTTCAAGTTGAACAACCAACCTTCATTAAATTTGCCAGCTTTGCCAAAAGATACTTGCGCCTTTGCCGGGATGCATATCAGGCATACCAACAGGCATAACAGGGTATAAGTAAGTTTGTTTCTCATCGTTTGGATTTTTGTTATATATAATAATAGGTGTAAAGGTACAAACTTTATTTCAATGTATATACCACAGTGGTTACACTTTCCGCATCCAATATTACTTTTTCATCTGTTGCGTAGTTTTTTTCTTTCAGGTTCTTGTCTTGTGTGGTAGTGTAAGTGGTAATGGAAGCTACATCGCCGTTCCAGCCTTCCCGGGTTTCGTTCAGCCGGACACCTTTGTCAGAATAATTGGTATAGACGGCTACTATCTCATCAGCTTCGGGCGATATCCATGCCGAACCGAAGAAGTTCATAGATTCGCTTAGTTCCATGGCAATGCGGCGGTATCCCGGACGGATAAAGCGGCTGTAGTTGCCCAATACCCAAAGGGTAGGCATGGCTTGGTAACTTCCTCCGTTACGCAGCAGTCCGGTATCACCTCCGTCACCGGTCCATCCGTTCGGTATCAGTGAAATAAGCAGGAAACGGTCTTTTTGTCCCCATTGCGAGATATCCATCGAAGTCCAATAACTCCATGAAGTCACTCCGGCTACGGTCAGGTCGTTGTGGATGACGCGCGACATATAGAGGGCAATATCCATGGTTGTGGCTGTATCATAACTGCCGAATTCGGTAGAGCTGTAGTTGTCTCCCAGCATACTCCATTCGGTTTGCCATACTTCCAGTCCGTATTGTCCGGCAGTTTGTGCCATGCGTTCGCGGGCATTCCGCATGCCGTCCCATGTGCCGTCTGTCCAGTAACTGTGTCCGCCTATCAGGTTTTTTACGTGGGTTAGGTCCCCGATGTAAGCCGATGAGCTTGGCTCGAAGAAGGCTTCTATCACTTTGCTGCGGTTGGGGTCGTCTTTGGTCGTATAGAGGTAGGTCCATTCGGCAGCTTCTCCGGGCAAGATGTCAGTAGAAAGATCGCGTTCGGTCAATGCGTTGTCCAATTCACGGAGCAAGTGTGCCGCTTCGTCGTTGGTCCATGGGCTTCCTTCCTGTCCGCCGTCATTCCAACTGAATTGCGGTTCATTGATGGGAGATATGTGGGTGATATTGTATCCTTCGCTGGTGTAGTGGGCAGCTACGTCTGCCATGTAAGCGGCAAAGTCATCGTAACAGTCTTCTTTCAGGTTCGATTGGTTGCCCTCCGATGAAAATCCTTTTCCGTTCTTGGTATACTGCACGGGTGGGGTATTGCTGAACAAGACGAATTGGTCACAACCCAATTCTTTTGCCTGTTCCATAAAATAGCGTTGTCCTTCGCAACGGGTCCAGTCTAAGGTCAGGTCATCGTTCAGATACGATTCGGCACGGCGTGAAACGTTCGAGATACCGCTCTCGTCTCCTTGTTCCATGCTTCCGCCTCCCATGTTGACACGCCACATCGAGAGTCCGATACCCTTGGGCTGTCCGTCGGCGATTTCCGAAGAAAAAAGCAATTCGGCTATCTCATTCCGGTTATTTGTCCAATATTTGCCTACAAAAGCAGGTGTCCAGCAGTCGGAAGCGGCAAATCCCTTTATGGTCTGAAAGGTCTGTCCGGCATTGATGGTGACGTTCTTGTCTACACTGACTGTCGGTTCATCGTTAGGGGTTTCTGGTTGAGATTCGTTGACTGCATCGTCACTGCAGGCACTCAGGCTTGTTGCCAGTGAAGCAAAAAGTAATGTTATCAGTTTCATGGTTTGTGAATTAAGGGGAATTTTAATAAAAAAAGGTGTGTTCAATTTTATGTTGACACACCTTTTTGTGCTTTTATAATCAGATCAACCTATTGAATATGTTATCCTATTTGTTCAGAAATACAAGCCGGCAAGCAAGTTATCGGTACATTATGGAACTTTATCCGTTTGCCGGCTTGTTTCTGGCAGTAATTAATTCCAGCCCGGATTCTGTGTGATTGAACCGTTCGACTGTGTGATTTCGTATAATGGAATTGGGAATACAAGGTCACGGTTTACATCGAAACTGATACCCTTGTCACTGGATTCTCCCTGGTTTTCCCATTCGTAGCGGTCACGGGTAGCTTCGTTCAGGTTCCATTGTACGAAGCTTCCGTTCGGGCCTAAGATGCTGGCGATAACCGGTTGGTCGCTATCGTCTTTCCAACGGCGGATGTCGTACAGACGGTTTTGTTCGAAAGCAAGTTCCAAGCGACGTTCCTGGCGGATGGCATCGCGAAGTTGATGTCCTGTAGCTGTAACAGCCGGCAATTTGGCACGGGTACGTACGCGGTTCAATGCTTCTTGTGCATCGCCGTCCTGTCCCAATTCGTTGCAGGCTTCGGCATACATCAACAATACATCGGCAAAGCGCAGAATACGATGGTTCAGCGGACTCTTGTCGGTATTGTATATTTCCGGACGGTCTTCCAGCGGAAGGAAGTACTTGCGGATGATGCGAGCTGACTTATGTTGCGCCGGGTCGATGATGTAACAGTTCGGATCCCAACCATAACGTTCAATATATTCATCATAGTTTGCCATTTCTTTGCTGTTGGCAATGAAGTCATCAAATTGGTTTTCACCTGCAATTTCAGTACAACCAGTCTTGATGATGGTCCATTTCAAACGGACAGTGTCACCTGCATCAATGTAAGCTTGTTCCAAGTTGGCTGTCGGTTGGCACCAGCTCCAACCGTCGCCGGGTCCGTTACGGCATCCGGTAACTGTTGCTAATGAACCACCTAATGCTAAGGTTGCATGATATTCGTATTGTACTTCGAAGAGGCTTTCGATACTGTTGTCATATTCCAAATCCCATACTTGACCGAAGTCGGTAAGCAAGTCGTATTCGCGACTGTTAATGACTGTTTGTAATACATCGTGTGCTTCCTGCCATTTTTCTTGATACAAATAAACTTTTCCTAACAGTCCAAGAGCTGCACCACGGGTGGCGCGTCCCATATCAGCCGCTGCATATTCGCTACGTTCAGGCAATACTTCAGCTGCAGCTTGCAGGTCTTCTTCAATAAAGGCATATACTTCTTCTTCTGAAGCACGGGTGATGCCTTGCACTTCTTCCGGCAGCAAAAAACCGGTCATTAAAGGTACGCCACCGAAATTACGAACCAGTTCAAAGTAGTAATAAGCACGGAGGAAGCGGGCTTCTGCTACCAACCGATTTTGTGTTTCGGTATCAGTTAATTCAGTTTGGCTGATACGGTCGATTGCTACATTGCAACGCAAGATACCTTTATAACGGTATTGCCAGAAGTTAGAGATAGGTCCGTTACTAGCTCCATTACCTTGATAATGTGCCAATGAAATATAGTCGCTTTGGCTTTGGGTAGTGTTTCCCATCCAGGCATCATCGCTACACATTTCAGAGAGCAGCCATACGGTGTTGATGTTCCACCAGCCACCACAGGTAATGTCTTGGTAACACCCAGTAACATAAGCGTTACATTCATCGATTGTCGTGAAGTAGGTGTCCAGGTTTTGTTGTCCGCGCACTTCTTCGGTCAGGAAGTCTTCGCACGAAGTAAAGGTTAGCGCGGCACCTAATGTTAATATACTAAGTAAATGTTTCATGTCTGTCAGTTATTAAAATTTAAAGTCTATGCCGAACAAGAAAGTACGTGGGTTCGGGTAAGCGGTGTTGTCAATACCCGTATTGATTGCACTACCTGAACTGTCGGTTGTACCATCCAACATCGGACGTTCGGGATCCATACCCGAATAACCGGTAATGGTGAATGGATTCTGTGCCGAGAACGAAATGCGCAACTGAGAACCACCTACCCATTTTTCAGGCAAGGTATAACCAATCTGTAACAGTTTACAACGCATGTACGAACCGTCTTCTACATAGAAGCTGGAAACACGCTGGTAGTTTAAGTTCAAATCGCTATACGACAGACGAGGAATGTCGTTGCTGGTTCCTTCGCCGTGCCATGCTTCGTTCAGGGTACCAGCCCATACGTTTTGTCCGTTCGAGCCAGAATATAATCCTTTTGTCGTATTGTAAATGTCATTTCCGAATGTGCCGTAAAAGTTAGCGGCAAAGTCAATGTTCTTGTAGCGCAGACCAATGTTGATACCCATCATCAAATCAGGATATGGATTACCGATAAATGTTTTGTCGTTGGCATCCAATGTCCCGTTGTGGTCCAAGTCTTTGAAACGGATGTCGCCCGGTTGTGCGTTGGGCTGAATCAACGTTCCGTGTTCATCGGTATGGGCATATACTTCTTCCCAGTTTTGGAACAAACCATCTGCTACATAACCATAGAAGCGGGAAATCAAGCCGCCGTCTTCATTGCGAATGATTGAGTCACTATTGAATCCACCTGCAGTTACAGGACCGTCACCCGAGAAGCGGATGGCTTTGTTGCGTACGGCAGACAGGTTGACGCCAATGTCATACGAGAAGTCTTTGCCGATTTGGTCGCGCCAGCTCAGTCCTAATTCCCAACCGCGAGCCTGCATACTACCGATGTTCATCCATACGGTACTGTTCCAGTTAGGGTAACCTACGGCAAGGACATTCTGTTTCTGGTACAACATGTCTTTCGATTTCTTTTGGAAGTATTCGAACGTAACGCCTAAACGGGATTTCAACAATGACATATCAATACCTACGTTCCAATCTTCTACGGTTTCCCATTTCAAGTTGTTGTTACCCACTGATGAAATGAAGTAACCATTGGTGATAGTACCTCCGTAAGCATATTGAGTTTGGTCGAGCAGGGTTAAAGTTGCATTGTTATCAATGTTCTGATTACCTACACGTCCCCAACCTCCACGGAGTTTCAAATCGCTGAAGATTTCTTGGTCTTGCATGAACTCTTCGCTCGTGATTCGCCACGATGCGGATACTGCTGGGAAGAGTGCATATTTATTTCCCGATGGGAAACGGGAAGAACCATCGGAACGAAGGGAAGCAGAGATGTAGTAACGATTATCGTAGTTATACATGATACGTCCCAAGAAAGACACCAACGTATTATAACTGGTTGATCCGAATGCTTCAGCAGTAGTTGGGTCACCGGCGTTTACTTCTTGCATTTGATCCAAATTGTTGGGTGTATTGTCGCGAGTAGCCTGCGTGTTGTAATAAGCATAGCGTTCTGCCGTAAAACCTGCCATGACATTCAGGTTATGTTTCTCAGCAAAGGTCTCGTTATAGGTAATCGTATTGGTCCAGTTCCAGTCGAACCATTCTTGCGATTGGCGAGATACATCGCTTAATGTCTGTTGTTCCAAGGCATCCATATAGAACTGAGGCACGAAGTGGTCGGTGCGGCGGTAGTGTGCGTTAGCACCGAATTGTGTGCGTAAAGTCAGTTGTTCAATGGGGTTGATCTGTAAATAGGTGTTCAAAAGGGCACCCATTTCACGAGAATGGTCGTTGGCACGTGCAATCGAACCGGCAGGGTTCCAAGTTTGGTTGTTGTACGAACGCTGGTAGTTGTTGTACGCATTGTCTTCCCATTGGTCTTCGGGACGGAATACCGGTGTCGTCGGGTCCATTGACATGGCAGAAGAGAACTGGTTCGGTGTATCGTCCCACGATTCCATACGCGGAGCAATATCGAATCCTACCTTTACATATTTATTGAAGGTGTATTCGGTGTTCAAACGGGCATTCAGTTTGTCCCAATAACCTACATCAAACTGGGAGTTGTTGCGGTAGTAACCCAAACTCAAGTTGTATACCAGCTTGTCTGTACCTCCTGCGATACTAAGCGAGTAGTTCTGAGTCAAGGCAGTCTTATTTACTACTGTATCCCACCAGTCTGTTCCGCCAGGATTAGTCGTAGCTCCTGTATCGTTCCAGTTCGAAGTTAATCCATCATTTGTATAGCGTGTATTGTATACTTCTTTGTATTCAGAAGGACCTGCTACACTTGGCTTGGATATAGTTTGGAAACCAACCGAAGCAGAGAAGTTGATGCTGGTTTTTCCGGCTTTTCCTTTCTTGGTGGTAATCAAGATTACACCGTTCGATGCACGTGTACCGTAAATGGCGGCTGCCGAAGCATCCTTCAATACTTGCATTGATTCGATGTCGTTGCTGTTCAGGAAGTTGATGTTTCCGCTAATCGGCATACCGTCCACTACGTAAAGCGGGTCGGTACCGTTGACAGTGGTAACACCACGGATCAATACTTTCGGAGTAGTTCCCGGTCCACCACCACTGGATATCTGCACACCGTTTACTTTGCCTTGCAAGGCATCCATGGCATTACCCGTAACGGTTTGTGTAATGTCTTCCGCCTTTACAGTAGCAATAGAACTGGTCAGGTCACTCTTCTTGACGGCACCGTAACCGATGACCACCACTTCGTCCAGTAATTCGCTTGATTCTTTCATCACAATGTTGATGGTAGTGCGTCCGTTTACGGCAATCTCCTGTGTTTCATAACCGATAGAGGAGAATACCAATATGGCATCTTTCGGTACGTTGGGTACCGTATAGTCTCCGTCTAGTCCGGTAATTGTACCATTAGTGGTACCTTTCACCTGCACCGTAGCTCCAATCAAGCCTAACTTATCGGCATCCGAAGTCACGATACCTTTCACTGTAATCTGTTGTGCAAAGCCGCATACGGATAGCAGCAACAGACAGGTTATCAATATCTGTTTTCTCATATTAGATAATTATTTGGTTAATTACTCTCTTACTAATTTAGCTCGTCCCAAATGTGAATCGAAGTAGAAACGGTAAGTTCCGCCGGTTGTTACGGTTGGTTTAGACCATACGTCTTGACCGGTAGTAGGACCGGTATAATCCGGATTCTTCGATGCGCTTTGCGTATAATAACTGAACACGTCAAGGTCAGTTTCGCTAATGCTACACCATCTTACAGCGTTCCACCACGAACTGGTGTGGTAGTTGTGGATAATGAAGTTCATTTCTTCTCCTGTAGCCAGTTCCATCGGTTCACTATAGAAAATGTGCGGATTAGTAGTGTCTTGTGTGAATGATACCACTCCGGTCGGGTCGCTTGAAGTCAGACCGAAAGTAAAGGCAATGTATTCGCTTTGATCTCCCCACAAGTCGAAGCATTCTTCGCCATACGTCATATCCGTACCCCACGGGTCTTGCGCTTCTTCTACCGAATAAGTTCCTGCAATTTCGTAGGTCAAATCCCAAATGTTGAGATTAATAATGTAGTAAACATTTGCCTGGTCTAATACCAGAGGTTGTACCAAGTTCGGGTCGTTTGTCAGTACGGTATTGTCTTCCGAGTTGATACCATAACGAACAGAGAAGCTGGTAGGAGTCGGGATGAAGTAAACTTCGGTTCCTGCTTCTGCATTGTAATAAATAGCCTGATACTGGTATTCGCCTGTATGGTCTATGCACATCGGTACACCGAATACATCGCTGTTCAGTTCGGCTTCGGTAGCTACATCGGCTATATACATTTTTTCATAATCCATTACATCGGTCACACGGATGGTAGCGGTGCGTGTTACGATTTTACCGATGGTATCAGCCAATGTTACCGTGTATGCGTAATCCTGGATTTCTGCAGGGAAAGATACACTTTCTGTGTATTCACCGGTTGTCTGCATTCCTAAGTCAATGCGTTTGGGAAATCCTTCCAGACCTTCGATATCGATGTTCAGATAGTCTAGTCCACGATCATCGCTTAATGAAAAATTTAAATCCAATGTTGGAGTTTCTCCTTCACGTAAGATAACCGGAACGATACTTCCTTCATCGGGTGCGCCTGATACGAATACCGGATTTTCAAAGTCTCCATCAAGTGTGACTTTGACATCTTGTGTTACCGACCGTCCGCCTATATCGGTAATTGTTACCGTTACTGTATAGCTGTCGGCTATTTCATTTGCAGGCATGTCAAAGTTGTAACTCAGCTCATACTCGGTTTGAGGTTCTCCATAGATTTCAATTAAATCAATGGTTTTGTTCAGATACAAGGCTTCACATTGCAATTGGATGGTTGAAATGCCGTCCGCATCGGTCAGTGTGCCTTCAATCGTAAATGTACGTCCTGCAGCAGTCTGTATGTGCAGAGTCGTCATTTCCGCAACAGGACTTTGCCCGTCTACATCGGGATAAGTGTCATCGTCACTACATCCCGTCACACATAGGCTCATTGGTAGGAGTGCCCATAGTGCCAGATTTAAGAAATGTTTCTTCATGCGATTTATTTTAAAGTTAATTACGTTTGCAAATATAGAGAAATCATAAATTAAAACAAATCTATAATCGTGCAAATCACATGCACAAATCTTTCAAAATGCCGTTTGAATGCATTCTGTGCCTGTTTGACCGGATTAACACACGTTGCCGGATTCGTGTTTCCGGCTGGTTGCATATCTGTTTTCGGCCGGATGGCAATGGGCAAGAAACAGACTTAGTTTTATATTCCACGGGCTGAAACGTATATTCCGCGGCGTGGAACGTATATTCCATGGGCTGGAACGTACATTCCACGCCGTGGAATATAAAAGTAATTCAATGGAACAAAGGAAGTCATTTGTTTCATCGGATGAATGTATGGAGGTTCGAAGGCTTTCCTTGTGTGTCTTACCTGCCTGTACTTCCTAAAAAATGGGCGTTTCTTTGTAATTATGTTAATGAAGTAAATATTTTCCATTGGAAATTTTGTCTTATTGAATGTTTGTTGTTTATTTGCAAAAGTTTCCAACGGAAATAATATAAAACGAAAAATAAAAAGACGTATGAAGATTCTTATTGTAGGAGGAGTAGCGGGAGGAGCCACAGCAGCTGCCCGCATCCGTAGAAATACCGAAGAAGCCGAAATTATCCTGTTCGAGAAGGGAGCCTATATTTCGTATGCCAATTGTGGATTACCTTATTACATAGGTGGGGTTATCGAGGAACGCGAACGGCTTTTCGTACAGACGCCCGAAGCGTTCGGGAAGCGGTTTAACATCGATGTGCGCACGCTTTCGGAAGTGACGGCTATCGACCGGGAGCGGAAGGAAGTGACGGTCCGTACTGCCGAGGGGAAAGTGTATCGGGAAAGCTATGACAAACTCTTGCTTTCGCCGGGGGCGTCGCCCGTGCGTCCGCCTTTGAAAGGTATCGATTCGGAAGGCATCTTTACCTTGCGGAATGTAACCGATACCGACCGTATCAAGCGATACTTGGACGAAAAGCAGGTGAAACGCGCGGCGATTGTAGGCGGAGGCTTTATCGGGTTGGAGATGGCGGAAAACCTGGTGCATGCCGGAGTAGAGGTCTCGGTGGTAGAGATGGCAGACCAGGTGATGGGACCTATCGACTATTCGATGGCTTCGCTGGTGCACGAACATTTGATGCAAAAAGGGGTGAAGCTGTATTTAGGGCAGGCGGTAGAGGCGTTCGAACGGACGGATGCGGGCTTGGGAGTGACCTTCAAGTCGGGTATCCGCTTGCAGGTGGATATGGTGATATTGTCTATCGGAGTGCGTGCCGAAACGCGCCTTGCCTCGGAAGCAGGATTGAAGCTGGGCGAGATGAAAGGCATTTATGTGAATGAATATCTGCAGACTTCGGATGAGGCTGTTTATGCCGTGGGGGATGCGATAGAGTTTCCGCATCCCGTTACGGGAAAGCCGTGGCTGAATTTTCTTGCCGGTCCGGCAAACCGTCAGGCACGCATCGTGGCGGACAACATCGTATTCGGGAACAAGGCTGTGTATGAAGGTTCCATAGGTACGTCCATAGCCAAGGTGTTCGATATGACCGTGGCATCTGCCGGCTTGCCTGCCAAGCGTTTGAAGCAAATGGGAATTGCTTACCTTTCTTCTACGACGCATTCGGCTTCTCATGCCGGTTATTATCCGGGTGCGTTGCAAATGGCGGTTAAAGTAGTCTTTTCGCCCCAAGACGGAAAGCTGTACGGGGCGCAGATAGTAGGATATGACGGGGTAGACAAACGGATTGACGAGTTTGCCCTGGTTATCAAGCAAGGCGGAACGGTGTACGACCTGACCCGGCTGGAACATGCGTATGCACCTCCTTTTTCTTCGGCAAAAGACCCGGTGGCAATAGCCGGTTACGTAGCCGGAAATATCCTGAGCGGAAAGATGACACCGCTGTATTGGCGCGAATTGAGGGATGCCGACCTGAGTCGGGTGACTTTGGTGGATGTGCGTACCCAAGATGAATTTGAGTTAGGAGCCATTCCGGGGGCTGTTAATATGCCGTTGGATGAATTGCGGGAGCATCTGGATGAGATACCGCGGGATAAGCCGGTGTGGGTGTATTGCGGTGTAGGATTGCGAGGCTATCTGGCAAGCAATATCCTGAAAGGCCATGGATTTAAAGAGGTGCGCAATCTGGCCGGAGGCATTAAGACGTATAAGGCTGCCGTGACACCGGTGGAACTGCCTTCGGAAGGCACCCCTTGTGTTTCGGCTGGCGGGGAAAAAGATTCTGGAACGGATATGCAACCAGACAAGGTGATAAAGGTCAATGCATGCGGCGTGCAGTGCCCCGGACCGATACTGAAGCTGAAGCAAGGAATGGAAGCGTTGCAGCCCGGACAATGTCTGGAGGTAAGTGCTACCGATGCCGGATTTCCACGTGATGCAGAAGCGTGGTGCCGTACGACAGGTAATCGTTTCCTTTCGAAAACGGAAGAAAACGGAGTGTATCGGGTGCGGATAGAGAAAGCCCAGACGGTTTCTGCCGTAGGACAGAAAACGGCAGTTGGCGGGAAAGGCAAAACTTTTATTCTTTTCAGTGATGACCTTGATAAAACTTTAGCTACTTTTGTACTCGCAAACGGAGCGGCTGCTACGGGTGAGAAGGTGACCGTCTTCTTTACGTTTTGGGGACTGAATGCCATTAAGAAGGAACAAAAGCCGAAGGTACGGAAGGATATTTTCGGCAAGATGTTCGGCATGATGCTGCCTTCTGATTCGCGGAAGCTGAAGCTCTCGAAAATGAATATGGGCGGAATCGGTTCGAAGATGATGCGGTATGTCATGAAGCAAAAGGGAGTGGACTCGCTCGAATCGCTCCGCCAGCAAGCCATTGCCAACGGGGTGGAGTTCATAGCTTGCCAGATGTCGATGGACGTGATGGGAATAAAGCGTGAGGAACTGCTCGACTGTGTGACGATAGGTGGCGTGGCGACCTATATGGACCGGGCCGGTGAGGCAAATATGAATCTGTTTATTTGATTATGGAAAAGATACAATGTATATGTGTGATGCGCGACTTGCTGAAGGGGCTTTCCGAACTGGAGAACCGGTTGGAGGAAACTTACGGGGTGTCGCTCAACGAGGCGATGGTGTTGTGTAGTGTGGGAGCGGAAACCGTGACGGCAGGAACCATTATCTCTTGTACGGGATTGACTTCGTCGCATGCTTCGAAGGTTATCCGTTCGGTAGAGGATAAGGGCTTGCTGGCACGCAAGCTGGGCGAGCAGGACAAACGCCAGATGTATTTCACGCTTACGCGGAAAGGAAAAGCTTGTCTGGAGAATATCAAGGAGCAGGGGGTGGAAGTGCCCGAATGGCTGGCTCCGTTGTTTTTTAGGTAACAAGGTAACGAGTTGACAAGGTGGCAAGGCTTTAGATACATAGGTCGAACTATTTAGGACCTTGTCAACTCGTTACCTTGTCACCTCGTCACTTCATTGAAAAGTATGAAAAAGAAAAAAGAAGACTGGGAAGTGCCGGGCAATGCCGGACAGGTATTGCTGCATACATGTTGTGCGCCTTGTTCATCGGCAATTATTGAATGCCTGATGCGGCACGGGGTACGCCCTACCATTTATTATTGCAATCCGAACATTTATCCGGAAGAGGAATACCGGATCCGGAAAGAGGAATGTACCCGTTATGCACAGGCGTTGGGCTTGGATATCATCGATGCCGATTACGACCACGAGGCGTGGCGTTGTGCGGTTCGTGGCTTGGAAGGGGAACCGGAAAGGGGAGGGCGTTGCCTGCAATGTTTCAGGTTGCGTTTGCGTGATACGGCACGTTATGCCCATGAACACGGTTTTACGGTGATTACTACTACGCTTGCTTCTTCACGCTGGAAGAGCTTGGACCAGATTAACGAAGCCGGACGCTATGCCGTAGAACCTTATCCCGACGTGACGTGGTGGGACAAGAACTGGCGGAAAGGCGGGTTGAGCGAACGCCGCATCCAGATTATCAAGGAATATGATTTCTATAACCAGCAATATTGCGGGTGCGAGTTCAGCATGCGGAAAGAAGAGGAAAATACTCCTTAGAAGCTGTTTTGAATTTATCGTGCGATGATTTGGGATGAGTTTTTGAGGCATTTTCGCTTCTGTGATGAGGAAGATAGCGGGCTATCTGACGAAGAACAGGAGCGAAAAGGACCAAAAAATCGCCCAAAGCACACACGAAAACAGATACATCAAGCCAAGAAAAACTTTTTGGAGAAATTCAAAACAGCTTCTTAAAGTTTATTGTGTGGTGTAAAGTTTGACTTCTTTTTCCTCAACTCACGGTTTTTTTGTATGTTTGCATCCTAAAATCAATATGCAACTTGCAAGAAATGGAAGGATTATTCGTCAGAAAAAGCATAGATGCCCTGCAGGAAGAAGCCGGGCAGACAGGAAATAAGACCCTGAAACGGGTATTGGGACCGGTCAGTCTGGTGGCTTTGGGGGTAGGCGTGATTATCGGAGCCGGGCTGTTTTCTATTACAGGGACAGTGGCTTCGGAATATACGGGACCTGCTATTACGCTTTCGTTTATCATAGCTGCGATAGGATGCTGTTTTGCCGGGCTTTGTTATGCCGAATTTGCCTCAATGATTCCGGTGGCAGGTAGTGCTTATACTTATTCGTATGCCACTATGGGAGAACTGATAGCTTGGATTATCGGATGGGACCTGGTGTTGGAATATACCGTGGCTGCTACTACGGTCAGTATCAGTTGGAGCCGTTATCTGGTGGTCTTTCTGCAAGGAGCAGGCATTGATTTGCCCCATACATTGACTGCTTGTCCGTGGGATGGGGGCATAGTCAATATACCTGCCATGGTGATTGTGGTATTGATGAGCCTTATTCTGATGCGAGGGACGGCGGGCAGTTCGTTTTTCAACGGACTGATTGTATTTTTGAAAATCAGTGTGATTCTGGTTTTTGTCATTTTGGGTTGGAAGTTCATTCAGGCAGATAATTATGTGCCATACATACCTGAAAATACCGGAAAACTGGGTGAGTTCGGATGGTCGGGTATTTTGCGGGGGGCAGCCATTGTGTTCTTTGCTTTCCTGGGATTCGACGCGGTAAGTACTGCGGCACAAGAAACGAAGAATCCCAAGCGCGATATGCCTATTGGTATTCTGGTATCTTTGCTCGTCTGTACGATATTGTACATTCTTTTTGCCCATGTGATGACGGGAGTAGCTCATTATACAGATTTCAAAGGTCAGGAAGGTATAGCTCCGGTAGCTGTGGCTATCGAGCAGATGGGATATGCCAATGCGCAGGGGGTGATAATGCCTGCTTACCCGTGGCTGAATAAGGCAATTGTACTTGCCATTCTTTTTGGTTATTGTTCGGTGATTATGGTTACTTTACTTGGTCAGAGCCGTGTGTTTCTCAGTATGAGCCGCGATGGTTTGTTGCCTCCTTTTTTTTCTCGTATCAATACACGTTTCCGTACACCGGTACATAGTAATTTCCTGTTTATGGTAGTGGTAAGCTTGCTTGCCGGTTTTGTTCCTGCCCAAGTGGCAGGCGAAATGACCAGTATCGGTACCTTGCTTGCTTTTACATTGGTTTGTGCTGCTGTGCTGATTGTGCGTAAGACGATGCCTGATGTGCATCGTGCATTCAATACTCCGTGGGTCCCTTTTGTTCCCATTATGGGTATCCTTACATGTTTGTGTATGATGTGTTTTCTGCCGGCCGACACGTGGATTCGGTTGGTTCTTTGGATGTTGATAGGATTGGATATCTATGTCAGTTATGGAAGAAAACACAGTAAACTGGAACCAGGAAGGGTTTATCGTAAAGGCGATACGGTATTGAATATCTTAGGACTGGTGCTGGCTGTGCTGAGTGTAATTACTGGTTTATGGCACCAGCAGACTGTAGGTTGGGAAGCCGACAAGACTTTGCTGGTCATTTCTTTTGTCTTTGCTTTTACCCATTGTGCTTATTATATGTGGCGGCTTTGGCATCAGGCAAGCGACTTGAAGCGGGCTCCGAAGTCATAAAAGAAGTTATAATGTAAGTACGCGGACAGAAAAAATGAAATATCAACCAATATAATATGGATAAAAAGCCGTTATTTTACGGCAATTTAAGACAATATGGATAAAAACAGACTATTTGTAGCCATACAGGCATCTTTGAAAGCCGGGGCTGCTATTATGGAAGTATATACCGACCCGAACGCAGATTTCGAGGTGGAACGGAAAGCTGACAATTCGCCTTTGACGATAGCCGACCGCAAGTCGCATCAGATTATTGTGCAGGAATTGTCGGCATTGCCTTATCCTGTGTTGAGCGAGGAAGGTAAAGAAATACCTGTTGCCGAGCGAAGAGGCTGGAATGAATTGTGGGTGGTAGATCCCTTGGACGGTACCAAAGAGTTTATCAAGCGTAATGGAGAATTTACGGTAAATATTGCTTTTGTGAAAGACGGACGTCCTGAGGCTGGAGTGATATATATACCGGTCAGGGAAGAGCTGTATTTTGCTGATGAGGTTTTGGGGGCTTATAAACTGGAACACGTTGCCCGTTTGAATCCAGAGGATACACTAGAGAGCCTGATAGGACGTGCACAACGTTTGCCTTACCCGGATGGGCGGACATACGGTACATTTGTTGTCGTGGCTTCGCGTTCACATCTCAATGCTGAAACCGAGCATTTTATCGATGAAATGAAAAAGAAATATACCGAAGTACAAACCGTGTCGAAAGGAAGCTCGTTGAAACTTTGCCTCATAGCCGAAGGTAAAGCAGATGTCTATCCCCGATTTGCACCTACAATGGAATGGGATACAGCAGCCGGACACGCTATTGTACGTGCAGCAGGAGGTGAAGTGTATCAGGCTGAGACAAATCTTCCCCTTCGGTATAATAAAGAAGATTTGTTGAATCCGTGGTTTATCGCTTATCCTTGTATTGGTCGTTAAACGGAGTTATATTTGGAAGCCGAACGGAATTATATTGGAAGTTAAAGGGAGCTATGTGGAAAATTAAAGGGGAGTCGGATATCAGTCACTCTGAAGTATTGGTCTTTTGTTGCTTCTGATTCCGGCGAGACATGACTTCTGAATTAAAAATAAACTTTTCAAGACTATGAATTTTGAAATACTTTTTGTGTTGCTGGGGCTGATAGGGATGCTCGTTGCGCTTATCTTGGATAAAATGCGTCCGGGCATTGTACTGTTGTCATTGGTCGTGGTGTTTATGGCGGCAGGTATTATCACTCCCAAACAGATGGTTGCCGGATTTAGCAATCGTGGCATGATAACGGTAGCTTTGTTGTTTCTGGTGAGTGAAGGTGTGCGCCAAAGTGGTGCACTTGCCACGGTCATTAAGAAATTGTTGCCCGAACGGAAAATGTCGGTAATGCAGGCACAGTTGCGTCTGTTGCCTGTTGTTAGTGCTTTTTCGGCTTTCCTTAACAATACTCCAGTAGTGGTTATCTTTGCACCTATTGTGAAAAACTGGGCAAAAAAAGTTGGGCTTTCGTGTACCAAGTTCCTCATTCCTTTGTCGTATGCTACGATTTTGGGTGGGTTGTGTACACTTATCGGAACATCTACCAATCTGGTGGTTCACGGTATGATGATTGACCGTGGTTTGCCGGGGTTGAAGATGTTCGATCTTGCCTATATTGGCATTCCCATCACAATAGCCGGACTTCTTTTCATTTTGTTTACTTCGAAGAAACTGCTTCCAGCCGAACGGCCCGATAATTTTGAGGAAGAAGAGGCAGATGCGGCGGAAGTGAAAGGACAGCATATAGTAGAAGTGGTGTTGGCATCACGTTTTCCTGGTTTGAAGCGCAAGTTGAAGAATTTTGATTTTAAACGTCGTTATGGGGCTGATATCAAGGAAATACGCCAGGGAGGCCAGGTTATCACCAAGAACTTGGGTGAAGTGAGGTTGCAGGAAGGTGACACACTGGTATTGCTTGCTGATGATGAGTTTACCAAGGCGTGGGGAGATTCTTCCGTTTTCCTGATGATGACTAATGGGCAGGAGATACCTTCGCGTCCGATGCCTGTGTGGAAGAAATGGACAGCATTGGCACTTTTGCTGATTATGATTATCGGTGCTACTATCGGTGAGCTTCCTTATTTTCAGGAACGCTTTCCCGGTGTGAAGATGGACATGTTTTTCTTTGCATCGGTTACGGCTGTGGTGATGGCTTGGCTTAAGATATTTCCTCCGAAAAAATATACTAAATATATCAGTTGGGACATACTTATCACTATAGCTTGTGCCTTTGCTATCAGTGCGGCGATGGAAGAATCCGGACTGGCGGCGTTGATAGCCAATTTTATTAAAGATGTGTCTGGTTCGTTGGGAGCTTGGGGAGCTTTGGCGTTGCTTTATTTTGTCACACTGGTTATTACCGAACTAGTAACCAACAATGCTGCAGCAGCACTTGCCTTTCCGCTTGCGCTGGAAACGGCTGCAGAATTCAACGTAGATCCGATGCCTTTCTTCATCGCTATCTGCATTGCTGCATCGGCAGGTTTTGCTACCCCCATCGGTTATCAGACTAACTTGATTGTGCAGGGAGCTGGTAATTATCGGTTTACCGATTTCTTGAAGATTGGTCTTCCGATGGATTTGATTGTGATGATTTTATCGGTAGGTCTTATCCCGCTGATATGGCCTTTTGTACAAGTGTGATTTTCAATGCGGACGAAAGAGATGCGGAAACGTTATATCCGAAGGGCTTGTCTTTCAGATAAATCTGCATATCTTTAATGTCCGGCTATATAGATAGTAAACAGAAAGATAATAAATGAACAACATTTATCCTATATTCGACAAGATGCTGTCCCGTGCTGACAAGGAGAAACTGCTGGGGCAACGTGGATTGATGATTTGGTTTACCGGACTGAGTGGGTCGGGTAAGAGTACTCTTGCCATTGCGCTTGAACGTGAACTGCAACAACGGGGATTGCTTTGCCGCATCCTTGATGGAGACAATATCCGGAGTGGAATCAACAATAATTTGGGCTTTTCGCCAGAAGACAGGGTAGAGAATATCCGTCGCATAGCCGAAGTTGGCAAGTTGTTTGTTGATACAGGTATTATTACCATTGCCGCATTTATCAGTCCGAACAATGAACTTCGTGAAATGGCAGCACATATCATTGGTGCGGATGATTTTGTGGAAGTTTATGTCAGTACGCCGATAGAAGAATGCGAACGGCGTGATGTGAAAGGCTTGTATGCCAAGGCACGTCGTGGGGAAATCAAGGAGTTTACAGGAGTTTCGGCTCCGTTTGAAGCACCTCAACATCCGGCACTTTCGCTCGATACTTCGAAGTTTTCGCTCGAAGAATCAGTGAACCGGCTCCTGCACTTGATTTTGCCCAAAGTGTCCGCCCCTCTGAGTAAGGAATGAAAAAAAGAAAAAGCAAACATTATAAATTATGCAAGAAGAATACAACTTGAGCCACTTGAAAGAACTCGAAGCCGAGTCTATTCATATCATTCGTGAGGTGGCTTCCGAATTTGAAAACCCGGTGATGCTGTACAGTATCGGAAAAGATTCATCGGTAATGGTGCGCCTTGCCGAAAAAGCCTTTGCTCCGGGCAAAGCGCCCTTTCCATTGATGCACATTGATTCGAAATGGAAATTTAAGGAAATGCTTCAGTTTCGTGATACATATGCCAAAGAACACGGCTGGAAACTTATTGTGGAAAGTAATATGGAAGCATTCCGTGCCGGAGTAGGCCCCTTTACTCACGGAAGTAAGGTACATACAGACTTGATGAAGACGCAAGCGTTGCTTCACGCTCTTGATAAATATAAGTTTGATGCTGCTTTCGGAGGAGCACGCCGTGATGAGGAAAAATCACGTGCCAAGGAACGCATCTTCTCTTTCCGTAACGAATTCCATCAGTGGGATCCCAAGAACCAGCGTCCCGAACTGTGGGACATCTACAATACTCGTATCCGTAAAGGGGAAAGCATCCGGGTCTTTCCTTTGAGCAACTGGACAGAACTGGATATCTGGCAATATATCCGTTTGGAAAAGATACCTATTGTGCCTTTGTATTTCGCCAAGGAACGTCCGGTAGTAAATATTGACGGGCAGCTTATTATGCCTGATGATGACCGTCTGCCCGAGAAATACCGCGATAAGATTGAAATGCGGAAAATCCGTTTCCGTACTTTGGGGTGCTGGCCGCTTACAGGGGCTATTGAAAGCGATGCCGATACCATAGAGAAGATTGTGGAGGAAATGATGACCACCACCAAGAGCGAACGCACAACCCGTGTTATAGACTTCGACCAGGACGCAAGTATGGAAGAAAAGAAACGGGAAGGATACTTTTAAATGAATAATTAATAATGAATAATTAATAACGATTCCTACATTCGTTTGTTGTTCATTACCTATTCATGTACCGTTATTAACTATTAATTGTTAATTATTAATTGAAGAAAAATGGAAGAAATAGATAAAACCAAATCAGGAAACCCGATGGAAGGCGAAGCCAGAGGCCGTATGTCAATTGAAGAGTTTCTGAAAAAAGATGAGGAGAAAGACCTGTTAAGGTTCCTTACTGCCGGTTCGGTAGACGATGGAAAGTCTACTCTTATCGGACGCTTGCTTTTCGATAGCAAGAAGATTTACGAAGACCAGCTTGTGGCATTGGAACGCGACAGCAAACGTGTGGGGAATGCCGGTGAGCACATTGATTATGCTTTGTTGCTCGACGGGTTGAAAGCAGAACGCGAGCAGGGGATTACCATTGATGTTGCTTACCGCTATTTCTCTACCAACAACCGTAAGTTCATCATAGCCGACACTCCGGGGCACGAGCAATACACGCGCAATATGATTACCGGAGGCTCTACCGCTAATCTGGCGGTAATTCTTGTTGATGCACGTGCCGGAGTCATTACCCAAACCCGCCGCCACTCTTATCTTGTTTCCTTATTAGGCATCAAACACGTGGTATTGGCGGTGAACAAGATGGATCTTGTAGATTTTTCGGAAGAAATATTTGATAAAATAGTAGCGGATTATAAAGCATTCATCGCTCCATTGGGTGTGCCTGATGTGACTTGTATTCCACTTTCGGCACTTGATGGAGATAATGTGGTCGAAAAATCGGCACGTACTCCGTGGTACGCAGGTCCTTCCTTGTTGGAATATCTTGAAACCGTGCACATTGGTAACGACCATAATTTGAAAGATTTCCGTTATCCTGTGCAATACGTCTTGCGTCCTAATCTCGATTTCCGCGGATTTTCATCCAAAGTGGCTTCGGGCATCGTGCGCAAAGGAGATGAAGTGATGGCATTGCCTTCGGGGAAGAAAACCCGTGTAAAGGCAATCTATGCTTCTGATGGAGAATGCGATTATGCTTATCCGCCTATGTCGGTCACTTTGACCTTGGAGGACGAAATAGATGTGTCACGTGGCGAAATGCTGGTGCATCCTGACAATATGCCGTTGGTAGGACGTAACTTTGAGGCGATGCTTGTCTGGATGGACGAAGAAAAGATGGATATGGAAAAATCGTTCTTCCTGAAACAAACTACCAATACCAGCCGCACACGCATCGATAGTATCAAGTACAAGGTGGATGTCAACACGATGGAACACCTTTCAATTGAAAATGGACAGTTGACAAAAGAAACACTGCCTTTGGAGCTGAACCAGATAGCTCACGTGGTGTTCACGTCATCGAAAGAGCTTTTCTTCGACCCTTATGCCTGCAATAAGGCGACGGGGGCGTTCATCCTTATCGATCCGATAACCAACAATACCAGTGCAGCTGGCATGATTATCGGTAAGGTAGACGACAAGGACATGCATACTACGATGGAAATCCCGGTACTAGACCTGCCTAAGTTAGGGATTGCTCCCGAACACTATGATGCCATCGAAACCATTGCAAAAGAATTGGAACGCCGTGGATACGCAATAGAGATAAAGAAATAAGTTTTTAATGAAGAATGAAGAATTAAGAATGAAGAATTTTGACTGGTTCACATCATTCTTAGTTCTTCATTCTTAATTCTTCATTCTTAATTCTTCATTTACAATATGGGCTTATTAGAATTTAGCAAATTGCCGGTTAACACCTTGGTAGGTGCCGACTGGAAGACATTCAACGAAATAACCAAAGGGCGTGCCATCGGTTCTGCTTATCGGGGAAAGTTCCGTCTGACAAAAGCAGTGTGCCGTCTGCTTTCTGTATTGAAACCCTTGCAGGATAAGAAGTATGCAAGCCTCCTGGCACAAAAGCCGCTCGAACATGATCCGGTATTCATTTTAGGGCACTGGCGCAGCGGAACCACCTTTATGCACAATGTTTTTTCATGTGACAAACATTTTGGTTATAACACTACCTACCAGACCGTATTCCCGCATCTGATGATGTGGGGGCAACCTTTCTTTAAGAAAAACATGAGCTGGCTAATGCCTGACAAGCGTCCTACCGATAACATGGAGCTTGCCGTTGACCTGCCTCAGGAGGAAGAGTTCGCCCTTACCAATATGATGCCTTATACGTATTATAACTTTTGGTTCCTGCCCAAGCACATGCAAGAGTATGCCGATAAGTATTTGCTTTTCGAAGATGTCACGGATGCTGAGTTGAAAGTGTTTGAGGAAACTTTTACTAAGCTTATCAAAATTTCGCTCTGGAACACTGGAGGCACTCAGTTTCTCAGTAAGAATCCCCCTCACACAGGCCGCGTGAAGGAATTGGTGAAGATGTTTCCCAATGCCAAGTTTATCTATTTAATGCGTAATCCGTATACGGTATTCGAGTCTACCCGGAGTTTCTTCACCAATACCATCAAACCTCTCCAACTTCAAGACATCAGTCCTGAAGAGTTGCAGCAGAACATCCTCACGGTGTACGACAAGCTCTATCACAAATATGAGGCTGACAAGCATTTCATTCCTGAGGGCAACCTGGTAGAGGTGCGTTTCGAGGATTATGAAAAGAACGCGTTCGACCTGACGCAGGAAATCTATCAGAAACTTTCTCTTCCTGGATTCGAAGAAGCATGTCCTGCCATTGAGGCATACGTCAACAAGAAGAAAGGCTATAAGAAGAACAAATACCAGTATAAGCCGGAAACAGTAGAGCTGGTGGAAAAGCACTGGGGATTTGCTCTTGATGAATGGGGATACAAGATCTGATTTATACAAATAGGGGTTAAGAAGCAGTTTCTTAGAAGCTGTTTTGAATTTATCGTGCGATGATTTGGGATGAGTTTTTGAGGCATTTTCGCTTCTGTGATGAGGAAGATAGCGGGCTATCTGACGAAGAACAGGAGCGAAAAAGACCCAAAAATCGCCCAAAGCATACACGAAAACGGATACATCAAGCCAAGAAAAACTTTTTGGAGAAATTCAAAACATCTTCTTAATGAATGTCCTGATTAGCCAATACATATCTCCTGAAAACGAAGATATGTATCGGCTGATGGACATTCTTTTTTTTATTCCCATTCGATTATTTTATTGTTCCTATAGTTAAATGTATTATGTTTATTATAAGAACTTTAACCATGTTATTGGGCATTTTATTTTAGAACTGGTGTCAAAAACTGGTGTCAAAAGATTAATCTATATTCCAATAATTGCTTTCATCTCCTTCAAAAGCATCATTAATCATGTCATCCCAAGAATAATCTTTGTAATTATATATTTTGTCATATTCATCATCTTCAAGTGTATCTTGTAAACAGTATGATTTTTCTTTATAGAAATTGTTGTTTTTTTGTTGTTCATTTAGTTTTTGGATTATACGTCTATGTTTAGGGACTTCTATTACATAGTTTGAACTTTGTTTTAATCCTAATGTAACATTCTCTTCTAGCCAATCATCTAAAGACCATTCGTCACACCAATGTTTAAATATGGTTTCATTGTTAATAAATTTATACTTTATTAAAATCATACCTACTTTGTCTTTGTGAGTTAAAGTGCGAGGACTAATCTTTTTAAAACATATGTATTGAATTGGTTTGTTAAAAATTGATACAGGTGAATTACTACACGCATCATAATAGTACTCAGGATAATAATTAACTCCCATGAAAGAACCATTTCTGGTTTTTATCCTACCTCCATTTTCAAAGTACCATTGAACATTTTTGATGTCAGACAAGTATTTAATTTTGATAGACTCACTCATATTGCTTTACATGGTTTAATAGATATAATACTTACACCTTCAGATGTGCCTAAAAATTTATATAATTCAAATTTTAAACTATTAATAACGTCATTGCTATTTAGATATTGATTTTTCGTTATATCAACAAAGTAAGTATTCTTTACTCCGTGTGGTGATAAATGTACTAACAAACCTTAAACGATTTCATCGTCCGGTAAGTAGTAGTCTCTCCATTTGATGTCCGATGTGTAAATGGCGGCAATCTTAACCAACCTATCAAACAGGTCATATTTCGGGTCGCATGAATCTTTGAAGAATCTTCTGTTGAATTTCCAGCAGAATTCATTCAAGTAAAGTTGCAAGAACTGCTTGTCAACCTCACCATGAATGGCAGCAATGCCACTTCGGCAGCGTCCTATGACAACATGCACCCAAGGCAAATGAGTCTTGACAACAGAATCCACATTGCTCTCAACATGCCGTTCATACCCTTTGAAGTACCCTTCGAAGTTTATGTGCGAGGAGGAACCGTCTGAAACAATGACCGTATCCTTGTCAATGTGTTTACGTACTATTTTGTCCAACGTGTCAGCACTCAGATTGTCAATCACAAACATCTTTATGTAATGGACAACCTTTCCGATGCTTTGCCTTTCCGCTTTTTTAGCCAATTTGGATGCTTTTCTTATGGATTGCTCTGTTGCCTCGCACAAGTATTGCTGCAGTACAGTGTCAACAGGCTTGCTTTCAACGATGACAAGTACCTTGGCTTGCTGTTGGCTTCCTGCCCCGCGCTTGATTTTCTCACCGCGCGCCTCTTCAGGAATCCGTATCGGAAAGAACGCCTCATCGAGCTCCACTTCATCCGACAATTGGTATATGGAATCCCGCTTTCCCATGATGTTCCTCAACTTCATCATCATAAGCCACACGGGAGGGTATTGTTCTATCCGCAGCTGGTGCTGGACTTCTTTTGCGGAAAGCACCTGCTTGATGGACGTCATAAGGTGCATGGCATAGAACCAAGTACGAAGGGACAACTTGCTGTGTTCCATTACCGTCCCCTTGGTCAAGGGAATGCTGCAACCGCATTTTGTACACTGAAACGCTTTTCTCCCTTGCAGCCACTTATCAGTTTTGACACCGCAATTAGGGCAGGAAACGCCTTGGATGATGCGAATGTCTCTAAAATAAGACACGCAGGATTCTTCCGTCGGAAAACGACCTTCAAATTGACTTAGCAGCATATGGCTTTTCTTGCAAATTTAGTCGCTTTCATTCCATTAGAAAAGCTGCACCAGCGGACTTAACAGATTTTAGTACATTTATCACCACACAGAGATTCTTTATGCCATTAAAACAATATATGATTTCATATCTATCCATAATAGTATCTTTTTACAAAGATAACGATTTAAATATAAGGGGCAATTATAAAACGAAATTTTTTTTAATACGTTGTACTGTGCTGTTACTCACCTTACATAGTGATGCTGTATTACGGACTGAATATCCTTTCTTTAATAAAGTTATAACTTCTTTGTATTCTTCTTTCTTTTGCTCTTTTGTTTTGGTGCTTCCGACTTTTCTACCCAGTTTACCGCCTTTTGCAATATACTGTGCTCTGCCACTATTAAGTCGGAATTTTATGTTTTCTCTTTCTAATTGTGCGCAAGTGGATAGGGTAGCAATCATTATTGGTGCAAAGGTTGATGGTTGTTTGTTTTCGTCCAGTAGCGTAAATTGCTCCTTCTGCATGAATAGGTTAATCTTATTATCTACAAGTCTTTTGACAACTTCCAGCACCTCAAAGGCATTTCTACCTAAGCGACTAAGTTCTGATACAAGTAGTATATCAATTGAGTTAGTTTCGCAATGCTCTAAAGCCTCAACCAATACTGGGCGTTCGGAGTTCTTTTTTGCTCCGCTTATCTTTTCCTCAAAGATACCAGCAATTTCCAGTCCTCTGTATTCTGCATAGGCCTTCAAGTCTGCTACTTGCCTTTCTGTATTTTGGCGTTCTGTGGTAGAACTAACTCGTGTATATATTACTGCTTTCATATGACTAATTTTAATTACACCACAAATATAGTAAAATAAATTATGTGTTCAAATATATCAAAGAATATTTTGAATACAAAAAATGCTGGGCTTGGGATATGAATACAGATTTATTTGAATACAAATTATTTTTGAGTACAAGAGATAAACGATAAACAGATATGTTGAATTGAATATCAAGATTTTATATAAAAATTGAAGAAATGATAAATACTACCCTTGTTTTTAATGATTGTAAAAATAGATTTATTTACTTAAATTGATAATGATTTTATCAAAATAAGCTATAAATATGATAATCATTATATTACGTTTATAAACAAGTAATGGTAAGGTACTTTACTAATACCTTACCATTTACCATTAGATTAAATCCATTACCCCATAAACTTTTCTCCCTTTGACTGCTTGGAATCGTATCACTCTGTTCATAAAATTCAGAAAGAACAACCATAACCAATCGTCATTGATAAACATAGATGGATTATATTCTATATGTTCTCTTGTAAAGAAATCTTTCATAGTGTCCGAGTTGATTCTAACTTCCAAACGATGCAACTGGCTTGGATTTCCGTAACTTTCCATAATGTAATGTTTATGGCTCTTATTCTCTATTTCACGTTTCTTATTGTATGCGTTAATGGATATGTCGTTTTTCTTTTGCTGGATTAGAATGCTATACTCTTTGATGCGTTCAAGACTCCCGACCCCGATATAAAGAATGTCCTCTATCAACTTCTTTCTGTCTGTAATCTTTGTACCATTGATGATAGGGTAGTAGTCTTTGTTTCTAATCATCTTGACTAATGCCTTTGAAAAATTAGTGCTGGCATCAATGGCTAAATCTAAATGGGTAATGTTGTTGAACTCTAATCCTAACATTTGCTCGATGTAGTCCAAGAATACTAATCTTCCTTTGGTGTTATGATTGTACTTCAAATAGAATTGTTGGTTATCTATCTTTAACCACACAAATGATTGAAAAGTCTCATCGTGGTCCGAACGCAAACCCCATTGGATTGTTCCAAATATTTGCTCTTCCATATCCTTAAAAGTGTTATCATAGTAGAATGTATAGACTATCTCATAGATATAGTTGAAATGAGTTCCGTCTATTCTTCGTAACTGGAAATCCCATCCTTGTACCTCATAGGTTTCTACTGGGTTTTCTCTTAAATCGTGTAATCTGCTGGTATCTGATAAAGTGTAGCAGATTTTTAACTTATCAATAACTGGTACCATAAAACCATTCATTTGTATAAATTATTTTTTCTTTGCCATAGTGCTTTCATTGCTTCCGATATGGCTTGTTTGTGTTGTTTAGTCTTTGGCTGGTTCCTCAACGCTTGGCTAATCAACTTCTTGGTAGTTGCTGATTTCTTTCTACCTCGTAAAGCGTATGCAATCTTTCTTTTGGTTTGTTCATTCATTATTCAACCTTTTTACTATAAATAGTAGGTAGGTTGAAAAAGTATAGAAAAATTACAGAAAAAAATTTTATGCTTCAAACGCTTTACTGGTAGAAAGGTTGAAATCAGTCTATATAGAAGCAAGTTACCTAAGTCTTATTGTGCAAAGGCTTGTGCTACTATTCTTGCGTGTTGCTCTTTGTCAACCTTGATATACTTCAGGAAATTGGCTTCTGTGGTGTGTCCTGTGATTGCCATAATGCTAATGGCTGGAACACCTCTTAGATACATATTCGTAGCAAAACTTCGTCTGGCTGTATGGTTCATGATGAACTGGTGTTTCTCACCTCTTTTGATTACGCTTTGCCCACCCTTGACACGACTTAGTGAAATGTGTTCAGATATGCCTGCCAATTCTGCACACTTGCGAATCTGTTTTAGTGTATGGGTCTTGTCAACACTCTTGGGTAGTTTACCATTGTATTTAGCTAAGATAGCTTTTACCATTGGATGCAATGGAATAACTACCGTAGTGTTAGTTTTATGGGTATGCACTACCATTGTATTATTATTGATTTCTGCTTCTGATAAGTCTTTCCAATCTCCGAAGCGAAGTCCAGTCCAACACGCTACAACAAACAAATCTCGTGTGGTTTCGATATTATCACGAGGGTCTATTTGTGCCTTGATAACCTCATCATTAAAGTCTATGGCATATAGCTTGTTGATGTCTTCTTCCGTCAGATAGATGTTCTCAACATCGTGGCATTTGGTAGTGTAACGATGGAATGATTTATCTGTAATCAATCCCTCTATTTCCGCTTCACTCAACCATACTTTCATTATGCTATATTGTGATGCAATGGTATTGGCTGTATAGTTCTTGCTCATCATCCAAGCTGTGAAGCGTTCTTCTAATTGTGCATTGAAGACTTCCCAAACCAATCTTATGTGCTTGTCTTCGCAAAACTTTTGTAATCGTTGTAACGCATTGCGATGGTTGTAGATTGTACCACTTACTATTTTTCGCTGGGTGTCCTTGTTGACCATTTGGCTTTTGCGTTCAATGTAGGCATTAATGAAATCTACTGGATTCTTGCGAATGGTAGCCTCAACACCTCTAATCTTTCCATTGATGAAGCTGGAAAAGTTCTTGGCATTGTGTTCCAATCCATTATTCATTAAATGGCTTTGGCTAACTTGGATTCCGTATTCATGGCAATATCCAAGAATCTTTTTCAATCCTTTGTTTACACCTTTATTATAATTGAGTTGAACTCTACCCAAAGCACTATCTTCGGATGCTCGTTCACCTACTTGGGTTCTTGTAGTCTTAATCCAGAACTCTGGTTCAATCAATAAGCCAGTATATGCTCTTACTCTTTCCTTATTGATAGTTGTTGTCAACCATATTTGAGATTTCTTTCCTCCAATCCCTTTGAGATTGAAGTTAATCTTCATACTAAATCTACCATTTATCGAAACTTCGTTTTCAACCATAACATTATATATTTTAATGTGTCCTATTGTGAGGACTTATTTTTATTTACCTTTTTATTTAAAGTATATCGTCCCTTAAATAGAAGTCAATACCTTGGATGAAAATATTTTTTCTTTTCCTCAAAATTACTGGTAAAAAATGAACAGGAGAAATAGTAGATAATGGCACTGGTGTCAAAAACTGGTGTCAAATTACATTCGTTAACAAAAATGCTAAAAAACCTTCCTGAGTGCGCTGGAGGCTATATATCAACGAAATAGCCTCAACCTATGGTAGGGTTGAGGCTATCTAAATATGCTTTAAAAAGGGGTTATTTTATTCCCACTCGATTGTGGCAGGTGGTTTCGATGAAATATCGTAGCAAACTCGGTTTACGCCTTTCACCTTGTTGATGATGTCATTCGATACCTTTGCCATAAATTCATAAGGAAGGTGTGCCCAGTCGGCTGTCATGGCATCAGTGCTTGTTACGGCACGTAGTGCAACTGCACGCTCGTAGGTGCGTTCATCACCCATTACACCTACGCTCTGCACAGGTAGAAGGATGACACCTGCTTGCCATACTTGGTCGTAGAGCGCAGTTTCTTTGCCTTCAGTATTTTTTGTTTTCCAATCGCGTAGACCTTGGATGAAAATATCATCGGCATCTTGAAGGATGCGTACTTTCTCGCGGGTAATGTCGCCCAGGATACGTACGGCAAGTCCCGGTCCGGGGAAAGGATGACGAGTGATGAGGTGTTCGGGCATACCCAGTTCACGGCCTACGCGGCGTACTTCGTCCTTGAATAAGAGACGGAGCGGTTCGCAAAGTTTCAGATTCATCTTTTCGGGTAATCCGCCTACGTTGTGGTGGCTTTTGATTACTGTTCCGGTAATGGAGAGCGATTCGATGCAGTCGGGGTAGATGGTTCCTTGCGCCAGCCATTTCACATCATGTATTTTGTGCGCTTCTTCATCAAATACGTCAATGAATCCTTTGCCGATGATTTTGCGTTTGCGTTCGGGTTCGGTCACGCCTGCCAGTTCGGTAAAGAATTTTTCGCTGGCATCAACACCGATGACGTTCAGGCCAAGGCATTCATAGTCATGAAGTACATTGCGGAATTCATTCTTGCGTAACATACCGTGGTCGACAAAGATGCAAGTCAGGTTTTTGCCGATGGCTTTGTTGAGCAACACGGCTGCTACTGATGAGTCAACACCTCCGCTCAGCCCGAGTACTACTTTGTCATCACCTAATTGTTCTTTCAGTTGCGCAACTGTAGTTTCAATGAATGACGCCGCGCTCCAGTCTTGTTTGCCTCCGCAGATGTCTACTACGAAGTTTTTCAGGATTTGCGTGCCGTCTTCAGTGTGATACACTTCAGGATGGAACTGTACCCCCCATAGCTTTTCTCCTTCTGCCTGATAAGCGGCAACTGCTACTTTGTCGGTAGAGGCGATAATCTTGAAGTTTTCGGGTAGAGACGTAATGGTGTCTCCATGGCTCATCCATACTTGCGAGTTTTCACGGACATCTTTCAGCAACGGGTTATCGTGGTCGAACTTAGCCAGATGTGCCCGTCCGTATTCACGGGTATTGGCAGGTTCTACCTTGCCTCCATTGGTGTATGCCATAAATTGTGCACCGTAGCAGATGCCCAAAACCGGATATTTGCCACGGATATTGCTCAAATCGATTTTGAAAGCCTTTTCATCGTAAACCGAGAAAGGGCTTCCCGACAGAATCACACCAATGACGGAAGGGTCGCCGAAAGGGAACTTGTTGTAGGGAACAATCTCGCAATACATGTTCAGTTCGCGCACGCGTCGTCCGATGAGCTGCGTGGTTTGCGAGCCGAAATCGAGAATAATAATCTTTTCCTGCATATTCAGTTCTGTATAAAATTGAAAGATTGGGCAAAGGTACTCATTTAAATTGAGAATTGAAAACAGGGTGTTGAAAATTCCAACGCAAACGTGTTTAATTTTTGCGGAGGTTTATTTTTGCAGGACATCGTTTCCGGCACGTATGTTTTTTTTATACCATGCGTGGTATGAAATTGTGCCTTTTCTCACCACATATAGTATAAGTGTCCGTATTCATATTAATTTGTTTTGAATCGTTATTCTGAAATGGAAAAATGTAAGCCTATCCTCTTTGCAACTATCGGAATAAGGAGGCTTTCCGGATGAATTTTGTTCTTTTTTTCACTAAAGTTCGTCAATATCACACTTGGTTTTGGCGGTTAGGTTCACCTTTTATAATTTCGTCATCGTTATGGAAAAATTGATAGTAAAAGAGGTTCAGACCGGGCGTGAAATGGACGATTTCGTACGGTTTCCCCATCGGTTGTATGCGGATTGTCCTTATTATGTGCCTGATTTGGATATGGATATACGTGAGACGTTCGACAAACGGAAAAATCCGGGGCTTGATTTCTCGGATATTCAGCCATTCATCGCTTATGATAGTCATGGAGATACGGTAGGGAGGATTGCCGGCATCATTAATCATCGTGCCAACGAAAAGTGGCATACGCGTAACGTGCGTTTCGGCTTTATTGAATTTGTCGATGATATTGAGGTGGCGGGAGCCTTGCTTCGTGCTGTAGAACAATGGGGGCGGACACGGGGAATGAATGCGATACAGGGACCGATGGGAATTTTCGACTTTGACAAGGAAGGTATGCTGGTGGATGATTTCGAGCAGGTCAGTTCTATGATTACCATCTATAATTATCCGTATTATCCCCGTCATTTGGAAGCATTGGGTTATGAGAAAGAAGTCGATTGGGTTCAAATTCGTGTACAGGTTCCCGAGGAGATTCCACCTAAATATGCCCGTGTGGCGGAATTGTCGAAAGAAATGTTTGGTTTGCAGGTAAGGAAGCTGACTTCGGCCGACATTTCAGAACGTAATTATGGTAAGAAAGTATTCGATTTATTGAATGTTGCCTATTCTCCTTTATTCGGATATACCGAATTGTCGGACAGGCAGATAGATGGCTATCTGAAACGTTATTTGCCTTTGCTTGACTTGCAGTTGCTTCCTGTGATAGAGAATGAGAAAGGTGAGCTGGTAGGCGTAGCGATAACGATGCCCAGTCTTTCGAATGCGTTACGGAAGGGAGGTGGAAGACTTTTCCCGTGGGGATGGTATCCGTTGCTGCGTGCATTGAAATGGAAACGGGAAGAGAAGGCAGAACTTTTTCTGATAGCTGTCCGCCCTGATTACCAGGGATTGGGTGTGAATGCCTTGTTTTTTGCTGATCTGATACCGGTCTATAACAAGTATGGTTTCACCTGGGCAGAAACAGGACCGCAATTGGAAACAAATGTAAAGGAACTTTCACAATGGAAACCTCTACATCCGGAAATCGTGAAAAGGAGGCGGTGTTATCGGAAAGTGTTGGAATAAAATAATAAACTGATAGAATATGAGAAGAGTAGTAATAACCGGTATGGGTATCTGGTCGTGTCTGGGTACGACACTGGATGAAGTGTGCCGGTCTTTGTATACAGGAAAAAGTGGAATCGTATTCAGCCCTGAACGTAAGGATGCAGGATTCCGTTCGGCTTTATGTGCACAGATAGCCAAACCCGACTTGAAACCTTTTGTGTCGCGCAATCTGCGTCAGTTTATGCCCGAAGAGGCGCAATATGCCTATATGGCTACACGTGCGGCACTGGAGCAGGCCAGACTGGAGCCTGACTATATCGAGCAGCATGAAATAGGCATCATTTATGGAAATGATTCGGTGTCTGAAGCTACTATGACCGGGCTTGACAAGTTTCGTGAGTTTCACGATACGGCGGCATGTGGAAGCGGTACCATTTTCCAGTCGATGAACTCTACCGTGACTATGAACCTTGCTTGTCTGTTTAAATTGAAAGGTATCAATCTGACAGCATCAGCCGCTTGTGCCTCAGGCTCCCAGTCGGTAGGACTTGCGTATTTGCTTATTCGAAATGGCTTGCAGGATTGTATCGTGTGCGGTGGAGCGCAAGAAGCCAATATGTATGGCGTGGCGGCTTTCGATGGCATCCAGTCGTTCTCTATACGTGAGGACGAACCTGCCAAGGCAAGTCGTCCGTTCGATAAGGACCGGGATGGTCTGGTGCCTGGAGGAGGGGCAGCTACGTTGATTGTAGAGAGTTACGAACATGCTGTAAAGCGAGGTGCTCCTATCCTTGCCGAAGTCGTAAGCTGGGGATTCTCGGGCAACGGTGCGCATATATCTACTCCCAATGTAGAAGGTCCGACACGCTCGCTGGAACTGTGTCTGAAGAATGGGAACGTGTCTCCCGATGAGATAGGTTACATCAATGCTCATGCCACTTCCACACGTATCGGTGATAGCCGGGAGGCACTGGCGATAGCACAGGTGTTTGGTGAGCTTCCGGTACCGGTCACTTCCACCAAGAGCCAGACAGGGCACGAGATGTGGATGGCTGGTGCCAGTGAACTGATTTATTCCATTCTGATGATGAAGAATGATTTCATAGCCGGAAACATCAATTTCGAGCATCCCGATGAAGATACAGCCCGTATTCATGTGCTTCCGGAGACGCGTCCCATACATTTCGATATGTTCTTGTCGAACTCGTTCGGCTTTGGAGGTACAAATTCGACGTTGATTGTCCGGAATGAGGGATGACGGATACGATGGAGCTGTTTTGTATGATGATTTATAAATTAAGTAAATAAATAAAAACTAAGTTATGACACGCGAAGAAATCATTGAAAAAGTCAACACGTTGTTGGCAGAAGAATTTGAAGTAGAAGCATCTACATTGACTCCCGATGCAAATGTTAAGGAAACCCTTTCGCTGGACAGTCTGAGTCTGGTAGACCTGGTGGCACTTATCCAGCAGACTTATCAGGTGAAGATTCCTGTTTCGGATTTGCGTCAGATACAGACGTTTACCGATTTGTATGATTATATCGAATCACATTTGCCTGCGGCATGATGAAAGTGGATATACAGGCGTTGATTCCACAACGTGAGCCGATAATCATGGTCGACAGGCTGGATAAGGTGGAGCATGCGTATGCGGAAACTTCGTTGGAAATCCGTCCGGACAATTTTTTTGTTGCTCCGGACGGACGATTGGAAGAGGCGGGAATCATTGAGCATATTGCTCAGTCGGCTTTGGCATTTGCCGGTTATTGGGCTTTGCAGGCCGGAGCTTCCGAACCTCCGGTAGGATATATTGGTGAAGTGAAGAAATTCCATTGCTACCGTTGTCCGCAAACGGGAGAAATCCTGCATACCCGGATTACAATAGAAGCCGAAGCGGAAGGCATCACTCTGGTAAGAGGAGAGACTTCCGGCAACGGTACTCCGGTAGCAGATACTCAGATGAAAATATCCATTTAAGAGAGTTGAGACATGTTACTCAGAAACAATTATTATAAGGTATATAGTGCACATTATGGAGCCGAAGACGCTCTTTTTCATGTTGCTTTGTTGCCCGGATGCGATGTATATCGGGGGCATTTCCCCGGCAGGCCTGTATGTCCGGGGGCATGTAATATCGAGATGATGAAAGAATGTGTGGAAGAAGCGGTAGGCAAATGTGTATCTATTGTTTTCATTAAACAATGCCGGTTTACTTCGCTGGCATCTCCCGATGTGTGTCCCGAATTGGATCTCCGTCTGCATTTTCAGGTATTGGGGGAAGGAAGGTTCCTGTTGACCGCTACTCTATCCGATGCAGGCATTACGTATATGGAATTTAAAGGAGAGATAGAGAAATGACAGAACTTTGCATCAGAATTTATCGTTTTTTCCGGCGTCATCGTATGGTGTGTTGGATATCTCTGGTTGTGTTGTTTGCTTTCTTTGGGTATTGTGCTTCATGCATTCATCTGGAGGAGGACATCAATAAACTGATGCCTTCTTCGAAAAACGAAGATGGTACGACCAAGCTGGCTTTTGCCAACTTGCGTATTAAGGACAAGACATTTTTGGTGTTCGAAGGCAAAGAGGGTGTTTCTACCGAACGTATGGCAGAGGTGTGTGATGCCTTTATTGATTCGTTGCAGGCTAAGGATGCCTTGTCCGATTCATTACACCGGGTGATAGAGGATGTGTTTTACCGTTTGCCTGAAGAACTCTTGCCGGATGCCATTGATTACCTGAGTGGACATTTCCCTGCTTATATCGATACAAGCTTTTATGCCTGCATCGACACGATGCTGACCGAAAAGCATTTTCGCCGGCAGATGGAGATGAACCGGAAGGATTTGCTCAGCCCGATAGGCACGTTATATCCCGAACTTATCCAGATGGATCCGCTAGGTATGCGTATGCTTCTGAAGGAGCAATTCTTGCCGGCATCAGCTGGAGAGAAAAAAGGAGGTTATAAAATCCTTGACGGGCATATTTTCGTTAGTGACTCTACGGTGTGTGTGGCATTTATTACGCCCCGCTATTCGGCAACTAATACAGGTCAAGGTTCTGCTTTGTTTACGATGTTGAATGAACAGATAGCTCAATTTGCCCAGACGGCTCCTGACATCAAGATAGCTTATCATGGTACGCCTGCCAGTGGCTTTTATAATTCGAAACAAATCAAGTCGGACTTGGCTGGCACCCTTTCCGGTTCGTTGCTTTTCGTATTGGCTTTTATTTTTGTTTGCTATCGCAATTGGGATACACTTCCTTTGTTGGTCTTGCCCGTCCTGTTCGGAACGTTATTCGGACTTGCTTTGATGTATTTCATCAAGGGACAATTTTCATTGTTGGCATTGGGTATCGGAGCGGTTATTTTGGGTGTGGCATTCAGTTATGTGTTACACATCATCACCCATTATAAGTATGTTGGTAATCCCGAACAGGTCTTGCGTGACGAAGTCAAGCCGGTGTGTCTGGGTTGTCTTACAACCATTGGCTCGTTTATGGGAGTAGTATTTATTCGTACCGAGTTGTTGCAGGACTTCGGACTTTTTGCCACTTTCGCCATTCTGGGCACTACGGCATTCAGCTTGATCTATTTGCCGCAGTTCTTAAGTCCGAAGCGAAATAAGTTGAACCGGCGTGCCTTTGCCTTAATTGACCGTATCAATGCAGTGCCGTTCGACAGAAGCAAACCTTTATTGATTGTTATTCTGGTGGTAACCGTGGCTTGTATCGGACTTTACCTGGCCGGAGGCACACGCTTTGATGCTGATATGCATAACCTGGGATATAAGGCAGATATTACCACCTATTCGGAAGAATTGTTGCGAAGCAAAACGTATACGGGCGATAAAGAGAAATATTTCGCCACTTCTGGAGCTACGATGGAAGAGGCGGTGGAGCGTTTTGCCGGAATGGCCCGGAAACTGGATTCGCTTCAGCAGGCAGGACTAGTGAAAGGTTATACACGTACCGACCGGATATTCGTTCCTTTACGTGTGCAACAAGAACGTATAGATGCCTGGAAAGCATATTGGAACGAAGACCGTCTGAAACGGGTGCACGAGTTGATTACCCGTACGGCACCTCAGGTTGGCTTGCGTCCCGAAGCTTTTGACTTGTTTTTCGAATATGCTACTGCCGATTATCATCCGGATGCCTTGTATGAGGCGGGTATCATCCCTGCAGGATATCAGTCTACATTAATGGAGCAATCGTATAATGGCGAATACCTGTGTTTTACGTCGGTGAGATGCGCCAATGATACGGTGCGTAGCAAGACGAGCGATTATCATCGTATTTGCGATGCTATTGCAACACAGCCTCACATGTTGGTGTTGGATACCTATTATTATACTACGGATACTTTGATGCAATTGAACGATGACTTCAGTGTATTGCAATGGGTTTCTATGCTTTTTGTCTTGCTGGTCTTGTTTTTCAGCTTCAGGGGGAATATCCGGTATACGTTACTGGGATTTATGCCGATTGTATTCAGTTGGCTTATTGTATTGGGAATGATGGTGTTGTTCGATATGAGTTTTAATCTTATCAACATCATTATCTCTACTTTTATTTTTGGTATCGGAGTGGATTATAGCATCTTTGTCATGAGTGGACTGATAGGAGAAGAACGCGACACGCGATTGCTGGGATACCATAAAACCGCTATTTTCTTCAGTGCGGTTATATTAGTGGTAACTGTAGGCTCAATGTTGTTTGCGGTACATCCGGCAATCCGTTCGGTGGGCTTCTCTACCTTGGTCGGATTGCTGGCGGCTGTTATTATCTCTTATGTGCTACAGCCCGCTGTGTTCAGAATGATTCAGAAGAAGAAATGAAATACGACATTATAATAATAGGAGGCGGACTGGGGGGACTGGTGTGTGGCTGTATCCTTTCACGGGCGGGAAAACGCCTGCTCGTGCTGGAGAAAGGAAAGCATACAGGTGGATGTATCCAGAGTTATCGCCGGGGAGGAATGGAGTTTGATACAGGGTTCCATTATGTGGGAGGACTGGAGGAAGGACAACTCTTGCGTCGGGTATTCGACTATTTGGGATTGATGAAACTTCCGTGGAAGCGCATGGATGAGGTGGTCGACCGTGTGATGATAGGAAAGCGTACCTTTGCACTGGCACAAGGTTATGACCGGTTTGCCCAAATGCTTGCCGATGAGTTTCCGGCGAAAAGAGATGCCTTATACCAATATGCTGATTTGTTGAAGCGGACGGAAGAAATGCAGCTGAATGCCTTGAACCCTCATTCATCGGATATGGATTTCCATACTTGGATGTTGGAGACCAATGCGTACCGGTATCTGCAGGAGAAGTTTGACGATTCTTTGCTGGTCGACGTGCTGAGTGGTGCTTCACTGAAGATGGAACTGAGAAAAGACACATTGCCGTTGTTTACATTTGCTCATGGCTATTGTGGTTATGTGGGCAGTAGTTGGCGGATTGCAGGCAGTGGTTCGCTGATAGCAGAGGCGTTGGCAGAACAAATCCGTTCGCAGGGAGGCGAGGTGATATGTAATGCGGAAGTAGATGAATTACTGGAAAAGGAAGGTCAACTGACGGGAGTCCGGTGTAAGGACGGAAGAATTTACGAAGGGATACAATTCATTTGTGCCACCCATCCGGCAGAGATGTGCCGGATGTTGAAGCAAGGGGGATTGCTGAAGAATGTGTATCGTCACCGGATATGCCGGCAGGAAAACACCAATGGGATGTTTACGGTATCGTTGTGCCTGAAACCTCATGCATTGCCTTATGCGAACTGGAATTACTATGTATATCGGCATCCTGATATTTGGACATATCCGTCAGATGGAGAAATTGACCGGGTATTGGCAGCCAGTCATGTTCCGGACGATGGAGGAGAGTATGTGCGGCAAATCGATTTATTGGCTCCGATGGACTGGAGTCTGTGCCGTCCATGGATATTTACCCAAGTAGGTAAGAGAGGACCGGAGTATGAGGCAATGAAACTCCGTATGGCAGATGCCTGTATGACATTGGCCGAATCGTGTATACCTGGTTTGCGGAGAGCGGTCGTGCAATGTTATACCAGTACTCCGCTTACATACCGTGACTATGTGCATACTCCCGACGGGTCGGCTTACGGCATGCGGAAAGATTTCAACAGTCCGTTTGGAGGGATGCTTCCGGTGCGTACGCCCATTCCCGACCTGTTTCTCACAGGACAAAGCCTGATGGTGCATGGTGTGCAAGGTGTAACTATGACCGCGCTTTTCACGTGTGCGGAAATTATAGGACGGGATTGGATATGGAAGCAAGTGATACAGAAATAGATAAAGACAGAACATATATGGAACTACAGACGGATGTATATGCCTTGACCCGGGAAGTGGCGGCATTGGTCGGCTTTTTGATTTCGCCCGAAGCCGGATACATTACGGGAGAGGTAATATCAATTGATGGAGGACTTTATACATGAGGACAACGATGAAAAGATGGCTGGTATGTTTATCGGTATTTTTGCTGGCATGTACTACATTTATGTGGGCACAAGGTGCCGGCATGACACAAGTCATGAAGAAGTATAGAAGTGTGCATACGCTTACGGCTTCTGTGGTGCGTATCAAGCACAATGTAGCTTTTGCAGAAGATGCCAGATTGGATGGGAAACTTTATTTCAAGGCTCCCGGACGGATGTGCATGCGTTTCGAAGGAGATAAGGACATGTTGCTGATGGAAGGCAATGAATTTACGATGGTAGAATCGGGACGTAAAAGCGTGGCAAAAGGGCAGACACAAGCTCAATTCGAATCGCTGGTAGAGGTGTTCAAGCAAATGGTGCTGGGCATGGATATTTCGGTTAGTCCCGAAGAACTGGCAGAGGTGAAAATGGAAGAGAAAGATGGTCTTTGTACCTTGACAGTAACACCTCGGGTAGATGGAGGAAACAAGGTGCGCCGCAGATTGTTGTTTTCTTCTTTTGTACTGACCGTCGACTTGCAGAAAGGAGAGTGTAAGAGCTTGCAGATGAATGAACGGGGGCAGAACTATACCCGTTATGACTTTTCCGGTTTTATGCTGGATGCCCATGTGCCGGATACAGCATTTCAACTTCCATAAGATATGAAAAAAGAGTTGTTGGACATTTGCCAGGTGCAAGTGAAGTTTAGCGAAATCGATTCGATGCGCCGGGTATGGCATGGTTCTTATGTGACATATTTCGAAGACGGACGAGAGTCTTTCGGCAGGCATTATCCGGGCATCGGATATGCCGATATGCAGCGGGAAGGCATTTATGCGCCTGTATATGATTTACGTGTCCGCTATTATGCTCCGCTTTTGCTGAACGATGGTGTCGAAATACATACCCGCTATGTGTACAAGCCCGGTGCAAGATTGGATTATATGTATCAGGTCTTTCGTGCAAGCGACCATACGCTTTGTGCCGAGGGCACCACGGTGCAGTTGTTTATCGATGCACAGGGGGAACTGATGGTGGAAAAGCCTGCTTATTTCGAAGCCTGGCAGGTGAAGTATTTATAATAAGGAGAATATGAAGGAGAAAATTGTCTGGCTTGTAATGATGTTGTGTTTCTCGGTAGTTTCCTACGGGCAACAGACCGTTATCGAAGGAACCGTGCGCGATTCGGTGACCGGAGAAGTATTGCCATACGCTTCGCTGATGCTCGAAGGTACTTCTGCTGGTACACGTACCGGAGATGACGGGCGTTTCCGCTTGGCTACATCTGTATCGGTCAACCGCCTGCAGGTTTCTTATTTGGGATACGATACCCGTAATATTACGGTTCAGCTGGGGAAAATCAACCGGATTGACATAGCCTTGATACCGAGTGGTGTCACATTGAGCGATATCGTGGTGAAGCCGAAACGTGAACGATACAGGAGAAAGGATAATCCTGCAGTGCGGTTTGCCAGACAAGTGATTGACCGGCGCGAGAGCAATGACCCGCGTAATCAAGATTATTTCAGTTATGACCAATATGAGAAAATGGTCTTTGCTATGAATGATTATAAGCCAAAGCCCAAAAAGAGTGGGAAAATAGGAAAATTTGATTTTCTTGCCGAGTTTATTGATACACTTGAAGTAGGGACTACGGTACTTCCTTTGTCAGAAAAAGAACGCTTGGAGAAGGTATATTACCGGAAGTCCCCCAAGTCGGAGAAACGTTTGCTGATGGGAAGTAAGTCATCGGGAGTAGATGAAGTGTTTTCGCGTGACGGGGTACAGCAGTTCCTGAGCGAAGCTTTTCAGGAAGTGGATATTTTCCAGAATAATGTTTCATTGTTTCTTCAGCGTTTTGTCAGTCCACTATCTACTTTCGGACCGGGATTTTATAAGTATTATTTGCTCGATACGCTTCAGGTGGAAGGTCGTAAATGTGTAGATTTGGGATTTGTGCCCTTCAATTCCGAGTCGTTCGGTTTTACGGGGCATTTGTTCGTTACGCTTGATTCTACCTATTTTGTCAAGAAAGTGATACTTAATGTTCCGAAAGACATCAACCTGAATTTTGTATCAGGTATGACTATTGAGCAGGTGTTCGAACGGGATTCTGCCAATATCCGTATTTTAAAGAAAGATGATATCCGGGTAAACTTTAAACTGAGTGAGAAATCGAAAGGCATGTATGCCCAGCGGCTGATAGTATACGATCATCATTCATTTCTTCCTCCCGATGACAGACAAAGGCAGATTTTTGCTCAAAGTGCACCGGTTATTACGCAAAAAGAGGCTTATAGCCGTTCGGAGGATTATTGGGAAGAACATCGCCCGCAAGTTGCGCGCAAGAAAAATCCCAATTCAGTAGAACAGTTGATGAAGAGGCTTCGGTCGATTCCTGTTTTTTATGTGACCGAAAAGGTGGTGACAACTTTGGTTTCAGGTTATATTCCTACTAATAAAGATTCCCGGAAGAACCGGTTCGATTTAGGACCGATGAACAGTACCATTAACGGCAATGCCATCGAAGGTGCACGTTTTCGTGTAGGTGGAGGTACGACTCCTGTTTTCGACAAGCATTGGTTCTTTGAAGGCTATGCTGCGTATGGCACGCGCGACAAGAAGATAAAATACGATGCCATGGTGGAATATTCGTTCAATCCTCGCCAGACGTACCGCATGGAATATCCCATGCATTCCCTTCGCTTGGAGTATATGTATGATATCAACAAGCTGGGGCAGAATTACATGTATACCAGCAAAGACAATGTGATGCTTGCTATCCGCCGGAAGAAAGACACGCGTGCCACATACTTGCGGAATGCCGAACTGACTTATACACGCGAACATTACAACGGGTTTTCGTATAACGTGATTCTCCGTAACCGGCGTGAATATGCCACGCCATATGCTCCTTTCGATTGCATCGGGACAGACGGAAGCGTAACGCCACGTAATCATTATGACATGACGGAACTGGAAATCAAATTGCGTTATGGTAAGGACGAGAAATATTACCAGACCCGTACGCAGCGCATTCCGATTACGTTTGATGCCTTGATATTCAATTTGAGTCACGTGATGGCGAAGAAAGGGGTACTGGGGTCGTCGTACACTTATCAGCGTACGGATGTCGGCATGCAGAAACGTTTCTGGTTTTCGGCGTTCGGCTATCTGGATGTCATTCTTAAAGCAGGCAAGGTATGGAACAAGGTGCCTTATCCGCTTCTGATATTGCCTAATGCCAACCTTACTTATACCATCCAACCCGAAACTTATACGAACATGAATGCTATGGAGTTTATAAATGATGAGTATGCTTCGTGGGACATTACTTATTATATGAATGGAAATTTGTTCAACCGCATTCCGCTGATTAAGAAATTGAAGTGGCGTGAGGTGTTTTGCTTTCGTGGATTATGGGGACACTTGACAGATAAGAACAATCCTGTAAAAAATGGTGAAGGTATGTTCCGTTTTCCGGAAGAGACTTCACAGCTGGGGCGTGCTCCTTATATGGAAGCCAGTGTAGGTATAGAGAATATCTTCAAGTTTCTCCGTCTGGATTATGTATGGCGTTTGAATTATCGCGATAATCCCGATATACAGACGCATGGTGTGCGTTGTACAATGCGATTGTCATTCTGATGGGAAAAATCCTGCCATGTAAAGTAGGGATTGCAAAATGATATATTCGGAGGTGGAAAGCAGAGCTTTTAAGGAAGAAGTGGTAAAATGTAACTTGTTTTTTTCTTAATTTTAATACTTTTCGTGCTCAACTTATGAAAGAATTGCTTATTTTTGCAACGCAGTCAGAAAGAAAGAACAGACTTCTTGCTGGGGCAACCGAAAACAGAGAGTGTTTATAACATTATTATAAAACCTTTAAAAATTAAGCAAAATGATTAAAGTAGGTATTAACGGTTTCGGTCGTATCGGCCGTTTCGTATTCCGTGCAGCTCAAAAAAGAAACGATATCCAAATCGTAGGTATTAACGACTTGTGCCCGGTAGATTACTTGGCTTACATGTTGAAGTATGATACTATGCACGGTCAGTTCGACGGTACTATCGAAGCTGACGTTGAAAATAGCAAATTGATTGTTAACGGTAAGGAAATCCGCGTAACTGCAGAAAAGAATCCGGCTGACTTGAAATGGAATGAAGTAGAAGCTGAATACGTTGTTGAATCAACTGGTTTGTTCCTGACTCAGGAAAAAGCTCAAGCTCACATTCAGGCTGGTGCTAAATACGTAGTTATGTCTGCTCCTTCTAAGGATGCTACTCCGATGTTCGTTTGCGGTGTAAACTTCGACAAATACGTAAAGGGTACTCAATTCGTTTCTAACGCTTCTTGTACGACAAACTGTTTGGCTCCTATCGCTAAGGTTTTGAATGACAACTGGGGTATCACAGACGGTTTGATGACAACTGTTCACTCTACTACTGCTACTCAGAAGACTGTTGACGGTCCTTCTATGAAGGATTGGCGTGGTGGTCGTGCTGCTTCTGGCAACATCATCCCGTCTTCTACAGGTGCTGCTAAGGCTGTAGGTAAAGTTATTCCTGAACTGAACGGCAAACTGACTGGTATCTCTATGCGTGTGCCGACTTTGGATGTTTCAGTTGTTGACTTGACTGTAAACTTGGCTAAACCGGCTACTAAAGAAGCTATCTGCGCTGCTATGAAGGAAGCTTCTGAAGGCGAATTGAAAGGTGTTCTGGGTTACACTGAAGATGCAGTTGTATCTTCTGACTTCCTGGGCTGCACGTTGACTTCTATCTTCGATGCAAACGCAGGTGTTTACTTGACTGATACTTTCGTTAAAGTTGTTTCTTGGTATGACAACGAAATCGGTTACTCTAACAAAGTATTGGATCTGATTGCTCACATGGCATCAGTAAACGATTAATCATCGGTCATAAGACGTGTTTTGATTAATAAATGATAACAATGGGAGAAGTCACCTTGTAAGGGTGGCTTCTCTTTTTTATGTTTGGCATGTATGATGGAAAAACCTGTAATTCAGCTTCGTCACCTTTCTACCGGTTATACTGGAAAACACAGTGTGATACGTGTGGCATCGGATATTAATGCATCTGTCTATAATGGTGAACTGACTTGTTTGCTGGGGGCGAACGGGGCTGGAAAGTCTACTTTATTGCGTACTTTGTCGGCTTCCCAACCTCCTTTGGCTGGGGAAGTATGGATAGCAGGCAAACGTTTGTCGGATTATGCAGATAAGGAGCTTGCCAGACTGATAGGCATTGTATTGACAGAACGGTGCGAAGTGACCAATCTGAGTGTGGAAGAACTGGTAGGTTTGGGAAGAAGTCCGTATACAGGTTTTTGGGGAACACTGGGCAAAGAAGATAAGCGTATCGTATCAGAGGCGATACAACAGGTAGGTATTGCCGGATTATCTGACCGTATGATACATACTTTGAGCGATGGAGAACGTCAAAAGGTGATGATAGCCAAGGTTTTGGCACAACAGACTCCGGTCATCTTGTTGGATGAGCCGACCGCCTTTCTTGATTTTCCCAGCAAGGTAGAAATGATGCGTTTGCTGCGCACGCTGGCACATGGTTTGGATAAGACCGTATTTCTTTCTACGCACGACCTTGAGCTGGCACTTCAGATAGCTGATAAGCTTTGGTTGATGGACCGGCAGGGGGTAGTTGTCGGGACTCCCGAAGATCTTTCGTTGGATGGTACATTGGAGACTTTCTTTACCCGCGAGGGTATTGCATTCGATCGCCGGAGCGGATTGTTCCGTATTGCGCCCGAATATGTAAGAAGCATCAGGCTGACAGGAGAGGGGTATCGATATGACATGGTGCAGAAAGCTTTACGCCGTTATGCCATTTGTGCCGACCGTGAAGTGGAATCGGAAGCATATATTGATGCCGGTTCTGGAGAAGCAGATTTATTTGTATGGCATCCCGCAGGTAGAGAGCCTGTGGTTTGTGGAAATATCGAAACGTTGATAGCATTTATAAAAGAAAAGTAGTGAGGTAAGAACGGCATAGGGTGGCAGTATCATGAAAAGCAAATTGCTGCTTTGGAAGAGCCTGAAACCTAAAAAAACAGGAGAAATAAGTGAAAAAATGTCTTGCTATTTTTTAGATTCAAATAAAATTCGTACATTTGCACGCAATAAAATCTAAACATAAACCCTATGTCATTTATTGCAGATAAAGTAGTGATGGACGGATTGACTTACGATGATGTATTGTTGATTCCTGCCTATTCAGAAGTTTTACCAAAAACAGTCGATCTCACGACTAAGTTTTCACGCAACATTGAATTGAAGATTCCGTTTGTGACGGCAGCCATGGATACCGTTACCGAAGCGCAGATGGCAATTGCTATTGCCCGCGAAGGAGGTATTGGTGTTATTCACAAAAATATGCCTATTGAAGAGCAGGCACGTCAGGTGGCTATCGTAAAGCGTGCCGAGAATGGTATGATTTACGATCCGGTGACCATTAAACGTGGTTCCACGGTAAAGAATGCGCTGGATATCATGGCAGAATATAAGATTGGCGGCATTCCGGTAGTGGATGACGAAAACTATCTGGTAGGTATCGTGACCAACCGTGACCTTCGTTTTGAGCGTGACATGAATAAGCGTATCGACGAGGTGATGACCAAGGAGAACATTGTGACTACAGCTCCGGGTACGGATATGGAAACGGCATCGGATATCCTTCAGAAGAATAAAATCGAGAAATTACCGGTAGTAGACGAGAATGGTAAACTGATAGGTCTGATTACGTATAAAGACATTACCAAAGCAAAAGATAAACCGATGGCTTGCAAGGATGCTAAAGGTCGCTTGCGTGTGGCTGCGGGTGTAGGTGTAACCAATGATACGTTGCAACGTATGGAAGCGTTGGTAAAGGCTGGTGCCGATGCTATTGTGATTGATACGGCTCACGGACACTCGAAGTATGTTATCGAAAAGTTGAAAGAAGCCAAGAAGGCTTTCCCTGATATTGATATCGTGGTAGGAAACGTGGCTACGGGTGATGCGGCAAAGATGCTGGTGGAGGCTGGTGCTGATGCTGTGAAGGTAGGTATTGGTCCGGGTTCTATCTGTACTACACGTGTGGTTGCTGGTGTAGGTGTACCTCAGTTGTCTGCTGTTTATGATGTGGCAAAAGCATTGGAAGGTACAGGTGTTCCTTTGATTGCTGACGGTGGCTTGCGCTATTCGGGTGATGTAGTCAAAGCATTGGCTGCAGGTGGTTATTGCGTAATGATTGGCTCATTGGTGGCTGGTACCGAAGAGTCACCGGGCGATACCATTATTTTCAACGGACGTAAATTTAAGTCTTATCGCGGCATGGGTTCTTTGGAAGCTATGGAAAATGGTTCGAAAGACCGTTATTTCCAGAGTTCGACCACCGATGTAAAGAAACTGGTTCCGGAAGGCATTTCGGCACGTGTTCCTTACAAAGGTACATTGTATGAGGTGATTTATCAGTTAGTAGGCGGTTTGCGTTCAGGGATGGGGTATTGTGGTGCGCATAACATTATGGAATTGCACAATGCGAAATTCACGCGTATTACCAATGCAGGTGTATTGGAAAGTCATCCTCACGATGTGACGATTACCAGCGAGGCTCCTAACTACAGTCGTCCGCAATAAGGATAAGATATTGTTACACAAAGGCACAGAGACACCAAGTTTTTATTTACTGCTTGTTTACGATTTACAGCGGTTGTACTTCGTAGATAGAACTGTAAATATCTTGTGTCTTTGTGTCTTTCGTTTTTATAAGCATATCGTATGAAATTGTCCAGAATCTTGATTCTTTTCATTTGTTTTTTGAAGGCTGCTTCTTTTCTTTATGCCGATAAATTGGATGATGAATTGTTTCTTCTGAAGGTGGCAGATGCCAAACGTTGTGGCTGGGATACCGTGCCTGCTTTCCGTCACCGTTGTAAGGTGGAACAAGGAAAGGCATTGCGGGCGGTGTTGCTTGATGCAGGTCGCCAGGATTCTGTACTGCATGCGCTTTACCGTGAAAGTGTGGAACGTTATTCGGCGAAAGGCTGGGTGAAACTGGAAGAAATTGTCCGGTTGCTTCCGCAACGTGCTACCCGGAACGAAGTAGGGCAGGTTTGCCGGCAAATGGATTCGGTGTATGTTTCGTTGCAGGGCGGAATGCCTTTCGAGATATATCTGGGACAAGGATGCGAAGCACAATGGTGTCCGTCAGTGGCTTTGCTGAGGGAGTTCTCTTGTCGTTTGGATACAATGCGGAAGGGAACCTATACGAAACCGTTTTTGTCGCCGTTGGGTGTGCATATTATCAAATTAGTCGACCGGAAGCCGGCTATCAGTTATGAGGAAGCAAGTCCTTTTCTGGAGATTTATCTGGACCGGTTGGGGGAGAAAAATCCGGCACTTAACCGGTCGCGTTATATGCAATGGCAACACGGTGAAAGAAAAGATGTAGCAGTGGAACGTTGTCTGACGGAGGTAAAGAACTGTATGCTGGCGGCATGGTGGGATGTTCGTCATCCTTTGCCTGATGTTAGCGATGAAAATGAATTGAAGCATTTTTTCGAAGCTAACAAGAAGGCTTATGCATGGGAATTTCCACATTACAAAGGGGCTGTAGTGCTTTGCAAAGATAAAAAAAGCACTTCACGCATTCGCAAATGTTTGAAAAAAGTTCCGATGGAGCAGATGGAAGAAGTGTTTCGGATGTGGCAGGCAGAACATCCCGAGGTGGATGCTGTGATACAGGTAGGATTGTTTCAGATAGGAAAGAATCCGTATATCGATAAGTTGGCTTTCAAGTGTGGAGAGATGCCGCATGACCCACGTTATCCGTATGCTATTGTGGTAGGTAAACGGTTGAAGAAGGGACCGGAAAATTATACAGATGTGTATGGACAAGTGAAAAAGGATTTTGTCAGAACTTTGAAAATGAGACAATTGGAAGAATTAAGGACGCGTGTTGGAAAATGAAGAAAATATCAGCTGAATGTCGGCATTTAGCCACCAGGAAGTTAAAGGGGAGTTGTTATGGAATACACACAGCTGGTGTTATTCCTGTTTTCCAGTGTCATGCTGGATAGCCAATCCGTTTCTTCCGTTACGCCGGCTCACATATCCGGCATGACAAGCAAGCTTTGTTCTCTTCGCCATATAGCTGCATCGTTTGTAAGATTATTAATCTTACAGCGTGAAGATTAATAATCTTTCG
>OIWN01000045.1_pt1 | contig 103237 bp, 87 predicted proteins | sample 1587591 | NCBI WGS metagenome assembly OIWN01 (sample SAMEA3888901, study PRJEB22519) | human gut metagenome | biome: human gut; feature: human-associated habitat; material: faeces | place: Denmark | collected 2010 | reverse complement strand
AGACGGAGCGCCGCCGGGAGAAGCAGGACGCCTTCAACAAGGCCCACGGCATCGTCCCCAGAACGGTCATCAAGTCGGTGCGGGAGCTGCTGGAGATCTCCGCCACGGCGGAGGACGTGGCCTCCAACCAGCGCCAGGGCAGGGTCAAGGCCATGACCAGGCAGGAGAAGTCCGCCGAGATCGCCCGCTTGGAGAAAGCCATGAAAGAGGCGGCCAAGATGCTGGAGTTCGAGCTGGCGGCAACTTTGAGAGACCAGATCATCGAACTGCGGGGGAAGTGAGAAGAATTCTATGGAGCTGCTCCCGAAACGGAAGCCGAACCGTTTGACCGGATACGATTACAGCCAGCCGGGGTGTTATTTCATCACCATTTGCACAGCTGGGCGGCAGCCAATTTTGCGTAGGGGCGCACAGTGTGCGCCCGCATCGGAAATTCCGCCTCTCACAGAAATCGGGGAAATTACGGAACGGGCAATTCAAAGTATTCCAAATCATTATCCGTATGTTTTTGTGGAAAAATATGTAGTCATGCCCAATCATATCCACCTTATGTTGCGTATCGAGGGAACCGGGCGCACACTGTGCGCCCCTACTCCCGTCGGAGCGGTTCCCCGGATCATCAAAGCAATGAAAGAGACGGTCACCAAATGTGCCAGGTCCCCCGTCTGGCAAAAGGGCTATCACGACCACATCGTCCGCGGTGAGGCGGAGTATCTCCGCATTTGGAACTACATCGACACGAATCCTGCCAAGTGGCGGGAGGACTGTTACTACTGCCAGAATGAGGGAGTGTAGTTACTGTGGAACACACCTATCTGCTCCGTCCCGGCCGCTGGCGGGCGGAAGGGACCTACTACGACGAGACGGGCCGCTCCTTTCCCCTGGCCGGGGAGACAGAGCTGGTCCAGGAGGGGGCGGAGCGGCATCTGGACGGCTGGATGGAGGTGTCCGGGCCCGCTCCGGTCCGATTCACGAACCGCTATGTCATCCGGGAGACGGACCGCCCCTTTACCCTGACCTGGCAGTCCTTCAACCCGGTGCTGGGCGTGCTGGAGGGTACTTTCGAGCTGGCGGGAGAGAGTATCCTGTCCCGCTATGTCTCACGGGACCGGGTGTACTCCGGCTGTGAGGTGCTGACCCTCCAGGCGGACGGCAGCTATCACAACGCGGGCGTGTCTATGAAGAACGGACGGCGCATGTCCGCCTGGACCGCCGTGCTGAGCGAGGAGAGGGGAAGGACATAATGGCTAAGGTAAAAGAGGAAAAAACCAACGTCATGCGGGTCCTGGACCAGAAGAAGATTCCCTACACCCCCCACGCCTATCCCCACGGGGACGGCGAGGCCCCCGACGGGGTGACGGTGGCCCGCTCCCTGGGGCAGGACCCGGAGCGGGTCTTCAAGACGCTGGTGACCCGGGGGGCATCCGGGGGATACTACGTCTTTGACATCCCGGTGACGGACACGCTGGACCTGAAAAAAGCGGCTAAGGCGGTGGGGGAGAAGTCCATCGCCATGCTCCACAGCAGGGAGCTGCTCCCCCTGACCGGCTATGTCCACGGGGGGTGCTCCCCCATCGGCATGAAGAAGCAGTTCCCCACCGTCTTCCATGAGACGGCGGAGATCCTGGACACCATCATGGTCTCCGCCGGAAAGATCGGCTTCCAGGTGGAGCTGTCCCCAGCGGACCTGATCGAGCTGGTGGGCGGGACCACGGCGGACGTGACAGTGTGAGGAAAAGAAACTGATATACCCAGATGTTCTGCAATCGGCCGGCTGTGACCGCTTTGTGAGGAGGGGATAAGATGGAGCAGCAGGAAAAGCCGCCCAAGTTTCTCTATCTCCCAGAGGTCAAGAATGACCATTTCATCATCGGCGGGGCGGATGACCGCCCCGATGCGTCCGTACCGGGATCAGAGCCGGGGCCGGGACCTGAGGAGCCCACGGGTATCTACCCCTGCCCGTGCTGCGGGTATCTGACCTTTCCCGCCCCCAAGGAGGAGGCCATAGCCTGCATCTGTCCGGTGTGCTTCTGGGAAAACGACGTGTTCGACCCGGGGGAGGACGACCCAAGCGATGAGAACCGCGGCCTGACCCTCCGCCAGGGCCGGGAAAACTACCGGCGCTGGGGCGCGGTCCGCCCCGACCTGGTTGTCCACGCCCGACCGCCCAGGCCGGAGGAGCGGCCGAAAGAAATGCCGGCCTCCCGGCTTACGGCTCCTCCTGGAACTGGGACAGCTCCCGGGAGAGGGAAAGCCCCAGGTCCAGGCCCAGCGTGAAGGCGTGGCAGGCCTGGAAGGAGGCTAAGATCTCCATGCTGTCAGTGAGATGGAAGAGCAGATCCTGGTCGGCCTAGGAACAGGAGCGGACCTTCTCCTGGGCCTGCTCCAGCCGCTCCAGAAGCCCGTCCTCTGTGGGGGAGCGGGGCTCATAGGGGAATTTTTGGATGACCAGCTCATAGAGCAGGGAAAGTGTGTCATACATAGAGTACCACCCGAAAGTAATAATTTAATTATGACTAAATTATAGGCGAATTTAGAATTGGTGTCAAGAGGGAGATTGGCAGGATGGAAAAGATCATGCTGCCCCTGGGGCGGCGGCTGAAAGAACTGCGGAAAGAAAGAAAACTCAAACAAAAGGAAATGGCCCGGTTTTTGGAATGTACAGACCGAAATTATCAGAAAATGGAGTACGGAGAGATTAACGTTCCCGGACTGACACTGATCAAACTGGCGGACTTCTTTCAGGTCAGCCTGGACTACCTGGTGGGCCGCAGCGACGACCGGGAGCAGTAAAAACGATCCCCGCCCCCCCCGCCGGGCGGGAAGAGCAGGGAAAAGCCGGGGGGCTGATCTTGGCGGGCGTGTGCCTGATCCTCTGTAGAATGAACATTCAAGCCATTTCCCAGTCAAACCTCGACCCCAGTGTCATCTGCCTGCGCATACAGGCGTTACCAAAGGAGAAACCAAAATGCACAGTCATATTTTTGTCAAGGGCGCCCGGGTGAACAACCTGAAAAACATTGATGTGGACATCCCGCGGGACAAGCTGGTGGTCCTCACCGGGCTGTCCGGTTCGGGAAAATCCTCCCTGGCCTTCGACACCATCTATGCCGAGGGACAGCGGCGGTATGTGGAGTCCCTCAGCTCCTACGCCCGCATGTTCCTGGGCCAGATGGAGAAGCCCGACGTGGACTATATCGACGGGCTCTCACCCGCCATCTCTATCGACCAGAAGACCACCAGCAAGAACCCCCGCTCCACTGTGGGCACCGTGACGGAGATCTATGACTACCTCCGTCTGCTGTGGGCCCGGGTGGGCACCCCCCACTGCCCCATCTGCGGCAAGGAGATCAAACAGCAGACCATCGACCAGATCATCGATCAGGTGATGGCGCTGCCCGAGGCCACCCGCATCCAGATCATGGCCCCGGTGATCCGGGGCAAGAAGGGGGAGCACGCCAAGATCTTCGAGGACGCCCGCAAGTCGGGCTACGTCCGCTGCCGGGTGGATGGCATCGCCTATGATCTCAGCGAGGAGATTAAGCTGGAAAAGAACAAGAAGCACGACATTGAGATCGTGGTGGACCGTCTGGTGATCCGGGAGGACATCGCCCGCCGTCTCGCAGATTCGGTGGAGACCGCCGCCTCCCTGGCGGGGGGGCTGGTGATCGTCAACGTGGTGGGGGAGGACCGGGATATCCTGTTTTCCCAGAACTACGCCTGCGAGGACTGCGGCGTCTCCATCGAGGAGCTCACCCCCCGCATGTTCTCCTTCAACAACCCCTTCGGCGCCTGCCCCACCTGCACCGGCCTGGGCAGCCAGATGAAGATCGACCCGGAGCGCATCATCCCCAATAAAAACCTGTCCATCATCGAGGGGGCCATTACCGCCTCCGGCTGGAGCAGCATCAAGTCGGACGGCATCTCCCGGATGTACTTTGACGCCCTGGCCAAGCGGTACAAATTCAAGCTGAACACCCCGGTGAAGGACCTGCCTCCGGAGGCGCTGGACGCCATCCTCTACGGCACCAACGGGGAGAAGCTGACCCTCTACTACGACCAGCCCCGGGGGAAGGGGACCCTGTATCAGGCGTTTGAGGGTATTGTCAACAACCTGGAGCGCCGCTACCGGGAAACTCAGTCCGACTCTGTAAAGCGCGAGCTGGAGGAGTGCATGAGCGAGTGCCCGTGTCCCACCTGTAAGGGCCGCCGCCTGCGCAAGGAGTCTCTGGCGGTCACCGTGGGGGGGATCGATATCGACGCCTTCACCCACAAATCAGTGGACGACGCCCTGGAGTTCGTGGATCAGCTGACCCTGACTGAGACCCAGATGCGCATCGCCCAGCGGATCCTGAAGGAGATCCGGGAGCGGCTGGGCTTCCTGCGGTCGGTGGGGCTCCAGTACCTGACCCTGTCCCGCAGCGCCGCCAGCCTGTCCGGCGGCGAGAGCCAGCGCATCCGGCTGGCCACCCAAATCGGCTCCTCTCTGATGGGAGTGCTGTATATTCTGGACGAGCCCTCCATCGGCCTGCACCAGCGGGACAATGACATGCTGCTGGAGACTATGAAGCACCTGCGGGACCTGGGCAACACCCTGCTGGTGGTGGAGCACGATGAGGACACCATGCGGGCCGCCGACTATATCGTGGACGTGGGCCCCGGGGCCGGCGTCCACGGCGGACAGATCGTGGCCTGCGGCACAGCGGAGGAGATCATGAACACCCCCGGCTCCCTCACCGGCGACTACCTCTCCGGGCGGCGGAAGATCCCGGTGCCGGAGCAGCGCCGGAAGGGGAACGGAAAGTACCTGAAGGTGCTGGGGGCGGCGGAGAACAATCTGCGCCACATCGACGTGTCCTTCCCTCTGGGGACCTTCACTGCGGTGACCGGCGTGTCGGGCAGCGGAAAGTCCTCCCTGGTCAACGAGATCCTCTATAACCGGCTGGCCTGCGACCTGAACCGGGCCAAGACTCGGCCGGGCAGACACGACGGCCTGGAGGGGGAGGAGTTCCTGGACAAGGTCATCAACATCGACCAGTCCCCCATCGGGCGCACGCCCCGGTCCAATCCGGCCACCTACACCGGGCTGTTCAACGACATCCGGGACCTGTTCGCCTCCACCCAGGACGCTAAAAGCCGGGGCTACGGCCCGGGCCGCTTCTCCTTCAATGTGCGGGGCGGCCGGTGCGAGGCATGTCAGGGGGACGGCCTGCTGAAGATCGAGATGCACTTCCTGCCGGACATCTACGTCCCCTGCGAGGTGTGCAAGGGCAAGCGGTACAACCGTGAGACCCTGGAGGTGCGGTATAAGGGGAAAAATATCTATGAGGTTCTGGAGATGACAGTGGAGGAGGCCCTCCCCTTCTTCGAGAACCTGCCCCGGATCTACGGGCGGCTCAAGACCCTGATGGATGTGGGGCTGAGCTATATCAAGCTGGGGCAGCCCTCCACCGAGCTGTCCGGCGGCGAGGCCCAGCGGGTCAAGCTGGCCACCGAGCTGTCCAAGCGCTCCACCGGCCAGACCATCTATATCCTGGATGAGCCCACCACCGGCCTGCACAGCTATGATGTCCACCGGCTCATCGAGGTGCTCCAGCGTCTGGTGGAGGCGGGCAACACCGTGGTGGTCATCGAGCACAACCTGGATGTCATCAAGACCGCCGACCATGTCATCGACCTGGGCCCCGAGGGGGGCGACGGCGGCGGCACCATCGTCTGCACGGGCACGCCGGAGGAAGTGGCCGCCTGTGAGCGGAGCTACACCGGGCGGTATCTGAAAAAGATGCTGGAGCGGTGAGGGCGCGTCCTTCTGCCTGGGCCAGATCAACAGAACGGACAGGCCGCGGGTCCCTGCGTGAGAATCGGAAATAAATGCGCCCCCGCAGAGCCGGATGCCCCCATCGGGCCGGACGGCCCCCTATATACCCATCATAATATATAACGCGCGGAGCGCTCCGGCGGCCTTTGCCGGAGCGCCGCAGAAAATCAGGAGGAGGATCCTATGGAACACATCCGAATCATCGCCCCGGGCGATCCTGGCTTCGACTGGCTCTATGACCTCTATATGCAGAGCTTTCCCGTCCACGAGCAGCGCCTTCGGGAACGGCAGGAGGGGGTGCTGGGCCATCCGGAGTACCACTGCGACCTGCTCTGTCAGGGGGAGACACGGGTGGGGCTGTTGATGTGGTGGGCCGGGCCCGGCTTCCGCTATGTGGAGCATTTCGCCATCGCCCCGCAGCTGCGGGGCCAGAGCTGGGGCAGCCGGGCACTGCGTGAGTTCCTGGCGGAGGGAGACCCGGTGGTGCTGGAGATCGATCCTCCGGAGGACCCGGTATCCCGGCGCAGGAAGGGCTTTTACGAGGGGCTGGGCCTTGTCTCCAACCCATGGCCCCACATCCATCCCCCTTACCGCCTGGAGTTCTCCGGCCACGCCCTGGAGGTGATGACCTTCCCCGGCGGCTGGGACGAGGGACAGTACCGGCGCTTTGCCCGATATCTGGACGAGACGGTCATGGCAGACCGCCCTCAGAAGGTGGCGGGGGCGTAAGTGGTCCATCCTCCAGGTCCCGGGCCAGCGCCAGTCCTGTCCGTAGTCCCAGACGGAAGCTGCGGAGGGCGTAAAAGCGGTTGAGCTCTTCCAGCTGTTGCTGGAGAAAGGGGTCCAGCACGCTTCGGAGCAGGTCGGCCCGGCAGGCAGTCCCGAAATCTGGGGGCTGAGAGGAAAGGGTAGTTTTGATATAGTGCTCATAGAACCAAGATAGAAAGTCTTCCATATCAAATCAGTGTCCTTCAAACACATCATATTGCGATGTTATTATAATACATCATTTAATAATGTGTTAAGAGGAGATTAAAAATGACAGAAGTGATCCTTCCGGGGCTGGCGGGCCGGCTGAAGCCGCTGCGAAACGAAAAAAAGATGACCCAGAAAGAGATGGCCGCTCTGCTGGACTGCACAGAGGGACATTATCAAAAGATCGAGTATGGAAAGATCAATCTCTCTGCCCTCCAGCTGATGGAGCTGGCCGACTTTTTCGGCGTCACCACCGATTATTTGCTGGGCCGGGATTGACGGATGGACCGGTATCGTGTAAATTGGTTATCAGCTTGCCGCGGCGCGGCAAAATACGGATTTGACAGGAGACCAGAATGGATCTTTTTCAGTGGCTGACCGACACTACAGAGGGGAAATGCCTGTTCACCACCCTGGTGTCTATGATCCCCATCATCGAGCTGAGAGGGGGCATCCCCTTCGGCGTGGCCCTGGGCCTGCCCTACTGGCTGGCCTTTCCCGCCGCGGTGATCGGGAACGTGATCCCCGCCCCCTTCATTATCGTGTACATCCGCCGCATCTTCGCCTGGATGCGCAGACATCTGCCCCGCCTGAACAGCATGGTGGACAAGCTGGAGGAGAAGGCCCACCTGAAGGGACAGAAGGTGCGGCGCTACCAGTATCTGGGCCTTTGGATCTTTGTGGCAATTCCCCTGCCCGGAACCGGCGCATGGACCGGCTCTCTGGTGGCCGCCTTTCTGAACATGCGGCTGAAACAGGCCCTGCCCGCTGTGGTGCTGGGGGTGATGACGGCGGGGTGCATCATGACTGCTCTGACCCACGTGGGTATCAATCTGTTCGCCTGAACCCCGGCGGCGCTTCCGGCATAGGATGGGCCGGAGGTGAGCCTGTATGGAATATGTGTGGGAGATCGTGCTGACCGTCCTGTGCCTGATGGGGCTGGGCCTGCTGGTCTGGTGCCTGATGGGGCGGCTGGTGTGCCCGGTCCCCGGGCAGGAGGTCCTGGCCGTCCTGGAGGGGCAGGGGGACGGAGGGGGGCTGGAGCAGAGCGTCCGCGCCCTGATGTGGCTGAGGAGCCTGGGCCTGCTGCGCTGCCCGGTGGTCATCGTAGACCTGGGTCTGGACCGGGAGGGCCTGGCGGTGGCCCAGCGGCTCGCCCTGCGCTGGCCGGTGGTGGACCTGTACCGCCCGGAGGATGGGGCGGAGGCACATTGATACAAGAGAGGAGGTGCCCAAAATTGGAGGACGGCAGAGAGCTGGAACTGGTGGAGGGCACCGTGGCCTCTTTGATCTTTCAGAATGAGGAGAACGGCTACACCATCCTCCGGCTGGAGCGGGGGGGCGAGGAGCTCACCCTGGTGGGGGAGATGCCCGGCGTCTCCCCCGGGGAGTACCTGTCGGTGCAGGGGCGCTGGGTGCGCCACGCCACCTACGGCGCCCAGTTTAAGGCGGAGATCGTGGAGCGCCGCCTGCCCCAGAGCCTGAAGGAGGTCTTCCACTACCTGGCCTCCGGCGCAGTGAAGGGGGTGGGCAAATCCACTGCCCGCCGCTTGGTGGAGGAGTTCGGAGAGGACGCCCTCCGGGTGATGGAGGAGGAGCCGGAGAAGCTGGCCTCCATCAAGGGGATCACCCCCAAGCGGGCCCGGCAGATCAGCGAGTCCTTCCGCCAGCAGATGGGGATGCGGAGGCTGATGGAGTTTTTGGGGGAACACCAACTCCCGCTGACCCTGGGGACCGCCCTGTACCGGGCCTATGGGGATGTGGCACTGGAGGTGCTGCGCTCCAACCCCTATCTGATCGTGGGGGAGGAGTTCGGTGTAGAGTTTTCCCAGGCGGATCAGCTGGCCCTGTCTCTGGGGGTGGGGGGGGAGGACCCCCAGCGCCTGGAGGCGGGGCTGCTCTTTGAACTGGCCCACAACCTGAACAATGGACACAGCTTCTTGCCCCGGCGCAAGCTGATAGAGGCCACCGCCATCCTGCTGGACGTGTCCGGCGGCCTGCTGGAGCCCTGCCTGGAGGCCCTGGCCGGCCGGTGCGAGGTGGTCTGCGAGGCAGTTGCGGGGGAGGATGGGGTATATCTGCCCGCCCTTTACGATGCGGAGTGCTATGTGGCCTGGCGCGTCAGGGAGATGAGCCGGTCCGAGCTGCTCCCGCCGGACGACCTGGACAAGCTGATCGCCCGAATCCAGCGGGACCAGGGAATCCGTTACGCACCCCAGCAGCGGGAGGCGGTGGAGCTGGCAGCCTGCCGGCAGGTCATGCTCCTCACCGGGGGGCCGGGTACCGGTAAGACCACCTCCCTGCGGGGGGTGCTGGCCCTGTTCGAGACCCTGGGGCTGGAGACCGCCCTGGCGGCCCCCACTGGCCGGGCGGCCAAGCGGCTGGGGGAGCTGTGCGGTACGGAGGCATCCACCATCCACCGCCTGCTGGAGACCGGCTTTGACCCCCACAGCGGGCGTCTGGTCTTCAGCCACGGGGAGGACGACCCTCTGAAGGCGGACGCCGTCATCGTGGACGAGACCTCCATGGTGGATGTGCCTCTGATGGCGGCGCTGCTGGCCGCCCTGCGCAATGACTGCCGGCTGGTGCTGGTGGGAGACCCGGACCAGCTGCCCTCTGTGGGGCCGGGGAATCTGTTCGGGGACCTGATCCGCAGCGGGACTGTGCCCACCGTGCGGCTCACCCAGATCTTCCGGCAGGCGGCCCAGAGCGCCATCGTCCGCAACGCACACCTGGTGAACGCGGGGGAGCTGCCCGACCTGCGGAAGAACGATAACGACTTCTTTTTCCTCTCCCGCCGGGACCCTCAGAGCGCGGCGGAGACCATCGTGGACCTGTGCCGCCGGCGCCTGCCGGAACGGATGGGGATCCCGGCGGACCAGATCCAGGTGCTCTCCCCCACCAGGAGGCGGGGGACGGGCACCTCCGCCCTGAACCAGGCCCTCCAGGCGGCGCTGAATCCGCCCTCGGAGGAGAAGGGGGAGCGGCGCTTCGGCGACACCCTCTTCCGGGAAGGGGACCGGGTGATGCAGGTGAAAAACAACTACGACATCCTCTGGAGGGAGGACGGGGGCGCGGCCTCCGGGATGGGGGTGTTCAACGGAGACATCGGCCGCATCCAGTCCATCGACCCGCGGGGGGAGTGCATCACCGTGGACTTTGAGGGGCGGATCGTAGAGTATTCCCCGGACATGCTGGGAGAGCTGGAGCCTGCCTATGCCGTCACGGTCCACAAGGCCCAGGGCAGCGAATACCGGGCGGTGATCCTGGCTGCCCTAGATGGGGCCCCCATGCTGCTCACCCGGGGCGTGTTGTACACGGCCATCACCCGAGCCCGCAGCCTGTTCATTGTGGTGGGGGAGGAGAGCGTGGTGGCCCGCATGGTGGCTAACAACCGCCAGACCCGCCGGTACAGCGGCCTGCGGGCCCGCCTGGCGGGGGAGACAGCGTCGCTCCCCCTGTGACTGAAAAGCGCCAGCCTGCCAAGTACGGCAGGCTGGCGCTTTTCCCCGAGAGAATGGATGACTCATTTCCGGCGGAGGAACAGGATGCGGGCGGCCTCCGCCAGGAGGACCAGGCTACCGGCGGCCAGGCATACCCTGGCCGCCGCGGCACGGCCCTCCTGAGCCAGGGGCATGGCCTTGGCGATGAGTCCGGCGCCGGTGAGCAGGGAGAGGGCCCCGCCCATGAGCCGCACCGGGCGGTGCTCCCAGGCCCGGTTCATGGAGCGGTCAAATCTGCCGGCAGCCCCTTCCACCAGCTGTTCCAGTCTTTCTTCCGTCATAGGGATACCTCCTTATACATTCGTTCTGATTGTATGTATATTTGCAAAATCAAATGCCCCAGGGGGCATCTGATGGAAGCTAGGTCCGTTCCTCCCCGTACAGCACAGCGCCCATGGCGGAGAAAGCAGCGGAGACCTGGTCGTTGATCAGGGGGAGGCCGATGCTCTCCAGCATGGTGCTCACACAGGCAACCTTGCGCTGAAAATCGGGGCCCGTGGACGAAAAGACCAGAGGGCTGAGCAGGAGGTTGGTAAAGACGGCCACAACCTCTGCCGCGATTTGAGGCGAGTCCACAGTGATGGAGCCGTCCGACACCCCTTCCTCCAGAAAGGTGCGGGTCATAGGGACGACGGAGGTTCGGCAGCTGAGCAGGTAGGCACAGACCAGCTTGGGGCTTTGGTAAAAGGTCCGGGAGAGCATGCGGTACATCTGGAGCTGCTCCCGGTTGGAGACGGAGGCAATGATGAGCCGCTGTAATTTCTCCAACCCGTTCCGGGAGGTGTCCTCCTGGATCTCACGGCAGGGGACCGTCTCGTGGAACATATAGGTGGTGACGGCGTCCAGCATCTCCTCCTTACCGTGGAAGTGGTGGTAGATGGCTCCCCTGGTCAGGCCGCAGGCTTCTGCGATGTCCTGCAAGGTGACATGCTCATAGCCGTGCTCCAGAAACAGCCGCTTAGCGGTGTCCAAAATGGCCTTTTCCGTCACTTCCGGGTACTTATTCCGCGGCATGGTTTGTGCCTCCTGATAGATACATAATGTATGTATCTGTAGAATAGCACAGAACGATCCTGCTGTCAACCCCCTGGCGCGAAGCTGAAAAAACTCCCGGCCATTCCATGGCCGGGAGGATCCGGTGTTTCAGGAAGGGTCACAGGGGAGCGACCACGGAATACATCAGGATAAAGTGAGACACGCTGCCCAGGACGATAAAGACGTGGAAGATCTCGTGGCAGCCAAAGCGGGGGTTGTTCCGGCCGGGCCACTTGACCGCGTAGAGCACCCCGCCCACGGTGTAGAGCACTCCGCCGGCGATCAGCCAGAACATGCCCGCGGCGGGCAGGACGCGGGAGAGAGGGGCGATGGCGAACAGAGCCATCCAGCCCATGGCCAGGTAAATGACGCTGGTGAGCCAGCGGGGGATGTCCAGCTTGGCGATGGTGAGGATGATCCCCGCCGCCGCACACAGCCAGATGGCCAGCAGCAGGGGGGCGCCCACGCCGCCCCAGAGGACGGTCATGCAGATAGGGGTGTAGCTGCCGGCGATCAGCAGGTAGATGGAGCAGTGGTCATATTTCCGCAGGGCCAGCCGGCCCCGGACTGTGGTGTTGACGCAGTGGTACAGAGTAGAGGCGGTGTAGAGGCCGATCATGGACAGCCCATAGACCAGGAAGGCGGAAAATTTGATCCAGTCCTCCAGCCCGGCGGCCCGGACCAGAAGAAATGCCGTGCCCACCAGGGCCAGCACCGCGCCTGCCCCGTGGGTGATGGCGGACCAAGGCCGCAGGCCGTCATAGGGGTCCCGGCGGGGTCTGGGAGCCTGCTGATGGCGGGCGGTGAGCGGGGCGGAGCGGGTGATATCCGGTACCACAGAGGGATTATAAGCAGGTTCGTGCATAGAGAGCTCCTTTCCAGGAAAGCACATCTGTTCTTGCGTATCATTAGTATAACACCAAACAGACAAAATATCAATATAAAAATTACTAAATATAGTATTAAAAATTATATCTGAAATGCGGAAAATTACAGGAGCCCGCCGGCGCCGAATCGCTGGACAAGGTCAGGATATGCGGAAAGGGCGAAACTATGAGAAGGAGTGGAAGAAAAAAACTTGGGTCTTTTCAAGAATCTGAGAGCTCCGAGTTATGAGCTGCGATTCCGATGTGATGCCCAATCTGTTGAGAATTTCTGTGCCTTTTCTGTCGAAACAGCTTTACAGCTTGAGATCATTTGTTCTGTTGTCTCTTAAACGTCCAAACCTCGTATGGGTCACGGCTTGGATCAGGAGAAATAGTTCCAACACCAAATCCAATGCCTAAGTTTACACCTATAGCAATGCCCAATCAATCTTCCCAAATCACCAAATTATTCTCGCTCAGGACTTGTTCGATGCGTTCCAGATTCAGCGTGGACTGGGGGGCGGTGCGGCGTCCCAGCTCAGCTACCAGAGCCTCGATCAATACCATCAGGGGGGCGTCCCCACAGGGGTGATTGACTGAATTGGCATCAATCATCACATCGGCTGCCTTCGCCAGGGGGTTAAGGCTGGTATTTGTGACCAGAATGATGGGAATACCCAGCTGATGACAGAGCTTGCCTACCTGGATGGTCCGTTTGGTGCAGGGCCATACTGAGAAGACCAGAAGCACATCTGTGGGTTTCATGTGGACGGAAACCTTGTCAAATACAAATTCTCCCTCCAGGCTCAGCTGGCGCACATGAGGGTAGAAGCAAGAGAGGGCATACTCAAAATAGAGGGCCAGTGCCTTGCTGGAGCGCAAGCCAATGGTATAGATCGTGTCCGACTTGAGCATCAGCTGGATGGCACGCTCAAATTCCTCAATATTTGAGGGAGTACAGAGGTTTTCCACGATGCGCAGGCTGTCGGCAGCCACCGAGCGGAAGGTATCGCTGCTCTCTGTCTCCTTGGTGCTGACAAAGCTCTGTTTCTGCCCCCGGTAGGAGGAGGTGTTCTTCAACAGAACCACATCTGCCAGGGTGCGCTTGAAAGCGCTGAAGCTGTCATATCCAAGCGTTTGTACCAGCCGCATGACAGTGGTGGTACCGACGCCGGCGGCGCGGGCCAACTCAGCCACTGTCATGACTCCTACCCGCTCGTAGTTCAAAGCTAAGTATTGACACAGGATGCGCTGTTTCTTGGGCAGCACATCTTTTAATGTCATTATCTCATCAAGAAGTGTTTTTTCCATTACAAGCACCTGCAGTTCTTCCCTTGAAATCGGCGGTTTTCCATTCTTATCATAACCTTTTTTTGCGGCATGGTCAACTATGGCATGACTCTGGCGCAGAATGCGGGGGAAGGCGTCTAAAAGAAGAAATGGAGAATTTTATGTGGAAAACTACGGAACCACTTTACTATTTTCTCTAAAAAATATAGTATCAATCATAATATAGAATATATATGCCGAATATTTTGTTAAAAAGAACAAAATGAAGCATATATTTTCTATAAAGGGAACAAAAATTCTATTTTGCAAAATAAACGGTTGAAATATTCTTTTTAACGGAATATAATTAGCATCACAAAAGCAAAAAACAATTTAAATGACATTTGGACTGATAAAACCACAATTATTTTTTAGGAGGTAATTTGAAATGAAAACCAGAGACGTCGTATTCTACAGCGAAGGTGCCAAGATGGCCGGTACCATCTATCTGCCCGACGATTACAAGGAGGGAGAAAAACGGGCTGCCGTGCTGTGCAATTCCGGCTGGACCGGCGTGAACAAGTGCTATCCCGCCCTGTACGCCCGTGCTCTGACCGCCTACGGCTTTGTGTGTATGGGATTTGACTACCGCGGTTTCAAGCCCAGCGAGGATGTCCATCCCTGCCTGCCCAAGTATACCACCCTGGAGACCGAGGTGGAGGACATCGCCAACGCCTTCACCTTCATGCAGGTCCAGCCGGAGGTCGACCCCGAGCGCTGCGGCCTGCTGGGATGGGGCGTGGGCGGAGCCGTGTGCATCACCGTGGCGGCCCGGGACAAGGAGGTCAAGGCGGTTGCGACTCTGAACTCCTTCGTCAACGGCGAGCGCTGGATGCGAGACGGCATGGGAAACGACGCCTTCGGTAAGTCTGTGGCCCGCCTGCGTCAGGACCGCATCAAGCGGATCACCACCAACGACCCTGTGCTGATGCACCCCTACACCGACTACCCCAACATCACCGAGAGCGGCGACTTCTATACCGACCACGTACTTAAGGAGATCAATGGCGGCATCCAGAGCTCCGTAGATGCGGACAGCGGTGAGGAGTTCCCCACCCCCATGTCCACCGCCATCGGCGAGAGCTTCATCCGCTTCAATGTGGAGGACCTTCTGCCCAAGATCGCGCCCCGGGCCGTCTTTGTGGGCCACGGCTACTACAATGAGCTCCACCAGCGGGTAGAGGCCGAGGAAGCCTACCGCCTGGCTAATGAGCCCAAGCAACTCTACTATGTGGATGGCAAGCACAACGAGTGGATGTTCGACGAGGATCCCAAGTTCCAAGCTTTGGCCGCCGCTCTGGCTGACTTCTATAAGGAGCATCTGAAACCCATGGAGTTTGGTCTGCAGAAATAATTTTACACAAGTCCAAATGGGGTTTAGGGCGCTCCCGCCGCATGTTTATATACTGAGACGGGAGCGCCCCTTTTATCCGGCTTACCCTCTTGATGCGAGGGAGACTAACAAAGGAGAATCTCGGCCATGGAATACAATTATATGTCGTTTTTGACGGATTTCTGTTTTATGTCCCTGCTGCTGGTGATCGCTCAATTTATGCGGGCCAAGATCAAGTTCCTGCAGATGTTCTACATCCCCGCCTCCCTCGTGGCCGGGATACTGGGACTGCTGCTTGGGCCTCAGTTCTTGGATCTGATCCCCTGGAGCGGTCAGATCGGCTCCTACGCCTATATGCTGGTGTGCGTGCTGTTCGGCGGTCTGTTCCTGGGCAAGAAGGAAAAGACCAGCGTGAAAAAGATTTTCACCCAGGTGGGCGATTCCTTCTGCGTCAATATGGGTGCGGAGTTCTTCTGCTTCGGCATTGCTTTGCTGGTGGGCGGCGCGCTGGTCACGTTCCTGTTCCCGGACGTCTTTACAGAAATCGCCCTGCTGATGCCCTCCGGCTACTGCGGCGGGCACGGCTACGCCTCCACCATTGGTACTGCCCTGAATAACCTCCTGGGCCGCACGGACGGCGTGGTCATCGGCCAGACCTTTGCCACCATGGGCCTGCTCACCGGCCTGTTTGTGGGTATTATCTGCATCAACTACGCCACCCGGAAAGGGGCCACCCGGCTGGTCAAAAGCGCCAAGGCCCTGCCTGAGGACTGCCGCACCGGCATTGTTCCTGCGGAGAAGCGCATCTCCATGGGCGAGGAGACCATCAACCCCATGTCCATGGACCCCCTGGCCTGGCGTCTGGCCCTGACCTTGATCGCCACCCTGGCCGGCTATACCTTCTATGACTGGTATAAGCAGTATCTTCCTGATATTGAGCTGCCAGTCATGTGTTTGACCATGATTGCCGGCGTGCTCCTCCAGACCCTCCTGAACCACACCCCCTTTAAGGATAGCGTGGATGAACATGTAGAAGGCCGCATCGGCAGCATGGTGACCGACTATCTGGTGGGATTCGGCGTGGCCTCCATCTCCATCACTGTGGTCATGGAGTTCGTGGGCCCCATCCTCCTGCTGTGCGTGCTGGGTACCCTTACCTCCCTGACCCTGGTGTTCTTTGTGGGCCGGAAGCTGTTCCATAACTTCTGGTTTGAGCGCTCTATTTTCGTGTTCGGCTGGACCACCGGCGTGGTGGCCATCGGTGTCACTCTGTTGCGCATCGTGGACCCGGAGGCCAAGAGCGGCACTTTGAACGACTATGGTTACTCCTATACCCTCCAGTCGGTGATCGAGGTGTTTATCATCGCACTGACGCCGATCCTGGCAGTCTCCATGGGCTGCCTCGCGGTAGGCGCCATTGAGACAGGCATTGCTCTAGTGCTGTTCCTCATTGGAGCCAAGATATTCGGTGTACACAAAGAGAAGATGAACGAGCTGCGCCAGGGAGAGGCGGAGATCATCAGCACTCTTCACGAATAAAGATCCCCACAAATAAGGAGTATTTCTGGGTTGCACAGGGCATTGACTACAGCCTGTTCCGCAATTTTGATAAAAAACAAAACAAATATCATAAGACACTAGAGAGAAGCCAAGAGACTGCCCCCACAAAATAATACTGTTCACAGGCGGGGCGGCTGAACTCTCAGCCGCCCCGTCCTTATAGAAAGGAGCTTATGATGTCCAGTTTAGATCAGGCTCGCGCCCTGCTTCAGGGCAGCTATGACCTGCATATACACCCAATTCCCTCCCACGTCCCGCGTCTACTGGACGACTTTGAGGTGCTCGCCCAGGCAGAAGAGGCGGGGATGGCTGGTGTGTTGCTGAAAAACCACTACGAGCCCACCGGGGCCCGGGCCATTCTGGCCAACCGACGGGGAGAGGGCTTCCGGGCTAAAGCCTACGGTGCGGCCGTTCTCAACTGGCCCTTGGGCGGCCTGAATCCCTACGCAGTCCACAGCGCCTTGAAAATGGGGGCCCACGTGATCTTTATGCCAACCCGAGACGCGGCCAACTGCCTGTTCCACGGGGATATGCCGGGAGACTTTTTCCAGCGGGAGGGCATCAGCCTACTGGATAAGCAGAGGAATCTGCGCCGGGAAATCTACGAGATCTTCGAAGTGGTCCGGAGTTATCGGGCCCTGTTGGCTACCGGCCATATCAGCCCCCTGGAATCCGTCCTGCTCTGCCGGGAGGGCCGCCGGATGGGGGTAAGGATGGTTTTGACTCACCCGGAGTGGGACCGTACCACCATGGACGCAGACACCCAGGCTGAGCTGGCCCAGCTGGGGGTGTACGTAGAGAAGTGCTGGTACAACATCGCAGAGGGCAACTGCACAGCCGAGAGCATGGCCAGCCATATCCGCACGGTGGGACCGGAGCACTGCTTTCTGTCCACGGACCGGGGGCAAAGCGGAAGGGAGACGCCAGCAGAGGGGATGGCCCGTTTTGTGCAAGTCCTGATAAAGCATGGAATATCTGCTGAAAATGTGACACAAATGCTTCGAATTACCCCTGAAGATATGCTTAACAGATAAGTCGGTGTTCACTTTTTGTATAGTGGCATTAGTTTTGAATTTATGTATACTTATCAGATGGATAAACATTGTTATGTTGTCCTTGACACATCCGCTGACTGAATATTTTTGGATAATTTTTGATTCTGGTACTGAAACGACGGTCGTTCGCCACCCTGTTTAACCGTGCAGGCCGCTGTGTGCCCCGAAAAGGAGTGAGGGGTGTCCGTGCCCCTTCGGAACCATCCACGCCTGTTTCGGGGCCGTGTGTCGAAAACTGAATGCTGCTCTGAAAAACAGTTTTCCCCGAAACTAGGGGGGACCGGGTGGCCGAAAAAAGTACAGGATAAAGCGGTGACATCACCGCTTTGCACATCTTTCCACAGTGCGGGCCGAGGACGGGAAAACGACACGAATTGGAAAAATGTGAAACTATTTGAGAAAATTACGTGATATCACATTTTTCACGCGGGCATCAGATGTGATATCATAAAGCTGTAAACTGCCATGCCCACAAGGGTTCTTCTGGTATCACATGTGATATCTACCCGATTTCAAGTAGTGTTCAAGGCTCAAAAATTGCGCCGCTTAAACAAGGATATAGACCTAGGCCCGATTTGCCGGATAACCGACAAATATGAATGTTTTGATAACTCTGCGCCATGGCCCTGGATATTTTTCTCTTTCTGCAGTATGTTGTGTTGCTGCAAAGGAGGTAGTGCATCATGGAAAAACGCAGAGCCAACGGGGAGGGAAACCTCCGAAAACGAAAGGACGGCTGGTGGAGGAACAGTACACAGAGGGCCGTGCCCCAGAGACAGAAAAGGCAATTTGCAAAAATGTTCTGGGCCGGACCCAGGCGGAGGCCAAGGCAAAGCTGAAAGAAGCCATAGAAATGGAAAGGGATATTAACACGGTGAAATCGAAGAAGTACGCAGTGGGGGAATGGATGAACGAGTGGTTCGAGAACTATGCAAAAGAGTGCGCCCGTCCTCTCACCAGACCTACCGGGGGTGCATCGACAACTACATAGTTCCCAACATCGGAGCCATTCCGCTGGAAAAGCTCACCTCTCTAGACTTGCAGAAGCTCTACAAGAAGCTGCTGACCAAAGGCCGGATAGACAGTCTGGAGGCCAAGGGACAGCTAAAAGGCCTCAGCGCCAAGACGGTGCAGAACATTCTCCAGATTCTTTCCTCTGCCTTAAAGCTGGCTCAGGAGCAGCGGATCATACTCACCAACCCGGCGGAGGTTTGTGCCCTGCCTAAAGTAGAACAGCGGGAGATGAAGACCCTTCCGGTGGAGCAACCCCGGTCCTTCCTGCGGGAAACCAGGGAGAGCGGCGTATTTGAGCTCTACTATCTGGAACTGGCCACCGGGCTGAGAAGGGGAGAACTTCTGGGCCCGAAGTGGGGGGACATTGATTTGAAACGGGGTGACCTCCGGGCTCTACGGCAGATATCCCGGATCAACGGAGAGGTAGTGGAGGCACCGCTGAAAACAAAAAACGCCTACCGCACCCTGCCGTTGGCGGAGGATACGGTAAGCGTACTGTTAGGGCAGAAGAAAAAAGCGGGCAGCTGCCTGTGGGTGTTCCCGTCGCCCAACGGTGGACCCATCTTCCCGGACAGTGTCCTGCATATGCTCCATCGGGTGCTGAAGCGGGCGGGACTGCCTAAAGTCAGGTTCCATGACCTCCAGCACACCTTCGCCACCCTGGCCCTGCAAAACGGAGTGGACATCAAGACGAGGTCCGGGATGCTGGGTCGCTTCTCTGCCGGGTTCACCCTAGACATCTACACCTATGTGACGGGGGCTGCCCAGTGTCAGGCGGCACAAACTATGGCGGGAGTGCTGGAGGGGAAGTAACCCAAATGTGAGTCCAGAGCAGCGAGGCACATTTGGAAGGGAGGCGCAGCGGAGGGAGCGGACCCTGCCGCGGACGGCGAGGGGAGAGATCCAGAGCTTGTGCCGACGTGGATCAAAGTATGGGTCAAACAGCAGACACAAAAATAAACCGGGCAGAAAAGTAATAAAGAAATCCGCTGAAATCATACGATTTCAGCGGATTTTTGGTTGTGGGAGGAGGACTTGAACCTCCGATCTCTGGGATATGAGCTGCGGTCTGGATGTGGGTTTGGCTCCATTGGTTCCATCCAGCCTGAACCCTGTATGGATCACGGTTTGGGCCAGCGGAAACAGATGTAGCCCAGAAGTTCTGCATGACCTTTATTTGCAGCTGTGCAGCTTACGCATTGCACATTGACAAAACGCATCTACGAGAGGGTTTTGGTTGTCTCGGTGGGATACTGCCACTATATCCGTAAGGGTAGCGACTTCCGGAAGGGAGAAGTAGATCAAGGGAGTTTGGGGCTGGATACAGTGAACATAGGAGGGGCAGATGAAGGTCATTCCCCGTCCACAGCCTACCAAACTGAGCGCCGAGGACAGACTTGGTACCTCCACCACCCGCTGAGGGGCAAAAGAGTAATGCCGACAGATCGTCTCAGCAACGATGCGCATGTTCTGCCAGGCACGAAGAACAATCAGGGTTTGCTGCTCAAATTGGGACAGGTCTACCTGGAGTGGGTGTTCCAAATTGTTGCCGCAGTCAGGATAGTACTGCTGCATTTGTTCATCATACTGTGTAGCCAGCACCACAGGATCGCCCATGAGGCGTTCGTAGCGCAGATGAGGATTGTCCGGCCTAAGATTGGTCAGCACCAAATCTACATCGTCATGGTCTAGCTGTTTTAAGATTTCAGCACTGGAGCATTCTACGATTTTCTGATCCACAGAAGGAAATTGCTCCGCAAAATCCGGTACGATGCGTGGCAGAACATAGATGCCCAGGAGAGGGAGGGTAGCGATGGTCAGACGGTTGAAGGACTGCTTGCCCATGGCGGAAAATTCCTGCCGCATATTCCGCTCCAGACCCTGAAACTGTTCCACATATTCCAGATATCGCTGACCGGCTAACGTAAGGCGCAAGGGAATGGTATCCCGGTCAAACAATGTTACCCCAAGCTCATCTTCCACTTTCTTTACGAACCGGCTCAGGGCGGGCTGAGAGACATAAAGAACTTGAGCCGCTTTGGAAAAACTATGATATTGAGCAATGGTTTTAATATATTTGCAAAAACGCTGGTCAATCATAGTAAGCTCCTTTCCGGACATGAGTGGGCGGAGATCTGTTTGATCGTGAAATTGTTTTATCTAATGATATCAGACTATTGTATATCGCGCAAAAGATTTCTTCCACTGTCCTATGCGCTTTTTATCATATCGTCATGTCAAAATGGGTATTCGACATTGTAAGTGGCTATGTTGTACAATTCTTAACAAGGATAGACCACATTGCGGGAAAGAATGCAAGGTGCAGAACAGAAAATAAGGAGGAATCTGTTATGAGCAAAAATCATGCCCAGGACCTGCGCCGTATTTTGGCGGAGAACAAATTTTTAACCCTGCCGGGTGTATATGACTGCTTGTCGGGCAAGATCGCAGAGGAGGCGGGATTCCCTGCCCTGTTTCTGTCCGGCGGAGCACTGGCCTACAGTGTGCTGGGCCGTCCCGATTTTGGCTTTTTGAGCTTGGCGGAGTTTGGTACTGCCATTCAGCACATCGTTTCTACCTGTTCTGCGCCTCTGCTGGCGGACGCGGACAACGGATTTGGCAATGCCATTCAGGCAGCCAACACCGGTGCCATGTATGAGCAGCTGGGAGCAGCTGGCTTGCAGATTGATGACAAGGTTCTCCCCGCCAGCCACCCCGCCCGAGACGAAATCATCAATTGGGATTTGATGAGTCCCAAGATCCAAGCGGTCCGGGACAATGTTTCGCCTGACTTTGTGATTGTATTCCGCACCTGTGCAAATTTGTACGGCTATGGTATTGATGAAGCCATCCGCCGCATCAATCTCTCCAAGGAGTGCGGTGCAGATTACGCCTATGTGGATGGGATCAAGTCTATGGAGGAGCTGGAAAAGGTCTCTCAGCAGGCTGCGATTCCCCTCATGGTTAATCTCAATGAGAAAGGCTTTGTGGGCGGCAATGTACCCATTGAGCAGGTGAAGGAGCTGAATTTCTCAATTGGACTGTTCCCTATCTCTTCCATGCTGGCTGCATCTCAGGGCATGATCGAAGTTCTGGGTGCACTGGCCGACCAGGGTTCTACGCTTTCGGTACGGGACAAGATGACAGATCCCCCCACCCGCATCCACCGCATGATGGGACAGGTTTCCCTGGTAGAGAAATATACCCCCTACTATTCGGTGCCCTGAAAATCTTATTCAAAGAGAAAGGTGTGAACCTGCATGACATTGACGGATGTATTGAAAGATTTTGCATACCTCAGCGTTTTGCTTCTCATCGGCTTTGAACTTCGTAAGCGGATTACCCTTTTCCAACGTTACTTTATCCCCACCTCTTTGATTGCAGGAACCATCGGTATGTTTTTCAGCCCCAGCTGGCTGGGCGAAGTGTCTCCTGTTTACATTCCGTTTTCCAGTGGCATTGGGCAGTGGTCGGGAGTACTGGTTATTGTTGTGTGCGCCACGATGTTCTTGAGCCTGGAGCTCAATCAAGTGGGCCGTGACGGTATGGCCACCACCTTTTTGGCCGGTGCGGCCCACCAGGGGCAGATGGTAGTTGGTCTTGGCATCGCGGCGCTGTTCGGGGTGCTGGGCAGCACGCTTCCTTATCAGTTCGGTTACATGGGCGTTTGGGGTTTCTATGCGGGCCACGGCAATGCCACCACCGTGGGTAACATCATCCAGGATGCCGGCTTGTGGAACGATGCAGTGGGCGTGGGCGTGACCTTCGCTACGATCGGTATTCTGTGCGGCGTGATCCTGGGTATGGTAATTATCAATATGGGAGCCAAGAGGGGCCTGACCCATGTAAAGATGTCCTTTGCGGACATGGATGAGGGAGAGCGTACCGGCTACATCCGTCCGGAAAACCGGGTGTCTGTTGGCAATGGTGTGACCAATGTGTCCTCCCTGGATCCATTGGCCTTTCAGCTGGCTATCGTTGGCGTTGTAGTCGTGATCGGCATTGTGGTCCGGACACTGCTGATGAAGATTCATCCCATCATGTCCAACTTTCCTCTGGTAGGCGCCGTGCTGGTATCCAGTATGATCATAGGTTTTGTGATCAACAAAACAACGCTGAGAGAGCGCATCGACCGCAAGCTGATGAACCGCATCACCGGAACTGCACTGGAGTATATGATCACCGCTGCGATTGCCACTACTTCCCGGCAGGTGTTTGTCTCCTACGCGCTGCCGCTGGTGCTCATCTCCATCTGCATGGTGCTGGTCAACCTGTTTGTCTGCTTCGTGCTGGGCAAGCGTTGGCTCCAGGATAACCCCTTTGAGACTGGCGTAGGCCTGTTTGGCATGGCCTGCGGCGTACTGGCTACCGGCTTGATGCTCGTCAAGGTGGTGGATCCTGACAACGAGACGACTGCTTCCACCTGCATTTCCACCTCCAGTACCTTGGGTTATGCCTGGCAGATCCCCTACATGGTAGTGGGTTCTCTAATGATTTTTACTATGCCTACGATCACCACCGTGATTTCTGTTGCGCTGCTGCTGTTTTTCCTGATTGGCGGCGAGATTTTGTTTGGACGCAACCGGAAAAAAGCATCTGTCTGATTGCATTATAATTAAGAAAGGAGTATTCCTTTGAATAAATTTACCGTAGCTGTTTTGCAGCTTGATTCCCAAGATGATGTACAGAAGAATTTAGATACCGTAGTCTCCTTTATTGAAGAGGCTGCGGCTCGTGGCGCCAAGCTGATCACCATGCCGGAGAGCATGAACTATGTGGGTTTGGATAATGCGGGGCATGCGGAGGAAATTCCCGGAGGTCCTACGTTCCAGCTCATGTCGGAGCAGGCAAAAAAATATGGAGTCTGGCTCCACTGCGGAAGTATCTATGAGAAAAACCCCAATGATCCCCGGCCTTTTAACTCCACCATGGTCATCGATCCCCGGGGTAATCTGGCAGCCAAGTACCACAAGATCCACCCTTTTGATGTGGTCATCCCCAACGGTCCGGTGAATCGGGAGTCAGAGCGGATTTGCCCGGGCGATGAGATCGTCACCGTGGACACAGGAGAGGTGGGTCACTTGGGTCTGTCCATCTGCTACGATATGCGCTTTGCAGAGATGTACCGTATTATGGCCCTGGAAGGGGCGCAGATCCTTCTGATGCCTGCTGATTTTACCATGCCCACCGGCAAAGACCATTGGGAGACCATACTGCGCACCCGAGCCATTGAAAACGGCTGTTATGTAGTGGCTCCGGCGCAGTACGGCGTGAAGCCCAAGTTCCAGGCCTATGCCAACTCTCTGGTGGTAGACCCCTGGGGCAATGTGATCGCACGGGCGTCCAACCACCCTCAGGTGATTACAGCGGAGATCGATCTGGATTATTTGCAGCAGGTTCGCCGACAGATCTTTACCTTGGAAAATCGTCGGCCTGACGTCTATAGTCTGTTGCGTACCAAACAGTGATTCAGAAGGAAGAGCAGGGTAGCGGTCCTGCTCTTCTATTTATGAGGGAGGAATGGATTCCATGAGCCATAAGAAAGCCATCGCCATCACGTGCTTTGTTGCTCTGATGTGGAGTCTGGCAGGATTCAATATTAAAATGATTGAATGGAGCCCGTACGCCATTGCGGCGGGACGTAGCCTAGTCGCTGTTATCCTTCTGGCCCCCATGGTTCTGCGGAAAGGCTTCCAAAAAATCGACCGGTATGTCATCGGTGGGGCAATCTGTTACGCCGCTTTCAACTACTGCTTTATTACCTCCACTACTCTCACTTCCTCCGCCATTGCTATTATGATGCAGTATACTGCACCCATCTATGTGGCCCTGCTGTCCTGGCTCTTTCTGCGGGAACGGGTCGGATGGGCGGATATTATCAGTGTAGGGTTTGTCTTTTTAGGGATGATCTTTTTCTTCTTGGACAGCAACAGCGGTGGGAGTTTAAAGGGAAATATCGTCTCCATCTTTAACGGAATCACCTTTGCTGGTATTTCCATCTTTCTGCGGCTGCAGAAGGACGGGAATCCCGCACTATCCATGTATCTGGGCAATGTAATTTCCGCTGTGGCAGGACTGCCTATTATGTGGAACGCCGGTATGCCGGACACGATTAGTTTGCTGTTCCTTCTGCTGGCCGGCCTGTTGGTTGCAGTCAGCTATACCCTCTATGCTAAGGCCAGTACTGGCTTGTCCGCATTGGAAACAGTGTTAATACCAATTATTGATCCAGTAATGAACCCAGTGTGGGTATTCCTGTTCCTGGATGAGCGACCGGGGGCATTGACCATTGTGGGTGCAGCGGTGATCCTTGTGTCGGTTACGATTCGAGTGGTTTCAGGACTGACCCCATCTTCAGCGTCTCGGACAAGAGGGTAGTTTCGGTGCTGTCCATGGTTACATAAAAGCAACCCTCTCCGGTAAACAAAGATAACTGTCTTGTAACATGATGAAACACCGATTTTTGAATTCCAAACTATTTGCTTTTATTAGCTGCGATATACTTTCTTGAAGACGGAGGGGGGCCAGCCGTTTAATCAAGCCCCTTTAAAAATGGTTCTGGGCTGTGGTAAGAGCAGAAACAGGTTTTGTCAAAGAACAGTACAAGCTGATTCTTCGATGGGAGAGACGGTACACGGCAGGACATGACCCGGAGACGAGCAAGACCATCTACAAGAATGTACTGGGCAGAACTCAGGAGGAGGCCAAGGAGAAGCTGAACGCCGCCATTAAGGAGACACAATCTCTGGACTTACAGAAGCTCTACAAGAAGCTGCTGACAAAAGATTGGGTAGACCGGCTGGAGGCTAAAGGGCAGCCCAAGGGCCTTAGTGCCAAGACGGTGCGGAACATCCACCAGATTCTTTCCTCAGCCCTAAAGCTGGCCCAGGAGCAGCGGATCATCCTCACCAACCCGGCGGAGGGCCGCGCTCTGCCTAAGGTGGAGCACAGAGAGATGAAAACCCTGCCGGTGGAGCAGTTGGCCTCCTTCCTGCGGGAGGCGAAAGAGAGCGGTGTATTCGAGCTCTACTACGTGGAGCTGGCCACCGGCCTGCGGCGGGGAGAGCTACTGGGCCTCAAGTGGGAGGACCTTGATTTGGACCGAGGTGACCTCCGGGTACGGCGGCAGATCTCCTGCATAAACGGTGAGGTGGTAGAGGCACCTCTGAAAACGAAAAATGCCCACCGCACCCTTCCATTAGCAGAGGATGCGGTAAGCGTTCTGTTGAAGCAGAAGAAAAAAGCGGGTAGCAGCCCATGGGTGTTTCCGTCACCCAGCGGCGGCCCCATCTCCCGGACAGCGTCCTGCACATGCTCCACCGGGTGCTGAAACGGGCGGGACTGCCCAAAGTCAGGTTCCATGATCTCCGGCACCAGTATGTCAAGCCTACGACAAAAACTTTTTCAGAAAAAGATATGGTTTTAGATGCAAAACTGCGTACACAGTTAAATGCTCAGTGCCGTCATAATATCCGCATCCATGCTCAGGTCAATCTCACCTTCGCTTACTGAGCAGAGGCGAACACTGTGCTTCTGGAGATAGTGCCAGTACCGGATGGCATCCCCAATCTTCCTGCACAGCCGGTCCAGGCTGAACACAAGCACCACATCAACCGTATGCTGCTCAACAGCCTGGTTCATTTTCTGCACCCCAGGCCGGTCCATCGTTATGCCCGGCTGACAGTCCTCAGAGCTGCCTACAACTGCCAGACCATGCTGGGCTGCATACCATTCCAGCCTGTGCCGCTGCATCTCAATGGCGTCCGGCCCCAGCACACTGCCATGAGCAATGCGGCAATAAATCCATGTCCTGTTTCCACTCATTGTTATGCCTCCATACAAAAGTCTTTTAGCTTCCAGATGATCCGCACCTGATTTTCTGGATACACCTCTACCCGCTCAATCAGGGCGTCCACCAGCGCGGCGGTCAGACCACTGGCCCCGGTGACTTCCTGCGCCAGCCGCTTTCGCGCGGCGCTTGATTTATCCCCCAGCCGCATCTGTTCCGTCTGCCTGCACAGGGCTTCATAGATGCGTTTCAGCCGGCCTAATTCCTTATCTACCCTGGCTTTCTCTGCTTTGTATTCCTCCGCGCTGATTGCCCCCAGCAGCATCTGTTCATATAGGATACGCTTCTGATCCTGGCAGCCGTCAATCTGCTTCAGATAGTCGCCCTGCTTCGCCAGATGCACGTCTATCGGCTCTGCGTCAGAGAGGTCATTCAGGTTCAAGATGATTTGGGCCTGCTTATTCATAATTTCATACAGCACCCCTTCCAGCTCTGCTTCTGAAATACGCAGGCCGTGGCAGGGGGCGTTTTTATCTACCTGGGAATGACGGCAATAGAAGGTGTGGTTCTTATTGCTGGTGCGCGACATCGCATGGGAACAGACGCCGCAAAACACCTTGCCCCGCAGGGGATAACGGTGGGTCTGCTTCTTGACACAGGCGGCGCGCGGGAACCGCTCCTGCACCTGCTGAAACAGCTCTTTGGAGATGATGGACGGATGATGGTCCGGTATCTTAAACCATTCGCTCTCATCTTTTGTCCGGACCAGATAGCTGCCTACCTCCCGCACAGTGCGTTTCCCCATGATGTAGGTCCCGGTGTAGCGTTCATCCGTCAGGATGTTGCGGAGGGTGGAGGTCTGCCAGATACCGCCGCTCCGGGAAACATCGTGCCGGACAATCCTTTTGGCCGCCTTGCGTTCGCCGGGGGTCTGGATACCTTTTTCCAGCAGCGCCCTTGCAATCTGTGGAGTGCTGCGGCCGTCCTTCGCCAGCTCAAATATCAGGCGCACAACGGGGGCCGTTTCCTCATCCGGTTCCATCCGCCCATCCGAGCCTTTGCGGTAGCCATAGGGGCAGATTTTACTCTGATATTCGCCCCGCTTCATCTTCACATACTTGGCCGACTTGGATTTGATGGACAGATCCCGGCTGTAAAATTCAGCCACCAGATACTTAAACGCCACGTCCAGGCCGCCGGTATCGCCGTGCAAACGGCCGCTGTCAAAATCGTCGTTGATGGAAATAAAGCGGATGCCGTACAAGGGGAACACACGCTCCATGAAGTAGCCGACCTCAATGGCGTTGCGGCCAAAGCGGGTAAAGTCTTTGACGATGATGCAGTTGATCTCACCGGCCTGCACCTGCCCCAGCAGCCTCTGGACGGCGGGCCGCTCAAAGTTTGTACCGGAGTAGCCGTTGTCGATGAACTCCAGCACCTCTATATTCCTGATACCCTCCATCTGATCCACAAAGCTGTGCAGGGCGCGCTTCTGGTTCTCGATGCTCATACTTTCCACGCGGCTGTCCTCCAGGGACAGCCGGATATAGAGGGCAATCACATACGCCATCGCTTTACGCATCTTCCAGGACCTCCGCTACATGCTCAAAGCCGCTTTCAAACCGGAACCGGATCGTAATATCCTCCGGCCCATTCACAGTAATGCGGTCAATGAGCTGTTCTACCAGCAGGGCGGACAGCTTGCTGTCCTGGCTGATGCCGGCCAGACGGTCTGCTATGCTGATGTACTCCGTCACCTGCGCGGTGCGCTCCGTCTGCTGGCGTTGCAGCTTCCGGACGCGCTGTACCGCCGCGTCGATAGTCCCCTCATAGTTCGCTTTCAAGGTTTGGTATTCCTCTGCGGTGAGGATGCCGGAAACAAGGTTTTCATATAGGCTGGTCAGGTACTTCCGGCTGTCTGCGGCGGACTGGCGCAGCTTGGCGATCTCCCGGTCGGTCCCGGCCTTGTCCTGCTCCAGCTGGCCGCTGTGCTGTTTCAGCCGCAGGCTGTTCCCCATCACAACCTCCGCTTCCTTGTGGATGATCGTCAGGATGGCCTGAAACAGGCGGTCCTCCCGGACGCTGACGGGATGCGGACAGGCATCTTTCTTAATGCGGTCATTCGAGATACAGCGATAGAAGTAGTCATCGTCCCGGTTCTTATTTTTGCTCCGCTGCCGGTGCAGGGGTTTTCCACAGCACCCGCAGAAGATACGCCCACGCAGGATATTTTCTGAATAGGGCGTTTTCGTTGTCCGCGTGTACTTTCTGGCAGCCTGTTCACGGGCGGCCCGCGCCCGTTCAAACAGTTCCCGGCTGACCAGCGGCTCATGGGTGCCGCGCACGATAATCCAATCCTCCGGCGGGGTGGAGACTTGCTTATGCCCGATGGCAGTGGTCTTGCCCTGCACCATATCGCCGGTGTAGACCTCATCAGATAGGATCTTGGTGACAGTCATCGTCTGCCACACGCCGCTCCCCATCAGGTTCTCATGCTTGATTAGGCCGCAGCTGGCCTTATAGCGGCTGGGTGTAAGGATTCCAGCTTCATTCAGCCGCTTGACCATCTGGTTCAGGGGAATACCATCTGCCGCCCAGGTGAAGATTTGGCGCACCACAGGGGCGACGTTTTCGTCAGGCAGGAGCTTGTGGCAGTTCGCCGGGTCCTTCCGGTAGCCATAGGGTGGCCTTGCGCCAATGAACTCCCCGGCCTTCATACTCTGATGGGCCTGAGAGCGGACCTTCTTGCTGATGTCGGCGGCGTATGCCTCGTTGATCATATTTTTCAGCGGGACCGTAATATGGCTGCCGCTGTTGTCCGCCGCCTCGCTGTCATATTGGTCGTTGACGGCGATGAACCGCACCTGATGAAGCGGAAAGTATTTCTCGATGTAATAGCCGGTGTCAATGGTGTTCCGTCCCAGGCGGGACAGGTCCTTGACCACGACGCAGTTGATTTTGCCGGCTTCAATATCCGCCAGCATCCGTTGAAACGCCTCCCGTTCAAAGGTGCGGCCGGTGATACCGTTGTCGGTATAGATGCCCGCGATCTCAATATCAGGATAGAGCGCCAGATGGGCCTCCATGATCTCCCGCTGTGTCTCCAGAGAATCCCCGCGTCTGCTGTTAAACTCCACAGACAGGCGGATATAGAGGGCGGCCCGCCACAGCTTCATGCTGCGCGGTGCCGGCTTTGCTGCCGCACCCTTTCTGCTTTTCCGTGCCATTTAGACCGCCTCCTGTTCCAACCGCGCCTGAGAGAGCTTTTGCAGGGCGGCCTCATACTCCATCTGATAGCGAAAGGTGATTTTCAACTCGGTTTTGCTGATGATGCGGATGGACTGGATGAGCGTGACCACGGCGCGGCGGTCCAGCTCGGTCATATTGGAAAACTCGCGGAACTGCTGCGCCCATTTCTGCCGCTCGCTGGTCCGGTCTGTGACGCGCTCCATCTCCTGGCGAAGCTGGTCTATGGCGGAGCGCAGCTCCTCCATGCGCTCGGTATAGCCATCCCGCAGGGACTTATACTCTGCCTTGTCCAGCATCCCCTTGACAAAGTTCTCATAAAGGCCGGCCTTGAACATACCAATCTGCTCCAGCTGGGCGCGGTTTTCTGCGATCTGCGCCTTGCAGCCCGCCACCAGCTCCCGGTTGATGGTTTCCTCGCTGATGCCGTTCAGCAGCTCATCCACCGAAACGACATTCTTGATGTGGGCCTGCACACTGGCCAGGACGCATTGTATCAAATCATCCTCCCGCAGCATCACGGGATGTGTGCAGCCGTGCTTCTTGCCGGTGGGACAGTGGTAATAGATGTATTTCTTCCCGCCCACGGTGTTGGTTTTCCGGGTCATGCGCGCTCCACAGCAGCCGCATACCAGCAGGCCGGAGAACAGGTAGACCTTTTCGCCCTCCGGGGCTGTGCGCGTATCCAGTCCCATGATGTGCTGCACTAGGTCAAAATCCCTTTTGCGGATAATGGCCTCGTGGGCATTCTCCACGCGAATCCATTCTTCGTCAGGCTTTTGTATCACATTCCTGAGCTTATGGTTGTAGGTCCCCTGGCGGCCCTGCACCAGCGTCCCGGTATAGATTTCATCCTGCAAGATGCGGATTACCGTGGTCGCAGACCATTTCGCGTCCGGCCGATCCGCGAAGCCGCCCTTGGGATGGGGCAGCCCCCGGCTGATTTTATAGGCAAGGGGCGAGAGGACACCCAGGGCGTTCAGCTCATCCGCAATCCGCTTGGCGCTCCGCCCGTCAATTTTGGCCCGGAAGATGTCGCGCACCACACGGGCGGCATATTCATCCACCACAAGCTGGTTCCGGTTCTCCGCCGACTTCCGGTAGCCATAGACCGGGCAGGCCCCCACATAGTCGCCCTTCTTCCGCTTGACCTCCAACGCACTCCGGGTCTTGACGGAAATATCATGGCAGTAGGCGTCGTTAATCAGGTTTTTCATGGAGATATTCAAATCATCCCCGGCGTGTTCATGGGCCGTGTCGATATTGTCGTTGATGGCGATGAACCGGACGCCGTAGGCCGGGAAGATCCGGCGCAGGTAGCGCCCGGTCTCGATGTACTCGCGCCCCAGGCGGGACAGGTCCTTGACGATAACGCAGTTGACCCGGCCCTCCATGATGTCCTGCATCATCTCCTGAAACGCAGGACGGTCAAACAGGATACCGCTGTACCCATCGTCCACCTTCTCGGATACCAGCTCGATGTCTGGATGGCCTTTCACATAGTCCTCGATGAGCTTTTTCTGGTTGGCAATGCTGTCGCTCTCATTCTCGTGGTTTTCCGTGTAGGAAAGCCGCAGATAGGCAGTTGCTTCAAATTTAGGCATAAAAAATTCACTCCTTCAAATTTACGGACTTACCCCATAAATCAAAGAGTGATTCAGACTTGCCTATGTAATTCTTTTTCCGAGAATCAGTATAGCATACCACTCCGGGGAAGTCAACACATTAAAGTGCTAAATAAGAATTTGCTTCAGACAGTCCTCCAAGGATACGCCATTGGGGGAAAACTGCGCCTGGACGGTAAATTTGCCGCATTTGAAGCAGTAGGGATTTTTGATCTGCCGGAGGAATTCTGCGATGCGTTCCTCTTTGGAAAGGGTTTGGTCTACGGCGATGGTTTGAATATCAGCCAGTTCGGCCTGATTCACACGGTTGGAAAAGTTCTGTTCCATCCTCTTGACCTCCTCGAATGGAAAATGTGGACGCCGCAGGCCGGGGCCTGCGGCGCTATGGGTGGGTATGTATCAGGATTTGAAACGGTATGGGAGCCGCCGGCCTCCGCGCTGGCCGTTGTACTTTTCCAGAAAGACACGGGCATAGCGCAGGGCGGTGCTGTTGGTGCTGAAATCCAGCCGCCCACGGCGGATGATCTCATCCGGGTCCACGGCGGACAGGCGCTTGATAAAAATGCGGTCGTTCAGCTCCGTGTCGTAGGTTTTAAGGAACAGGGCCAGCCCGGAGAGGACCACCGCGTTGAGGGAGTGGGGCGCGCCGTGCCACGTCTGCTCCAGCAGGGCGAGCATACGGGAGAAAGCGTCCCCGCCCAGCAGGCGGTAGGCGTTGATGACCGCCCGGGTGGCGACAATCTCATGCTCCCGTCCACTCTTTTTGCCAAGCGCCCAGCGGAAGCCCGCACCCTCCACCAGACGGCGAATCTCGGTGGCCTCCGCGTCCATCCCCGATTCCACCAGGGCATTGGTGGATTGGGACAGGCTCAGACGCCGCTTGGCCTTGTCCAGCTTATAGCACAGGGCCGCTTCCTCCTCATAGCTCAGGCCGCTGTAAACCTTGCAGGGGACCATAACCTCCCGGCCGCCGTTCTTCTTGACCATGGCAGCGATGCGGTGCTGGCCGTCCACCACGTTGAAGCGCCCGTCCCGGAAGCTGACGGTCAGGGGCTCCAGAAGGCGGTCATCCCACTCCCGGATGAGGCGGTCCACCTCCTTTTCGTCCACAGGCCGCTGGTAGGGCAGGCCGGAGGTCAGGCGGCTGGTAAGGAGCGTGCGGTCCACGCCCGGGTTGCTGTACTCCATCTCAATCACGGTCTGCGCGGTCCGCTCCGGCTTGGCCGGGTAGTGCTTTTTCCGGTAACTCATGTGTGTTTCGTCCTTTCCACTTGATGTAATAGGTTGTTCGCCGCGTCGCAGATGGATTCCATCTGCTGCCGCAGGTAGTCCCTCTGTACGCCGGTCAGGTCCGGGAAGGCGGCTTCATAATATGGTGTTCCATACCACTCGATCTCCCGGTGGAATTTCCGCACAAAGGCGGTGATTTCCGCCAGAAAGCTGTCCGGGGTGCAGCTGAAGTCCTTCTCTGTATCCTTGAGCGCCGCCACGGATTCCTTAAAGCTGGTGAACTGCTGCTCACTCAGCTTAAACGGGGGCCGGGCCGGTTTCTCCTTGGCCGGCTCCTGCGGCTCTGGTTCCTCCGGCGGCTGATACTCGGCCATGGAGCGGATTTCCTGGGCGGCCAGCTGGCTGGCCGCGTCCTTCTGCTGCTCCGGCTTCAGTCGTGAGAGCTTCATGGCGTCCTTCTTCGTCATCTTCGCCCCTGACTCGCGGATAATGGCCTTGGCCTCCGGGGTTAGGTGCTTGGCGGTTTGGATTTGACGCTCCACAGTCCGTTTTCCTACCCCCAGCTTTTCCGCCGTATCTTCCACAAATGACTTCGACGTGAGCGTCATTTTGTCGCTCACGTTCCGCCCAACTGCCCGATTCATCGCCGCCGCCTGCGATACACCAACTTTTGTTTCTGGATGGAGTGTTTCGTAAATCTCTTTTCGGCGTAGAAGAATCTCACCGTACTCGATGGCAGACAGGTCGGTGCGGACAAAGTTCTCGTCAATCTCCGCCAGCTCGGCTCGCAGGCCCTCCAGGCTACTCACTGTATAGTCCACCTCGGCCCAGCCCAGCAGCTTGGCTGCCTCCAGCCGGTGCAGACCGGCGATAAGGGTATTGCCCCTGTCCAGAGTGATAGGATTGAGCAAGCCCACCTCGGCAATGCTCTTTGCCAGCTCTGCCACCCGTTCCGGCAGGGCCTCACGGCGGCCTGGATTGATTTTAATTTCGCTGATTGGAATACGCATCGTTTCACCTCCCCCGGCTGTGCCGCCGTTTTTGTCCCATCCTGCTGGATGAAACACGTTGCGCCGCAAAGGAAGCCCTTTGTGGCGCAACGTCCCGCATCCAGTACGGGATGGAGGGGCAGGCAGCCCGTCCCGGCCTGTTTTGCCCCCATATTCTGTGATGGGCCATGACCGGTGCGGGCTGCTGTCCGCTTCCTATCTATCAATGTGTGCCGTATTTTCGAGCGGCGGGACCGCCCTACTGCTCGCCCCCGGCACGGGAGTATGTGAGCTCGTCCTGGTAACAGACGCCTTAAAAACCAACAGAAGGTGAACCGCGGGTGACTAAGCCGCGCACGCCATTCCCATGGTAGTCCACTTTTACCCAGTGGGTTCGGGTATCATTCGGTGATTCCCCGTGGAGGGTCTCTGCGCCCCCGGCCTTACCAGTGCCGGGTAACAGGCTGGCGGGTTGCCGCTCGTACCTTTGATATGATCGCTTTGACGGGCTGGGGATGGGGGAGCCACCTCCTTTCATCCATCCCCGGCCCGCAGGCAGTCTTGGCGTCCGCCCCTGTGCCGCTCGCCTCCACGGGTCTTGGAACTCACATACTGATATGAACAGGAGCTTGTCCCATTATTTGTCAAGGTGCAGGGAGGTGGATAGACCCCCTCACTTACTTACCCGCTGGGAGGCCGGTTTTAGCCTCACATTTTAGAAATTTTCTTTCAACAAATTCCGCAGTTTTTTGAGCAGGGCCTTTTTGCGGCGCTGGAGAGTTGCCCGCGCCCAATGCAGAGCAGCACAGGCTTCCTCTTCCGTCCGATCCAGCACATAAATCTGGGTGATGATGTCCCGCTCATTCGGGGACAGGCTACGCATTAGATCTTCCAGCCAGAGGGAAGATATAACTTCCTCCTCTGGTGTGGGGCCTCCTGCGGTGAACTGATGGTTCGCCGCCAGCAGGCGCTCGTATGAATCCTCACGGCTAGGCGTAAAGGTCGCGGTCTGCGCCTCCTGGTCACAGACAAACTTCTCCACCTTTAGGTCGTAGGTGAAATATTCCTCTTTCCGGCCGTAGTGGCGGCTGACCCGAAAGACCTGCTCGCTGACGGGCTCGGCCTTCCCGTTTATGTAGATATATTTCTTCTGTTTTTCACTCATGGCGTTACCTCCGAGAATTTGAAAAAGTCAAGGTTTTCAAACTCCCGGAGGGTGGCCCACGGCAGCGGGGCCATTTCCCGACAAACTGTGAACTTTTGATTAACAAATCGTGGAAAATCACCGCGGTTAGGGAATCTTCTGATTTGCGGTAAAAAAAGTTCGACAGCACACCCCAATATTCCCGTAAACTTGATAGGGAATACTCGGGTACGCTGTCGAAAAGAAAAAGCGGCGCGAGCAGCCACATGGCTGCCAGCGCCGCTCTGACCGGCGAGGCATCGCTTTGCCTCACCAAATTAGATTGTTGGGAGGCATCTGATTATAAAACCGCCTCATGCGAACTCCCATAAAACTGATTCTGTGTTGATAAATTATGTCTCTCAAGTGTTATAATGACTTTAGATTGGACAAAAGCCAACTAATATCATTCAATTCGACGGAAACAACTTTGTCCTCCCTATGAACTTTTTCCCCATGAAAGTCACTTCCGGCTGTTATATGAATGTGATATTTTGCCGCCAGATGCAAGTAAAAAGATTGTTGTTTAGCGGAATGTTTCGGATAGAAACACTCTATTCCAGCCAGACCATAAGAAAGCAGCTCGTTTAGTTCAGTTTCCAAAGCAGCATCATCTAATGGAAGCTGATATGGGTGAGCCAAAACCGGAAGGCCGCCAGCGATTTTAATCGTCTCAATACAGCAACGGGCGCTTGGCTTTTTTCGAGGAATCTTATGATAGTCGTCAGTATCCAGGTATTTATCAAATGCTTCACGGCTGCTTTTTACATAGCCATGACGAACAAGAACCTGGGCAAAATGAGGACGGCCAATCGCACCGCCGTCAGCTACTTCGCGTACTTCATCCAAGTTAATAGGGATTCCATGTTTTGATAAATAGTCTTTGATGTACAGAGTATGGCGTTCCCTCTCCATCTGAGCCTCTTTGCAGAGATAAATCAATTCAGGGTTGGAAATATCAATGCAGTATCCTAAGATGTGCAGATTCGGATACTCCGCTGCGCTAAGTTCAATGCCCGGAACAACTATCATACCCAATCCATTTCCGGCATTTATAGCCTCTGATACACCTGAAACGGTGTCATGGTCAGTTAGAGATAGCACCTCAACTCCTGCACTATGCGCCAGCTCCACAACTTCGCTGGGACAATACTGACCGTCAGAAGCTGTGGAATGCGTATGTAGGTCAACTTTCACGATCTCACCTCAATCTGATATAAAGGTGAAAACGACCTGCCGCTCGCGGATAGGATCTAATTCAATCAAGAAAATGTCCTGCCACTTCCCAAGCATAAGCTCACCATCTTGTACCGGGACTGTGGCACTCTCACTAAAAAAGAGCTGACGCATATGGGCGAATCCATTGACTCGCTCGTCAATCGGTACATCCCGAATCCCGATTATGTCATGGCGGTAATGCCCTTTTTGCGGAAACATTTCTTGTAGGAAGGTAGAAATATCGCTTAACAGTAAAATCTCGCCTTCCAAAACCTTAATTCCACAGGTGGTGTGAGATACAAAAATGTTTAGAAGTCCCGATCTTCCAATTTCATGTGTAAATTCTTTGGCATAGTCCGTCAGCTTAAAGAACTGCTTCTCTGGTTTTACTGTGATAACTTTCCGTTCCATAAAACACCCAGCCTTACCGCTAATTCGCCTGATGCTCTGCAATCAAGCTCTTTACATTGGCTAAATTTACATTGATGTGTGCGCCGTTCGGATATAGTCCAAGAACAGCATAAGAGACAATCTGCGCGAAATCGTTAGCGTCCATGAGCGTACTCTGATCTTCGTCTGGATATAAGCCACGACGCATCTTTGTCGCTGTACGCCCCGGGGAAATGCACACACATCGTTTCCCATCAGCGGCCCAACACTCTGTAGCCATCACTACGGCCGCTTTCGCTGCACAGTAGGCCGACCAAGTACCATGCACTTTAGTAGCTGCGGAGGAACCGATGTTAATAATCTGTGCATCGGGATTATGTCTTAAAACCGATGCAGTACAGTTGAAAGTGCCAAAAAGGTTTACGTCCAGCGTCCGCTTTATTGTTTTCATATCGCAGTTTCCAATGGATTGTGGAACCACATAGCCGGCATTGTTGATTAACACATCAGGGACCCACTGTGATATGAAATTCTCGACATCAGCAGGACTGGTTACATCCATTTCTTCCTTTCCAGGCGTTCGGACTTCATAACTTCCGATTTCTTGAAGCACATTGCCAATCGCCTTGGCAATGTCACCGTTGCCCCCTGTAATCAATATCTTTTTCATCGCTCTACCTCTTTTAACTTTCCTTGATTCATTATATTTTCCACAATAAATATGTCCTCCGGATATGTAACTTTGAACAAAGGGGAGGTCGTTTCAATAAAATGAGGCAGGATTTTGTGATATTCAAACATGACCCGCGTTTCATCTGTCATGTTTGTAAATCCGCCACTATGGAGTGCTTTAAACAATAATTGATAATCGAAAGCCTGCGGAGTGAGTAGTTCATATAGTTCATCACGATTCACATACGCACCATTGCGGAAAACCACTGTGTTGACTAATGGGCGCACAAAAGTGGTAGAAGGGCTATCATCCCTAATAAGCTGCTGTAAATCGTCTGCCTTCACAAGTGGACGCGCCGCTTCTATAATCAGAACACGTTTCGTATCACTGTTAAGAGCATCAAGGCCGTTGATTACCGATTGAGTTCGCGTTTCGCCTCCTGGTACATCAATACCAACCACCTTTACCCGTTCAGCGCCTAATATGGATACTGCCTCTGCGTATGGATATTCCCACATCTGCTTACCATGGAGGGATATAAACTGCTTCCTGCCATGAAATCGGTTCCCGCGTCCGGCCGCTAAAATAATAGCGGACACCTTTTGATTTTCTAATGTCATGGTATCTCCTTCGCTGCCAACTCATTTTCAACGGTGCGAACCAATTCCAAAGGTGTTTCATCTCCGTCGTTATGGACGATGACATCTGGATATTCTGGTTCCTCGGCAGGAATGTCCACCCCTACTACGTTAGGTGTGCCAGAGGAATACAACCCTTTCTGATCCCGCTTATACAATGTCTCCCGGCTGACTTTGATGTAGATTTCCCTATAATTAGGTATGTTTTCCCGGTTCCACTGACGGACTGCATGATACATACAGATGGAGCAGCAGACTACATCATGGCCTTGTTCTGCCAGCTCTTTACACAGGCGGAATAAGACCCAGGCCCCTTTCAACCGGCCCTCATAGGTATAATCGTGGGCTTGGAGTACTACCCCTTGGCAGGCTTGCCGCAACTCATCCGAAAAGGGCATTGGGATCTCGCCAGCAACCATTCGCCGGATACTGTCCCCATCAAGCAGAATGGCATTGGGCTTCTTTCCTTTCAGCCGCTGGTAGAACAGCCCACCGATAGTGGTCTTGCCTGCGCCGGACAGGCCAGTAAAGAAATATACAATTCCTTGGTTCTCCATGGTTCCCTCCATTTAGCGGTACAGCGGCTGCTCCAGCAGCGCCGGGTCCAGCTTCAGCGGCTTCATCATCTGAAGGGGCTGGCCCTGCGCATTCACAAATTTCAAGCCGCGCAACAAATACTGCGCCAAAGCAAACCGGTCTGTCTTAAATTTTTCTAAAATCTTTGATACCGCCAGGGCAATATCATTGCTGAACTGCTCCGTGACATCCTGGAGTTCTGCATCAATATTTTCAACCTTCACGTTGTTACGCAATACTGCTTCCCATGAGCGGGTAATAAACCCATCGGATATCGTGAAATGATCCAGCTTGTTTTGAATCCATTCCTCGTCCACTGGCTCACCCTGATAATACTGAAAACCATATCCGTAAAACTCATAGGCATCCCGGAAGAAAAACTCCAGGTACTCGCGCTCTGCCAAGCCAGCATACTCATCGTAGGTCCGGTATACAGGCTTCAAGTCAAAGCCACCAGCTTTGCCAGGAAGCACTGGATTCAAGCCGTTTACGTCAGAACAGTAGGTCATACTTTCGGTATAAGGTAAATCCAGAAATTCGGCCAGCGCAGTAAACGTTGCCTTGGGATTCAGCTTACCATCTTCAAAGCGGACCAATACGCTATCTTGGTAGAGCCGGTTCCATGGATCTACCATGAAGCTGCGGTTCAAAATACGCAGGTTGATTAAGTCCGGCAGAACGCCATGACTGCCATCCCGCTTTTCTTCCTCGGTCCAATCAACCCGATCTACCATAAAGCGTGTAGTAGCTGCAAAGCTGGTTGTAATCCGGCGCATGGGAGTAAACGTTTTGATATAGCGGAAGCCTTGAAAAATAGGGGAAGAGCATATCTCATCGAACTGCTTGGAGGAGAGTGTTGTCCACCCTTTTTTAACATTGACAACCTTGGCATCATAAAGAATATTGCCAAAGTGTGGTTGGAAAAACAGAGCTGGCGTAATTCTTGCTTGCGGGTCCGGTCGCCTGCCATATTTCTTCTCGTATAAAAAGAAGGCAACTAAACAGTCCTTGTCGCTCGGGTGCTTCAGCTCCAATAACTTCCGCAGAACAGGGTGCTTGGAGGCAGCGGGCTGCCGCAGGGATTCTCTCATATCCTGAATAATTTTCTGGACATTTTCAAACATAATAGAATCAATAATTAACAAGTTCGGATGGCCGTAAAAAATTTCATTGAAAAAGTCACCGCCATTATGGGAGGAGAGCTGTGTATGCCAAATTAAACGGTGAACTTCTCGGATGCCGACAGGGCGTGGCGTAAATTTCGTATAATCAATCCCAAACCGCGCCTTGAAGTCAATGGGGTATTGGGTGATTTCATCCTCTACTAAGAATATAAATTTTTTGTCACCCAACAGTTTTTGGAACGATAAGCACGTTAAATAGGAGCAGAAACGCTCCCAGCTCGTATAATGCAAGTAAATGTGATTCTCACGGCCTACCCATTCACTTTTGCGCACATTATCACGCAGATATTCCAGCTGATACTGGGAAAAAACATCTTTTGCCAAGATGGGGTTTTCTAAGTCCTTAAAAAAATAACGGTTAATTACGGGAAAACGAAAATCAATGTATAATCCGAATCGCTTCTCATCTTTAAAATAGGGAATAAAACCTTTATCATCAAAAGGAAAAAATTGAATAGGAAGCTGTTCAAACGGAAGAAAATCTTTCCGAAATAAATAAGGGTATTGGGAAAGCAGCTTGCAGTTTTTCTGGTATTGCTTTCTTTGTTCTTCCGCATTGGGCAGATAGAATGCCTGTGTCATAAGGTCCAGCAATTCTTCTTGATACTTTCCCTCATTATAAAGAGTGACAAAAGTTGTATAGGCCACTCTATAGTCCCCCTGTGAAAAGAAAATATAGCTGGCCGCCTCAAAGCAATCTTCTGCCGAGGGAGTATCTTCCTGAAGGGCCAGCGTATAGGCCCGTTGAGCGTCCTCTTTTTGTCCCAGCTCCGCCATCCGGCGGGCAATCTCTATCGGCCGCATGGCAAGTCACCTCAGTTTCAATCACTAAAATAAGGGGCCGGCCGAATGGCCGGCCCCCGCCGTATTTGGTTGCGTTCTGGATAGATAACTGAAAGACCTGCCAGCTTACTGCAAGAGCTGGAGGACACCCTGGGGCACCTGGTTGGCCTGGGCCAGCATGGCCTGGGCGGACTGCACCAGAATGTTGTTCTTGGTATAAGCCATCATTTCCTCGGCCACGTCGGTGTCGCGGATGGTGGACTCGGCATCCTGGATGTTCTCCTCCATGACGCTCAGGTTGTTGATGGTGTGGTCCAGACGGTTCTGGGTCGCGCCCAGAGTACCACGGACGGAAGAAACCGTATTGATGGCCGCCTTAATGCGGTCCACAGCAGTCTGCGCAGCCTCCTGCGTGGCGATGCTGATGTCGTCAATACCCAGGGAGTCGGTGTGCATATCCTGCACAGAGACAGTCAGCTTGTTGTAGCTGTCGCTGGTATCGCCAATCTGCAGGGTCAGGGCCTTGCCGGCCTGGGTGGGAGCGTTGACGGCGACCTGAGCCTTCACCTCGTCAGCAGTGTCCAGCTTTGCGGCCTGAGAAGCAACATCTGTGTAGTCCGTTTTGCTCTGCAGCGTAATCTGGTTCTTGCCGTTGTTGCCAATGGTGAACACGGTATTGCCCGCCCCGGCCTTGGTGATGCGGGAGAGGACCTCGGAGATGTCGCCGTTGTCCAGGTTGCCGTTCTCGTCCAGCAGGTCCTTGACGCCGATGGTCACACCAGTAGCTTCAGCCTTGCTCTTGGAGTAGTCAATCGTGAAGGTCTGGTTGCCAATCTTAATGGTCGCGCCGTCCGCCAGCATATCCTTTGTAACCTCAAAGGTCGCCGTTGCCGGCTTATCCGCGCTGGACAGGGCACCCTCGTTGATGACCTGAGTACCCTTATTGATAAGGTCGGATGTGATATTGGCATTAGCGCCTGCAGTAACGCTGACGTCGAAGGCAGGATTCAGCGTATCAGAAGCGGTGAGGGTCTCACCCGTGGCAAGCTCGAACTTCAGAGCGCCGCTACTGAGCGAGTACGTATACTTCACGCCGCCCAGCGTGATGTTCCGAGAAGCGGAAGAAGCCGCCAGGGCCCAGCTCGAAACAGCTGAGCCGACCGCTGCGCTGGCTTTCGTAAGAGAGATGGTTGCACTACCGACATTAATTGTAATGTTAACAGTAGCCTTCGTTGCAGACGCAGTGGTTCCCTTCGCGACAACCTCCAAACCGTCCAAGCTGACAGAGAATTCCGGCTTCGCATTAGAAACGCCGGCCTCATAGGGGGTCACAGAGCCGAAGTTGACCGTAACATCTGCACCGCCGCCGATGCCCTCGGCGTCCAGAGAGCCGTCCAGCAGCTTGATGCCGTTGAAATTGGCGCTGTCGGCGATACGGTTGATCTCGCTCTTGAGCTGATCCATCTCCTTCTGGAGGTTGTCACGGTCGGTCTCATTGTCGTAGGTGCCGTTGGCGGACTGGTTGGCCAGCTCCACCATGCGGTTGAGCATATCATGCACTTCGGTCAGCGCACCTTCGGCGGTCTGCACCAGGGAGATGCCGTCCTTGGCGTTCTTCTGGGCCACGTCCAGGCCGGTAATCTGGGCGCGCATCTTCTCACTGATGGCCAGACCGGCGGCATCGTCGCCGGCGCGGTTAATCTTGTAGCCGGAGGAGAGCTTCTCCAGATTGGCGGAGAGGGCAGAGGTGTTGTTGGTGTAGTTGCGGTAGGCGTTCATAGCCATTATATTGTGCTGGATTCTCATTTCATTTGCTTCCTTTCATTGAAATGAATTTTTAGGGATTTTGCTAGTTCCGCACAAGATCCCTCATGTGCGTCCGTGGGGTGGAACAGGGCCAGCTCAAGCACCGTGGCCTTTGGCGGATGTGCCGCCCTGCGCGTACATCTATTTCAACCGGCTCGCGACGCCGGGTGAAACCAAATCAGGGTTCTGCTTTCTCGGTCGATTGTTTTGGGAACAGGGCCTGCATCTTGGCAGACAGTTCCTCCTCCCATACCGTGGGGAGCAGATGGTTCAGCTGGGTGCGCAGGCTCTCCGCCTCCTCCTGACTGCCATTCTCCTCCATCTGGGATAAAATTTGTTCTATCCTGCGGGCGGCCCGTTCCCGGTCGGCGCTCCAGTAGTAAACAGCGTCTCCGCGCCGCCTGGAGCGGCTGCGGGGCAGGGAGGACAGGCACTCCGGCTTGGAGACTCCCGCCCGCTCCAGCACCTTGCCTCGTACAATGGGGACACTTCGGTCGGCATCAACCCGCAAATAGGCGCGGCTGCCGGACACCCGGGCTAACTGGACAACAATGTTGCCGTTGATTGTAAGGTACTCGTCGGGGAGCAGGGAGAGCTGAAGCATGGGGAATCTCCTTCTGATTCTCAGCGGCACGTCCATGCGCCGCCACAGGTTATCATCGTCATAATGTTTGGAACGCCCTTTCGGGCTTCGGACGTGGCCCCGGACGGGGAGGCGTCCTCTCGTTTCCCAACGGTCCCCCGCTGATTGGAGAACGCTGAACGAAACCACAGCACCTGTCTGCCGCTTCGCTCAACGCTCCCCAACGGGAAGCATGGGCCTGCACCGGCGTTCCAACCGGCAATATCAAAGAGAGGTAGTGTTCCTCGTTACGAGGCGTTCGTATGTTCGCGGCATTGGGCCAGCCCTTGGGCCTTGATGTTGACGGCGGCGTTCTGCCCCCGCCGGTGTTCTGTACCGCACACGGGGCAGACCCAGCGCCGGGCTTTGGGCGAAAGCGTTTCGTTGACCGCGCCGCACACCGAGCAGACCTTGGTGGTGGGGATGAACCGATCCACCTCCAACAGCTGCTTACCCTGCCGCTCCAGCTTGTAGCGGAGCAGCTCCCGGAACAGGCCGAAGCCGCCGTCCGGCACGGCGCTGCCGCTCACCTCCCGTGCCGCCGCCTTGAGATCGTCGCCCCGGATGCACACGGCGTCCCAGGCGTTGGCTATCCGCCGGGATTCCTTATGTAGGAAATCGCGTCTCTGGTTGGCGATATGTTCATGGAGCAACCGGTACTTTTGTACCAGTTCCTGATAGTTTTTCGAGCCGGGCTGCAAGCGGCACAGCTTCTTTTGGATGGCTGCTGCCGTTTCCTTAGACTGTTTCAGCCAGCGGGGCGGGTCAGCGGTAACGCCATCGTCGGTCACATAGAAATGAGCAAGGTCATATTTCAGGCCGATGGTACGCTCAGCGGTGGGTTCCACCGGTTCTGGCTTACGCACCGGACAGGCAAAGAGCAGATAGCCATAATACTTCCCCGTCTTGGTTCGTTCCACCGTGATTCGGGTGAGCTTCCAGCCGCTCCTTGGGCGGCGGGGGAAAGTGGCCCGCACCAATCCGGCCTTGGTCATGCGGACGGCGTTTTGGGTGATGTAAATGGTGGCGCTGTTGCCCATGATGTGGTTGCAGGCGGAGAAGCTGTCCCGATCATTCTTCTTCCGCTTGAACCGGGGATAGCCAAAGGCCGCCGGGTTGCGGAAGAAGTTGCGGAATGCCTGGGAGAGCCTGTTGTGCTCCTGAATCAGCGCCTGGTTGTCCACCTCTTTGAGAAAAGGGGCCTCGTTTTTGTACTTGGCCGGGGTGGGGATAAAGTGTTTGTCCGTGGCGTAGTAGAACTCCTCGTGGTCGGTGAGCATCTGGTTCCAGATGTACCGGCAGCAGCCGAAGGTCTTTTGGAACAGCTCCTCCTGCTCCACGTTGGGATAGAGCCGGACTTTGATGGTGTTGTACTGAACACCGGCCTGCGGCTGACTGGTATTTGCGCTGCGCTTGATTCCCACTCCCATCACCTCCGGCCTTACCTGCTTTGAAAAGCCATATTCTGTTCCAAAAGGTGGACTTTTTGGACCAAAGAGCGGATGCCTAAAATTTTTTAGGAGGGGGCTTAACTTTTCAAAAAAGCGACCGATAAAGTTAGTGAAAAGCTCAAGAAGCAAAATAAATTCCGCTGCTCCAAAAGGTCCACCTTTTGGACCGGTAAAAACAATGAAAAAACGGAGAGATTTCCACGCTGGGAAACCTCTCCGTGTTACTTTTTATGGAATGTATCGTGTTCAGCAGGTGCAATATTCCTTGGCCCGGCGCAGAAATGTCTGATGGGAAATCCCAAGCTGTTCCGCCGCCGCGCGGGAGGTGAGTGCCCCCTGCCGCCACGCGCCGGCCAACTCCGCAAACTCCGGCGGCATATCAATCTGTTTCCGCCCCAGCGGGTCCCCCCGCTTCCGGGCCGCCCGGATGCCCTCGGCCTGCCGCTGGCGGATGTTCCGCCGTTCTGTCTCCGCTACATAGCTGAGCAGCTGGAGTACAATGTCTGAGATCAGCCGTCCGGTCAAATCCCGTTCCTGCCGGGTGTCCAGCAGCGGCATATCCAGAACCACAATGGCCACATTCAATGTTTTCGTGAGATAGGCCCACTCCTCCAAAATCTCGGAGTAATTCCTCCCCAGCCGGTCGATGCTCTTGACCACCAGCACGTCGCCGGGACGGAGGCGGCTGACCAGTTCCCGGTAATGAGGCCGCTGAAAATCCTTTCCCGACTGTTTTTCCACTACCATGTTTTCCGCAGCAATGCCAAACTCCTGCATGGCATGGATCTGACGGGCCTCGTTTTGCTCCTTTGTTGATACCCGAATATATCCATACACGGTCGCTTTCATTGATGTTCCTCCCCGGATAAGTAGTATATTGCATATTCTACTCCAGAGAGGATACAATGAGATTTCTTACCGTAGGCCAGCAATGTTTCGGAATATCCTTTTGGACATTTCGAAACGCTGGTTGGGAGGACCCAAGCCCCCGGACCGGGCCGCTTTTGCGCCCGGTCGAACACGCCTTCCGGCGTAGCTTTCCGGCTCCCGTTGGTCGCCTGTTTCTGCACATCCGCGCAGAAAAAAAGAATGGCCGTTGGGCAGTATTTGGAATCAGCCCAACACCGCCCCACGGCCATTCTTTGATTGACAGCATCATCGTTTGTTAAGAGGCTAGATCCTCCCGCTTTGCGATGTGCAATTACCAGTTGCGGCAGGCATCTTAATAAAACCTACCTAGACTATGATATGTTTTAAGATGCCAAGTTAATCTCACCGTCGGACGCATCGGTTCCGGTACCCGTTTCTACTTCTTCTACGAAGTCTGACACTTCCAGTGTTCGAGAATTAAGTGTGATTATCTTATCTTTGCTTGCAGGTGCTGTAGATGTCGCCTTAGTACGAACCTTTATTTCAATGGTTTCTCCACCAGAAAGGGAGTCAATCAGATAAGATACATCGTATGTTGTACCCGACACGGACTCATAAGGAGCTCCATCAATGCTCATCTCCATGGTTGTCCTCAACCCTGAAATTGTTTCTGTACTTGAATTATACGTACACGAAGGAGCTGATGCTCTTTTAGACAGCGTCAGACTTTTGTTTGCAGAGGCCCAGTTTTCCGCAGTACTCTTTGTCCGAATGTAATATTTTACAGAAGCATCCGGCACATCAAATATCAGTTGTTCATCTGTGATATTAATCCAGCCCGTATCACCAACTATCTGATACTGCATGTTAGAATCAACCCCAGTTAATACCACCTGTTCTGGATGGTCCGAATCGTCATATACAAAAATGGGGGAAGTAGGTGCCTTAGGTCTTGCTGTTAACTCAAATGTTGTATAATTAGATATGGGAGTTGTGGCAGTTTCAGCGTAACGCAAGTAAAGTGTTCGGCTTGACGTACTTAGTAGAGAGGAAATATCCCACACACCATTAGTTACTGTAAATGTTGTCCAAGAAGATTTATTAGTGCTGTACTGATAATCCCCATTTGGAAGACCAATTATAGATTCACTGAGAAAATCAATGTCGCCAACAGGACCAGGTTCCATTTGTGGGATGGTAAACTCTACAGATTTCGATGCCGACGCTGTTGTCGATGGTTTCATGCGGACATAAACTATTACGTCGCGGTCGGGACTAGCATACGATTGCAAATTGAGAGTTGACTTAGATATTGATCTCCACGATGTTTCATCATCCAATCGATATTGCATGGCCGAAGTGCATCCGCTTAATGAGTTAGAAGCATAGTCATATGTTAATGTAGATGGAGAGGCACTTCGAGCATAAATCGAAAATGTTTTCTCTTTACTGGCTGGCGCTGTTTGAGATGCCATCTTCCTCACGCTGATTACAAGAGTATCACCAACAGAAAGATTATCAATCAATTCTGAAGTAGAGAAAGTGGTTTCAGAAACAGGTGTATAACTACCATCTCCAATCTTCATTTCCATTGTATTAGAAAGGGAGGTAATTTGCTCAGTAGTGGTATTATACGAGCACCCAGGTGCTGAACCGGCTTTTAAAAGGGTAAGTGATTTGTTAGCGGATGCAAAGGAATAATCAGATGATTTAATGCGAATATAGTATTTTATAGAAGAAGACGGAATATCAAATATAATTTCTTGCCCCTCTACAACATCAATCCACTCATCACCGGTTGATGGCATATATTGCATTTCAGCGGTTACACCTGTCAAAGAAGCATATCCAGTAACACCATAGTCAAATGCCGGTGTGCTGGGGGCAGTCGGCCTTGCCGGTATCTCAAACACCGTAGATGCAGAAATTGGCGTAGTATCTGTAGCAGCCCATCTTAGATATAAAGTTTTCTCAGAAGAACTAATTTGATTTGAAATATCCCATTGATTATTTTCAATAGTTAGCGAAGTCCAAGATGTTCCATTTTTGCTATATTGGTATTCACCGTTCGACAGTTCAACAATGGCTTCTCTAGAATAATCAATCCTTCCAGTAGGTGCAGCGGAAAGCTGTGGGATAATAAACTCTATTGGCTTTGATGCGGCTGAAGTACTTGTTGCACGTGTTCGTACATATATTTTAACTTCTCGATCTCCTTGTGCATAGGTTTGAAGTGATATAGGTGAAGTCGAGAGACGTCGCCAAGTATCGTCACTATCTCCCTTATATTCCATGGAACTTGAACCGCCGCTCAAAGTTAGCGCGATTGAATCGAATTTAAGAGTTGAAGGCGGGGCACTTCGAGCGTACAGTGTAATAACTTTTTCAGCTCCTGCTTGTTGGGTATCTGTCGCTTTATAACGTATAGCAACAGTTGCAGAAGAGTTGCTTGGGATTTTATCAATCGTCTCTGATAATGTTATAGATGATTCGGTTACGTCCTCGAAAACACCATCATTTACCTTAAGCTCCATATCTTCTGTTAAACCAGATAATATTTCGGCGGAGTTATCATAAGTGACTGCTGGTGCAGATCTAAGTGCAGGTAATATGACCTCTTGAGCTTGTGATGGATTACCATCTGCCGACGCTGCATATCGCACCAAATATGAAACGTCCGATTTGGCACTATCAAAATACATGGGCGCGTCTGTGCAAGGGGTCCAAGAAGAATCAGACTTGCGGCGATACTCCATGGCAGAAGTTGCACCCGAAAGTACCATTTTCTTGCTAGCATCATCATAAACAAAAGATACGTTCGGAGCTGCAGCCATTCCAGCAGTATCCCAATAAATATAAAGATTGGTTTCGTAACGAGTATATGGAGTTGACTGTCCTTGATGTGTAATTCCAATATTACCTACTGTAAAAATAGTATATGGTTCATCAGGATCAACGTTTTTCTTCTCGATTGTATATTTATGTACAACAATAAATGGACGTGGATAGGATGAAATAACTCTATCTATAGTTCCGGAAACTGCTTCACGTTCGCCATTAATCAAGGTGTACAGTCCAGTCGTACCTTGACCTTCTTGATAGACATAAACCTCAACTTTGTCTCGATAATGCCTTACCGCACCATGATTATCATAGGTGGTAATTACATTGTATGCCAGCGTACCATCGCTGTACCAAAGTGACTTGGAGCTTTTTGTAAGCGACCCGATTTCTTCCCTTTGCATAGTACCATCTACATTATAGCTAATTATGGGAGATATGAGCCGCAAATCTGAAACTGGCTCAGGAGATGCGTATACTTCAGGAGACTCGGCAATCTGATCATCTGAAGTAGTGGTACTTTCCGATGGGGCAGCGTAAGCTGGCACCATTGATATTAGCATGGTAAGGATTGATGCCATACTAATAATCTGGCGAATGAATTTTTTCATACTAATCACTCCTTTGTTTTATCGAAGATTTCCATGAGTTCGTCAATCTGATTAGAAATTGCGGACTCAATATTCATATTATAATTGTTTTGAAAATTGATAGTATTTAGCGAGGCCTTAAAATCACCTAGGAAACTAGAAACATCAAACGGTTCATTTAATATTTTATGCCATTGTGCATCCGATAGGCGTGTATGGGGACTGGGGTTCGTAATACTCATTTGTGCCATTAGGTTTTCTCGTGGATATATATAAGTAAAAGTAAGCTGTGTATTTAATGCAAACCTATAATCAGATTCACCTTCGCGCCCGAAACGATTCATCGTAATGAGGGTATTTTGTAATTCTCCCTGCATACTTAAAAAATCTAAATAAGTATTACAATTTTTGTATTTTTCGTAAATTAGCTGTTGTTTATCTTCAAAACTCTTCCCTGCATATCCTAATGGTGCAGATCGAATATCGGAGATTGTTTGCATTACATATGTATCACTCTTATCAAAAAATTCTCCTTCTTTTAGATAGCCTTGATTTACGAAATCTTCATGAAGCGGTGTAAACACCGCCCTAGAGGTCTCGCGCGAAAACTGATTGTAAATATCTGTCCAGGCACTTGGAACAGGAGAGAGTAAAGAGGTAATGGCAGACATCTGCCCGTCAAATACAGAATTATAACGGTTCCAGATTTCTGTATAGATTTCGCTATAGGTCATGCCTGTATAATCAGCTGTTTCGGAGATTTTTTGCAATTTGGCTAGCTTGACCTCCACAGAATCTGTAGGTAAAATTGTTGTATCAGATTCAGTAGTGGTAAAAACTTTGTCATCTCCTGTTGTATTTGATACAGATTGTAAGTTCAAAAGGTCCTGAAATCGCGTGCTACAGGAAGTCCCGAGCGTTTTAGGCTGGTGTACATGGAAAGAAGATGTTCCGCGATCCGTAATATGATTAATATCCATGGCAGAAACGTCCTCCTTTTGTGATGTAGTTTCAAGCTGCCTAAATATCTTAGCAATGCGATGATAAGAATCTAACAATGAATTTCCATATATCCATTCACCAGTATTCTCCTCCTGAGAAGTCACAAAACGTTGGCAATCCTCAGTAGCTATTTGTACTAACTCTGTGAAGTTAGCCTGCTCTTGCCCTAGCGGCCAGGCTTTTGATGCACCGTAAGATATTTCTCCTTCTGGTTCACCGCATGGAACCGTACCACTATATCCGATGCTAAAATCACGAGAGTCAATAATCCCCATGTTTCGAAGTTCACCAAGCAAACTGCCAAAATCATTACGTGTCATTTTTGTGACATCATATTTCGCACATAAAGAATAAGCAATGGCTTCTGTTAATGGTTTAGACGTCTGTTTTATATTATTTGTGGCTTGAATGCTAAGATTGTCACGATGTGAAATATATATATCTGAGCCTGCCTTGGCGTTAGGAAGTTTACATGTCAATGTCTTTTTAGTTGCCGATAGCATTGATGATTTGGATAAATCCTGAATATGATTAGAAACCACTTTATTAATCATAATCTTCTCCTTACACCTCTATATTGATAAATCTGGCATCTTCATTCACTCACTTGATATATCGGACAAAAAATCTAAAAGATAAGACATCGGTTAATAGACAATAGTAACAATTCGAATTGGGCAATAGTTCCAACAAAAGCTAGTTTTATGCAATCTTAATATCTATGGGTCCACCTCAAAAAGAGGCCCCTTGCCGTGGGGCAAGGGGCCAAAACTTGTTCACGGCGTATTTGTAATCCGCATCGCCGGAAGCGGAAAACGGTTGCACGGTGTACTTATTCCTCGCGTCACCGGAAGCGAGCCGCTTATTGGGTAGGAACCTGCCCGCTGCTATTATGATACGCGGGAATGTGAACTATGTCAATGAGAAAACAAATCCTACTAACGGTTCATTTCAGTACTGCGTGCTGTTCCTTGTTCCAGCCCCAAAATCCGATCCACATTCTGCTTGGCCGTGCGAATGGTAATCATCTCCTGCCGCAACGCCTTGTATTTCTCGTATTCGGCCCGTTTTTCCGCCAGCAGAGCGGCGTACTCCTTAGAGAGCTGGGCCACCTTGGGGATGGGCTTGCCGCCCAGGGTGTCAAAGGCTTGCTTGGCCGCCTCATGCTGGGCAATCTCCTCGGCGTGTTCGGAACGGAACTCCTTCTTATGCCTGGACTTCTTGTAGGCGGCGTAGACCTCCCGCGTCCTGGCATAGCGGATGATATGGGTCTTGAGCTGGGCCACCTCCGCCATGCGGGCCTCCAGCTGCTTGATGCGGCGGGAGGCTGCGTCAAAGCTGGCCCCGGCCTGTTCGGCGCGGGCGGCCAGCTCGTCGTAGTCCGTCAGGTGATTCTCCATCAGGAAGTTGAGCGTCCGGGCGGCCTCCTTCAGATTGAAGATTGTGGCCCACTTCTCATAGCCCACACCCTTGCCGGCGGCCAGCTTCGCTTGAATATCAATCAGCAGATTGATCTTCTTCCCGTCGTGTCTCAGCGGCTTTTGGGCTGCCGCAGCATACCCGCGCCGGTTCCCAGCGCGCTCCCGCAGGGCCTCCAGGGTATAACCGTCCCCCAGGCGGTGGGAACGCGTGAACCGCTCCTGCCCGGGTGCGCGGAAGGACAGGTATTTGCCCTGCTTCACCTCATAGCCCGCCGCGCGCATCCGCTCCAGGAAGTCCGCAAAACCGGCGCTGTCAGGAAGCGCCTTGTCTATGGCCTGCCGCAGCTGTTCCTTGAAGCTGACGCCGTATTTGACTGCCGCCGCTTCCCCGGGCAGCTTGGCCTTCTCCCTGGGGTGTTCAATAACAGACAGGCCGTGGGCCTTGCAGATCTCGTCATTCAGCCGCCGCAGGACACGGGCGGAATCCTTCACGTTCTTGAATTTACCATCGCAGTCCAGATTGGTGCTGTTAAATTCAATGTGCGTGTGGATATGTTTTTTATCTACATGGGTGGCTGCCACAAACTGGTGCCGCCCCCCTGTGAAGCGCATGGCCAGCTCGTAGCCGATGCGGTTGGCCTCCTCTGGGCTGACCTCCCCCGGCTTGAAGGACTGGATAATCCGGTACATAATCACGTCCCGTTTCTTGGGCTGGCTGCGCCCGGTGAGCTGATAATAGAGCTGCTTGCTGATCTCAAATTCCTCGGCGGCAGTCTCAGGGGAACACATATAGGCGGACACAAGCTCGCCGTCCCTGGTCTTTTCCGGCTTCTGGTCGTAGTCGTGGCGCTCCGCCATGGATTGTAGCCGGGTCCGGCTGGGCATGGTTTTCCGGGGCAGCAGATTGGAAATTGCCATCTACCGCGCCTCCCGCCCATGCCGTGTCCCGCGCTCCATCCGCACCAGGGCCGTCAGGAACTCGTTGTAGTCCTTCCCGTATTCCGCCGGCGGCAGATTGCGGCAGAGGAGTGTCACCTGTGCCGCCAGCGCGGGGTCGTCCCGGACAGCCTGCTCCAGCCGTTCCATTCCCACAAGACCAGCCTTGTCGTTGTCCAGACACAGGCTGATTTGATTTACCGGCGGGTGGTCCCGGAGAAATTGCAGGAGTGCATTGGGCGCGGTGCCGCCCAGGGAGAGGTAGTGGCAAGCCTGCCACGGGCCGCCGTTGCGCTTCTCCAGCGTCGCCAGGGAGAGGGCGTCGATGGGGCTCTCGGCCACAGCCAGCCGGGGACAGGCCGGGTCAGATGCCGGCAGGCAGAAGGCATACCGCTTGTCGCTGCCTGCTGCATCCAGCTTGAAGCTGTCCCGCGTCCCCCGCAGGGAGGCGGACCGGGGACGGCCAGCCAGGTCCCGCCCCACAAAAACACAGTTTTGATACCGTCGGCTCTCATAGAGGATGCCGAATTCCAGGCAGAGGCGGATGATCTCCGGGTCAATGCCCCGGTCTTGCAGATAGGGCACCACGGAGGAGGGGCACCGGCTGGCCGCTGGAAGCCGGAAGGGTGCGGGCGGCCTGGGGACCGGGCGCTCTGGCTGTGGCGGCGGGCAGTACCTACATAAGGTCTGCACCGCCCCCACAAAGTCCATGCCCCGCACCTTGATGAGATAGTCCAGGGCCGTCCGCCCGCCGATGCCCCGGCTGTTCCAGCACCACTTCCCATTGGAGATTTTCAGGCTGTCATGGGTACGGGTGCAGTATTCATGGGGGCCGCACTGTTTCAGCTCCCCCGGCTCAAAGGCTTGCAGATAGGAGAGCAGATCCCACTCCTTGGCCCGCTGTATCTGCTCTTTGGTCAATGGGGTCAAATGTCGTTCACCTCCACGAAAAAAGAGGGGGCGGCGGAAGCACCGATTAGATGCGCCCGCCGCCCCCTGGTCACAGGTTCTCAAACTTTTTCAGCAGGGCGTGAAGCTCGTGCCACAGCTGGGCATAGCCCCGCCGCAGGTCCTCCACGTCCTCGGCGTAGAGGTTCCGCGTCTCGTTGCACCGGCGGGCGATCTGGTTGACGTTGCTGGAGATGGAGCGGAGGAGCTTCACCAGCTCCACCACGCACTCCATATCCAGATGGACGATGTAGCCGTCCACCGCCATTTTCCGCAGATAGGCACGGAGGTTGGATACCCCCAGCAGGGCCATCTTGTGGTCAATCAGCGCCTTTTCCTCCGGGGACACCTTGGTAAACAGGCCGATGTCCCGGCCCTCCTTGTGCCTCATCGGGCAGGCCCCCGCCAGGGGGCGCGCTCGGTCCCGGCATCAACCCGTGCGGGTGCAGCATAGTCCTTCAGCTGCTGCCGGATGGATGGTTTCTCAGCCGGGGGCGCTTCCTGCTCAGATTCCTCCCGCGCCGGTTTCTTTTTAGACCGCTCCGCCTTGTCCAGCTCAGCATTCAGCTCCGCCAGCCGGGCGGATTTCTCCGCCAGCTCCTGCTCCTGGGGGAACTCCCGCACGGCTTCCTCCTTGGCATTGACCAGCTCACCCTCCAGCGTAGTCAAAAACCGCTTCTGCGCCTCCAGGCTTTCCGGTATCTTTTCCAGCGCGTGGTTGATGCGGGTGATGTTGCCCAGCACGTCCTCGCCCAGCTCTGCCGTGTAGGACAGGTTCTGCTTCAAAACCACCTGGAACGTTCCCTTACTGAATTTCAACGTCATGGGGAAGCCCCGGTATTCGCCCAGCTCTACCGGCTTCTCCGGGTCCTCCATGTTCTGGCAGGCGGCGATGATGGCCTCGCCGGCCTTCTTGCGCTCGGTGTAGGTCTGGCCCTGGACGGTCATGGCGAAGCTATCCTCCTTGACGGGATAGAGGTCCCGAATGGCCTGATCCTCACCCAGCGCCCGGATGAACATCCTCGTCTCCGCCATCTTCGCCGGGTAGTATTTCAGCACCTTGTCCTCCATCTCATATTTCATGGCCATGTGGTTGGATTTCAACAGCTTCAGCTTGGCGACCTGAATATCCAGATCATGAGGTAAGCCGGGAATCCCGACTCCCTCCCGAACCGTGCGGGCACCTCTCGGCGCACACGGCTCTCCGTTTACGTTCGTCTTACGATTTAATCGAAGCATGAATTTCTTTGTGACAGGCAGGACAGACTGCCAGCGTTTTACGGTGACGAGATAGCATGACGGCTTCCCACGCCGTATTTCCGGTAAGGTCTTTGAGCCGCTTCACCTGATGAATCTCAAGGTCATCGCAGATTACTCCGCACAGTTCACAGGTTTTGGCTCTGAGTTTACGCAGAAGTCCGTTGGGTTTAGCGTACTTCTTATAGGTCTCCAAGAGGTCAACCTGACCGAAGAAAGGCTCGGTCTTGCGCTTGAACCCCTTGTTGTAGTACACGCTTTCTTTTATCCCGGATTTTGTCTCATACGCAACAGTGAAATTGCCGTTTTTGACATACCGAGCTTTGATTTTGCTTACCTTTGTTCGGTATTTTGCAGCAAAGGTTTTCAGCATGCTGTACTTCATGAGACTGGAGAAGTGTGCTAACGCCGTGGGGTTACATGCCAGCGCATAGTAATTTGCCAGCCCTCTGACCTCTGCGTTGTATTTGCTGAGAATTTCAATATCTGTCCTGTTTATAAGTTTCCCTCTGTGGATGGCTTTCCAGTATTCCTGTCCGGCACTGTCCTTTTTGATACGAATTGCTCCCAATTCCAGCAGTTTTGCCTTGTACTTCTCGTGCGGCGTATAAAGTTTTACTACCGCAGAGTACACACGGGACTTATAGCCCTTTTTGCTCTTTTTCACTTCCTGGCTTCTGGACACTGTGATATCATAGCCGAGGAAACGGGCGAATCCGGACGTATGTGTAATTTTGGTTTTCTCTGCTGACAGGGTGAGCTTCAACTTCTCTCTCAGGTAGTTTGCCAAGTCGGACTTAATAGCTTCTGCGTCCTCTTTGCTACCGATAACTCCAATGATGAAGTCATCGGCATAGCGGATATATTGCAGGCTCTTGTAGTTTGCATCAAAGGGGTCTGAACTTGACAGCTTCCTGTGTTCCGCTTTCATGTACCTGATTTCAGCGGCTTTCTGTTTCCGCTCCGCTTCGTCCAGCTCGTCCCACATTTTTGCATTTCTGCGCTTTGCACGTTTAATCGCACCACGCATACGCTCATACTCGGGATTTACTTTCCGCTTTGTAGAGCTTCCGCAGTCGAAGGTAGCCTTATACTCCGTGATGTGTCTGTCCAATTCATTCAAATAGATATTTGCCAGAATCGGACTGATACCCGAGCCCTGGGGTGTACCGGAGTAGGTTTTGTGGTATTCCCACTGCTCCATGTAGCCGGCTTTCAGAAACTTCCACATCAGGGCGATGAATGCCTCATCGTCAATGCGGCGGCGCAGGATATCAATCAACACATGGTGGTCAAAGCCGTCAAAACAAGCCTTGATGTCACCCTCTACAAACCACTTTGCCCCGGTGAATGTCCGTTGCAAATGGAGAAGCGCCGTATGGCAGCTTTTCCGAGGACGAAATCCATGGGAGTTTTCAGAGAAGTTGGGTTCATAAATACTTTCCAGTATCAGACGGACGACTTCCTGTACCAGCTTGTCATTTGCAGACGGGATACCCAGCGGCCGCTTTTTGTTTGGGTCGCTCTTCTTGGGAATATACTCCCGCCGTGCTGGTTTTGGCTGATAGCTGTGGTCTCTCAGGGATGCGATAATCCCGTCAATTCTACGGCTGCTCATGCCGTCCAGAGTCGTACCATCCATGCCCGGGGTCATACTGCCGTCATTTGCGTAGATATTTTTATAGGCGAGCATGTAAAACTCCGGGTTGTACAGATTGCGGTAAAGCCGCTGAAATCTGTACGAGGGATTCTTCGATTTTTCGCTTAGACTATTCAATACATCAATTGGATTTCTCATAGTGCCTCACGCACCATCCTTTCTGTTTGTATTAAAGTGTAAACTGCTTCCCTTCGCCATGTAGCAGAATTACCTGCATCCGTTTTTACGGCATTCCCTGTCAATTCAGGGTTAGCGGACTACTATGGAAGCTGTGTAGCCATGCCCATTTCTGGGTTTAGGCTATCCCCGGTAGCACGTATGAAAGTAGCGCTCTGCGTTGTCGGAATGCGACTTTCGCCATTTACCTCTGTCTTGAGGTTGCTGTGCTTCGGATATCACTCATCTGTCCAAAATGGAAGAACAGACAACGAAGCAGCATACGTTACAGTTCCTTTCGTATGCAGGGTGGGATGACCCCCGGCTCTGGCTATCGTTTAGGCAATTCAGCTTTCATCCTCATACGCAGTTTTTCATCCCCATGCACGGCGGGTTTTAGGAGACTTCATATACCGCCGCACATCTGTCGATTTTACTCAGCAACAGCATGCTACACTCCCCATCGGGTTTCCCCATCCGGATAAGCTGTGGGATGATAGGTTATTTCGCTTCACCGTCCTTTCTGGATATCTTTACCTACCGCTTGCTAAAGGCGGTCTTTCATACGCACCCTTACGGGCGCACCATCTTCTCCTTGATTCTCGGGTCGCCGGTGGCCAGCATCTTGACCTCAGCATAGGACAGGGCGGTGGCATCCACGTCCTCGATGGAACGCGCCGGGGACTTGCCGCTCATCAGCTGGCCGATGAACTTCTGCTTGTTTTCAACCAGACCCCAGTTGTAGGCATCGAAGGTGCCCTTGGTGACATAGCGGTAGATGCGCACGGTTTCATTCTCATTTCCGCGCCGGACGATGCGCCCGGCCCGCTGCTCCAGGTCGGCGGGCCGCCAGGGGCAGTCCAGATCGTGGGAGGACACCAGCCTCGTCTGGACGTTGGTGCCCGCGCCCATCTTGGCGGTGCTGCCCAGCAGCACCCGCACCTGTCCGGCGCGAACTTTGGCGAACAACTCCGACTTTTGCGTGTCAGTATGGGCATCGTGGATAAAAGCAATCTCCTCCGCCGGGATGCCCTTGGCGATGAGTTTGGCGCGGATGTCCTGGTACACGCTCATCTCCATGCGGATACCCTCGGCATCCTCGGTGGCTTCCTCCGGCTGCCCATCCTCCTCTTTCGCCTGGGGCTTCGGCTCAGAGGACTTGCCCTTGGGGGTGGACAGGTCGCAGAACACCAGCTGTGCGCCCCGGTTCTCTGCGCTATCCTGCCAAATCTGAAACACATTGTTGACGCAGGCATTGACCTTGCCGTCCGGGTTGTCCGGCAGCAGCGGGTTCATCAGCCGCTGATCCAGGGCCAGCTTGCGGCCATCATTGGTAATTTTTAACATATTATCCTGGCTGGGGTCCACGCCGCCGCTACGGACAATCTCGGCCCGCTCTGCCAGCCCTTCCACCATTTCCTGCTGTGCCTTGCTGGGTTCGGTGGAGATGGTGATGTACTCGGCCTTTGGGACGGGGAGGTTCAGCATCTCCGCCGTCTGGATGTCTGCCGCCTCTTTCCACAGGTTCATCAGCTCCGGCAGGTTGTAGAACCGTGCGAACCGGGTCTTGGCCCGGAAGCCAGTGCCCTCGGGCTTCAGCTCCACTGCTGTCACCTTTTCGCCAAAGACAGCTGCCCAGGAATCAAAGTGGGTCAGGCCGTGTGACTCCAGCATATCGTATTGCAGATACCGCATCATGGTATACAACTCCACCATAGAGTTGCTGACCGGGGTGCCGGTGGCGAAGGTGACGCCCCTACCTCCGGTGATTTCGTCCAGGTAGCGGCACTTGGCGAACATATCGCTGGACTTCTGTGCCTCGGTCTGGCTGATGCCGGCCACGTTCCGCATTTTTGTAAATAGATACAAATTTTTATAGTAATGCGCTTCGTCCACGAACAGCCGGTCCACGCCCAGCTCCTCGAAGGTCACCACATCATCCTTCTTCTTGTCGTGCAGGCGTTTGAGCTTGGCTTCCAGGTTCTTGCGTGTCTTTTCCATCTGCTTGATGGTGAAGTTTTCCTCCTTTTCCCGTTTGGCCTCGTCAATGGCCTCCAGAATCTCGTCCAGTTGGTTCTGGATGGCGGCCTCCTGCCGAACCGGGGAGAGTGGGATTTTTTCAAACTGGCTGTGGCCGATGATTACCGCGTCGTAGTCCCCGGTGGCGATCCTGGCACAGAATTTCTTGCGGTTTTTCGGCTCAAAGTCCCTTTTGGTAGCCACCAACACCTTTGCGCCGGGATAGAGGGTGAGGAAGTCGCCGCCCCACTGCTCCGTCAGGTGGTTGGGCACGACGAACAGCGATTTCTTACACAGTCCCAGCCGCTTGGCCTCCATGGCGGCGGCGGTCATTTCAAAAGTTTTGCCTGCGCCGACGCAGTGGGCCAGGAGGGTGTTTCCGCCGTAGAGCATCCGGGCCACAGCGTTGCGCTGATGGGGCTCCAGCTTGATCTCCGGGTTCATGCCCGTAAAGCGGATGTGGTCGCCGTTGTACTCCCGGGGGCGGGTGGAGTTGAAGATGCGGTTGTAGGTGGCGCAGACCTCCGCGCGGCGCTCCGGGTCCTTGAAAATCCAGTCCTTGAAGGCCTGGCAGATGGCCTCCTGCTTCTGCTGGGCGATGGTGGTTTCTTTCTGGTTCAGGGTGCGGTTGCCGTCGGCATGGGTATCATAGACCCGTGTGTCCCGCTGGTTCAGGGCGTCCTCGAAAATCTGGTAGGCGCTGCGCCGCTTGGTGCCGTAGGTGGCGTAGACGCGGGCGCTGTCCCGCCGGTCCTCGCGCTTGCCCTGGATATTCCACTCGCCGGTGCGCTTGTCGTAACGCACCTGGATTTTACCGTTCTGGAGGTGGGCCGGGACCTGGAGCAGTTCAAAGAGGAACTGCTGATAATACTTGGGATCAATCCAGTCTACGCCCACGCGCACCTCGATCTCGGCGGCGGTCAGCTCCTTGGGCTGCACCTGTTCCAGCGATTCCACATTGCGCGCAAATTCCGGGTATTCCTCTGCGGCGGTGCGGGCCTGCGCCAGCTTCTCCCGGACATTGCCGGACAGGTATTCATCCGCCGTCTGCCAGCCCCTGGACCAGCCATCGCCGCCGGCCTCCATGTCAAAGGGGCCGGTGGCGGGGTCCTTGTAGATAACGCCCTGCAAGTCCGCCACAATCTGCGGGATTTTCTCCGGGCCGCCCATGAGGCCGGCCATATACTGCAAATCCACGCAGGCGCGCTCCCCAATGGACACCGCCAGCGCCTCTGCCGACGTGTCTACGCTGGTCACAGGCTCATGGTGCAGGATAGTCCGCTTGGTGAACATATCCGCCTTGCGCTTTAGGTTGCCCTCATCGTCCAGCACTTCCAGGGAGCAGAGCAGCGGGTAGGAAGAATCCTGGGCAAAGGCCATCCGGTTGCCGGCGCTGTTCAGCAGGCCGTACTTTTTCGTAAAGGTATCATAGAGGCGGGAGAGATTGGCCTGTTCCGCTTGCAGCTCGGCATCACTCGCGCCATTTAGCTGTAAGTCGATGATTTTCCGGGCGCTGTCCCGGATGGCAACCATGCCCTTGACGCGGGCGGTGGGCGTCTTGCCCAGCTCCATCCGCTTCATCCGGGAGTTTTCACGGAAATAGATTTGCCCGTTAGACAGGACAAAGCTGAAATTGCGGGCGGACGGGTCGGCGGGGATGCTCTCCTCGCCCTTGCCGTCCTGCTCCGCTGCACCCATGGCCAGCAGCTCCCGGTCAGGCTGGGCGATATGGGTAATGGCCTCGGCCAGCTGCTCCTTCAGATCCGCCCCCTCGATGGGCAGGCAGGCGGTTTCCGTCTCGTTGCCGTACATATTCTTCCAGAAGGACATAGTTCCCAGCACCATCTCCGGATGCTGGAGGAAATAGCTGTTCAGGGGTACGCCGTCCTCGGTCTGGCCGGCCTGCACCCACTCGGGCAGCTTCTCCGGCGCGCTGGCCCGTTTCTGGAAAAAGAGGATGTCCGTGGTGACTTCCGTGCCCGCATTGGCCTTAAAGGCGTTGTTGGGCAGGCGGATTGCGCCCAGCAGGTCGGCCTTCTGCGCCAACTCCTGACGTACCTTGCTGTTCTGTTTGTCCATGGTGCCTTTGGTGGTAATGAAAGCCACCACGCCGCCGGGGCGCACCTTGTCCAGCGCCTTGGTGATGAAGTAGTCGTGAATAAGAAGGTTCTGTTGGATATAGCGCCGGTCGTAAACCATGTAATTCCCAAAAGGCACGTTGCCCATGGCAAGGTCAAAGAAATCGTCCGGGTAGTCCGTGTTTTCAAAGCCGTCCACGGTGATGTCCGCCTTTTGGTAGAGCTGCTTGGCGATCCGCCCGGTGAGGGAATCCAGCTCCACACCGTAGAGCTTCGCGCCCTGCATCCCCTCCGGCAGAAGGCCGAAGAAGTTGCCGATGCCGCAGGAGGGCTCCAGAATGTTCCCCGGCCGGAGGCCCATGCGCTCCACCGCCTGATACATGGCCTTGATGACCATGGGATTGGTGTAGTGGGCGTTGAGGACGGTGCTGCGGGCGGATTCATATTCCTTTGGGGTCAGCAGCTCCTTGAGTTCCGCGTATTCCTTGGACCACTTCTCATTGTCCGGGTCAAACGCCTGGGCCATGCTGCCCCAGCCCACATAGCGGGAGAGGGTTTCCTGTTCCTCGGGCGTGGCAAGGCGGCCCTCCGCCTCAATCTGCTTCAAGGTGCGGATGGCCGCCACATTATTCTGGTATTTGGTTTTCTGGCCGCCCACGCCCAGGTCATCGTCGGTGATGCGGAAGTTGTACCGCTCCGGGCCGGTGCGAAGCTCCTGGAACACCACATCAAACGCGCCGGCGTTGACGGTGCCCACAGTTTTGATTGTATAATCTGACACCTTCCCGCCGTCCATGGATACCGGCTCCAGCATCCGGGACGGGTCCTTCTCCAGATGTACTAGCTCGTCAAAGGTCATGTCCCGCAGCTCGTGGTCGATCAGCTCATCCAAGCCGGGATAGGCCGTTTTCTCCGCCGGAACACCGTCCACAGATTTAGTGACGGTACACGCCTCCAGATCGGCCGTGACCTGAATCTCGTGCCGCTCATCCTCGGTAGTAGTGTAGGCCAGATTCACTTTTGTCAGGTCGGAGAAGTCGGCTTCGACCTCGTCCCCATATTCCTTTTCAAAAAACTGCTGGATTAAGTCTTTGGCCTGGTCCAGGGCGCTGGCTGCAAGGGGTTCCTGCGCCTCCGCTTCCAGCTCCCGCTGCTGCTCATCCTCCACAAACTGGCGGACGAAGGGCACGGATTCCGTGCGGAAGATGGGATACCAGCCCCGCAGCTCCAGATCCTGCAAGTCCACGGTGCCGCTGCCATAGTTGACGCTGTGGACCTTCATGCGCCGACCCTGCACCGTCAGCTCCATGCCGATGGGGATATAATCGGATGCGTCCCGTTCCTTGATGACCTGATAGGGGGCCTCCGGGCCGCGCTCCGGGTCCTGTTCCGCCAGCACCACGCTGACGCCATACGCCATCAGCTCGTTTAATATCGCCTGCCACGCCAGATTGCTGCCGGTGACAGCGGTGGTCCCCAGCCCGTCGATGTCCCGCGTCAGGACTTTTGTGCCTAAAGCGGGCGCGGCGGCCTCTACGTCCTTGCCGTAGAACAGCAGATACTCGCCCACACGGACGCCGATGATTTTGTCCGGGTGCTGGGCTTTCAGGTTCAGGTATTCCTCCACGTTGGGGGCAAGGCTCGGCTCCGGTGCTTCCTCCGCCTGGGGCGCATCCGCCTCGGCCTGCTCCGGCGGCGCAGGCTGTTCCACAGGGGCGGTGGCTTCCTCCACTGGCGCTTCCTGTTCCGGCAGCACCTGAGCGGGTTCCGCCGCGCCGCCCTGAATCCACGCCGGGGCGTTCGGTTCCCCTGCGTGTTTCTCCACGGAGTCCCGTGGGTCAATGTTCACGTCCTGGTAGTACCGCTCCAGCAGGTCCTCCAGCAGCCAGTCGCGGAACAGCGGCAGGGTGTGGTATGCCTGCACCAGCACAGGGCGCTGGCCCTCCAGCCCCTCCATGTAATCGTCTATGGCGACGCTCAGTTCCTCCCGGGCGCTGTCATAGTCCGTGTCCCGATCCCGGAGATAGCCATAAACAACATTTTCCCGCAGGGCGCGGTCTGTCAGGGCCAGCGCGTCCCGGTAGAGGGCAGAGCCGTCCGCAGGCGCGTCCGCCGCCGGGGCCGGGACATCCGTCGCGCGCCCATAGCCAGCCATGCGCTGTTCATAGCGGTCTATATCCTGTTCGGTAATCCACTCCGGCTTTTCCGGCAGGAGAGCATACAGCTCCCGCATCTTTGCAATCTGCGCGGAGACGCTGCCAGCCCATAAGTGCTTCTCCGCACCCTGGCCCGCCCCTAAAAAGTATTCGCAGTCCGCTTTCAGGCGGGACAATAGCCGGTAGTCCTCCGCGCGGGTATCTGCCTGTTCATTTTGAATCGAGAGCATGACGCGGATACGGCGCTTTCCGGTATCCTCATCCATACCGGCAACAGTGACATCGTGCCGCTGTTCCCGAAGCCGGCTTACACTCCGGTTTAACTTTTCGACAGGGATGCCGCAGAACTCCACACGGCCCACGTCCGGGATATTGCGTGTGTGCAGCCCAATCCCCAGCAGCGGTGCGGCAACCTTGGCGTCCTCGCCGTACATCTCATAAAAGTCGCCCACCTGATACAGCACAAGGGTATCCGGCTGTGTCTCCCGGATGTGGTTGTACTCCTCCCACCACGGGGCGCGGTTTTCCTCCTGAACAGGTTCTGTGCGCTGGGGCGGCGTGGAGAATACCGGCGCATCCTGTGTGGCCGAAACCGTCATCTCCGAAGTAGCCGCCACCTGCCGTATCTGCTCCTTGACCTCCTCCGGGAGATTGGCGTCAAAGAACACAATATCCCGATTGGGATAGATGTGGGCGATGGTCTTATAGTCTCCGTTGACTGTTTCCAGCCGGTTCCAGACATTCAGGCCGCTTCCCGCATGGCCGTAGCCCAGGTCATAGGAGACAGTGGGCTGCCCCGTGGGTGTTTCCTGAGCTTCTGGTTCCTGCGGCGGCTCGGGCTGCATAAGCATATCCAAAGAAAGCTGTTCGCCGCCCATCTCCGCCTCTTGGGACTTCTGCTTTTTGGAGAGGGCGCGGGCGGCAGCGGCCAGCGTACCGGCGGCGGGCTCCTTCCCATCGGTGGGCTTTTCTGCCCGCGCCGGCCTCCGCTCCTTGGCCTCAGCCTCTTTCCGCACCTGCTCCAACTCCCGTTCCGCTTGCAGGGCCTTCTCCGGCAGCGGGTCAAAGAGGGGGGATTCCCCACGGGCATAGGCCGAAATGTCCCGAAGCGCCACCCGCATGGTGTCATAGCCCCGCATATCCGATGGGACGGCGGCGAAGTCACTGAGCATGGCGTCGGCCAGTTTGGATACCGCCGTAGGATCGTCCAAAAGCTGGCGCACCGCTTTGGCGGCGGCCCCTGCCTCTGCCTCCTTGGCATACAGGGCGGAGATGTCCCGGTCCGGGTGGTAGTCATAGAACTGAACAATACAGCGAGCCAGATAGTCCTTTTCATATTCCGGCAGGAACGCCTGTTCCTTCTCGTTGAGATACCGCCCATTTTGGACAAAGCCCCGGATGCGCTTTTCCACCTGGTTCCAACTCAGGCGGACAGTATCATAGTCCCCCTGGGAGAAATCATCCTCCCGGGACAGCTTGATGCCCTTGCCGTCGTGCCACTCGTCAAAGCCGGTATAGCTGTGGCCGCCAATGCCATACTCGTCCCGCAGGAAGCGGACGCACTCGCTGGCGTTGTGGCCCTGCATGAAATAGGAGTAGATCCGCAGCTTGCCCTGGGACACTCCGCTGCCCCGGAGGATGAGCCGGTCCAGCTCGTCCTCGGTGATGAAATTCCCGGATGCCGGTGCAAAGTCCTGGACAGCCTGAAACTGTGTCACCGGCCTGTCCAGCATGGATACCTTTTGCAGCAGCTCCCCCGGCGGCGTGGAGGGGCGGAAGCGTAGCAGGCTGGAATCCTTGGCAAAGGCGGCGGCAAACCTGTTCAGCTCGCCCACCAGCTTGTGCCGGGCCTGGGCGTCCCGCAATACCTCGGCAATCCTCAGCTCGCTCTCCGGGGCGTTGTTCCCCATATATTCCTGATTGATTGTTGGGAGGTAGCCCTGCCGGATGGCCTCATCGCTGAAATCCTGACGGAGAAACCACAGCGCCTGCGCCAGCTCCTGGTACTCATTCTCCCGTGCGTTGTCAATCACGCGCTGGCTGGCATACTGTCCATCTTGCAGCAGACGCCCGATCCGGGCGGCCACCTGGACCCAGGGCACTGTGACCGCGCCGGGGCCAAAGGCGGTCCTGCCCGGGGCGATATGGAAGCCCTCGGCATTGAACCAGACCGCATACTCCTTCCCGCCGATGAACAGCCCCTTGCCGCCGGTCCCGTACTCCTTTTCCAGAAACGAGGCGGCGGCGGAGCCGGTGGGGTCCTTCTGGAAGAAGGCCACGATACGCTCCGCGCTGTGGCGGGAGTTGCTGGCGCTGGTGAGCGCCCGACCGACCACCGCGTCCGGCACGGGGCTGGCCGACGTGTCTATGGACAGTTGGGTGGCCTCAACCTGTGACTCCGCAATGCGCTCCACCTGTTCCTCCACCGTGGGAAAGAGCTGAAAGGACACATGGGGCGCTTCCGCAGACGCAGAAACGGCGGGCTCATCGCCCGCCGCTTCCTGTTCCTCTGGATTTACTTGTAGACGATCTCCGCCAGCACCTGCTCCTCCGCCTGTGCCAGACAGGCGTTCATCGCCTGCACCCAGGCCATCTGGTCCCTGGCCTTCAGCTCCTCGGTCACGCCCCTCTGCTTCTTGAGCTGGGCTACCATCCGGTCCACCTGTTCCTGTGCCTGCCGGTCGATTTCCCGCAGGTGGGGTTCCAGCCGGCCCGTCAGCAGCATCGAGGTGTACGTCCCGCTGTGGTGTTCCTGCAAGAAGGTCTCCCGCAGCATCCCGTACTTGCCCAGGGGCATCTCCTCCATTTCGTCCGCCCCGTCCAGCATTAGGTCGGGAATCTGGTAGTCGCCCATCTTCCGGTAAGTCAGCTCCGCCATCTGTATCGCTCCTTTCTTCACTTTTACGCTTTAATGCGTTAAATCTCTCTGTGCTTGTAGTATAACGCTCCGGCGTGGATTTTGCAAGAGGTTTTTCAGAAATATTTTTCGATTCCCGTAATTTCTCCCGGTCATGGGCCTTGACCGCCCGTTCGATCCCCACCAGCAGTTCCTTGGACACATCGCTGGCGGCGCTGCCCAGGTGGTGCAGGACGGCGGGGGTGGAGAACTCCATGATACCGGCAAGATCCTCGTCCTCCAGATAGTCGGACGGGTCCAGGCCGCAGCGGGTGAGCAGGGTGAACTGGACGCTGGCGGTGAGCAGGCTTCGGAAGCGCACCTCCAGATTCAGCTCGTCCAGCTCCTCCAGGAAGCTGTCTTTCGCGTCATAGGCAAGGTCTGTGAGATGGTCCCGGTAGGTCTCCCGCACCATGCGCCGGGCCGCCTCCATCAGCTGTTCGCCCAGGTCGTTTTCCTCCAGGGAGCCGCACCGCTGTTCTAGCGCGGCCAGCACCGCGCTCTGATGTTCCTCCCGCAGCTGCCACAGGTACGGCTCCCGCGCCCCCCGCACCGGGCGGGTATCCGCGTAGTCGAACAGGTACTCCAGATGGGGTCGGCCATTGTCCTTGCGGACAACCGCGATGCCGGTGGACCGGGCCTTGACCCAGCGGTGCATGGTGTTATTCCACAGCTCCATGTCCGCACAGGCCACCGCATCCGGGCGCTGTGCGTAAATCAGAAGCTGATCGTCATAGTCATATTTATATAAGCGGGAGGCGGTAGTCAGGTATTTCTTCCAGTTCTCCACGTCTTGCGTCACCGTTCTGGCAGTCTGGCTTGCCAGCTGGGACACATACCGTAATGTAGTCGCCATTCATGTCCTCCTTCGTCTCAGGATAAAAGCGCGGGGCGGGCAGCTTCCAGCTGTCCGCCCCGCATGGGTCGTTGCATATTAAACTGTGTCATCCGGGTCCTGCCATGGGGCAAGGCCCATTTCCGCCCAGGTCACGCCATAGGGCGCGCCGCCGGAGGTGTAGCCGGCGATATAGAAAAAGGTATCGTCGGAATCCGGGTAACGGTCATGGAAGGCCTGGGCCGCTTTGGCTTCCTGCTCCCGCCGGCGCTGGTCCAGCCGTATCTGCTCGGCCTGCCGCATGGTGGCCAGCTTCTCCGGGCCCAGCGCGCCAATGGCCTCCAGATCGTTCAGCGCACAGCTGTAGTCCACCTTGAACCGCTTCCGGTAGGCGCGGACGATGTGGCTGCCCTCATAGGTGAGCGCCCACTGGCGGGCTTTCCGCAGGCGGGCCTCCCGCTGCTCCGTTTTGGTCTGCTTCTGCTTTTTGGACATGAGGCCGCCTCCTTTCTCCGATGGCTGCGGGAGATACTGTTTTACAAAAAGTTTGCCAGGGTCGCCGGGTTACTGCTCGCCGTTCGTGATGATGTCCAGCATTTCCCGTGGTGTCACAATAAAGGGCTCTTTCGGGAAGTGCTTCAGGTTGCCGGTCACCAGATAGGCGTCCGTCTCCTTGCGCTTCTCCATCACGACGGCATAGAAGATAACGTCGTCCATGTCGGGAAGGGTCACATCAACCGCCCCCGCCTCAACATGGATGCCCCTGCTTTTGATGGCCTCAATCACCGCGCGGATGTCACGCTCTGCAAACGGGAACTTCTTTCGGTGCAACACATCCTCATACTCGGCTAAGATGTCATCATCATACAGTGGGGCAATACTCCCATCGGCGGCCTCGTCCAGTATCATTGCCGGGACGGAGCTTTTGTTCAGCAGCGCAGATACCAGCACGTTCGTATCAAGAACAGCGAAGTATCTCATTTTCCGTCCTCTGTCTTTCTGGCTCGGCGATCTGCCCGCGAGGCCGCAATCTCGGCGTTGATTTCGTCAAGGCTCATGCTGGATAGCCCCGCTTTCTCTGCTGATTCCCTCATACGCTTGATGGCCTTGATACCAGCCTCGGCCGCCGTGGCCTTCTTCTCGTTCAAGGTCATCCCAAAGGGCAGGCCATTCTCCCGCACGGAGCGTTTCAGGAAGATCCGCACCGCTGTCTGGAGGTCAATGCCCAAATCCTCATAGATGGCCGCAGCTTTCGCCCGGAGGTCCTCGTCTACTCGCACTTGTAATACGCTCGATGCCATACTATTCACTCCCTTTGCGTTCATGTGTAATCTTATTGTATTCTATTGTACGCAAAAAGTCAACAGCTATCCACTGAGAATACGAAGCAGAGGCGCGGGGCTGTTTTACACCAGCGTATCCCCATCAGCCGTGCCCCAACGCTTGGCGTTCATTTTCTCCAGTACCTCCCGCTGGGCCGGGGAGAGGACACGGGGCGGCACCACACGCAGCCACTTCTTGGGGAGCTGGACCGTGATGCTCCCATGGGGCCCCTCTTTGGTCAAATGCACCTGCTCCGGGTACTGGCCGCACAAGTCGCGGAGCTGCTGCTGTAAGGCCGCGTTGTAGGTATAGACCTCTGCCTCCCGTTCCGCCTCGTTCCACAGGATGATAGTCTCTTTTTCCAGATTGGACAGCTTCATGCCGTCACCTCTCCAAATCGTGGGGCCGCTCATGGGACGGACGGTTGGGCTGCTGCCCTGCGGCCTCCTGACACTGCTTCAGCTGATCCAGCAGGGAGGGCTTGGGCGGCTCGTTGTTGATGATGCCGTCGATCTGGTTGTAGTTCTGCTCCGCGTCCATCTCGGCGGTAGCCAGATAATTTTCCGGCGCGGGGCGCACCGGGCGGAAGGCCAGCAGCTGGCCGACGTCCGAATAGACCGGGCGGTAGAGCTGCCCGGTTTTCAGATAGATGCCATCCATCCCCGCCCCACCGATGTAGCAGCCGGTGGCATCCCGTTCCCGTTCGAGAAGGGCCGTCCCGTCCTGAAGCAGATACCCCGGCTCGATGCGCTCCTTCGGATAGCCGCAGGGGAGACCCTTCTGCCGGATACCCACATCGGGGGCGCAGTCCCGCTCTGTCAGGGGGTGGAGGGGGACGAGAAAGCCGGGATGCGCTGGCGGTATATCTCCCAACACAAGGCTATCATAAATTGTGACGATAGATTCTCCCTGGCTCAGATGCAAAGCAGCAGGCCGCATCCATCCCGGGCCGAGATAGCAGGCGCTTTGGCTAAACGCGACCAATTTTCGGGTGATTTCTATGCCATACTGACTGTACACCGCACAAATTTCCGCGTAAATGCTATCCAGCCATCGTTCCAGATTCACTTTCCACGTTTCGTCCGCAGCAAGCCCATACCGGAGATTCTGGGAATCCTGTGCTGCAAAGCGTTCCGCATTTGATACACACTCGGCGGCAAAGTCGATCCACTTTTGAGAGATTTCCGGCGAACAACCGACGAGGGTGTGCATGGAGGCAAAGAAATCACTTTTATTCATAACAATCCTCCCACGCCGCCCACACAGCGGAAATAGCGGCGGCCACCGCGCTGTCTACCGCGTCCAGCACTGGGGCGGAGGCGTCCTCCGCCAGATCCATCAGGTCCTCCACGGTATCCTCATGCAGCCCCAGCTTTTCCGCTATCGCGGCGGCGTCCGGCTGTCCGTTCGCGCCGTCCAGGAACCAGGCGTAGGGCAGGCCGAAAAATGCGGAAATCTCCCGGAACTGGTTCACGTCCGGTACTGCCGTGCCGCTCTCCCACTGGCGGACAGTCTGTACCCCCACGCCCAGGCACTTGGCAAGGGCGGCGGGCTGGTAGTCGGTGATGGTGAACAGGCCGCGCAGGCGGCGGCTGAAAGAAGTATTTTGATTCATTTTACAGCATCCTTTCCTTTTTTATCAAATTCCAGCTTGTAGCGGACGTATTTACCGCCGGTATCATCCAGCACAACCGTTGCGTCATACAGTACGCCCTTTTTCTCGGAAAACAGGTCTTTCATTTGGACGCGGCCATGCTTGAGCAGGGCGGCAGCAATCTTGCGGGTCAGCTCCTTGTGCTTTCCCGTGAAAAAACGGTCGTTCTTCCACATGGCAAAGCCGCAGGGCGGCGTATCGTGATAGCCCTCGCAGAAGAAGCTCTTTCTGCCCTCCACCACCTTTTTGCCGCACCGGGGACACACGCCCACAGCGGGCCGCCTGGACCCGGACAGGGCGCTGGAAGCCACGGTCACGCCGGCGTAGGTCTGGACCAGCTGGCGGACCATGCCCTCAATCCCAGCCAGGAAGTCGCCGGGCGGCAGCGTCCCACGCTCCACCTCGCCCAGCCTGGCCTCCCATTCGGCGGTCAGCTTGGCGGACCGAAGCGCGTCCGGCATGACACGGATCAGCTCCGTGCCCTTCTCCGTGGGAAGAAGCTGCCTGCCCTTGCGCTCTGCAAAGCCTGACCGGACCAGCTTCTCAATGGTGCTGGCGCGGGTGGCGGGTGTGCCCAGCCCGGTGCGCTCGGCATCCTCCAGCTCCGCAAAGTCCTCCGCGCTGGCGTGTTCCATGGCCGAGAGCAGCGTGTCCTCGGTGAAGTGGGCCGGTGGGCTGGTGGTCCCCGTCCGCAGGGCGGCATCCACGCCCTCCAGCCGCTGGCCTTCTTCCAGCTCCGGCAGCGGCGGCTCCTTCTTCTCCGCTTCTGCCCCTTTTTTGATGCCTGCCAGCACCACCTGTTCCGCTGCCTTCCAGCCGACCTCCAGCATGGTACAGCCCTTGGCGGTAAAGGAAGCGCCGCCGCACTCCAGCACGGCGGCGCTCTCCGCATAATGGCAGGGGCTTCCCACCGCGCACAGCAGACGGGCGGCGATCAGCGTCAGGACGTTCCGCTCCCCGGTGGGCAAAGCGGCCAGGTCGGCGCGGCCCAGCTCCGCCGTAGGGAGCAGGGCGTGGTGGTCGCTGACCTTGCTGTCGTTGATAACTTGTCCAGTCTCCGGTGATTCCACCAATGGGAGGGAGAAGGCGGCGGATACGGTACCGCACAGGGCGGGCAGGCCCGCCTCCATGCCGCTGACGAGATAGCGGCTGTCCGTCCGGGGATAGGTTGCCAGCTTCTTCTCATAGAGCAGCTGGGCATAGTCCAGGGTCTGCTGGGCGGTGTAGCCAAACAGGCGGTTGGCTTCCCGCTGGAGGGTGGTCAGGTCATACAGCTTGGGCGGGCGCTCCATGCGTGCCTTCCGTTCCACCGTGCGTACCACGGCGGTCTTGCCGACGCAGGCCGCTCGCAGGCGGGCAGCGTCGGTTTTGGAGGAAAATCGCTCACTCGCCGCCCTAAATGTGCCGCAGTCCAGCTCCACCGTGTAAAATTTCTGCTTCTGGAAGCTGGCAATGGCCGCCTCCCGGTCTGTGAGCAGGGCCAGCGTGGGGGTCATGACCCGTCCCACGTTCAGCGTCTTTCCTTTATATATAGTCGTGAACAGCCGGGTGGCGTTGATGCCCACCAGCCAGTCCGCTTTCTGGCGGCACAGGGCCGCCGCATACAGGTTGTCGTAGTTCCCGCTGTCCAGCAGGCTGTCAAAGCCTTTTCGGATGGCGTCCTCCTCCATAGAGGAAATCCAAAGGCGCTTCATCGGCTTCTCGCAGCCTGCCGCTTCATAGACCAGACGGAAAATCAACTCGCCCTCTCTGCCTGCGTCCGTGGCGCACACCAGGGAATCCACCCGGCTGTCCCGCATCAGGGCGGCCAGGGTGTCAAACTGCTTTTTGGTGTCCGGAAGCACCTGATACTTCCACGACCGGGGCAGGATGGGCAGGTCCTCATAGGCCCACTTGGAGTAGCGCGGGTCGTAGGCATCCGGCCCGGCGGGTTCCACCAAATGGCCCACGCACCAGCTCACCAGCCAGTCTCCGCCCTCCATGTAGCCGTCCCGCCGTGTCCCTGCCCCCAATACACGGGCCAGGGCCATGGCAACGGACGGCTTCTCCGTAATCACCAGGCGCATGGTGTCACCCCCTCTCTGCGCCGGTTATTTCGTGACATCATCCGGTTCCTCCGGCTCATCATCGTAGTAATCCGGATAGTCCGGGTCCTCCGGGTAATCTCCGTCCCCGTCAGGCACGCCCTCGTCCATGTCCTCGTTCTCGCCGGTCAGCTCATCAAAGTCCTCCGCATCGTCCAGTTCGTGCTTGGGCTTGTAGATTTTGAAATACCAGCCCGCGCCGCCGGCGGCCAGCGCCACAAGGGCGATCACCACATAGAGGCCCGCGCCGCTGCTCTCCGGTTCCGGTTCGGCAGGCGTTTCCTCGGTCGGTTCAGGTGCTTCGCCGGCACAGTCCTCCAGGGCGAGGACGCAGACCGGGCAGTCCGTATCCACAGCGCCGGCCTCACATTTCACCGTACAGGTGCAGACCGGCTCGGGGTCCGGCACAGCGGATTCCCCGCCGTCCTCAGAGGGTTCGGCCAGCGCCAGCAGATCTTCCTCGGTGACAGCGTTCAGGAAGTAGACGTTCTCGCTGTCCCGCTGTTTGTCCACAATCAGGTAGAAAATGTTATCGTCCGCCGTGGTGATGGTGAAGAACTCCTTGCCCGCCTCCTCGTCGGCATTGTCTACCACGGTGCCCTGGCCGTCCGGGGTCAGAGCGCCGTCGCCGCGCGGCGTGGTATCTGCTTCACTCTCCGGGTCTGCGCTGGCAGAGGCCGACGTACCGGCAGAAGCAGAGGTGCCGCCGCTCTCGGCGGTAGAGCTGTCCGGTCTGTTTACCGGCTGGCTGCCGCCGCTGGACTGCTGGGGCGTGTCAGATGGCGTTGTCGTGGTAGTTGCCGGGGGCGTTGTGACCACCGGCGCAGGCGTTGGAGTAGGAGCGGGAGCATCTGTTTCCTGCTCGGTATCCTCTTTAGGCGGTTGGTAATTGGGATTGTCCACCGATGCGGCCGCAGAGCGGTTGCCCGCCTTGTCCACCGCCTGCACCGTGACCTGTTCCTTGGCTGTGTCCAGATTCTCCACCGTGACCGACATGGTTTTTTCCTCTGATGCGGCGTATCCCTTGCCGTCCACCAGGATAGACGCGATGCCGGAGCGGTTGTCCCGCGCCTCGATGCAGAGCTTCCCGCCGTCCACCACGGCCCGCACCGTGGGGGCGGTACGATCCAGGCAGGCCACATCGCAGGACTGTTCATACACCGTGCCGTCGTGACCCGTGACCCTGACAGCCACAGAGCCGTTGTCCGACACCTCCACTACGCCGCTGTACCGGCTGCCGCTTTGGCGCAGGGAATCCGTGATGTCCTGCCAGCTTCCGTCACGGCCCACCTTGACCTCCGCTGATACAAAGCCGCTGCCGCTGCTGTCCGTGACAGTGATGCCGACCTCTGCGCTGTCCCGGCTCCAATCCGTGGGGGCTTCCAGTTCCAGCGTGATAGAGGACGCCGCCTCCACATAGGCGGACAGGCTGGCCGCTGACGCCGCCGGCACCGCGCTGGCCGCCGGCGCGGCGGCGCAGGCGCACAGGGAGGCGCACAGCAGCGGCGGAATCACCCGCGAAAGCAATTTCCATTTCATATTCCGTTGACCTCCTTATCATCCTTTGGTATGGGCGGTTCTTTGGCCGCGCGCAGCGCGTCCAGAAGGCCCCGCAGTTCCTCCGGGGATGCGGCGATGGCGCGAACCTCCCGCAGAATCTCTAAATTTTCCTGTTCCCGGACCTGCTTTTCCAGATCCCGTACCTTGGCCTGCCACTCAGCCGCTTTCTCCCGCGCCCGTTCCAGTTCGGCCTTCAGACGATCCTGTTTTGCGTTTTTCATCTCGACCTCCATCCTGGGCAATAGTCCGAAAAGTGTTCCACTGTGTAAAAAATCCGCTTGTTATTGACCCACCGCTGGAGTTGCCGGGTAATCCTGGGCGCAGTGGGCCGGTTGTAGACCATCACATAAGGGCTATATCCCATCTGCCGCAGGACTTCCACACGGTATAAGTCCTGCTCATGGGTGCTTCCAAAGTTGACCAGTACATAGACCCGCCGCTTCCGGTCGCTTTTGATATTCGTCCACTCCAGGAATCGGCGGAAGAAGGGCGTCAGGTCCTCATTGGGGTTGTCCCAGGCGAAATGGACGGCCTTGGTCCGTATCTGGTTGAGCAAAGCTACGTTGTCCGGCGTCACCAGCCGAATATCCAACCCTTGGGTAAAGTCCACCCAGGCCCGGCTTGCGGCAAGCTGCTGCAAAAGCCGCTCATGGTCCGGGCAGGCCAGCAGGTTTGCGTCCAGCAGTTTGATCTCCCGCTGGCCGTGCCAGAACTCCGCGAGATTCGCCACCGCCGTAGAGCGGCGGCCCTCCTTTTTGCTGACAATGCAAAATCCGCAGTTTCGCGGGCAGCCTCGGCTTAAAAAGCCGTATGCGGTGTCCGAAAACTGTGGATAGATACTGGAATCCGGGAAGCTGTGTTCCACATCTTCTGGTAGGTGGTTCTCCAGGCCATAGCCTGTGCCGCCGGTGATAACGTGCCCGGCATTTGTGACAACAGCGGTGTCTTGGGAGTAGAGGTCGGTAAAGACCTTGCTTTTATACACAAGGTCGTACTGGCCGTCCGGCCGCCACCACTCCACACGGTCGCCCTGCGCCTTGTGCCATGTGGACAGCTTCATCAGGCACAGGTTCGGCCAGTTGTGGGAATCTACATCAATTAGTCCAATTCGCATTGTAATCTCCTCATGGTAAACGTCCAAATCCATAAAAATGAGCGGTCCAATAACTGCTGTTAATGTTGGCGTAGGAGATGGGGTCCCCACAGTGGATCATCTGCCCGTTGCCCACATAGATGCCCACATGAGTGACTGGCGTAGCCGCGCTGTATGTCTTTGTGAAGAAAATCAGGTCGCCGGGCTGGGCGCCGCTGCGGGATACCGGCGTGCAGAGGTTATAAAGCCCCTGGGCTGTCTGCCGCCCCACGCTCCCCGCGCCGGACTGGTTGATGACCCAGCTGACAAAGCCGGAGCAGTCAAAGGACGTGCTGGGGCTGCTGCCACCCCACACATAGGGCCAGCCCAGGTATTTCTCCGCCTCCGCCAGCATAGCGGCAAAGGTGCCGTCCCCCATAGCCGCGCCGGGGCTGCCCGGTATCTCGGGCCCACCCGGTGTTCCGGGCAGTGCGCCGCCGTCCCCGCCGTTGTCCACGAAGTAGTAGGGGTTCAGGTATTCGCCGTTTAACATGACCTCCAGATGGAGGTGGGGGCCGGTGCTCTGTCCGGTGCTTCCCACTGTGGCGATTATGTCCCCGCGCGTTACCTCCTGGCCGGCGGTGACGGACAGGCTGGCACAGTGGGCGTAACGGGACTGATACCCGTTTTCGTCCTCGATTACCACGCACAGGCCGTAGCTGCCAGCCTCCCCAGCGGACACCACACGGCCATCCTGGATGGCTTTGATAGGCGTACCCTCGGCGGCGGCAAGATCCACGCCCCGGTGCAGGTTCTTCTCTCCGGTGATGGGATGCACCCGGTAGCCGTAGCCGCTGGTCACCATGCCCAGCCAGGAGGTGTCAAAGGGGTTGCCAAACGCCTGCCGGTTGCCGTAGGTCTGCATATAGACCCCATAGCGGTCTGTCTGCTCGCCCGGTTCCAGCCGCTCCGCGATAATCTCAGACAGGGGGCGCACGGTCAGGGTCGTGACCAGGATATACCGCACCTCATCGCCGCTGCCCTCTTTTAACACCTCCCGCGTCAGGGTGTACTGTTCAGCAAACAGGGAATCCAATTCGCTTTGCACCTGCTCAAAGGTAAAGGCGTCAAAGGCGGCGGAGAGGTAGCCCATCAGCTCATAGGGGTCGTGGCTGATCTCACCAATGTTATAGCGGTAGCCATCATAGCCGGGGTAGGTCTGCTCAGTCTGGTCAATGTCGATCTGCAAGTCTGTCTCCAGTTCGGTATAATATAAATCGCTGTTGTTGATGTCCGCCTCATCCGCCATATAAGTGGTGGCGAGGAAAGAGGACTGCGCCCCGGAGAGCATGGCCGTACAGGAGGACAGACCGGAGGAAAACAGGACGATCACCAAGGCCAGGCCGGCCACAAGGCCCAGCATGGTCTTATGGGCCGAGGCCACCTGCGCCACAGACCGGGCAATCTGCCCGGTGGCGTTCAGGACATTCCGGGTATGATGGGCGGCCTGCTTGGCCTCCCGCGCCGCCGCCGCGTACTTCTGCTTCAGCCGGCGCTTCTGGAACCACTGGCTCAGGCTGTGCTGCCGCGCCAGCTCGGGGTTGTCCCGGAGGGCCTTTTGCCACGCCAGATTTGCCTTTTCCTGCGCCAGCCTTCGCTCCGCCTGCCGCACCTGACGGTATGGCTTTGTGCGCAGCCGCCTCTTATTCCAGCGCAGCAGACGGCCAGCCCCGCGTTCGGCCAGGAACTCACCCTTGTGGGCGGCCTCCACGGCCACGTTGTCCCGTTCCACCTCCCGGATTTTCTGGTGGGCTTTCATCAAAGCAGCGGTTTTCGCCCCCCGCACCACCGCGCCGCCCGCCCGTTTGGGCAGGGAGGGCCTGGTCCCCTCTGGAACCACTTCGCTTTCAAACCGCAGCCGGCGGCGCACCTTGCCGGCGGCGCTGTCATACTCCTTTTCCAGCCGGGCGCGGCGCTGACGGGGCAGCTTGGCCTGCGCCTTCTCCAGCTTATACCCGGCCTGCTCCACACGGCGGGCGGCTTTCTCATATTTCCGCTGCCGCCGTGCGTCCATTGTGCCCTCCACCGTGTCCGCCGATGGTGCATCGTCCGGTGCAGAGGCATCATCTTCAAAGTGCAGGCGGCCCTGCTTGGTACGCGCTGCATCAGGCGGCGGCAGTACCCGGCGTTTTTTGGCTTTTGTATCAGGGGCAGAAGAAACGTCCACCTCATCCTCGAAGTGAAGCCTGCCCCTTGGCTGAGGTTCAGGCGCTTCCGTATCAGCCTGGGCGCGTTCTGCCGCCTGTCCTGTGTCGGCTGGCTCTGCCGGTGACGATGGAGGCGCATGGAGCCGCGCACCCTCCACAGACTCCTGATAGGCTTCCGGTCGCCGCTGCTTCCGCTTTTTTACCGGCGGATGCCCGGTATCCGTACGGGTGTCCCGTATCTCAGCAGCCTGCGCCGGGGCCTCCTCGCTGGGAGGGGGCTGCCGCGCCGGCCTGCGCTTGGCGGCGGGGCGGCCCGCCGCCTGCTCCTTCGTCCGGTCTGGACCAAAGGAGATGTCCGCCGTGCGCTGGCTGACCAGATGTTCCTCGCCGGTGGCTTTATTCTGCTCCACCAGCCCGTCCCGGGTCAGCTTCTGAACCTTCTTGTCCCGCGCCCGGAACTGCTCGCCCCTCACAGCGCCGCCTCCTGGGGCTTTCGGGCCTGCGCCGGGTCAGGGGCGGGGCGGGTAGCTACCTCCGCCTTTTTCTCCGCCAGAGCTTCCCGGATGGACGACTTGCGCGCGGCCTGGGCCGCCTGCTCCAGCCGTTCCACCGAACCGATAGCCGCCAGGGCGGCGTTATTCATGTGGGACAGCCCGCGGACCGCCGCCCGCATCGGGGCCAGCAGGCCGGATTGGAACCGCCCCTCCTGTGTGGTATCCAGCCGCCGGGCCGGGCCTTTCCCAGCGGCGGCGCGGCCCGCGCTGTGCAGATGCGCCCCGGCCTGCCGCAGTTCGTCCCCAATCTGCTCTACACGGTGGATGCCGGCCCGAAGGGCTTCCATGCAGCCCTGGATGCCTGTGTGGATCTGTTCCAGGCCATCCTTCACGTTCAGCGCAGACAGGGCCTTGTCCAGCGCGGATACCCCAGCCTGCTTAAACAGCTCCAGGGTATCTCTGGCCCAATCGGCCATGTGCGCCCGCAGAGCGTCCATGCGCTCCCGCAGGGAATCCAGACGGCCCTCCAGCTTTTGGACCAGGCCGGCCATAAACCGCTGTTCCGGCCTCGGCGGGCCGGACGATGCCAGCTGCTCCTTGACCATCCGAAGCTCCCGGGACACGGCCCGCAGTTGGCGCTCCATGGTATCCATCTGCTGAAGCAACCGGTCCAGCTCCGCCGCCTGCTGTCCCCGGCCCTGCTCCGCCATGAGCTGGCGGAGTGCGGCGAGGTCTTGATTTTCTTTCCATGCTTCCAATGCTTACACCTCCCTCAATCCTGTACCGCCAGGTCCTCCGGGCGGGTTGTCATAATGGAATACAGCTCAGTGTCCTTGGGGAAGTGATCCACAAAGGGAATGATGACATTGCCATAGAACAGCAGACCCTCGCCGGCATTCGAGTTGGTCACATAGGAGAGCTGGTGAGGGGAGATATTGAGCTGCTTGGCCAGGATTTGGCGATCCCCGCCGGCCTGATTGAGCATATAAATGAAGTCTGAGTTCTCAAAGATATTCTCGATTTCCCGGCTGGCCAGCAGATCCTTCACGTTTTGCGTGATGCCTGTGGGGATGCCGCCCCATTTACGGAACCTCTTCCAGATTTCCACGGTGTACGCCGCCGTCTGCTCCTCCCGGAGAAGCAGGTGCATCTCGTCAATGTAGAGGCGGGTGGACTTATGGGCCTCCCGGTTTTCGCTGACGCGGCCCCACACCTGATCCTGGACCACCTGCATCCCGAATTTCTTCAGCTGTTTGCCCAGCTTCTTAATCACATAACAGACGATGCGGCTTTTGATCTCCACGTTGGTGCGATGGTTAAAGACATTCAAACTGCCGGTGACGTAAATCTCCAGCGCCGTGGCCAGCCGCTGGGCCTCCGGCTCCGGCTGTTCCCGCATTAGGGCATATAAATCCCTCAGCACCGGCATCTTCTCCGGCCTGGGGTCTTGCAAGTATTCCCGATATATTATGTGGACGCAGCGGTCTATTACCGTTTTCTCCACCGGCTCCAGACCCGCCTTGCCGCCCACAATCAGCTCCATCAGGGACAGGATGAAGTCGCTCTTGAGTGTCAGGGGGTTATCATCCTCGGAGTAGTTGAGGTTCAGATCCATGGGATTGATGTACTGGTTGGACGTGGGCGAAATATCCACCACCTGGCCGCCCAGCCGCCTGACCAGGGTGGAATACTCGTCCTCCGGGTCTATGATAAAAATATCATCCTGGGTAATCAGGAAAGCGTTGGTGATCTCGCGCTTGGCGCTGAACGACTTGCCGCTGTTGTGGACAACCAGGCCGTTTTCCAGCAGGAAGTTTCCATACTTCGGCACTGTGAGGTCATAGACCGGGATTTTCTCCGGCAGATTCAACGATGTGACCCTGACGGCCACATGGCCGCCGCTGAGGCGCTTGCCTTCGCTAATCGCACCGGCTTCGATATACTGGCCGTCTGCGTCCAGAATCAGGTGTGTGTCCGTACACCGCAGTTTTGTTCCATCCTCCAGCTCAATGACTTTCAGTGCATCCACATACTTCTCGATGCGAATGTCCTTTGCCTGAGCGTCTACAATCTGGCCGCTTTCATCGTCATAGGCTTTTACTGAGGCTTCCTTAACGCCCGCCGATACCAGCATGGCCAGCGAAGTGATGGAACCGTCCGCCAGCCGTATCCGGGTGTCCCCGTCAAAGCAGCCCGGTGTACCCAAAATCAGGCCGTTGGGGTTCTTCAGCTTCTTCCGGTCCGCCATAATGAGGTTGTTGCTCAGGGCGTTCAGGCCGTAGTACAGCGCCTCGCCGTCCATGAACAGCTCCTGGGTGGTGAATGGGACGAAGATGGCCGTGCTGGAGGTAGTCAGCCCCCGCTGGATATGGATTTGGTTCTGCCCCAGGGGGAGGGAGGACATCAGCCCCTGCTCCTGCTGGTAGTCCAGCCGGCGCAGGGTGCAGTTGTACTTCTGCGCAATACCCGCCGCCTGGAAGATGTTGTTCTCCAGCTTCTGCACCGAATCCGCCAGATTCAGAACCAGCAGCGTGGCCAGGAACATCCGCTCATTCCGGCTCTGCAAGTCCTCCAGTAGCGTCTTGGCCTCCGCGCCGAAGGTCACAAGGTCTGAGGGCAAAAGCTCCATATCATAGCCGGCCCGCACGGCCTTTTTCTGCTCCTGGATTTTCATGGCGTCCAGGTCGGTGATCTTGCGCTTGATATTCTTGATGGCGGCGCTCTGGTCGATGGACTGGACATGCAATGTGACCACAAGGCTGCTCTCCAGATCCAGGAAGTCTGCCAGCATCCGGTCTGTCAGCTCCGGGGCCAAAATTTGCAGGAAGGACACCGCCCCATGGGTGCGCCCAATCTGGAACCGGCGGCCGGAGCGGAAGGTGAAGCTGTCCGGGGCGATGAAGTCCTTGCTGGACAGGCCGGTTTTCCAGATGGCGTCCCAGGCGAACCGGAACTTCTGGCTGTCCGCCGGGTGGAACATCCGGTGCAGCACCGCCAGCCGCTCATAGCCGTCCATGCCGTGGGCTTTGACCCCCAACGCCTTGAAGTTGGCCAAAATGTCCGCCTCGATGCGCTCCAGCCGGGGCTTGGCCGCCCGCAGGCTCTCCGCCTCGATGCCAAAGGTAATGTATTTGGTCTTGGTCAGGCCGTTGTTGCCCTTGGCCAGCTGGTCCTTGAGCATATTCGAATACTCCTCCCGGATGCCGTTGAAGGAGTCCTCCTGGTCTGGGATAGAGATGGACCGCTGCCGTTCCTCCATGTCCGCCCGCTGGTTGAGGAAGGAGAGCTGGACCCGGATGGAGGAATCAAAATAATTGAGGAAATCACAGTAATTTTCAAATATTTGATTCTTGTCCTCGTTTTGGGCTAGCTGGTAGTTAATATCGTAGAACTGCACCTGCTTGGTGAAATAGTGGTCGTTCACCACACAGATGCCGTCCCGGCACATCTCCTTATAGGGGATGGTCTGCTGGGCGGACTGCGGGAGCCGCCCGTCCCGCTTCGCCTTTTTAATGGCGGCGGCCAGCCGGCGCTTTTCCGCGCCGCCCAGCTTGGCGTCCGGCGTCAGCCGGATGGCGCTTCGCAGGTCTGCCTTTTCCTGCCGAAGCTCCTGTTTTGCGGCTTGCAGGCGCTTGGCCTGCTTTGCCTGCTGTCGATTTTCCAATGTGCGTGACCTCCTTCTCCGATTCATTCAGCCGCTCCAGGGCGGCGTACAGGTTGTCTGTCTGGTATGTCCTGACCTTGGGGCAGAGCAGCTGTGCCCGGATGATGTGGCCCAGCACCTTTTCCAACGGCTGGCCGTCCTTCTCATAGATGCCGAACAGGAAAAAGGGCAGCATCAGCCCAATCATCAGCAGAGCCGCCGTGTCGTTGCCAATGCTGCCCCGTGTGAACAGATAGGTGGGGATGCCCACCAGTGCGCCGCCGCCGAAGCAGACCAGCTGCCGGCGGGTCAGGCCGAAGGCCACCTTGGTCTTTACTTTGGTCAGGTCCTTGGGTACGGGGACAAATGGCATTTACCGCGCCCCCTTGTCCCTGGCCTCCGGCGCGGGCTTGGCTGCCTGCGCCAGATTGGCCGCCAGCTGCGCCCGGATGGAGGGCTTGCCGCCCGTCCGGGTGGGCTGCTCCCGCGCCGGTTCTAGAGCCTCCCGAACCTGCCGGATAAAGCCGTCCAGCACGGCGGGGTGGCTCTCCACCGAATAGGCGCAGCGCCGTTCCTCGGAATCTGCTACTGTGATTCGGGCGGCCCATTCCTTAGTCGCAGGGGAAAAGCGTTCATCCCAATCCTTCATCTGTACCGTGCTGGCCAGGACGAAAGACGTGCGCTCCGGGCCATAGGCGTCCAAGATCCGCCGCGCAGCATCTTCGTGCAAGTGCGTCCCGTCAAAATTCCCCCGGATGGCTGCCTCGATGGCCTCCTTGCAGGCAATGTTGGCCTTGTGGGATGCCCGGTACTGCTCCAGCTCCCCATGCTCCCGCGCATAGCTGGCGGGCTGCCGGTACAGCGGTGTCTCCCGCTGGGCAAGGAGCAAGGCGTCTGCCCGTGTTTCAATACACTCCCGAATTGTATCCATGTAGGGAGTTTCCATCTTGGAAAAAACCTGATACACGTCATCTAACGGAGAAACAGAAGCCAACAGGACCTCCGCCTGCTCCGGCCGAAGTTCTGCGTCCTCCATGGCCATCAGGACATCCTCCCGCATGGCATACTCATAGGCATGGCTCACAATCTCCTCCGGGGACTGTTCCAGCAGCCAGCCCCGGTACTTGGCCTGCTCTGCCGCCATCTTGTCATAAAGCTGGCTCATCCGCGCTTCCTGATCCAATGAAATCGCCTCCTGTGTAATAGAATCAGACGTGGCATATCACCGCGCCCCCTTATCTGCCGTCCGCTCTTTTGCCGGGGCAGGGCGTTCGGCGGCCTCTTTCGCGGCCTCCTGAAGCGCGCCCCGCACGGACGGCTTCTCCACCGCCTGTTGGTATGCGTCCAGAATGGCGGCGTTCAGGGCCTGCCGCATCTCCTTGGTGGTGGGGCAGCATAAATCGTGATATTTGCCCTCCTTGTCCTTCCGGCCGGGCATGGCGATAAATGTACCCTTCTTGGTGTCCATAATGCGGATGCCGTTGACTGCGAAGCAGCCGCCCAGATTGACGCTGGCAAAGGCCAGCAAGGGCCCGGATTCCTTAGTCGGATAGACCTTTACGCTGACATCCAGCTTGGGGCCTGTGTTCGCTTGTTCGTCCATGGTGATACCTCCGAATTACTTAGTGTGCGTTCAGGATTGATTTGGACACCGCGCCCGTCTTAAATAGTGAGAAGCACAGCAGCACGGTGTAGCCGGCGCATTGCCAGATGGCAATATGCAGATTGCCTGCGCCGCCAATCTGCCCGATCAGGACAGAGTAGATGGCGACGCAAATCATAATGAAAAAGCCTTGCAGCCCCAGGGCAACAAGACCGCGCAGGTAGTTGTTGCCCATCTGCCCCCATTCCCGGTTGGTCATGGTGGCAAAGGGGATTGCGCCAACGGAGCAATAGATATAGATTTCCACCATGCGCCCCACCAGCACCAGCATGATGCACAGGGACAGGATGGGCGCGGTGACGCGCAGGAGCATGGTTTCCACCAGCAGGCCAAACAGCTCGCCAATCCCCATAGGCTCCAGTTGGGCCGCAATGTCCCCCAGGGCGGCGGCAAAGTCCACGCTGGTACTGCCGGTGATAACGCCGGCGCTCTGTTGTACGATGTACTGCGCCACATCGAAGATGGCCATGGTGATGTCAAAGGTGTGTGTGACCAGATAGACCGCCACGAACGCTTTGAAAATCCACTTGAAGATATTAAAGGTGTCAAAGTCGTGGAGGTTGTTCTTTTCGATAATCATGCTGATCAGCTCATAGCTCAGGACAAAGGTGATGATGATGCCCGCAATGGGCACCACCACCGTCTCGCTCAGGCTTTGTATCATGGAGAAGACCCCGGCGTTCCATGCCGCCGGGGTCTGTCCCACACTCGCCGCCACGTCCCCGACCTGCTCGTTAATCTGGTCAAACAGCCCGTTGAGATTGCCCATAATGCAATCCCGCAGGATTCCCTTGATCCAATCCAGTATGGTGTCGAGGATGTTCAGCATCGGCTACATCCCGCCTTAACCGAACAGGTTCGCCAGCAGGGGGATGAGCTGCATCCCAATCAGCGCGACGCCGCCGCCGGCCATCAATTGTTTCATGCCCTGGCTTTTCGCGCCCGGGTTATCATTACCATAACCCTCCAGAAGATTGATCACGCCCCATACGCCCAGGCCAGCGCCCAAGGCAATCACGAGGACCTTCAGGGTGTCAATGGCAGAACCGAAAAATTCCATATAGAGATGCCTCCATTCACAAAATAATTAGATTTGGGAAAAAGAAAAGCCACCGCCTGAACAGGTCAGACAGCGGTATCATCAAGCTCAGACGGCGCTACCAGTTCACAGCATTCGTAAACATCGTCTGGCCGGACGGTCAATCTGCGGCGTAAATACTTCGCCACGTTAAATGCGTTCTTTGGATTGCTGTCCGAAAGGTATTTGTACTGCGGGTGCTTGGTGATGTCGTACTTATCGCTGAAGAACGGGCGGACGCCCTGCACCTGCAAAATGCACTTGCCGCCGTCCATGACGGCTAGCTCGTCCGTGGACATCAGCTCTTTGCCCAGCTTCTGGTAGTTGACGCCCATACTCCGCTGGCTGCCACGGGTGTCCGAGGTGTTATACAGGTCGATGGTCTCCCGGCCCAGCGTCTCCGAAATCTCCTTGAGGGTGCTGCGCTCCTTGCCGCCCAGAAACAGGACGCAGGAGCAGTTGCCGACAATCGTCTCCGCATGGTCCTTATACAGCGCCTTGAGCTGGCTCTGTGTCTGCACCACGATATGGGCGGAGATCTCACGGCTGCGGATCACGGAAATCAAATGCTGGAAATTAGGTATCTTCTGGTTGGCAAACTCGTCCAGCAGACAGGTGACATGATGTTTTAGCGCACCGCCGTTCTCCAGGGCCTTGTCGCACAGGACGTTGAACATCTGTGTATAGACCATGGCCGCGATAAAATTAAACGTGGTGTCCACGTCGGACACCACGCAGAACAGGGCCGTTTTCCGGTCACCCAGCTTATCCAGTTCCAGCTCGTCCCCCTCCATCAGCTCCCGGACCTCCTTAATATCAAAGGGGGCCATCCGTGCTCCGCAGGAAATCAGGATGGATTTTGCCGTCTTGCCGGCGGCTAACTTGTATTTTTTGTACTGGCGGACTGCAAAGTGCTGGGGATTCTCTTTCTCCAGCGATTCAAACATCAGATCCACCGCGTTTTTGAAGGTCTCATCTTCTTCGCGGACCTCGGAGGCATTGAGCATTTCCAGCAGCGTGGTCATGTTCTTTTCCTCCTCCGGGGCCTCGTACCAGATGTAGGCAATAAGCGCCTGATAGTACAAAGCCTCGGCCTTCTGCCAGAAATCCTCCCCGCCCTTGCTGTCCTCGCCTTTGGTGTTCTCCATGATGCAGGTGACCAGCTTCAGGATGTCGTTCTCAGAGCGGATATAGCGGAAGGGGTTGTAGCGCATGGACTGTTTGAAATCAATGGTGTTGAGGACCTTGATTTTATATCCGCCCCGCTGGAGCATCTTCCCACATTCAATCAGGACGGTGCCCTTCGGGTCGGTCACGATGTAGCTGGCGTTCATTTGCATCAGGTTCGGCTTGATGTGGAAGCGTGTTTTCTGATCGTGATTATCAGCCGGCTTTTTATCCGGCTCTCCGGGGCTTTCGCCCATTTTCAGCGGTACGTCTATCCGTACCCGGCATAGCATATCTTTTTGCCCCGTCGTGAGAGGACGGGCCAGCAGGCAGCGCGGACTCGTGGGGGCGTTATATTCTCCCAGGGGAGGTTCAGCCCCTATGCGTTGCGTGTGGCTGGGCTTTTGCCCCCAGCCTTCCACTCTGGTCAGGATTGCGGGACCCTCCCAGTGTTCTTCCGCGCTCATGCTCTTGACCTACTCGCTGGCTTCGATCAAGACAGCGTGTTCAAAGGGCAGTACGCAAATTCTCCCATCTGAACAGTCCACCACTTCCGCTTCCACCAATCACAAGCACATTTTTGTTGATATTGTACTTCGGGTTCTTGTTCCGGCCCAGCATGATACGCTCCGTCTGGGTCAGCAGGATATTCTGGTCAAATTTGGGGTCTATGAAGGGGGCAATATCCTTGGCATTGCCCCAGCGGGCGCTGCCGTACTCCACCCCATGGCGGTACTTCTTGGCGTTTTTGCCTTTGAGGTAGACAGCGGCCCGGATGGCCGCCGCCGCGCACAGGCCAAAGAGAAGGTCGCGGGGATGGAAGCTGGGCAGAGGGTTGGCAGAGAGAAGGTTCCCCAGCCCGGAAACAGCCCCCATCAGCTTTGTTACCATGTCCGCACCAGCAGACAGGCGGTAGCACTCCGCCGCCTTGCCAAACAGCCATGTGATAAACACATAGGGCAGCAGGGACAGCACGAGCTTTTTCACGTCTGGCCTCATCGTTCCATCCCGCCTTTCTCCCGGTGCTTCTCAGCAGTGCGGTCGTTATTCCTGACCACTTCTTTGAAGTGGGACAGGGATGCCAGCAGGGAGGGCTTGCGCTTCCCACGGTGCATGACTTCCCCGGTGTACTCGGCAAACGCATCGCGGATGTGCTTGCCGTCCTTTGCCTTAAAAAAGAAAAGATACCGCCCGTGGGTAAAATCCTTTTTAATGGCATAGTCCACCTCGTGCTTCCGGGCGATCCGCTCAAAGGACTTGATCCCTTCATCCGTAACCTGGATGTGTTCAATGTCCCCCTGGCGCGACAGCTGTTTGGCCGTCTGCTTGCCGTGGCGGATGGAAGGGTTGCGGGCCTGCCGCAGATATTGGCGCATGGCCCACTTCAACAGCTCGGCGGTCAGTTTGATTCCTGTTTTGCCGACCTTGACCACCAGCGCAACCGATTTATCCCGTACCTCATCCTGCAAGTGTCATCACCTCGCAATCATGGGGCGGGGCGGCCCGCCAAAGGGCCGCCCCATCCCACACAGGATTACTTGACCTCATGCCAGACTTCCGGCTCGGCCCCGGTGACGATGGTGTGGCCGTTGGCCGCCTCCATCAAGTCGTAGTAGGCCCAATAGTGGGGGTTCTGGAGGTCGCGGAAGGTGTTCAGGCTGTCCTCATTGTGGCGGATAAAGGTCTCATCCGCCGCGCGGCCCAGCATCCGGTTGACGATGGTGACTACCTCGGCGCGGGTGATCTGGTCGCCGCCGTGGAACTTCCCGTCCGGGTAGCCTACGATCCAGCCGTTGCGGGTGGCCTCATGGATGAACTCTGCGGCCCAATGGCCGTCCTTCACATCGGCAAAGCCGGCGCGCTCACTCTCATAGGTCTCCAGCGCCATCCACTCATCCAGCCGGACGCACATGGTCACAAACTGCTCCCGGGTGATGCTGGCCTCGGCGTGGAACTTGCCGTCATCGTAGCCGACCACCACGCCCAGCTGCTCCAGATAGGCCACATAACCGGCGTACCATGCGCCGGGGGCCACATCGGGGAAGCTGGTGGATCGCGCTTCGGACAGCTCATCGCCCCGCGCTTCCGACAGGATACGGGCAAACACGGCAGCGGCCTCGGCGCGGCTCATGTCGCGGTCCGGGCCAACGGTGCCATCCTCATAGCCCACGATGTAGGCGAAGTGATACTCGTCCGGCAGGGTCACAGCGCCGTCCTTGCCCGTCTCACCGGCAGCGGTGGCGCCGGTGCCGTCGGTGACGGTGACGGGCACATCGGGCTTGGCCTCGCCCTGATTGTCTGTGACGGTGACGGTCACGGGGCCGTCCTCGTCAAAGTCGAACTCGTCGGGCAGGGTGACGGACACTTCGCCGTCCTCGTCCACAGCAATCTCTGCGCCGTCCACCGGCTTGCCGTCCTGGTCTGTCACGTCCACATTGACCGTGTTGGACTTGTCCGGGTTGCCCGTGTCTGTGCCGATGATCTCACCAGCGGAGCCGGTGGCGTCCGGGACCGTAATCTGGCCGTTCTTATCGGTATCCTTGGCGGCGTGGTTGTCCTTGGCGTCGGACACCTCCACATTCAGCCCCTTGGCGGGGGTGGTGTCGGGCAGCAGGACCGTCACCACAGTCTGGTCGTTGCCGTCCAGCAGGCGGCCAGAGGGCAGGAGGACGGTAAAAGCGTCCTTGGCATCATCCTCACCGGGCAGCAGCGTCACCAGCGCACCCTTGATGGGGGCTTTCTCGATGTCCGTGACGATAACGGTGTACTGTCTCACCACGGCCTCACCGTTCTCATCGGTGTAGGCGCTCTCCGCAGAGGGGACCGTCAGCTGGCCGTCCTTGTTGGTCTGCCCCTGGGCCGTGCCGCCCAGGTCAGCCTTGACAATGACCGTCCTATCAGCCTGGGGGGCTTTCTCGTTATCGGTGACGGTAATGGTGACACGGTTCCTGGCGTCCATATCCTGACCGTCCGGCAGGTTCACGGTGATGTTGCCGGTGGTGCCCATGCTGACCTCGCTGCCCTGGATGGGCCGCCCGGTCTCGGTGCGCTCCACCTTGACCGTGAGGGTGTGGCGGTTGCCGTCAGCGTCCTCCCAGCCCACAGTGGTATTGCCGTCGCCGTTGGTAGTCCCGGTGGTGCCGGGGACGGTGATCTGGCCGGCGGCATCGGTGGCACCGCCGCAGGCGTTGTCGTTCTTGTCGGTGACGGCAATCTCCATACCCTCCACCGGCGTCTCCGGCTCAGACAGCAGGACCGTCACGGTGGTCTGGTCATCATAGTCCAGCAGGCGGGAATTGGGCAGGCGGATGGAGATGGTATCATCCCCATGGAGGGTGACGGTGGCATTGGCAACGGGGTCGGTGGTGTCGGTGTCGGTGACAATCACCAGATACCGGCCCACAACGGCCTCGCCCTGGGAATCCGTGGTGGCCTGGTTGTAGAGCTGTTCCAGCTCCTCCGTCTCCAGCACCTCGCCGCAGACGGTACACTCCTTGTGGCGGCTGCCCTCGCTGCCCGTGGTGGGCTCCACGTCCACAATCCAATCGCTGGGGGTGTGGCCGGTGGGGTCGGTGTAGGTCCCGTCGTAGGTATCCCCACAGTGGGAGCAGGTGTAGGTGGTATGGCCCATCTCCGTGCAGGTGGGCTCGGTCACTTCCTCCTGGGAGTCATGAGGGGCCAAATCGGTATATTCTCCCTGGTAGCTGTCCCCGCACCGGGCGCAGGTAAAGGTGGTGTAACCCATCTCCGTGCAGGTGGCCTCAGTGACAACAGCCTCATAATCATGGCCCAGGGCGTTCTCAATCACCGCGCCGCACTTCTCGCAGAGTTGGGGCTCGGTACAGGTGGCGGGAGCGCCGGGCACATGGCCCGCAGCGGGGTCGCCCTCCAGCCGGGTCGCGCCGCAGCGGACACAGGTAAACTCGGTCATGCCCTCGCCGGTGCAGGTGGCATCGGTGATTTCCTTGCCCTCATCCCAGCTATGGCCCAGGGGGTCGGTATAGTCCGTGATAAAGCTGGAACCACAACCCTCACAGAGATGGATGGTCTTGCCGCCACCCTCACAGGTGGCCGGGGTGGTCTTGCTCACATAGTTGTGGGCCAGGGCCGGGGTGATGTCCTCGATATGGCGCTCCCCGCAGATGGTACACTCCCGCAGGGTGTAGCCGGGGCTGGTGCAGGTAGCAACGACAGAGGAAGTGGAGAACTTATGCTCCCCCTGGGGGATGGTGGTCTCTTTGGTATCCCCGCACCGCTGGCAGATGTCCAGGGTCTTGCCCGAGGTCTCACAGGTGGCCTCCCGGATGATGGAACTCTGATAGGCGTGGCCCAGGGCCGCCTCGTAGTCCCGCTTTTCAATCATGCCGCACTCGATGCAGAGGTAGCGGTCATAGCCCAGGGTCAGGCAGGTGGGGTCTACACTGTCCAGCAATACCCAGTTATGATTTTCCCCGCAGCCCTTGTCCTCACAGCAGCAGCCCTCACAGTCCGGGTCCTGGCACCCGCAGTCGGGATTGCCGCAGCCGCAGGAACAAGAGCCGTCATCGGTGGTCTCATCTCTCAGGTGGACGAAGGCCACGCCGTCCTCCACCATGTCGGTGTCGTGGTAGGTGTAGGTGATCTCGTAATACACGGGATAATCCCCGGCCTCAGTGTAATTGGGGGCGGAGGTCAGGGTGCAGGAATTGGCCTCATTGCCGTAGCGGATGGCCGTAGTCACGCCCGCATCGGAGAGGTCTGACACGGTAACGGTGTGGGGCTGGCCGTCCACTATGCCGAAGTAATCCGCAATCACGGCCTTGGCAGCGGTGTAGGCGGTGTCAGCATAGCCGCAGTCGGCGCAGGTATCCATCTCCACAAAGCGGTCATGGGCCAGCTCCGGCCGGATGGCGCTGTCTATGTTGTGGCGCTCCAGGGTGGAATTTTCCTCCTTGAAGGTGCCATAGCAGAAGCCGCAGTAGCTCCCGCTGGTGGTGGTGACACGGTGATAGCCGCTGTCCACCTGCTCAATGATCTGTGTCTCCGGCAGCTCCTCAAAGAAGTTGGCGGCGCAGTCATAGAGCCAATAGACGTTTTTGTCACAGGAGTAGTTGGTGGCCCCCATGTTGGTGTTGAAAGTACCGCAGGTCTGGCACACCGCTTTCGTCCAGTGGTAGCCGGTGTAATAGGCGTCCTTGCCGGGGGTGCCGTCCAGCAGGTCGCCCTTGCTCTCACCGTCCAGGCAGGTGCCATCTGAATACTTGACGTTGCGGGTCAGGGCTGTCTCGCCATCCCGTGTATACTCCGGGACACGAAATATCTGGAAAGATGTGTCATGGCCACAGACACAGCAGTTAGCTGTCTCAACCGTGACCACTGAATTGATGTCCAACTCGTTGGTTCGGTTTAACGCCTCCTGCCAATGCTCGGCAGGGTCATGGTAATTGTCCTCCTGAGCGGCAAAGGCTGTGGGCATCAAGGAGAACAACATCACCACGGCCAAAAAGGCCGCCAACAGGGTGCGGCGCTGACGATGATATGTTTTCACAAATTTTCCTCCTTTTGTTTGTTATCTGACGTTCTCCGTGTAGGAGTACCCATGGAATGGTGGGCCGTTGTGCGCTCCACGATGGTTCAGGGCGGCACATACAGCCGGCGAATCAGGTGCTTCATGCCATGGTCTCCTCCTTGGCAAACCGTTCCTCCAGCCGGGCAACACTCCAATTTTGCTTAAACTGGCCCAGGGGGCCGGGACCAAACTGCGCCCGGGCACGGTTGTCCAGGTTCAGCAGCCGCGCCCACAACTCCGGGTGATGATGGCGCAGTTTCCGTAGTTCGCCTATGCGCTGAAAGGGGCAGCACCAACAGGAGGCGCGGTGGTATATTTCATAGAGGCCGCCGAAGTCAAAGCCCCGGTCGTAGCAGAGTTGCAGCGCCTCGGCCTCGGTGATCCCCCAATCCACCAGAGGGTAATTAAGTCCCTTGCACCGCCACGCCTCGTCCGCCGCGATGCCGATATACTGTTGGAGCTGGTACCGCCCTTTGAGCCGGTTCAATTCCTTGGTGATAAGGTGCGTTTTGAGCTGGCCAGTACACCAGCGCGACTTGATGCCCGGCCAGCCATAGCCTCTCAGTGGTTGTCCCATGGCAATGCGGCGGTCTATCGCTGACTTTTTCTGCTGGGGGATCTCCAACATGAGATATTCAAAACTGGAGCTGGAGCGCAGGGCCGTGATATGCAGGCCACACTCCCGGAACAGGTACTCGTCTACCTTGGCGATGTGTCCATACATCTCCGGAAACTCCATGCCGGTGTCCGCCCAGATTACTGCGTCAATAGGCAAGCCGCGCTCGATCATCAGGAGCAAGAGCGCTGTACTGTCTTTGCCGCCGGACAGGGAGAGGGTATGAAAAAGACCGTCGCTGCCTTTCGGCTCACGACGGTCTGATGCAGTATTCTGTTTGCTCATACGGCGGCCGCTCCCTCCGGGCCGCCGCCCCACTTGGTCATAACCACGGATTCGCCGGCCTTCATGCGCTCCCACAGCTCGCAGGCCGTCCGGGCTAACTCGCCGGGAGCAGCGCATACGGTCTCTGTGCCAACCAGCATGAACTCGCCGGGCTTGGCGAAGTATTCCTGAAACTCCATCTGCTGGGCTGGCGTCAGGGAGATGAAGCTGTCATCCTCGAAGCCGCACAGCAGGAAGGTCCCGGCGATATAGTCTCCGGCGCGTGGATTGGCACGGTTGGGCGGAAGCCCTCGCTGCTTGCCGTTCTCCTGGCAGATGAGCATGACGCGCTGAGGCAGATAGCAGCCGGCCTCCACCGGCCCGCCCACAATCTTGGCGAATGTCTCCAGCGTGTTTTCTACCTTGGCAGGGCGCGGGGCCTTGCCCGGCTCCACCACCAGGATGTTGATCTCTTGGGTCATGCAAATTACCTCCATTCGTGATAGCTTTGTCCCAGGTCACTGGAAGCCATGGGCCATGTCATGGCTGACCAAGGACGTGTAATACTGGTTGATTGTCACGGGCGCATTATACAGCGCCGAGAGCATGTAGGCCCGGATGTTGACGATCCGGGTGGTGTTCTGCCGCATACTGTCCATGACGTAGCTAATATGCTCCTTGTTCAGCTTCAGGAACCGGCTCTTGACAACCGCCGTAGAGATTTCCTCGCCACTGATTCGGATAGAGGACCGTTTGGAACAGCAGACATCGACCATAAGCTCCACATAACCGTCTATCAGCTCATCGTCATAGAAATTTTCCTGGAGCAGCAGGTCATAACTGATATTTTCTTTTATCAGCTCTCTGTATGAATCCATCTCATCCATCCTCATCTGCTGCCGCTGCGCCCGGGTGGGACTGTCCCGGGGGGAGGATGGGGGGATAGATAGGTCAGTATTGTTCAGTTCAGTATTATTCTTATCAGTCTTATTAGCGTTTGTTTTCGGGAAGTCTGGACTTCCGGTTTCGGGAAGTGCAGACTTCCGATTTTGGGAAGTCAAGACTTCCGGGGGCTCCTCAGACTTCCCATTATCGGAAGTCTCACGTTGAGCCGGCGGTGTGCTATCCGGGCACGCTTCGGGTGTCTCCGGTTCCTCGGTTTCCGTGGGCAGGATGAAGTTCTTGACGTAGATACGGGTAGGCCGGCCCTGCCCCTGCTTCCTGCGCTCGATAAGGCCAATCTGCTCCAGGTCTGCGAACAGGCGGACGGCCTTGTTGTGGCCGCAGCCCATCATGGACATGACGTCCTCCAGGGTGAAGTAGATAAAGACTCGGCGGCCCTCGTCCAGCCAGCTGTTACGGGCCGAGAGGGCCATGCGGTCCAGAAGGAGGCCGTACAACACCTTGGCCTCCACCGGGACTGCGCGGTAATGGGCGGCGGTGAACAGCACCTTGGGGATACGGTAAAAGCTGTACTGTTCTGATTCGCCGCCGTAGAAGTAATCCAGATTTAACGGCATGGCCGTGACCTCCTTTGGTTTGGGGTGAAAACAAAAAAGCGCCCCGGTAACCGAAGTCACCGGGGCGCAATCTGAATCTGTTTCCACTGAAAATTGCTGAAAAACGAAAAAAGCCCCCGCACAGCTGAGATAGTCAGCTGCGCGGGGGCTTGGATAGGTTATCTGTGGGCTTCCAGGATCTCCTGAAGCGCCCGGATATGGGCAATCCACTCCTGGCGGGTCTCCTCCCGTATCCACGATTGATATATCTCATGGTCCGGGTCCTGAACACGCCGTACTTTTTCCAGAAGGATGGAAAGGGTTTCGCCTGTGACAAGAGCCTGCTTGATATGCCGCTCTTAAAATAGGTCCAGCCCGTAGTCGCTTTCCCGCATCGTGATACTCCATGCGCCCATTCGGGCACCTCCTTCCGCCATCCATATTTTGGGCGCTTGTTTCAACTCTTATTTTTCGACACCACCTTTCAACCTGCTTCGCAGGATATTTTTATTGGAAAAAGAATAAGGACAAGCCCGGAAGCCCTTGATTTTACTGGGGTTTCTCGTCTTGTCCTTATTATAGGGTATTGGCATACATTCGCCACCCTGGCCCTGCAAAACGGAGTGGACATCAAGACGGTGTCCGGGATGTTGGGTCACTACTCGGCGGGCTTCACCCTGGACACCTACGCCCATGTGACCACAGCGGCCCAGAAAGAGGCGGCGAGAGCCATGGGAAAGGTGCTGGCGAACGCCCTCTGGAAATATCCTAAAACAAAGCGAGGTCCGGGCGCGGCAGAGCCGCACCCGGACCTCGCTTTTGGCTCGTATGGGTCAGAATATGGGTCAACCCCAAAGGTCCAAAAATCAGTCTCGACTTTTTTGAGCAATAAACAGGGAAAACCGTCTGACTTCAAAAGAAATCAGACGGTTTTGTGGTTGCGGGGGCAGGATTTGAACCTGCAATCTCCGGGTTATGAGCCCGGAGCCTTTTTCAACGTGGATTGAGCAGCCAAACACCCCAATTGAGATAGGCCGCAAAGGTCACCCAGAGGAGATATGGGACTTGCAGCCACCCGGCGGTGCAGTCCACCTGCAGGAAGGACAGCAGCATCCACAGGATCAGGGCCCAAAGCACTGCCAGCCAGACAAGGGCAAAGCCGAAATTCTGGAACTGAAAGAAAATGATGCTCCAAAAGAAGTTGAAAGCGAGCTGGACTAGGAAGAGCAGCAGGCTGCGGGACCGGAGACCGGAGGGGGGCGCCAGATAGACCCGGGCCGCGCCAATGCCCATCAGGGCGAACAGGATCACCCATACGATGGGAAACACGATGCTTGGCGGGGAAAGAGGAGGCTTGGTGATGACCTGGGAATAGAGCTGTGTACCGTCCCTGGTCAGCCAGCCGGCCAGGCCGCCCACCGCCTCGGTGAAGAGGACCCAAGTCCCATAGGTCCCCCATAGATGCTTCTTCATTTTCATCACCCATGGACAGCATATGTGAAATCGGAAATTTTATGTGTTCGGACCGGGGCGGCTGATAGGGAGGGCTCCGGCGGCCCGCTCCCAGCCTGTGGAAAACGGAGGTCCAGAAAAAAGGGGTTGACAAGTGGGAAAGGGGCGGCTATAATAAGCCCAACAAATCAATCAGCAGAAACCTGCGAGGAAGATGAGTAGCCAGTGGGCAAACCTTCAGAGAGTCCTGGGTGGTGGGATCAGGGCGGGGCGCAACTGTGTGAATGGACTTCCGAGGGCGGCTTGAACGGCTTTGGCTCAGTAGATGCCGACGGGGACCCACCCGTTATCCATCGGGCACGCGTGATGGCGCGTGAAGCGAGCGGACGTTTACGTCAATTTGGGTGGTATCGCAGGAGTGCAGCTCTTGTCCCATGTGGGATGAGGAGCTGTTTTTTTATTGGCTGCGCTCCCAAGTCAAGGCCGCCGGCACCGGCCCCTCCATCGCCCACCCGAACAAATTTTGTTTTTTGGAGGAAAACACGATGAAAAAGCATGACATGATGAAGAAGTTTACCGCTGCCGCCCTGTCCCTGACCATGATGGCCGGCCTGGCCGCCTGTTCCGGCGGCAGCAGCTCCGCCTCCTCCGGCGCCGCCCCTGCCCCGGCCGTTTCCGGCTCCGAGACCGGCGGCACCGCCATCAAGGTGGCGGTAGTGAAGCAGATGGACCATGCCTCCCTGGATGAGATCGCCAACGCCATCACCGCCCGGCTGGACGAGATCGCCGCCGAGCAGGGCATCACCATCGACTACGGCCAGGTGTACAGCGGCCAGGGGGACGAGACCATCCTGAACCAGATCGGCGCCCAGGTAGTGGCCGATGGTGTGGACGTCATCATTCCGGTGGCCACCACCGCCGCCCAGCTGATGACCGTGGCCGCCGAGGGCACCGGCATCCCAGTGGTGTACGCCGCCGTCAGTGACCCGGAGCAGGCCGATCTGCTGGACCTGGACTATGTCACCGGTATGAGTGACGCCCTGAACACCCAGTTCATCCTGGACATGATGCTGGCCCAGGACCCGGAGGTGCAGACTGTGGGCCTGCTCTACTCCCTGTCTGAGCCCAACTCCACCAAGCCCATTGCAGAGGCGAAGGAGTATCTGGACGGCAAGGGCATCGCTTATAAAGAGTACACCGCAAACAGCGTAGATGAGGTCATCGCCGCGGCCGGGACGCTGATTGCCGACGGCGTGGACGCAGTCTTCACCCCCACCGATAACAAGATCATGGAGGCCGAGCTGGCCATTGCCCCCGAACTGGCGGAGGCGGGCATCCCCCACTACACAGGCGCTGACTCCTTTGTCCGCAACGGCGCTTTCACCACCTGCGGCGTGAACTATACCGACCTGGGCACTCAGACCGCCGACCTGGCCTATCAGGTGGCGTCGGAGGGCATGGACGGCATGGAGGACTACTATCTGGTGGAGGGCGGCATCATCACCGTCAACACCGAGACCGCCCAGACTCTGGGCGCGGACTACTCCATGTTCAGCGACATGGGCCAGGTGGTGGAAGTGGCCACCACCGAGGACTAAGCACACCCTGACCGCACAATACCGCCAGTCCCTCCGGCAGGACGCCGGAGGGGCTTTGGCCTGAAAGGACGGAACCCGCTATGCTCTATATTCTCCAGACAGCCCTGGAACTGGGCCTGTTGTACGCACCGGTGGCCCTGGCTCTGTTCCTCAGCTACCGCATCCTGGACATTGCCGATCTCACCACCGATGGGGCTTTCACCCTGGGGGCGGCCGTGTCGGTGACAGTGTGCATCGCAGGCCACCCCGTCTTGGCGGTCCCTGCCGCCATGGCTGCCGGGGCGGCGGCAGGCTTTGTGACCGCCTTCCTCCAGACCAAGATGGGGGTGCCCTCCATCCTGGCGGGCATCATCACCAACACGGGGCTCTACACCATCAACCTGATGGCCATGGGGTGGACCTCCACCGCCAGCCTGCTCCGCCAGGACACTATTTTCCGCATGTTCCAGGCTACCGGTATCGGCGGAGCCTGGAGCGAGATCCTGCTGGGCGGGGTGCTGACGGTGGGGGCGGCCCTGCTGCTGGTGGCTTTCCTGGGGACCCGGCTGGGCCTGTCCATCCGAGCCACGGGGGACAATCGGGACATGGTCAGGGCCTCCTCCATCAACCCAAACTTCACCATCACCGTGGGGCTGTGCATCGCCAACGCCCTCACTGCCTTTTCCGGCGCTCTGGTGGGCCAGTCCCAGCGCAGCGCCAACGTAAACATCGGCACCGGAATGGTGGTCATCGGGCTGGCCTGCCTCATCATCGGTGAGACGGTGCTGGGCCGTGGCTCCATGCTGCGGGGGGCGCTTTCCGTCTTTGTGGGCAGCATCCTCTACCGGATCATCTATGCGGCGGCCCTCAGCTCCAGGATCATCGAGGCTATGAAGCTGCTGACCGCCATCCTGGTGGCGCTGGCCATCGCGGCGCCCACCCTCAAGCAGTGGGCTGCCTTCCAGAAGCGGAAGGCGGAAATGAGAAAGGGGGGACGCTGAGATGCTGGAACTTGCGTGTATCTCCAAGACCTTCAACCCCGGAACGGTGAACGAGAAGAAGGCGCTGAGCGGAGTTGCCCTCCGTCTGGAGAAGGGGGACTTCGTCACCATCGTGGGCTCCAACGGCGCGGGTAAATCCACCCTCTTCAACGCCATCGCGGGGGCCTTCTATGTGGATGAGGGCGCCATCCGCCTGGCGGGGGAGGACATCACCTTCAAGCCGGAGTACAAGCGCAGCCGGGAAATAGGGCGGCTGTTTCAGGACCCCATGCGGGGGACGGCGCCTCATATGACCATCGAGGAGAACCTGGCCTTGGCCTATCTGCGCACTGCCAAGAATCAGAACGCTTTTTTCAGCCGGACCAGCAAAGCGGAGAAGCAGTTCTTCCGGGACCGGCTGGCCCTGCTGGATATGGGGCTGGAGGACCGGATGAAGCAGCCCGTGGGGCTGCTGTCCGGCGGACAGCGTCAGGCGCTTACCTTGCTGATGGCCACACTGGTCCCGCCCAAGCTGCTGCTGCTGGACGAGCACACGGCGGCCCTGGACCCCTCTACAGCAGAGAAGGTGCTGGGCCTGACCCGGGAGATCGTGGCGGAGCATCATATCACCACCATGATGGTGACGCACAACATGAAAAATGCTCTGGAGCTGGGCAACCGCACCCTGATGATGGACAGTGGAAGGGTCGTGCTGGACATTGGGGGGGAGGAGCGGAAGGGCCTGACGGTGGAGGACTTGCTGAAGCGGTTCAAGGCTGGGGCCGGCAGGGAGCTGGACAACGACCGCATCCTGCTCTCGGAATAAAAGGAAAGAGCGCCGCCCCGCCGCGATCAGCGGCGGGGCGGCGCTGTATTCAGACCCAGGCGAGGAACAGCCGGGCCATGCACCAGCCCAGGGTGAAGCAGCCAGGGAAGGTGAGCACCCAAGTGAGGGCGATGGAGCGGGCCACCGACCAGTCAATCCGGCGGCCTGAGGTGCTCCCCGCACCCAGCAGGGCAGCGGTGCGGGTGTGGGTGGTGCTCACCGGAAGGCCCAGCAGGGTGGACAGCAGCAGACAGCCGCCGCCGCCCAGATCGGAGGCCAGCCCCTCCCGGGGACCCAGACGCACCATCTCGCGGCCCACGGTGTCGATGATGCGCCGCCCGCCCATCCCAGTGCCCAGGGCCATTGAACCGGCGCACAGGGTCATGAGCCAAAAGGGGATGAGGAAGGTCTGCTCGTCCTGACGGCCCTGGGACAGGGCAATGCCCAGTAGAAGGATGCCCAGAAATTTCTGCCCGTCCTGGGCACCGTGGAGGAAGGCGGTGAGGGCAGCCCCGGGGATCTGGGCCCTGCGGAACAGCCGGTCGCTCCAGGACAGTCGGCTGAGCGCCCTCAGGGCCCGGCGGCCCGCCCAGAAGCCCGCTCCCACTGAGACCAGCAGCCCCAGCACCACCCGGGCCCAGCAGTCCCACCGGATGCAGGACAAGCTGCCCTCCAGGGCGGCGGCCGCCCCGGAGATGCCGGCTACCAGTGCGTGGCTCTCGCTGGTGGGGATGCCGAACCACCAGGCCGCTGCCGCCCAGAGAACGATGGAAGCCATGGCGGCGCAAAGGGCGGCCAGGGCCGCCCGGGGACCGCCGCCGAAAGAGGCGATGGAGTAGATGGTCTCGGCCACTGATGTATTCACCGCCGTGACGCACAGCACGCCCAGAAGGTTGCACAGGGCGGCCAGCCCAACCGCCGGACGGAAAGGGAGGGCCCCGGTGACCACAGCGGCGGCGATGGCATTGGGGGCGTCGGTCCAGCCGTTGACCAGCAGGACGGCCAGAGTGAGCAGCACCGTGAGGGTCAGGGCCGGGCTGGCCGCCATCTGGCACAGGAACTCAGGCAGGGACAGGGGCATGGGATCACCTCCACCCCCACTATATGGGGGCGGAGGCGGGGGTATGTCCCGAGAAGCTGTCACTTCAGGGCGGCGGAGACCAGCAGCAGGGTCTCCTCATGGGTGCGGTCCACCAGGTGGGTGTAGATCCGGCCGGTGGTGGCGGGGGTGCTGTGTCCCATGGCTTTGCCGATGTCGAACAGAGGGACGCCCTGGGCAGAGGCGATGGTGGCGAAGGTGTGGCGCAGTCCATGGAGGGTGAGCCGGGGAAGGTGGTTCTTCCGCACGAACCGGGTGAAGGCCAGGGACAGGGCGTTGGGGGAGTAGGGCAGTCCCTCTCTGTCCAGCACCACATGTCCAGAGGCGGCGTAATCCCCGCCCCGGATGGCCCGCTCCTGCTCCTGCCGGGCCTTCTCCCGGCGGAGCAGCTCATAGAGCTCGTCAGGCATAAACAGGGTGCGCATGGAGGAGCGGTTTTTTGTCTCCTTCTGGACCACTGTGGCGCCATAGGCAGTGCGGGCCTCCTTGATATGGACGACGCGGCGCTGGAAGTCCACGCTCTCCCATTTCAGGCCGCAGATCTCCTCCCGCCGCAGACCCAACCCAGCGGTGACCTTGACCACCATCTCCAGCCAGTGGCCCTCTACCAGCTGGTAGAGCACCTTCAGGTTCTCCTGGGTATAATAGGAGGCCTCGTGGAGCTTGGGGCGGGGCGGCTCCACCCGCTCCATGGGATTGACCCGGAGCATATCCTGCCGCACTGCCATCCGCAGGGCGGCGGAGAGCAGGTCATGGTGCCGGCGGATGGTGTTGGAAGAGAGCCCCTCCGTCCGCGTCATGGTCTGGTAGTACTCCTGGATCTGCTTGGGGCTGAGCTTGGACAGGGGGACGGCGCCCAGCAGCGGGTCCAGGTGGTTGTCGATGATCTTCTGATACGCATACACCGTAGTCTCCGCCCGGTTGGGGCGGATGATGTTCTCCATCCAGTAATCCAGCCACTGGCGCAGGGTCTGCTCCTGCTTGGGCGGGTGGAGGAGCTTGTCCCGGTCGGCGTAAAACTCCCGCAGGCCCGTCCGGGCGGAGGTCAGGTTGGGGAAGGTGCGGTACTGCTTGACCCGCTTCCCCTCGCTGTTCTTGCCCAGATCCATGCTGACATAATATACCTTTCGCACGTCATCAAAGGAAATGTTGCGTTCCACTCGTTTCCTTGCCATAAGATGATCCTCTCCTTTTGTCGAAAAATGTCGTTTTTGCAGGAACGTGTTACAAGAATAGCATAGGTGGGCGGGGAGCAGGGGGGAAATCAGTGACAAAACAGGCCGAAGGCCTACATTCATTATTTGCAGGTATTGGGAAAGCATACCCTCTGTACACTGAGAGCATCGAAAGAGAAAAAAAGGTAGAAAGCCCTCCGGACAGACCGGGCAAAATGGCAAAAGCAGGCGGTGCCCTTGCACGGGAGGAGAAGCTGTGGTACAATCACACCGCGAAACGGGGCCCTGCCCCGGGAGAAGAAAGGGTGGGACCTTATGATCCGGATCAGTAACCTGTCCCTTCCGGTAGACGGAGATTTGGAGCAGCTGCGCAAGCGGGCGGCCCGGGCCCTGGGGCTCCGGCCGGGGCAGCTGGGAGAGCTGGAGATCGTCCGGCAGTCCATCGACGCCCGGAACAGGAGCGAGGTCCACTATGTCTATACGGTGGAGCTGTCCATGCCCCAGGAGGAGCGGCTGGTGGAAAACGCGCCGGGGCGGAACGTGTCCCGGACGGAGCGGCAGGCATACGCCTTTCCGGCAGCGGGGCGGCGCTCCGCCCTGCCCCCGGTGGTGGTAGGCATGGGCCCGGCGGGCCTGTTTGCGGCTCTGTTCCTGGCCCGGAACGGCTTTCCCTGTGTCGTGCTGGAGCGGGGCCAGGACGTGGACCAGCGGACCCGGGACGTGGACCGCTTCTGGACCGCCGGGGCCCTGGACGAGGGCTCCAACGTCCAGTTCGGAGAGGGAGGGGCTGGCACTTTTTCCGACGGAAAGCTGACCACCGGCACCCATGACCCCCGCATCGCCGCTGTGCTGGATACGCTGGTGGAGGCGGGAGCCCCCGCCGACGTGAAGTATTCCCATAAGCCCCATGTGGGTACCGACGTGCTGCGGCAGGTGGTGAAGCACATCCGGCAGGAGCTCATTGCCCTGGGCTGCGATGTGCGCTTCGGCCACCGGCTGGAGGGGCTGACCATACAGGGGGACGCCCTGACGGGGCTGCGGGTGGCGGGGCCCCAGGGGGGCTATCTTCTGAAAGCCGACACCCTGGTGCTGGCCCCGGGACACTCCGCCCGGGACACCTTTGCCATGCTCCATCAGGCGGGGGTGCCCATGGAGCAGAAGCCCTTTGCCGTGGGGGTGCGCATCGAGCACCTTCAGCGGGAGATCAGCGCCCGGCAGTACGGTCCGGCATGGAAACAGCTCCCGCCCTCCGATTATAAGCTGGCCTGCCACCTGCCCACGGGCCGGTCCGCCTTCACCTTCTGCGTGTGCCCCGGGGGGGAGGTGGTGGCCGCCTCCTCCGCCCAGGGACAGGTGGTGACCAACGGCATGAGCTTCCGGGCCCGGGATGGGAAGAACATCAACGGCGGCTTTCTCGTGGGGGTGGGGCCGGAGGACTTCCCCGCCGGTGCCGGACCGCTGGCCGGGGTGCGCTTCCAGGAGGAGTGGGAGCGGGCGGCATTCCAGGCGGGGGGTGGCGGCTTCCTGGCTCCTGCCCAGCGGGTGGAGGACTTTTTGAAGAAGCGGCCCTCCCAGGGACCGGGTGCCATCCGGCCCACCTACCGCCCAGGAGTGACCTGGACGGAGCTGGACCGGTGCCTGCCCGGGGCGGTGGCGGATACGCTGCGGGGAGCCCTGCCCCTGATGGACCGGAAGCTCCGGGGCTTCGCCGCGCCGGACGGGGTGCTCACTGGAGTGGAGACCCGGTCCTCCTCGCCGGTGCGCATCCTGCGGGACGAGACCTTCCAGTCCGCCCTGCGGGGCCTGTACCCCTGCGGCGAGGGGGCGGGCTACGCCGGCGGGATCGTCTCCGCCGCCGTGGACGGCATCCGGGTGGCCGAGGCCGTGGCCCGGGGATAAAAAACAAAACGCGCTGCCCAGCGGGCAGCGCGTTTTTGCTTGGTGGGGAGAAGAGGCCGGTCATTCCGGCAGACCCATATGAAAGGTAAGAATGTCTCCGTTCTCCAGAGTGACAGGCTGATCAAAGTCAAAGACCAGATCCCGGTGTCCATTGCCGCCGCTCCACCAGAGATTGCCTGGAATGGGCTCCCCATTCTTGGCGGCCTGGAGCCACTGAGCGGCCTGAGCCATCTGCTCCGGCGATGCCTCCAAATCAGAATCATCTTGAAAGACGGAGGGGAGTTCCAGGTCCAACAGCTTCTGATAGAGGAGCCCATAGGGGGTGCCGAAAAAGTCTTGACTGAACAACCCCTGCTCATGGACAACGGCGATGCCGTCCTGGCTGACGGTGATGGACATGAAGTAGGAAGGAAGGGAACCATCCAGACAGACCACTTCGGCTGTCCCCTCGGGCCGGCTCAGGGTCAGGGATACACTGCCGTCAGACAGGGGAGGCGTGGGCGGGAGAAATCCTTCCGGCCAGGTCTCTGCTTCATAATAGGCGGACCACTGGGCCAGCGTCTGGGACAGGGGATGCATGGACCGCATGGTGCCGCTGACCAGATCGATTGTACAGAGGGTATCTCCCCAGTCCTTGGTTTCGCCGGTAGCCCAGTTTATTGTCTCCTTCACCGGGGAAATAAAGGTCAATACAGTTCCGGCATCATCCAGTTCGATGTCCCGATAACGGGCGAAAGAGTGAGACCCACCCATATAGGCGGGAAGAAGACTGATGATATCGAGTTTTGTTCCGTTGTTTCTCACAAAATATAGTTGGAAACTGCTCCCGTGGGGAACGCCGCCCATCGAGCCGGCAAATAGCGTCCCGGAAGCCGAGGGATACAGCTGATATTCCACATTGATAAACTCTTTTACATCCTCCATGCGCTGGATCAGATCATCCAACTGGATCTGCATGGGATCGCCGAGGGTCAGCTCGGCGGTGCGGCTGTCCTCGTCGAAGGCAACGGCACCGTAAGGAGCCAGGTCGGAGAACCAGATCAGGGTCTCGCCGCCGATGTTGCAGCTCCTGACATACTGCCCGGCCACATAGGTGTCAATGTCCGTGGACAGGATGGGCTGTGCCCGGGTCCCCACCGGCTGGGTGAGGGCGGGCGGCGTGTAGTCCGGCCAGGACGCCGGGAGGGCAGGGCAGCCTGTGCTGTCCGCGGCCCGCTCCACGGAAAGGGTGCGGTCCTCTGCATCCCAGAGGACCTGGAAGCCATATCCGCGCAGGTCCTCCGCCACCACGGCGGTGCTGCCATTCACATTGTAGGAGCGCAGAGGGTGGCCGTTGATCTGGGCGGTGATGTCGGTGTACAGGGCCCAGTCCACTGCCCGGCCGGTCCCGGCGGCGGCGGAGGGAAGGGCGAGGGACAGGAGCAGGGCCGCCGAGAGAGCGGCCGTGAAGAGCCGTTTCATGGAGAAGACCTCCTTTTTTGCTGGCCTCGCCTCTATTATAGTCTCCGGGGACTTGCAATACAAGAAGATTTGTGGTATATATACCTTTAGTACAAATGCGAAGAGCGGGAAAATAACGTGCTTTCGTTTCTCAGAGAGGGGTGGTCACCGGCTGAAAGCCGCCCTGAAGCGTGTCGTTTGGTTCGCCCGGGAGCGGCCCCTGAGAGGGGGACGGCTGTTCCGCCGTTATCGGGAAGTTCAAGTGCGTGTCTGACACGAATACGGGTGGTACCGCGGAAGGGTTGCCTTTCGTCCCAACAGGTTTGGGGCGGAAGGCTTTTTTGCTGTCCGCCCCCGTCCGATCAATTTACCTCTGAAAGGAAGAACACAGATGAAAGAACAGTTAGCAAAGATCCGTTCGGAGGCGCTGGCCGCCTTTGGGCAGGCCCAGTCCGCCGCCGAGTTGGACAGCCTGCGCGTCCAGTATCTGGGCAAGAAGGGTGAGCTCACCGCCGTTCTGAAAATGATGGGCAAGCTGTCTGCCGAGGAGCGCCCCGCCATGGGCCAGCTGGCCAACGAGGTCCGCTCCGCTCTGGAGGCGGCCATTGAGGCCGCCTCCGGTAAGCTGGAGGCCCAGGCCCTGGAGCAGCGCCTGAAGGACGAGGCTGTGGATGTGACCATCCCCGGCCGCGAGGTGAAGCTGGGACACAAGCACCCCATGTACCTGGCCCTGGATGAGATCAAGGACATCTTCATCGGCATGGGCTTCACCGTGCTGGACGGCCCGGAGGTGGAGCTGGCCGAGTACAACTTCGACAAGCTCAATGCGGAGGAGGGACACCCCTCCCGTGACTGGTCGGACACCTTCTACTTTGACGAGGACAGCCGGGTGATGCTCCGCTCCCAGACCAGCCCCATGCAGGTGCGGGCCATGGAGACTATGGAACTGCCTATCCGCATCATCGCCCCCGGCCGGGTGTACCGTAAGGATGAGGTGGATGCGACCCACTCCCCCATGTTCCACCAGGTGGAGGGCATGGTCATCGACAAGGGGGTCACCATGGCCGATCTGAAGGGCACCCTGAACACGGTGGTGGAGCAGCTTTACGGCAAGGGCACCAAGACCCGCTTCCGTCCTCACCACTTCCCCTTCACCGAGCCTTCCTGCGAGATGGACGTGCAGTGTCACAAGTGCGGCGGCGTGGGCTGTCCCACCTGCAAGGGGGAGGGCTGGATCGAGCTGCTGGGTGCCGGCATGGTCCACCCCAAGGTGCTGAAAATGGCGGGCATCGACCCGGAGGTCTACTCCGGCTGGGCCTTCGGCATGGGGCTGGAGCGCACCGCCATGCGCCGCTTCAAGA
>OIWN01000043.1_pt1 | contig 106652 bp, 95 predicted proteins | sample 1587591 | NCBI WGS metagenome assembly OIWN01 (sample SAMEA3888901, study PRJEB22519) | human gut metagenome | biome: human gut; feature: human-associated habitat; material: faeces | place: Denmark | collected 2010 | reverse complement strand
TCTTACAGCGTGAAGATTAATAATCTTTCGGCATGAAGATTAATAATCTTACAAGAAAGGCAGCTATGCGGTTCATAAATGTGTAAGTTTCTTCTATGTTTTTTTCTAATCGTAAAATGACGAAAAATTGCGTACTTTGATATATAAAAACCGTTAATTGTAGCGGAAGTAATCGATTAAAACTGTATCTTCGTTCGCTCTTTCAGACGAAAAACGTCACAGATGAATAAAGGATGTTTCTTGACCATAGGATTGCTGGTCTTGACTGCTTGCACCAAGACGCTCAACCATCAGGGGAAAACCCCGCTGGTAGAGGTGGGGGATGCGTTTCTGTACAAAGAAGACGTGGATGCGGCGATGCCGATAGGTGTGAAAGGGAAAGACAGCGTAGAATTTGCCGAGGCGTATATCCGTAATTGGGTGGAAGATAACTTGCTTTACCGTAAGGCAGAGGGGAATATTCCCGACAATGTAAAGATAGACCAGCAGGTGGAGGCTTACCGGCGGGCACTGATTATGCATGCTTATCAGGAAGAACTGGTAAGACAGAAGTTGGGCAACGAGGTGAGTGAGAAAGAAATCAGTGCGTATTATGAGCGGCATGCCGGACAATTTCAAGCAGAGCAACCTTACATACAAGGTGTGTTTGTCAAAGTTCCTTTGCATACGCAAAACTTGAATCTGGTGCGGAAATGGTACAAGCAACATACGCAGGAGGCTGTGGACAGGTTGGAAAAGTTCAGCATTGCCCATGCAGTGAGTTATGATTATTTTTACGACCGTTGGCGTCCGGTGTCGGAATTTTCGTTGAAACTTCCCCTTGATGCGTTGGATACAGATCCCGATTATTTGAACCGGAACAAGAATGTGGAGGTACGTGATACGGCTTTCTGTTATTTCCTGCATGTGGAAAAGTTTCTTCCGAAGGGTGACCGCCTGCCGCTGGAATATGCCAAGAATGAGATAAAAGAAATGATAATTAATCTGAAGCGTGTGGAATTTATAAATCAGATGAAGCATGATTTATATAAAGAGGCTTCGGAGGCTAATGACATAATTTATTATAAACCTGACAATGAATAAGTTTAGAGTAATCAGATGGTGTGTATGCATGCTGTTGTTGCTGGCAGGGATTTCTGCTTATGCCCAAGACAATGTAATAGATGAGGTCGTCTGGGTAGTGGGTGACGAGGCTATCTTGAAATCAGATGTAGAAAACGAACGTTTGAACGCACAATACGAAAACAGGCATTTCGACGGTGATCCTTATTGTGTGATTCCAGAAGAACTGGCGGTGCAGAAGCTTTTCTTGCATCAGGCAGAACTGGACAGTGTCGTGGTGTCCGACCAGGATGTGATTCAAGAGGTGGAACGACGCATTTCGTGGCTGACTGAACAAATCGGCTCGCGGGAGAAAATGGAAGAATATTATAATAAGACTTACACGCAGATCCGTGAAATGCTTCGTGAGAATGTCCGCGACGGCAAGACAGTGCAAGAAATGCAGATGAAAATCGTGGGCGACATCAAGCTCACTCCTGCCGAGGTGCGTAACTATTTCAACAAACTGCCTCAAGACAGCATTCCGTTCGTACCTACACAGGTGGAGGTGCAGATTATTACGCAGGAGCCCAAAATTTCGGAGCAAGAGATAGAACGGGTGAAAGCACAGTTGCGTGAATATGCCGACCGGGTAAATAAAGGCGAGACTTCTTTTTCTACCTTGGCACGTTTCTATTCGGAAGACCCTGGTACGGCACGCCGTGGTGGTGAAGGTGGATTTACGGGCCGTGGTGCATTGGTTCCCGAATTTGCCAATGTGGTGTTTAACCTTACAGATACCAAAAAGGTGTCGAAGGTGTTCGAAACGGAATTTGGTTTTCACATTGCACAGTTAATAGAAAAACGAGGCGACCGTGTGAACTACCGTCATATCCTGTTGCGTCCCAAAGTAGACCAAAAAGACATTGATGCTGCTTTGGCGCGTCTGGATTCCATTGCCGATGACATCCGGAAAGAAAAATTCTCGTTTGATGATGCCGCCACGTGGATATCGATGGATAAGGATACCCGAAACAATCATGGTTTGCTTGCCAATCCGCAATCGAATACTTCCCGTTTCGAGATGCAGGAACTTGCCGGACTGGTTTCGCAAGATGTAGCGAAAGTTGTGGAAGGCATGCAGATCGGGGAAATCTCAAAACCTTTTACGATGATTAACTCAAGCGGCAAGCAGGTGTGTGCCATTGTGAAACTGAAGAACCGCATTGACGGACATAAGGCTACCATTACGGAAGACTATCAGCGTCTGAAGGCGATGGTAACTTCAAAGAGGAGCGAAGAGAAGCTTCAGAAATGGATTGTTGACAAGCAGAAGAACACTTATGTGCGTATCAGTCCGAAATGGCGCAATTGCGAATTCAAATATCCGGGATGGATTAAGCGATGAACTGAAAAAGTTATGATGCAAAAAGAAAAGAACAGGAAATATAGGATAAACGGGCATAGGGCGCTTTTGGTGAGTGTCCTATGCCTTTTCGGCTTTTGTCTTTTGGCGCAGAAACCGCTTCGTTCGCAGATAGCCGGGACGCAGGAGGATTCGGTGGCGCAAAAGCGGCAAATGCCTCAGAAACAGACAACTCCCAAGAAACAGCAACCCAAGAGCAAGGTTTATCTGATACATTCGGACTTGTTGCGGAAAGATTCCCGTCATCCTGATGCACAGGTCGTGGTGGGCAATGTCGTTTTCCGGCACGATAGTGTGTATATGTATTGCGACAGTGCTTATTATTATGACAAGATAAGTTCGTTTGAAGCCTTCAGCAATGTTAAGATGAATCAGGGAGATACGCTTTTTCTGTATGGAGACAGATTGTTTTATGACGGGAATACGCAGATTGCTGAAGTACGTATGAACGTACGGATGGAGAATAAGAATACTACGTTGCTGACTGATAGTCTGAACTATGACCGTGTGTACAATCTCGGCTATTTTTTTGACGGAGGAACACTGATGGACGAGCAGAACGTCTTGACTTCGGAATGGGGTGAATACAATCCCAGTACGAAGCAATCGGTGTTCAATTATAACGTACAGCTGGTTAACCCGCAGTTTACGCTGACTTCGGATACGCTGGAATATAATACGCTGACGAAGATAGCCAACATCGTGGGGCCGTCGGATATAGACAGTGACAATAACCATATTTATTCCGAGCTGGGTACATATAATACGATGACCGGAAAAGCTTATTTGTACAACCGCTCGATTCTGACCAATGACGGGAAACAGCTGACTGGTGATACCTTGTATTATGACCGTGATGCAGGAACGGGCGAAGCATTCCGCAACATGGTGATGACCGATACCATCAACAAGAATATGATGACCGGCGAATATGGCTTTTATAATGAGAAGACCAAGTTTGCCTTTGCTACCGATAAGGCGGTGGGGATTGATTATTCGCAGGGGGACAGTTTGTTTCTTCACGGTGATACGCTGATGATGCGCACTTTCCATCTGGATACGGATACGATGTTCAGGGAGATGCAGGCTTTTCATAAGGTGCGTTTCTATCGTACGGATGTGCAGGGAGTCGCAGATTCGCTGGTATTCTCTACCAAAGACAGTTGTCTGACAATGTACCAGGATCCTATTTTGTGGAACAAGAATCAACAACTGGTAGGAGAGAAGATATGCATTTATATGAATGACAGCACCATTGACTGGGCTCATATCATCAATCAGGCATTGTCGGTAGAAGAATTGGATTCGACAATGTATAATCAGGTGACGGGAAAGGAGATGAAAGCCTATTTCCGCGATGGGGAAATGCATAAGACTGAAGTTATCGGCTCGGTACGCCTGGTCTATTATCCGATGGATTCGGACAGTACGCTGATTGGTATGAATGTGTCTGAGACGAGTAAACTGGAAATCTATCTGGAGCACCAGAAATTGGAACGGATGGTAATGAGCCCCCAGTCGAACGGTACTTTGTATCCGATGTTGATGATTCCGAAAGGGAAAGACAAATTGGAGAACTTTGTGTGGTTCGATTACATCCGTCCGTTGAATAAGGAGGATATTTTCAACTGGCGTGCCAAGAAAGCAGAAGATCAGTTGAAGAAGAATGTACGTGGCCCGATAGAACTTCCGAACCAGCACTTGTTTGACAAGTTGGCCCAACCTGAAAAGAAAGTGGAAGAAAAGGCTCCGTCGGAAAGTGATGCCGGAAAAACAGAGGCTGGAAACCAGGAAAAGGAGAATGTGGAGGAAGCCGATTCTTCCATACCAGATAGTTGACAGATGAAATTTCTTTAGGAGTATAGAATATATGAGCGATGTGATACGTTTGTTGCCCGATTCCGTAGCTAATCAGATTGCGGCGGGCGAAGTGATACAGCGTCCTGCATCCGTGGTAAAGGAATTGGTGGAGAATGCAGTGGATGCAGGTGCGCATCATATAGATGTGCTGATAACGGATGCTGGAAAAACGTGTATACAGGTAATTGATGACGGGAAAGGAATGTCGGAAACAGATGCGCGGCTGGCATTCGAGCGGCATGCGACATCGAAGATTCGTGAGGCATCCGACTTGTTTGCCCTCCACACAATGGGATTCAGAGGAGAAGCCTTGGCGTCTATTGCTGCAGTGGCACAGGTGGAATTGCGTACATGTCAGGAAGGGGACGTGCTGGGAACACTGCTGACTATTTCCGGTTCGAAAGTAGAAGGGCAGGAAGCAGTGGCGTGTCCTTGCGGAAGTAATTTCAGTGTGAAGAATCTTTTTTACAACGTGCCGGCACGGCGCAAATTCTTAAAGTCGAACCAGACAGAACTGAGTAATATCCTGACCGAATTCGAACGCATCGTGTTGGTGAATCCTGACATTTCGTTCACTTTGCATCATAACGGCACGGAAATGTTGAATCTCCCTGTCTTGCCTTTGCGCCAGCGCATTATGGGCGTGTTTGGCAAAAAACTGAATCAGGAATTGCTTTCGCTTGACGTTACTACCAGTATGGTGCAAATACACGGGTTTATCGGTAAGCCTGAAACAGCACGTAAGAAAGGCGCCCGCCAGTTCTTCTTTGTCAACGGACGTTTTATGCGCCACCCTTATTTTCATAAAGCATTGGTGGATGCTTACGAACACTTGATACCCGTGGGCGAACAAGTATCTTATTTCATTTATTTTGAGGTGGAACCGGCCAATATTGACGTCAATATCCATCCTACCAAGACTGAAATCAAGTTTGAAAACGAACAGGCTATCTGGCAAATCCTTTCGGCGGCGGTGAAAGAGACACTGGGACGTTTCAATGCTGTTCCTTCCATTGATTTCGATACCGAAGGGATGCCCGATATTCCGGCATTTGAGCCCGACCTGCAAGCTGGGGTTGTGCAGCCGTCACTATCGTATGATCCTTCTTACAACCCGTTTGATGTAAAGACTTCAACGGCTCCTCCCTCTTCGTATTCTCCTTCTTCCTCTCGCCAGAAGCATACGCAATGGGAGCCTTTGTTCGAGGGACTGGAGCGGAAAAGCAATGCCTGGCAGCCTGAAGCGGAAACACCCGCTTCTGAGGATAGCTGGCATACGGAAGAAATACAGCCGGCTTCTCCTACACTCTACGATGCACATCCCGAAGCAACCGTGAAAGAGAGCGTTACACAGCATTACCAGTATAAAGGATGTTATATACTGACTTCCGTAAAATCGGGGCTGATGATTATCGACCAGCAACGGGCGCACATCCGCATCTTGTTCGACCGTTATATGAAGCAGATAGCCGACAAGCGGCACGTATCACAACGCATGTTATTCCCTGAGATGGTACATTTCTCTGTCTCCGAAATACCGGTGTTGGAAACGATTATGGACGATTTGAAAGCTTTGGGATTCGATTTGAGCAATTTGGGTGGAGGCTCGTATGCCATCAATGGTGTACCCGCAGGCATCGAAGGACTGAATCCAGAGCGGTTGGTGACCGACTTGGTTCAGACTGCGATGGAGAAAGGTAAGGATGTGAAAGAAGAAATACAGCAGGCGCTGGCCTTATCGCTGGCAAAAGCTTCGGCCATTGTGCCGGGACAAGTCTTGACGGCAGAAGAGATGAATAATCTGGTGGACGAACTTTTTGCCGTTCCTACCCCTAATTATACTCCCGATGGCAAGACCGTACTGGCTGTGCTGAAAGAGGAAGATATAGAGAAGCTTTTTTAAGACTAAGGAGTTAGAAGGAGTTATTTCACAGAGTTAAAAGGTGTTGAAAATCAATAGGCTTTTAACTCCTTCTAACTAACAGGCTCTTAAAAGGTGGAAAGATATCTTTCTCCTGTGTCAGGTAGAAGCACCACAATGTTTTTACCGGTATAAGCCGGTTGTACAGCAAGCTGAAGGGCAGCGCATACGGCGGCTCCAGATGAGATACCTGTCAGCAGACCTTCGGTTATGACAAGTTCTTTTTCGATACGAAAGGCGTCATCATCCTTGATGCGGATAATGCGGTCTACTGTTTCCGGATAATAGTTTTTCGGGACAAATCCGGCACCGATGCCCTGAATGCGGTGGCTTCCGGCTTTTTCTCCCGATAATACAGCTGAACTGTCTGGCTCTACGGCGATGATTTCGATGTGGGGATTATGGGTTTTCAGTCCTTTTCCTACTCCGCTTATCGTGCCTCCAGTTCCTGCCCCGGCTATAAACACGTCCACTTTTCCATCGGTATCCTGCCATATTTCTTCAGCCGTTGTATGCAGGTGGGCAAGTGGGTTGGCAGGGTTCTCAAATTGCTTTAAGATAATAGAATTAGGTAGTTCACGGTGCAGTTCTTCTGCTTTTCGGATGGCTCCGCTCATACCCTCTGCTCCCGGTGTGAGTACCAGTTGTGCTCCCATTGTTTTCAGTAGCATCCGTCGTTCCACGCTCATGGTTTCGGGCATGGTGAGGATGGTTTTATACCCTTTGATATTGGCTATCCATGCCATTCCGATACCAGTGTTTCCGCTGGTCGGTTCGATGAGGGTGGCTCCAGATGCGATAAGCCCTTTCTGTTCGGCATCTTCTATCATGGCAAGCGCGGCGCGGTCTTTCACACTTCCACCCGGATTGAAGTATTCCAGTTTTGCCATAATGGAGGCTTGGACATGATGTGCGTTTCCTAATCGGTTCAGCTTTAGAAGAGGGGTGTTGCCGATAAGTTCGGTCAGTTGGTTGTAGATACGTGCCATAGTGTTCAGTTGAAAATTAGACTTCGGTAGGGAAGCAGTAGGGAAAGAGGGGTTTTTGTTTCTTTAGGCATATTCCTATATCCGTATAAAACAAAAAAGAGAAACTTCCGTTCCTCTCCTGCTTCTGGTTGCGGAGGCCTGACTCGAACAGACGACCTTTGGGTTATGAGCCCAACGAGCTACCAACTGCTCCACTCCGCGATGTTAATCATTGTTTTCTTAAATCGAGTGCAAAGGTAGAGACTTTTTTTTAAATATGCAAATGATTTGCAGATTTTTTTCGCTTGTTCTTCGGATTTGCAGCAGATTTTATATGGAGCTTGTTTAACTGTTTTGAATTTCTCCAAAAAGTTTTTCTTGGTTTGATGTATTCGTTTTCGTGTGTGCTTTGGGCGGTTTTTTGTCCTTTCCGCTTCTGTCCTTCGTCAGATAGTCCGCTATCTTTCTCATCACACAAACGGAAATGCCTCAAAAACTCATTCCAAACCAGCACACGATAAATTCAAAACAGTTTCTTTGCCCAGGTTAATTTTGCGAATTGTTTTCGAGGACTATAAAAAGACAATATGCATGTCTGCATTTTTATTTTCCCTCTGGTTCCTTCTGTTCCTTCTGACTTCTTTTAACTCCAAAAAGACAATAAAAAAAATTTGTGTAGTCGGAAGAAAAACTGTACTTTTGCTCACGTTATATAGATATTGTGCAATTTTAAGGATTAACGATGACCGTACTGAAGACCCGAGCAAAATTAGTAGACGTAGCCCGACAGCTTTTTGCCAAGAAAGGAGTGGATGCTACGACAATGAACGATATTGCCGTGGCTTCAAAAAAGGGACGCCGTACGCTGTATACTTATTTTAAAAATAAGGAGCAGATTTATATGGCTGTAGTCAAGTCGGAGTTGGAAATGCTTTCCGATACGATGGAGAAAGTTGCCCAGAAAGATATTCCTCCTGATGAAAAGATTCTTCAACTTATTTCCACCCATTTGGATATTGTCAAGCTGGCGGTATATCGCAACGGTACGCTGCGTGCCAATTTCTTTCGCGATATCTGGCGTGTGGAAGCAATGCGCAAGCATTTTGATGCCAATGAAATGAAGCTTTTCCGTACTGTGCTGAAGGAAGGAAAAGAGCAGGGACTGTTTGATATCGACAATGTGGAGATAACTGCCGACATTCTGCATTATTGCATAAAAGGGATTGAGGTGCCCTACATACGCGGTCAGATAGGCGAAGACCTTGACGATGAAATCGGCTGGCGTTACGTAGCAAAGATTGTCTACGGGGCATTGGGAAGAAAATTGTAAAAATGCCAATTAGGAGTTAGATGTCAATACTTTTAGCATCGGTTTCAGCAGCAGGATTATTGTCCTTCAAGTAACTACGTTTAACTTGAAAAAACTTATAAACTAACAAACTTACAAACCAAAAAACTAAATAACTTAAAGATTATGGGATTATTAACAGGAAAAACAGCTATCATTACCGGTGCTGCACGCGGTATCGGTAAGGCAATTGCATTGAAATTTGCTTCTGAAGGAGCAAACATTGCATTTACAGATTTGGTTATTGATGAAAATGGAAAGAAGACCGAAGCCGAAATCGCCGCTTTGGGAGTCAAGGCAAAAGGCTATGCCTCAAATGCTGCCAATTTCGAAGATACCGCCAAGGTGGTAGAGCAAATTCACGCCGACTTCGGTTCTATTGATATTTTGGTTAACAATGCCGGTATTACCAAAGACGGTCTGATGATGCGTATGAGCGAAGGACAATGGGACGCTGTTATTAACGTCAACTTGAAATCGGCTTTCAATTTCATTCATGCCTGCACGCCGATTATGATGCGCCAGCGTAGTGGTAATATCATCAATATGGCTTCGGTGGTAGGTGTACATGGCAATGCCGGACAATGTAATTATTCAGCTTCGAAGGCTGGCTTGATTGGTCTTGCCAAGTCTATTGCTCAGGAATTGGGTTCGCGTGGCATCCGTGCCAATGCCATTGCTCCGGGCTTCATCATCACCGATATGACTGCACAATTGTCAGATGAAGTAAAGGCAGAATGGAACAAACGCATTCCGTTGCGCCGTGGCGGTACGCCCGAGGATGTGGCAAACATCGCTTTGTTCTTGGCATCGGATATGTCGTCGTACGTATCGGGTCAGGTGATTCAGGTAGATGGCGGTATGAACATGTAATGTTGCCCCGATCGAGTGTATGACCGTAGTGTACGAAGATAATCATCTCATTATCGTCAATAAGACTGCTTCTGAAATCGTGCAGGGCGACAAAACGGGGGATGTGCCTCTGTCGGAGACGGTAAAGCAATACCTCAAGGAGAAATATGCCAAGCCCGGCAATGTTTTCTTGGGAGTGACACATCGGCTGGATCGTCCTGTGAGCGGATTGGTGGTCTTTGCCAAGACCAGTAAGGCATTGGCGCGTCTGAATGAGATGTTCCGCAAAGGTGAGGTGAAAAAAACTTACTGGGCAGTTGTCAAGACATGTCCTCAGGTCGAAGAAGGTGAATTGGTGCATTATCTGGTGCGCAACGAAAAACAGAACAAGTCGTATGCTTATGATAAAGAGGTGAATGGCTCGAAAAAGGCGGTACTTCATTACCGCCTTATCGGGCATTCGGAAAATTATTACCTGCTGGAAGTTGACCTGAAGACAGGACGTCATCATCAGATAAGGTGTCAGTTGGCAAAAATAGGATGCCCGATAAAGGGTGACTTGAAGTATGGTTTTCCGCGCTCCAATCCCGACGGAAGTATTTGCCTTCATGCCCGAAAGGTATGTTTTGTTCATCCGGTGTCGAAAGAGCAGATAGTGGTTACGGCTCCCGTGCCCGACGGCAATCTGTGGAAAGCCTTTCAGGGATTATAATTATAAGGTGTTAAAGGGGGTAGAAGCCTATGCTTCTATATTATTACTCCTTTTGAATCATTGAAATAACTCTTTTGTTGTAATGCTTCGCATGAAATAGATGTAAGGTCCCAAGTGCGTATGGTATAGATAAAAGAAGCGAGGCTTGTCTCAGTGTGAATTATCCAGATAAGTCTCGCTTCTTCTTTTCTTTTATAGCTTTGCAATTTCATCAGGTGTGAGACCTGTTATTTTAGCTATGATTTCAGTTGGAATGCCTTCTGCTTTCATGCCGCGTGCATTTTGGATGTTACTCTGTTTTATGCCTTCTTGCATTCCTTCTTGTCTGCCTTTCTCCATTCCTTTTTCCATTCCTTTTTCCATACCTTCGCGTAAGGCATCGCTTATCAGGGTGTTCTCTACCCGTACGGCGTCCCAGAAGTCATCGTACCACCAGAGTTGCGCATCGCTGAAGGCGGATTCTTCGATTTCTGTTACGGCTTTGCTGATTTCCGGATTTTCCAGCAGTTCTTTGGGGGCTTGGCGGGTTTGTTCGTTTATTTCCGTGAGGTAGCGCAGCCAGAGCACCGCCATTTTCTTGCCTTTGAAATTTTGTGGCTTGAATTTGGGAAGCTCCACGAAGATAAACCTCAGTCCTTCGATAATCTTGTCTGTATGCTCCACTTGAACGATTTGATAGTCGTGGTAAGCGTCCGGTACATCCGGTAGGAAAATATCGTTTACCAGGTTGAGTGAATAGACGGGCTGTAGCAGTTCGTATTTGCTTTCCCTTCCTCCCAGCTGGCGCACGTATGCTTTCGAGGCGTTGAAGAGCACGCGTTGCATAAAGGCGGTCGACCAAAGCATCTGCATCTCCACCAAGAATTGCCTGCCCGCTTTGTCTTTGCAGCGCACGTCTACGATGCTGTTTTTCTTCAGCGGTGTCTCCGGCACCAGTTCCGGAGTCAGGTATTCGATTTCCTTTATTTCTTCTTCAGGCTTATCGAAAGGCAGCAATGCGTTGAGCAGGCTGATGACCAGGTCGGGATGTTCGCCGAATACTTTCTTGAAAGTCAGGTCGGCCTTAGGGTCTAAGTATCTCATGGGTGTTGTTTATAGGGTTTGATGCAAAGTTAATAAATCTTTGCCGGTATGGCAATCCTTTGGGGCAGGAATAATTTATATGTGCGGTGCGCATTACCACGTCTATCCGTCCTTTCGAGGTGTGCGCTTCTACGTCTACATAATATCCCGTCAAGGTGAAGATGATGTAAAGCACCTGTTGGTAATACCCTTCGTAATCGGTATTGTCGGTATAAGGCATGGTGGAAAGGAAAGTCTGGAGCTATCATCGGACGCAGGCTACATAAGAAAGCAAAAAGAGGATGCTTCACAGCATCCTCTTTCCTTATTAACACATAGGCATCTTCATTTTATCAAAAGATAGTATGTTGAAATACTAATTTTTGACTTGTTTTATTTATGGGGTTGGGTAATAGTTTAGCCTTTGTTTAGTCCAGTTTCCTTTAATTTTTTCTTGTTTCAATTCTCTCTTACACCCAATGTAGGGCAAATGCCGTGCCAGGTCCGTTGGACTTTCCCAGGATGCTGATAATGAGCCTTGTGCCCGGATTGGGCTTGAAGAGAGATGTGGGGAATGTGTGGAAATCTGTCACAATATTGTGGAATTATTCCACACATATGCGGGCTTCAAGTTCATTCATTATTCATCATGTTATACAGTTTCATTTTGTTGTATAACGTTTTCCGGTCTATGCCCAGCAGTTGTGCCGCCTTGCTTTTGTTGTTTCCGGTACGTTGCAGGGCGTGCAGGATGCGCTGTTTTTCCTGTTCCCCATTGTGCAGGCTGAATGGTGTGTCGTTGGTTTCTGCCGGCGGATTCAGTATGTCTTCCCCCAGTTCCAGTGGAGTGATGAAGTTGCCTTGTGCCAGCAGTGTGGCACGTTTTACTACGTTTTTCAGCTGGCGCAGGTTGCCTGGCCACGGATAGCGTTGGAGTGCTTCGCTTGCCGCCGCGTCAAATCCGGTCAGGTTGCGTTCCAGTTCGCGGTTTGCCTGGTCGAGGAAGAAATTGGCAAAGAGCAGGATGTCTTCCCGGCGTTCTTTCAGGTCGGGCATGCGTAGGGTAAACTCGTTGATGCGGTGGTACAGGTCTTCGCGGAAAGTCCCTTTGGCAATGCCCTCTTTCAGGTTTTCGTTGGTGGCACAGATAAGGCGTACGTCCACTTCGATTTCTTTGGTCGAACCGATGCGGCGGATGCGCCGTTCTTGCAGGGCACGCAGCAACTGTATTTGTACTTCGTAGCTCAGGTTTCCTATTTCGTCCAGAAAGAGTGTGCCTCCGTTTGCTTCTTCGAAAGCACCCGCCTTGTCGGTCAGTGCGCCTGTAAATGAGCCTTTTACGTGTCCGAAAAACTCTGATGCTGCCAGGTCTTTGGGGATTGAGCCGCAATCAATGGCGATAAACGGTTTGCCGTTACGTTTGCTCAGTTCGTGGATGCGGTGTGCCACGTATTCTTTGCCCGTTCCGCTTGCGCCGTTTATCAGCACCGACATTTGCGTGGGAGCTACCAGGCGTACATAGTTGAACAGTTGGTGTGCCGCTTCGCTTTCCCCTTCCAGGAAGTTTTGTGTGACAGGTGGAGCCGTTTTTTCACTTCCCGGGGCGGCAGGCGCTTCCGCATTTTCGACAGCTTCTTTTATTTTCTTCAGCAGTTCGTCGGGTTGTACGGGTTTGGCGATGTAGTCGCTTGCTCCTTGCTTCATGGCCTCTACGGCACTTTGTATTTCCGCATAGCTGGTCATGATGATGAGGGGGGTATGGCAAGACCGGTTTCGCAGCCATGCCAGCAGGTGGATGCCGTCTTGGTCGGGTAGTCTCAGGTCGGACAGAATCAGGTCATACCTGTGTTCGGCAAGCAGCTTCCGTGCCCGTGCATTGGTACTTGCCGTGTCTACTTCGAATCCCTTTTTCGTCAGCCATGTTTTCATCATGGTTGAAAAAACCAAATCATCTTCCACTATCAGTATAGACGATGCCATAGATTATAGTTTGCTTTTTGTGAAAAATAAAGATACCTTGATCTTGTGACAAAGATACTATTTTTTCGGAAAGTGGAGAGTCTTTTGCTTGTTTTTTCGTTACCGGGTTATAGGGTTTGTCATATCGCAAAAGCAAAAATGCCTCGGAAACTCATTTCCAATCATTATATGACAAATTCAAAATACTTTCTGAGTGAAACAGAATTTTAACAAAAATGATGGATGATAGCAATTTTGCGGGATTATGGAGAAATATTTGTAGAAATTTAGACAAGGAATGAAACTAATTCTTTAACTTTGTGACATACGAATTTGTATAAATTAGGAAATATAATATGGTAGTACAACTGAATCAACCGAATATCTATCGTTTTTCTACAGAAGAAGATTTGCTGAGTGACTTAAAGCAAAGTGATCATGCAGCTTTTGAATATCTGTTCAAGCGGTTTTATCCGAGATTGCTAGGATATGCTATACGGTTTGTGCGTGACGAAGAGACTGCGGAAGATATTCTTCAAGAATGTTTTATGACTTTCTGGGAGAGAAGGCAAATGTTGTCTGCGGTATCTCTAGGTTCTCTGCTTTTCCTAATGGTTCGTAATGCTTGTTTGAATTATCTGAAACATACAGCGTTGGTGCATCATGTTTCTATTGACTATCTGAACATATTGGATGGCGAAGAAAGATTATATTCTGCCGACCTGATGTTGAGTGCCGACGAGCCTATATTATATGAAGACTTGAAAGTTCAGATAGATAAAGCCTTGTCACAATTGTCCCCCCGTTCTCGGGAAATATTTTTGCTTAGCCGTTTTAAAGGGTTGAAAAATCGGGAGATAGCTGAAATGTTGGGCATATCTACAACAGCGGTAGAGAAACATATCTCCAAGTCTCTTAAGGTTATTTCTGATTATTTGAAGGACAACACGTCTTACAGTCACTACCTTATTATTATGTCTTTTTTGCTTTTCAAGTAGAGCCTGTTTTTAAGAAAGCAATAAGTCCATCCGCTGTAAGATTATTAATCTTCAGGCTGCAAGATTATTAATCTTACAAGCGGAAGATTATTAATCTTACACCAGACGAAGTTATCTGCGCTGGGAGAAGAAGATAATAACGACAACCTTTTAAATCATCTGAGTCTGACAAAGTACAGTTTAGTAATGCGCGGTGAACGGAACGGAGACAGCATACAGGAATTGTGACATCAACAAAATGCACAAATGCATACCGCTCATAGTATAAGTACACGATAAATTCAAAACAATTTCTGATGTACTGATTCAAAACAATTTTTTGAGAAAAATGCATTGGGGGGTTGGGTAATTATCTTTCAGATTGTTCTATCTATAGAAAACGAATTTTATGGATAGACTTTCTTATATACGTAACTTGGCTTTTTTGTATTTCGAGGGGAAAATTCCGAGGGATGCAGAAAGTGTTTTGTTTGATTTCATCAATGAAAATTCCCGTCATTTCACGTTGTTTCGGAAATGGGAACGCGAGTGGTTGAATTCAGGGCAGACAAATGCCGATGTGGAGAGACAATGGAAGCGTCTTCATACACGGATGCTTGCCAATGAGGCCGCAATGCCTATGTTTCCGAAACATCGGTTCACTTTCCGGCGTATGTTTTCTTTTGTTGCTGTAGTATTGGTATTGGTTTGCTTATCAGTAGCCATACTTTACCGCAATGTCCATACCGGAATGGAAGTATCTTATTTTGTGAATGAGACTCCCTTGGGCGATAAGACAAGGCTTCTTTTGGCAGACGGTTCTTCAGTCTGGTTGAACAGTGGGTCTACCTTGAAGTATTCTACCGGCTTCAATGCGAAAAACCGTGTGGTCGTGCTAGATGGGGAAGGATATTTCGAAGTGAAACAAAACGGAGGTGTTCCGTTTACAGTCCATACACATGGGTATGATGTCGTGGTGAAAGGTACTAAATTCAATGTGTCGGCATACGAGGAGGACCCTTTTATTTCTACTACATTGATAGAAGGAAAAGTAACAGTGAATTATAAGGACGAATCAGTCGATATGCAGCCAGGCGAGGAGATGAAGCTGATAAAGAGTACTGGAGAATTGCAACATTCGCGGGTTAATGCCGCTCAGTCGAATGCCTGGACGAACAATCAGCTGGTAGATGATAACATAACTTTCCAGGAATTGATGATGCGGCTTTCCCGCCGTTTCGATGTCCGAATTTATGTAGATGATGAGGTCTTGAGTCATCAGACGTTTAGTGTTTCCTTACGTAATGAAGAAACATTGGAGCAAGTGTTTGATGCTCTTCAAAAGATTATTCCCTTTTCGGTAAAGAAAGAAAATCAGAGTTATCATATAACATCAATTAATCATTAAAATTTTAAACTATGAACAACCGAAAATGTTTTCTCAGGCTGTTCCTGTGCCTTTCATTCGGCTGGGGTGTTTTGGCATTGAATGCTCAGACCGTGAGCAAGAGCTTCAATGACACGCCGCTGAAGACCGTATTGAAAGAGGTGGAAAGCCAGACGGGATTGTCTGTTGTTTACAAGACAGACGAAGTGGATGTGAACCGGAAAGTGAATGCATCATTCCAGAACTCTTCTTTGGATGAAGTAATGTCGAAAATCCTGGGACCGCAATTAACGTGGATTGTACAGGACAAGATGATTATTATTTCAAAGAAGCAGGTTAAGGAAACATCTAAAAGCGACAAAAGCCTTACTGTATCGGGGGTGGTGACCGATGAGACCGGCATTCCCGTTATCGGTGCCAGTGTATTGGTGAGGGGAAGTTCGAACGGAAGCATTACCGATATGGACGGTAATTTCTCTATTGCCGATGTGCCTCAAGATGCGATGATAGATATTTCGTACATTGGTTACAAGACACTGGCGTTCAAGGCTACAGACAAAGCGTTGGCGAATGTTGTATTGAAAGAAGATACCGAAGTATTGGAAGAAGTGGTGGTTGTAGGATATGGTACGGCGAAGAAGGCGAACTTGTCGGGTTCCGTAGCGCAGATTTCGTCCAAGGAGATAGAGCACCGCATCAGCGCCAATACGGGGTCTGCCTTGCAAGGGCTTATCCCCAACTTCAATGTGTCGTTCAGCGACGGTGCGATTAACAAGAAAGCCTCGTTCAATGTGCGTGGAGAAGGTTCTATCAACGGAGGCGAACCGCTGGTGCTGATTGATGGTGTAGAAGGGGATATGAACTACATCAACCCGAAGGACATCGCTTCGGTTACGGTTCTGAAGGATGCTTCTTCGGCTGCCATTTACGGAGCACGCGCCGCATTTGGTGTGGTATTGGTTACGACCAAGAATCCCGAGAAAGGGAAGATACAGGTGAACTACTCCAATCATTTTGCATGGAGCAATCCGACCATTAATACCGACAATTTCATTACAGACGGGTTGGAATGGGCACGGTTGAGTGATAAGCTGAGCCTGATGGAAAACACGAGTACCTATTTAGGCTATACCGAAGAAGATTATGCTTATATGGAGGCGCGTAAGAAAGACCCGTCGCTTCCCAGTGTGCTGATAAAGACCATAGATGGTGTAGAACGGTATGTGCATTACGGTAATACGGACTGGTGGAATTATATTTTCCGCAGCAACCAGCCTTCGATGGAACATAACCTGAACATCTCCGGAGGCTCCGACCGCGTGCGCTATTATTTGTCGGGACGATTCTATTCGCGCGACGGTATCTACCGCATCAATCCCGACAAGATGAAAAGCTACACGTTGCGTTCGAAGGTGGATTTTCAGATATTGGACAACTTAAAGTTTACCAACTCTACCAATATTTATATGAGCGATTACGATTATCCGGTGACCAACGCCCGCGATATGAGCGGAAACAATAACGATGAAGACTGGCGGAAATACACTTACCATGCTTCGCCGTTGTATTTGCCTCACAATCCTGACGGAAGCATTATGATAAACAGTCCGTATGCACCGGGGCGTGATATTGCCGACGGTACTTTCGCAGATTTGACTTACGGAAAGAGCCACGGAACGGATTCGGAATATGACCTGATGAATACATTCAGTATACAATACACTCCTATTAAGGGACTGGACTTGAACGCTGATTATACATTCCGTAAGGAAAGTCCGTTCTCACGCCAGTTGCGTGTATCTACTCCTCATACGAACCAGCCGGGTGGAGAGGGAGTGACCGACTATAAGCCCAATACAGAATTGTACAAGGAAAGACACTGGCATTCGCAATATCAGGCCATCAATGCATTTGCTACTTATAACCATACCTTCAATGATAAGCATAACCTGAAAGCGATGGTCGGGTTTAATCAGGAGTGGAGACACTGGGAGCGTACGGTAGCTATGCGCAGCGGACCCATCTCGGAAGATTTAGGTTCATTTAATTTGGCGACCGGCGAGAATATCGAGCTGCTGGGTTCGAAAGCAGAATGGGCCATCCGTGCCGCTTTCTATCGGTTCAATTACGATTATAAAGGGAAGTATTTGATTGAGTTCAACGGACGTTTCGATTTGTCGTCCAAGTTTCCTCATGATAATCGTCTGGGTATATTCCCCTCTGGATCAGTAGCTTGGAGAGTAGGCGAAGAGAAGTTCTTCGAACCTTTGCGTTCGTGGATGGACAATCTGAAACTGCGTTTGTCATTTGGTACATTGGGCAATCAGAATGTAGGCGAGTACGATTATATCGCTAAAATGAAAGTGAGCCAAGGAAATTATATTGTAAATGGGGCAAACTTGAGTTACTTGAGTACTCCCGATGCTATCTCTTCTAATTTTACTTGGGAAAAATCCCAAACCATTAATGCCGGTATTGACCTGTCTTTCTTCAACAGCCGTCTTTCGGCTTCGTTCGACTGGTATCAGCGTGACACACGCGATATGTTGACGCAAGGCAAGGAGCTTCCTGCCGTGTTCGGTACGGAAGAACCGCAAGAAAATGCAGCCGACTTGCGTACCAGAGGTTTTGAGTTGTCGGTAAACTGGAGAGACCGCTTTACCTTATGGGATGCTCCTTTCGAATATAATATCGGGGTAAACCTTGCAGATAACCGTACGGTTATTACCCGGTTCGACAATCCGAGCGGGAACATTGATGATTTCTATGTAGGAAAAGAACTGGGAGAAGTATGGGGATATACGATTGAAGGTTTCTTCCAGACCGATGACGAATATCTGACTCATGCCGACCAGCTGCTGGTGAACCAGCGCATACGCAACTATTATCTGGTAAACCATCCTGTAGCGGGCGACTTGAAGTTCAAGGACATTGATGAAGACGGTTCAATCACTCCGGGAAAACAGACATTGAGCGATCACGGCGATTTGCGTCGGATTGGAAATACCACACCAAGATATTCCTTGGGTGTTAATTTAGGGTTCAATTATCGGGGCATCGATTTCTCCGCATTCTTCCAGGGTGTATTAAAACAAGACTGGTGGCCGGGTGATGATAACGGTTATTTCTGGGGACCTTTCACCCGACAATACCTGAACTTCTATCCGAAAAGCATCGAATCCATGTCGTGGACACCGGATAATCCGGATGCCTATTTCCCGCGTCTGGCTGTTTATGCAGCCAATGAAGGTGGCGATTACGAAGGCTCACAATTAAGAGTTGTTTCGGATAAATATCTTCAGAATGCAGCATACGTGCGTTTGAAAAACATTACTCTTGGATATACCTTGCCCGAACGGATTTGCCAGAAGCTGAAGATTATCAGAAGCATCCGCATGTATGTGTCCGGTGAGAATATCCTGACATTCTCTCCGCTGTACAAGAATAATCCAGACCGTACTGTTGACCCTGAACAATTGGGTAATGGCAATGCTTATCCTTTCAGCAAGACATTTGCCTTTGGTTTTGACATTAAATTCTAAAGAATATCAGTTATGAAAAAGAAATATAGTACAATCAAATTGGTTTCCCTTTTTGTGGGAAGCATATTGACGGTTTCCTGTAACGATTCCTTTCTGGACCGTTATCCCATTGCGGAAATCTCGCCGGAAAATTCATTTAAGACGGCAGATGACCTGAGACTGTACACAAACGGTTTTTATGAACAGCTTCCTTCTATCCGTAACATTATCGATGCAGACCTGAAGACGGATAATGTGCTGTATTCCAGCATACCGGAAGAGCAGCGCAGCCACGAACGGATTCTTCCTTCCGAAACAGGAAGCGGAGGCTGGGATTGGGAAGATCTGCGTGAAATAAACTTGTTTTTCGACAATTACCAACGCTGTACCGATGAAGCGGGGCGCGATAAGTATGAAGGAGTAGCCCGGTTCTTCCGTGCGTGGTTTTATTTTGACAAAGTAAAACGCTTCGGCGATGTGCCTTGGTATGAAACGGTTATTCAGACCGGTGACACCGATTTATTGTATAAAGCGCGTGATAGCCGTGAATTTGTTGTAAGCAAGATTATACAGGATTTGGAGATAGCCGTAGACAAGTTGGGGGACGAACGTGCTTCTGATCAGGTAACCCGCTGGACGGCATTGGCCCTTCTCTCCCGTGTTTGTTTGTATGAAGGTACTTTCCGTAAATATCATACAGAGTTAGGTATACAAGGAAGTGATACATTGCTACAGAAAGCTTACGAAGCTGCAGGAAGAGTGATGGACGAATCAGGCTATACCTTGTATAGTACAGGCAATCCGGATACGGATTATCGGGATTTGTTCGCTTCTACATTAAAAGAGGATGAAGTGATTTTGGGACGCCGTTATTCGTTGACTTTGAACCAGATGCATAATGTGAACTATTACTTGACATCACGTACCCAACGTGACATCGGCCTGACAAAAGACTTGGTAGACTCCTACCTCCAACTGAACGGAATGCCTTTTACAAGCAAGACAGGATATGCCACAATGGGATTCTACGATGAAATGCAGAGCCGTGACCGCCGTTTGGCGCAGACAATCCGTTCTTTGGGGTATCAGCGTATAGGCGGAACAGCGACCTTGCTTCCTGATTTTGCTGCTACGATGACAGGCTATCAGCTATGTAAGTTCTTATCTGACGAAACGCAAGACGGTGACGGAGCTTCGTATCAGGATGTTGCGTTTATCCGTTATGCTGAAGTCTTGTTGAACTATGCGGAAGCAAAAGCTGAACTGGGCATTATTACACAGGATGATATAGACCGTACCATCCGGCTGATACGCAGCCGGGTCAGTATGCCTAATTTAGATATGACGTTTGCTAATCAGTCGCCCGATGCGGTATTGGCAGCCTTGTATCCGAATGTATCGGGAAGCAACCAAGGAATCATATTGGAAATCAGAAGAGAACGACGGATTGAGTTGGTAATGGAAGGTTTCCGTTGGGATGACCTAGTGAGATGGAAAGCCGGCAAATTGCTGGAACCTCATTTTATCGGTATGTATTTCCCGTCATTAGGCGAGTTTGACTTGGATGGAGACGGTGCACCTGATTTGATGTTGTACACGGGTACTGCCCCTTCGACTACCGCTGCGCAAAGTGTGGAAATCGGAGGTGTGCTTCAGCTTACGGAAGGTGACCACGGCAATTTAATCGGTTTTAAGGATAATACAAAACAATTCGATGAATCGCGTGATTATCTGTATCCTCTGCCAACAGGCGACTTATTGTTGAACGAGAATTTGGAACAGAACCCGAATTGGGACAAATAAAGGAGAAACGCAATGATAAAGGCTTTTAAGTTTTTCATGCTCGTATCTGTCATGTCCTTCTATGCCTGTGGCTCCGATTCGATAGAAGGAGGTGCGGCATCTGCATCCATAGCGGTTGAGGCTTCTGCCAATGAGGTCGGTTATGGAGAAGGCGTGACATTTACGCTCCAGAATGTGACGGAATCAGATGTAGCTTCTGTCTGTTGGGATTTCGGTGACGGTGAAACGTCTGATGCATTTGCTCCGTCACATGCTTATCGTATTCCTGATGATTATACGGTAGTGGCTTCAGTAACCTTGTCTATTGGAGAGGTGAAAGAATATAAGACTTTGGTAAAGGTTTTTGCCGAAGAAATAAATTCGGCAGTCCGTCTTTCTATTCCTGAATCTTTGACAGACAGGCATTATCAGGTATGTGCACACCGTGGGTATTGGAAGGAAGCTCCGGAAAATTCGGTTTCCGCTATCGAGAAGGCTATACAGAACGGCATTGATTTCATCGAGATTGATGTGCGGATGACGGAAGACAATGAGCTTGTGTTGATGCACAACGCCACGATAGATGAAACCACTAATGGAACAGGTAAGGTTTCTGACTTGACATTCGAAGAGATAAAGTCTTACTATTTGTATTTTGACGGTCGACAGACAATGGAACATGTACCTTCATTGGCAGAGGCGCTGATGGCGGCAAGAGGGAAGATATATGTGGATATTGACATGAAGATCTCGGATTACCGTTTCGTTTACAATATAGTGAAACAATGCGGTATGCTGTCTCAATGTATGTTTACCGTTTACGAGTTGCAGGATGCGTCCAATTTGTTGAACATTGACAAGACGGTGAATGTGTTTCCGGTTGTTTACACAATGGATGACTTAGACGGCTTTATGTCTTTAGTTGATAAACTTGCTATCGTTCAATTCAATTCGAAGGCTTGGAAAAACGATATTTTGGAGAAAGCATATAGTAACGGGATAGCCGGATTCATGAATGTCTATGTCAATGACGATGATACTCCATATACGGACAACTATCAGAAAGTAAACAGGTTTGTCAGTTTGGGAGGAACTGTTGCACAGACGGATTTTCCTGTCGAGTTAAAAAAATTTCTTGACAACTTAAAAAGAGATTAACAGCGTATGAAAAAACTAATATGGATGGCAGCGGCGTTTGTATTGATAACCGCCTGCCAAGATGATGATAAAGTGAATACTAAGCCGGTGGCTGCATTCAAGGCTACGGCTACTACAGTGGAAGTGGAACAAAGCATTTCGTTTACCAATCTGTCGTTTGACGAAGACGGGCAGATAAGCCGCTGGCAATGGGATTTCGGAAACAGAACAACATCGGAAGAAGAGAATCCTACCATTTCCTATAGTGAGCCAGGTGATTACAAGGTGGTGTTGACTGTATGGGACAATCAGGGGCAGCAGAATGCAAATTCCTTTGATAAGACCATTGCTGTCAAGGAAAAATCGTTATCAGATGAGGAACCGGAACTGATATGGGAATATGCTACCACTACGGGATTCCAGGATGCTTCTTTGGCAGTCGATAATCAAGGGAACATCATTTTCGGTTGCGATGCCAATAACAGCCGCGGTGATTATAACATTGCGGTGCTGAATAATAACGGCGAAGAACAATGGACTTATAAGGCGGGTGATGTGGTAAGAAGTACGCCGGCTGTTGCTGATGACGGAACGTTCTACATCGGCAGTTATGATGATAATTTGTATGCGTTCAAAGCGGAGTCTTCAACCATTTTGGGTACATACGATACGAATGACAATGTGAAATATACTTCTCCGGCTGTGGATACGGACGGAACTGTATATTATGGAGGTGACAATCAAAAGTTATGTGCTCTTTCAGCTGTTTCGATGAGTGAATTGTGGAGTGCGGATTGCGGCGGTGACATACAGTCTCCGGTGGTTATCGGTGACGATGCCGTATATGTCTGCAACAACAGTGGCAAGATGCTGGCTTTCGCCAAGGCAGATGGTTCTAAACTTTGGGAAATAGAATATGGAGCGTCTTGTACGGCTGCACCGGCTTTGGGCGAAGACGGAACGATTTATATGTGCGGCAACACGTCTGACGGAGGCATCGTCATGGCTGTAAATGCTGCCGACGGAACTGTCAAATGGCAGTCGCCAAGTGTATCGAAATACGACAACAGCGGAATTGCGCTTGACTTGAGCGGGCGTCTGTATGTCGGTGACAGTGACGGCGTGATGACTTGCTACAGCCAATCGAACGGAGATATGGTTTGGACATTCCGCAGCCAGGGAAGGATTCGCTGTACACCTGCCATAACCGATAACGGAAATATCTGTTTCGGAGACGGTGCCGGCTATTTCTACATCCTGAATGAAGAAGGCAAGCAAGTATATAAGGAAGTCAAGCTGGGCAATGAGATTTATTCATCGCCGGCAATAGGCAGTGACGGTACGGTTTATATTTGTGTGAATGTCGAGACAAACCAGCAGCCGGGCAGATTGTGCGCATTCCGGACAACCGCTACCGGGGCAATGAAAGGCTGGTCAATGCGGGGAGGTAACAGTTTGAGAAACGGTCGTCGTTCAAATTAAAAAGGTTTTCAATATGAGGTATTTTATATATATGGTATGTGTCTGCTTGTTGACATTGTCATCTTGCGGACCGAAAGAGAAGAATAATTCAATTGCTGAGAAACCAGTCATTGAAAAGAAGAGTGTATCTGTTACTGAAAATTTAGCGTCCGAAGGAATCTTAGTGGTTTCACATCGTGGTGATTGGCGCAACACTCCTGAGAACTCGTTACAGGCTATTCAGAATTGCATAGACATGGGAGTGGATATGGTGGAAATAGATTTGAAAAAGACAAAAGACGGATATTTGGTTTTGATGCACGACAAGACCATCGACCGTACGACAACAGGCAAAGGAAAACCTGAAGACTATACGCTTGCAGAGTTGAGGGAATTCTTCTTGAAAGGAGGGCACGGTCAGAAGACCCGTCACAAAATCCCTACCTTCGAAGAAGTGATGATGCTTTGTAAAGGTAAGATAATGGTGAACGTAGACAAGGGATACGATTACTTTAAGGATGCATACGCCGTATTGGAAAAAACAGCTACGGTAGACCAGTGTGTGATAAAGTCGAGCCATCCGTATGAAAAGGTGAAGGCCGAAAATGGGGAAGTCTTGGACAAGATGGTCTTTATGCCGGTGGTAAACCTGCATAAGGAGGGAGCGGAAGCCCTTATCGACGGTTACCTGGAGCATATGAAACCCAAAGCGTTTGAGCTGGTTTTCAATAATGATTCGCCCGAAGTGTTGCGTCTCATCAAGAAGGTAAAAGACAGTGGGGCTAAGATATTCATCAATTCTTTGTGGCCTGAACTCTGTGGAGGACACGATGATGACCGTGCGGTGGAATTGGGCGAACCGGAGGAAAGCTGGGGATGGATTATCAATCAAGGAGCCAAGCTTATTCAGACAGACCGTCCGGCTCTTCTCTTGGACTATCTGAGAGATAAGGGGTTGCATCAATAAAGGTTGAATGGAGCTTTTATAATTGTCTGCATGGTTCCGTAAGGCCATGCAGACAATATAAGCCATTCTCAGAAACTGTTTCTCAGTCTCCAAACACTGTGTTAGGTATGATTAAGAATTTAATATTCGATTGGGGCAATGTATTGATAGATGTATCTGTGGAACGCTTTGCCAAGTCCTGCAAAGCGTTCGGGATACAGTTCGCTGATGATGAAGTCGGCAGTGCCCATAAAGCCGGTTTTTTCTTGGAATATGAGAAAGGAAACCTGTCTGATTGTGAATTTAGAAACGAAATACGTGCAAGGGCTTCCGTGATTCTTTCGGATGAGGAAGTCGATTCGGTTTGGAATGGAATGTTGGGCAGGATTCCTGTAGAGAAATTGCAACTCCTGTATATGCTGAAGGATACATACAATTTATATCTTTTGAGCAATACCAATTCTATACATTGGAACACGTTTTCCAAGAAAAGTTTCGATTATAGAGGATTAAATGCCGATGATTTTTTTAAGGGAATCTACCTTTCCTATAAGTTGCATACGGCAAAGCCTGATTCGGTTATATTCCATAAAGCCGTTGAGGATGCCGGAATAGATGTGAGGGAGACCTTATTCATTGATGACTCTTTTGCCAATTGCATGACAGCTCGGTCTTTAGGGATGAGCGTCTTGCATTATAAGCCGGGTGATAATTTGGAGAGTTGTATATTAAAAGAATTAGAACAAAAAGAAGTGATATGATTTTAAAATCAATAATTGAGTTTTATAAAGTATCCAAGCCGAAACCTTGTGGAGACGGATGGACACCTGAATCGGAACGGAGGCTGAAGCACCTGCAGTGGTCCACTTTCCTTTCTGCCACGTTAGGGTACGGCATGTATTACGTCTGCCGCCTGAGTCTGAATGTGGTGAAGAAACCCATTGTGGAAGAAGGTATCTTCTCGGAAACCGAACTGGGCATCATCGGATCGGTGCTGTTCTTCACCTATGCAATAGGGAAGTTTACCAACGGATTTTTGGCGGACAGAAGCAATATCAGGCGTTTTATGTCGACAGGTCTGTTGGTGACAGCACTTGTGAATCTGTGTTTGGGCTTTATCCATTCGTTCATCCTGTTTGCTGTGCTTTGGGGAATCAGCGGATGGTTTCAGTCGATGGGAGCTGCTTCGTGCGTGGTGGGTTTGTCGCGTTGGTTTGATGACAAAAAACGTGGTTCGTTTTACGGATTCTGGTCGGCAAGCCACAACATTGGCGAGGCGTTGACCTTTATCATCGTGGCTTCCATTGTGAGTGCGTTTGGTTGGCGTTACGGATTCTGGGGAGCTGGACTGGTGGGCTTGCTGGGAGCTTTAATTGTATGGAACTTTTTCCATGACACGCCACAAAGCAAGGGACTGCCTCCCGTCAGCCAGCCGAAAGAGAAGAAAGAACTGACCGAGGCAGAGGCGGCGGACTATAACAGGGCACAGAAACAGGTCCTGCTGATGCCTGCCATTTGGATATTGGCATTGGCAAGCGCCTTTATGTATATTAGCCGTTATGCCGTAAACAGTTGGGGCGTGTTCTATCTGGAAGCGCAGAAAGGATACGATACGTTGGATGCCAGTTTCATTATCTCCATCGGCTCGGTGTGCGGCATTGTGGGCACGGTCTTATCGGGCTTCGTGTCCGACCGCTTGTTCAAAGGCAAGCGTAATGCACCTGCATTGATATTCGGTTTGTTGAATACCTGTGCCTTGTGTCTGTTCCTGCTGGTTCCCGGCGTGCATTATTGGCTGGACGTGACGGCGATGATATTGTTCGGTCTCAGCATCGGCGTGCTGCTTTGTTTTCTGGGCGGGCTGATGGCGGTCGACATTGCGCCTCGCAACGCATCGGGAGCGGCACTTGGCGTGGTAGGCATAGCCAGCTACGTGGGTGCCGGCATTCAGGACGTGATGAGCGGCATTCTGATAGAGGGCAACAAGGCGGTTGCCGACGGCGTGGAAGTCTATGATTTTACGGCTATCAACTGGTTCTGGATAGGTGCGGCACTGTTGTCAACACTCTGTACTTTGCTGGTTTGGAATGTAAAGCCTGGAGGGGATAAATGACTAACTATCCACATTTAGCCCAATTGGCTGTAGGGGGTATCGCATGCCCGAATGTGTCAACTGATTCATGCGGTCGTTTTCAGGGCGTATGCGATACGCCCCTACAGCCAAATCCGGTCTAAAGGACGTTCATATATATTTTATAAAGTTGGTTTATGAAGAAAGCTATATTTGCATTGCTTGTTGCGTTTAATGCAATAGGGACTGCTGCGCAAGAGGTGAGTTGGAAAGACTACTTGCCGGAAGTACACGGAACGTTGAGAGGTAAGTACGAGTACCAGACCGCTACCGGAGAACAGCGTTTTCAGGTACGTACCGCAAGGGTGAGCGTTACGGGGAATGTAACTCCCATCGTGAGCTATAAAGCCGAAATAGACCTTTGCGATGAAGGAGAAATCAAGATGCTGGATGCTTACGCACGGGTTGCCCCGTTGAAAGGGTTTTATGTTACTGTCGGGCAGATGCGTGTGCCGTTTACGATTGATGCGCACCGCTCGCCTCACTTGCAGTATTTCGCTAACCGTTCGTTCATCGCCAAACAGATGGGCAGCCTGCGTGATGCTGGCGCTACGTTAAAGTATGTGCGTAAAGAAGGGTTCCCCTTTTCGCTGGAAGCAGGTTTGTTCAGCGGCTCGGGACTGACGGAGCAAAAAGGCTGGCACAAGGCCCTTTCGTATTCGGCAAAGTTGGAATTAAACCTTTTTAAAGGCTATAACCTCACGTTGAGCACACAGCGCATCCGTCCTACGGATCGGAACATTTATATGTATGATATAGGTACCTATTATAATTGGAATAACTGGCATGTTGAAGTGGAAACCATGTATAAGGAGTATGCCAATTCCTCGTTTAAGAGTGTGTGGGCGGTGGATGCTTTTGTAAATTACGACTGCTTTATCCGGAAAAAGAAAAGTCTGTTCAAAAAGGTTTCTTTCCTTGCCCGCTTCGATTACATGGGCGATAATAGCGACGGATCATTAGACGGGCAAGGCGAGTTCCTGATAACCGATTATGAACGCAAACGTATCACCGGAGGTCTGACGTTCAGTTTCGGGAAACCGTTTCAGGCAGACCTCCGCTTAAATTACGAAAAGTATTTTTATGCCGGCCGTTCGCTTGCCTTGGAGTCGGAACAGGATAAGCTGGTGGTGGAAATGATGGTGCGTTTCTGATTCGAGGTATTCTGTACCGTGTATAGAAACGACTGGCTCTTTATAAAAGCAGGGCTTTTTCTACGATGTGGTGCATGTCGTAATATTTATATTCTGCCAGCCGTCCGCCGAAGATAACGTTGGTTTCCTTGTCTGCCAGCTCTTTGTATTTCAAGTAGAGTGCATTGTTCTTCTCGTCATTCACCGGATAATAAGGTTCGCTTCCCTCGGTCCATTCCGAACTGTATTCGCGTGACACGACGGTCTTAGGACATTGGTACACTTCCGCACCGAACATTTCGAAATGCTTGTGCTCGATGACGCGTGTGTAGGGCACTTCCCGTTCGGTGTAGTTCACCACCGCATTGCCCTGGTAATTCGGCGTGTCCAACGTTTCCGTCTCAAACCGCACCGTGCGGTATTCCAGTTTGCCGAATCTATATCCGTAATACTCATCGATGGCACCGGTAAATACAATCTTGTCTGCCAGTGCTTCCAGTTCTTGCCTGTGGGCGAAGAAATCGCAGTCCAGGCGGGTGTCAGTTCCTTTCAGCAGCCGTTCTATCAGCACGTTGTATCCGCCGATGGGGATGCCTTGGTATTTGTCGTTGAAATAGTTGTTGTCGAAAACCATGCGCACCGGTAGGCGTTTGATGATGAATGCTGGCAGGTCGGTGCATTTCCGTCCCCATTGTTTTTCGGTATAGCCTTTGATAAGTGTTTCGTAAATGTCTTTTCCTATCAGCAGTTGTGCCTGTTCTTCCAGGTTGCGCGGTTCGCTTATGCCTTGTTCTTTCATCCGTGCTACCGCCTCTGCCCGTTGTTCTTCCAGTTTTTCCTGAGCTTCGGCAGGTGTTGTCACTCCCCACATCTGGTAAAACGTGTTCATGTTGAAAGGCAGGTTATAAAGTTTACCTTTATAGTTTGCCACGGGCGAATTGGTATAACGGTTGAACTCTACGATGGAGTTGACAAAATCCCAGACCCGCTTGTTCGAGGTGTGAAAGATATGTGCTCCATATTTGTGTACATTGATTCCTTCAGTGTTTTCACAATATAAGTTTCCTCCCAAATGCGGTCGGCGGTCGATGACCAGGCATTTCTTTCCTTCTTGTGTGGCTTTGTAGGCAAATACGGAGCCGAATAATCCGGCGCCTACTATCAAGTAATCGTAACGTTGCATGAATGTAAATGTCTTTTATGGTTTTGCAGGCAAACTTACGAAGAATCTGTGGAATATCCGCCGGATTTCGTCAGATTAACGAAAATGTGGATGATGCGGGATTGGATAAAATGAACGGATATTCAATAAAAAAATCAGAGACTACCTCGTGAAAATCCGAGATAGTCTCTTTGGAGAGCGGAAGACGGGACTCAAACCCGCGACCCTCAGCTTGGAAGGCTAATGCTCTATCAACTGAGCTACTTCCGCAATTTTTTGTGGGCAAAGATGGATTCGAACCACCGAAGGCGTAAGCCAGCAGATTTACAGTCTGCCCCATTTGGCCACTCTGGTATTTGCCCTTTTTTGAGAGGGAATATTTGGCTTATTCCCTCGTTTTCTCAAATGCGTTGCAAAGGTAATGCTATTTTTTTAATTTGCAAGCAAAATCAATCATTTTTATTGCATCGATGGCACATTCATCGCCTTTATTGCCTAATTTTCCACCTGCGCGGTCTTCTGCCTGTTGCATGGTATCGGTTGTAAGCAGGCCGAAGAGTACCGGGATGTCATGGGTTGCATTCAAACAGGTAATACCTTGGGTGGCTCCCATGCATACATAATCGAAATGAGGCGTATCGCCGCGCACTACGCATCCTAGGGCGATAACTGCATCTACTTTGCCGCTTTTGATGAACTGGGAGCATCCGTATGTCAATTCGAAGCTGCCCGGTACGGTTGCGGTCAGGATGTTTTCATCTTTTGCGCCATGTTTTTTTAAAGTAGTTACGGCTCCTTGCAGCAGGGCACCGGTAATGTTAGAGTTCCATTCGGATACAACGATTCCGAAACGCATGTTTGAAGCATCGGGTACGGCATTGGTGTCGTAATCGGAGAGATTGTGGTAAGCTGTTGACATGGCTTTTGAGTTTTTGGGTAGATGGTGAGAATTGGTTTAATGAATATCCGCAAACATGGATTGTTTGCGGATATTCAATTTAGTTTATATAGTTTGCGTTGGCCTCATGCTGGTAGGAAGATTCCGCTATGGAATGCTTTTCCCACCTTTATTTAATAGAAGCGCGTTCGATATACTTGTCGATATTCATGGCTTGGTAGGAGTTGCCATATTGGGTCTTGATTTCCTTGTAAGCATCTACAGCTTCGGCGTTTTTGCCTTGTTTTTCCAGAATCTGACCTGCCTGTAGCAGATAGATGGGGCTTAAGGTTGTGCTGTTTGCTTTGTGGGCAGCTTTCAGTAGGGTGGCTGCAGCCTTGTCCAGTTGTCCCATCTGTGCATAGCAGTTACCCAAAGTACCGATGATTGCCGGGGCTACCATATAGTCGTCTGCACTGAATTTGTCGAGATAAGTAGTGGCTTCTTCGTATTTGCCTAATTGTGCGTAGCAAAGTCCGGCATAAACATTAGCCAGATTTCCTGCATCTGTTCCGCTGTACTCGTCTGCTATTTTCAGAAAGCCTGCATATCCCAGGCTGTCCCCTTTCAAGGCGGACTCGAAATCGTTGTTTCCGAAATATTGTTCGCCTTTAAACAGTGCTTCGGATGCTTTTACCTCGTTGGGCTCGCCGATAAAGTGGGTATAAGCCTGAAATCCGCATACGATTACTACGATAGCTACTACGATACCTATCAACAGGTTCTTGTACTTAAACAGGAATGCTTCGGAAGTGCTTAATGCTTCATCCACATTCAATGGGTCATGAGTTTGATTTTGTTTTGACATCTTTCTTATTGTTTTTTATTATTTTCCTCACAATGCAATTTCGGTCAGCAAAAGTAATTTATTTATAGTTATAAATGAAATTTGCGGGCATGTTTTTTTATCAATCGTCCTTTTATTCGTATTTTTGTGACTTAAAAGTGGATGAATTATGTGGTTAAAACGCATTTCTATATTAAATTACAAGAATCTGGAACAGGTAGAACTGGGATTTTCCCGAAAGTTGAATTGCATAATCGGTAAGAATGGCATGGGTAAAACGAACCTGATGGATGCGGTGTATTATCTTTCGTTCTGCAAAAGTGCTACCAACCCTATTGATTCGCAGAATATTTTTCATGACCGTGACTTTTTTGTGATACAAGGATTTTACGAGAATGGCCTGGGTGAACCGGAAGAGGTGTATTGTGGGTTGAAACGTAGGCAGAAGAAGCAGTTCAAACGTAACAAGAAGGAATATTCCCGCCTGTCGGACCATATAGGGTTGATTCCTCTGGTTATGGTGTCGCCTGCCGATTCGTGGTTGATAGCAGGAGGGAGCGAGGAAAGGCGCCGGTTTATGGATGTGGTTATTTCGCAGTTCGACCGTGAATACCTGGATGCCCTGATCAGGTATAACAAGGCTTTGCAGCAGCGTAATGCCTTATTGAAATCGGAAATGGAACCGGAAGATGAACTGATGACCTTGTGGGAAGAAGGAATGGCTGCGATGGGAGAAATCGTTTACCGGAAGCGGAAAAGCTTTGTCGATGAATTTGTACCGGTATTCCAGTCGTATTATGCCTATATTTCGCAGGAACGGGAACAGGTAAGTTTGACCTACGAATCGCATGCGGGAGAGGGAGACTTGTTGCAGCTGCTGAAAGAGAGCCGGCAGCGCGACCGTCTTTTGGGGTATTCTACCAAAGGTATGCATAAGGATGATTTGGTTATGAAACTGGGTGATTTCCCCATCAAGCGTGAAGGTTCGCAAGGGCAGAATAAAACCTATCTTATCGCATTGAAACTGGCGCAGTTCGATTTCTTGAAACGGATAGGAAACCATACTGTTCCCATTGTATTGTTGGATGATATATTTGATAAATTGGATGCATCGCGTGTGGAACAGATTGTCAAACTGGTGGCAGGAGACAATTTCGGTCAGATATTTATAACCGATACCAATCGTGAGCATCTGGATAAGATTCTGCGTGAGGTGGGAGAGGATTATAAACTGTTTGAGGTCGTAGACGGATGTGTGTCGGAACGGAAAGGAGAAGATGAAGTATGAAACGGAACAATACAGAGCAGGTAGGGGATGTTATCCGGCGTTTGCTCAGGCAGGAAGGTCTGGAGACTCCACTTAATGAATACCGGTTGATAGAGGCATGGAAAGACGTGGTGGGTCCCGTCATTGCGCGTTATACGATGAATCTGTATATCAAGAACCAGGTCTTGTATGTGCATTTGTCGTCATCGGTCTTGCGGCAGGAGTTGTCAATGAGCCGGACGTTGCTGATACGTAACTTGAATGCTCAAGTCGGTTCGCAGGTAATAGTCAACATTGTCTTCCGGTAGAGGCAACGTTCCCGTTTTCGGTCCATACTTCGTCCATAGGTATGTCGGAGTCTTCTGTCGGAAGTCCTGGCTCGGTCAGTTGGAACTGGAAGCATATACCTATTTTATATACATTCAGTTTGTTGAGCAGACGGTCATAATATCCTTTGCCTCGTCCTAAACGGTTGCCTTTCCGGTCGAAAGATACGCCTGGAATGATGGCAAGGTCGATGGAGGCAGGTGAAGGAAATGCTGTTCCGAGGGGTTCTTGGATGTGGAAGTTACCTGTCTGCAACTGGTCTGCACCTTTATATGTGCGCAATTCAAGTTCGTTGCCCTTTACTACAGGCAGCACAATTACCTTTTGGGAATACCATTTTTCTATGAATGCATGTGTCTGTACTTCATCGGGAAGAGAGTGATAAAGCAAGACGGTTTTAGCCAGTTGGAAGCGCGGATGTGCTTCCAACTGGCTAAACAACCTGGAAGAAAGATTGTGTAATTCTTCTGTCGTATGCTGTTTTTTTTCTTGTGCTATACGGGTTCTGATATCTTTCTTTGACTGCATGTGCTTGATGTGTTGGGTCAATTGGTTGCTTCTTCCGGTGCTTTAGGGAAAGATTCTCCTTTTTCCAATACTTCCAGAGCTTGCAAGACGGTTTTGTCGGTCTTGTTGCTGTATTCAATGTATGCTTCGATGCCCAGAACATTGTATATGATGTTTCCGTACAGGTTTTCGTCGAACAGTTTTTTGGATTTGTACATCAATATATTCCGGCGTTTCAATCCTTTCTTTTCAGCATACGATGCGAATTTTTCCAGCAGGTTCTGGGTTTTCAGGTAGTCGGCCATGCTGTCGGGAGTCGTATACTTCTGGAGCGTGCTTCGGTTCTTGTCTGTATAATCCAGTGTATATCTGATAATCAGTCCCCGTGCAGCGGCCATGCGGAAGTAAGTCGTAATGCCTGTGGTGTCTTGCGGAACGAAGATATCTGGCATAATGCCTCCGCCTCCATAAACAGTCCGTCCCAACCGGGTATGATAGATTTCCTGGGTATTCTGCTTGATGCTGTCTGCCGAGAAAAATTCGCCATGTTCGTAACGGGTAATCAAGTCCATTTCGTATTCTGAATCGTTTCCTTTTACGTATGGCTTTTGGATACAGCGTCCCGAAGGAGTGTAATAGCGGGCAATGGTCAGGCGGATAGCCGAACCGTCGCTGAACTCGATAGGTTGCTGTACAAGCCCTTTGCCAAACGAGCGGCGTCCGATGATGGTACCCCGGTCATTGTCTTGAATGGCTCCGGCAAATATTTCGCTTGCCGATGCCGAGCCTTCGTCCATCAGCACGACAAGCGGAATGCTTTGGCTGCTTCCAGTACCGTTGGATGTGTAGTTTTCGCGTGGGGATTTACGTCCTTCTGTATATACTATCAGGCTGTTTCCAGGCAAGAACTCATTAATCATTTGGATAGCTGATGCCATATATCCTCCGGTGTTTCCACGCAGGTCGATAATCAGTCCTTTGTAGTTGGCACGGTTCAGTTTGGCAAGTGCCACCAGCAGTTCCGGATAAGTGGTTTCTCCGAACTTGTTTACTTTGATATAGCCAAACAGGTCATTGACCATATAGGCGGCATCGATACTTTTTACCGGAATGTCGCCACGGACAACTGTAAAGTGTAGTATTTCTTCTTCACCAGGGCGGTAGACACCCAGTTTGACGGTGCTTCCTTTTTCGCCTTTCAAGCGTCGCATGGCTTCGGTATTGGTTACTATTTTACCCACGAAAGCCGAGTCGTCTACTTCAATGATACGGTCGCCTGCCAGCATACCTACTTTTTCCGAAGGTCCACCGGGGATTACATTGTTCACGTGGATGGTATCGTCTTGGATGGTGAACTGTATGCCTACACCGCTGAAGCTGCCTTTTAGGTCGGAATTGACAGCTTCTAAATCTTTGGCCGGGATGTATGCCGAGTGCGGGTCCAATTCGCCGAGTATTTGAGGCATGGCTTCTTCTACCAGGTCGTACATATTTACAGTGTCTACGTACTGGTCATCTATGATACGCAACAGAGCGTTCAGCTTGTTGGATGAAGTGTTGATGATGCCCAGTTTGTTGCCTGAAAAATGGTTGGCATAAAATGTTCCGATTAAGATTCCTATCACTACACAAAAGGCAAGCAGGAAAGGCATCAGCCGGTTTTTGTTGTTATTTGTCATACGCTTCTTCGTTTAAATAAATCACTTCTATATTTGCACGTTTCAAGAGTTCGATACCATCTTCCAACCGGTATTTTTCGGCATACACTACCCGTTTGATGCCGGCTTGGATAATCAGCTTGGCACATTCGATGCAAGGGGATGCGGTGACATAAAGTGTTGCTCCTTCGCTGCTGTTGTTCGAACGGGCTATTTTGGTGATGGCATTAGCTTCGGCATGCAATACGTACGGTTTGGTCAGTCCGTGTTCGTCTTCGCATACGTTTTCAAATCCGGCAGGTGTCCCGTTGTAGCCATCCGAGATTATCATCTTGTTTTTGACAATCAGTGCCCCTACTTTTCTTCGGTTGCAGTAAGAGTTTTCTGCCCAGATAGTAGCCATGCGCATGTATCGCCTGTCTAATGTTTCTTGTTTGGTGTCGCTTGGTTCCATATATATAATAAGGTGTTATTTTAGTTTCTGAATCCGACGGGGTAAAATTGTATATAGTGGTTCTTGTCTGCATTAAATAGTTTAATGAGTTGTGAATCTCCCCGATAAAAATGTGCGTTGCTGATTTCATCATAGAACGTTTTGTCTCGTCCGCTAGGGGTATGGTTGGGAGTCAGCCTCACCGAAAAACTCCGGTCATTTCCGTCTGCACTCCATGTGCCGGTAAACGTAAACGATTCGCCTTGTCCTGTTACGCTCCCGTCTTCAGCAAATTGGATGATGAACTTGTCCGGGTCTTTGTTGATTTGCTCCAAGTCATCTTTCGAGGTTGTCAAGGTGTAGTTATTGTCATCTTGCCAGTTTGTCGTGTCATACGAACCGCTCCAATGCCATGTCTGTCCGCTGGCAAATATTTCAAACACATCATCTTCCTGGTTGCATCCGCAAAGCAGCGTTGTCATGCACAGCCAGATGTATAATCCGTATTTTCTCATTGTTTTTTCATTTTATGATTCCATTCCGTTTCAGTAAAGCATCGATGGCAGGCTCTTGCCCTCGGAAGCGCTTGTATAGTACCATCGGATGCTCAGTTCCTCCTTTCGACAAGATATTGTCGCGGAACGATTGTGCCACTTCGGTATTGAAAATGCCTTTTTCCTTGAATACAGAAAAAGCATCAGCGTCCAGCACTTCTGCCCATTTATAACTATAATATCCGGCGGCATAGCCTCCCGACATAATGTGCCCGAACTGTACGCTCATGCACGTGCCGGCTATTTGCGGCAAGATTTGTGCGCGTTTCCACGCTTCTTTTTCGTATGCACGGACATCTCCGTCGAATGCGGTATGACGTGTATACCATGCCATATCCAGCAATCCGAAGCTGACTTGACGCAGGCAGGCGTAGGCAACGTTGAAATTGGCTGCGTCTATAATTCGCTTAACCAGTTCTTCGGGCAGTGGTTCATGAGTCTGGTAATGACGTGCAAAGGTATTAAGAAATTCTTTTTCAATGGCAAAATTTTCCATGATTTGCGAGGGAAGTTCTACAAAATCCCAATAAACATTTGTTCCGCTCATGCTTTTGAACCGTGTATTGGCGAATATGCCGTGCAATGCGTGTCCGAATTCATGCAGGAATGTGGTTACTTCCGAGAATGTCAGCAGTGCCGGTTTGTCGGGGGTCGGCTTTGTGAAATTCATCGTGACGGAGACATGTGGACGGCTGTTGGTACCATTGTCGTCTATCCATTGTTCCTTGTAGCTGGTCATCCATGCTCCTGATTTTTTTCCAGCACGTGGATGGAAATCGGTGTAAAGTACGGCCAGAAAACTTCCGTCTTTATCGTATACTTCGTATGCTTTGACGTCCGGATGATATACGGGGATGTCTTTGTTTTCTTTAAAAGTTATGCCATACAGGCGTGTAGCCAATCCGAATACACCGCTTTTCACCTGGCTCAGTTCGAAGTAAGGCCGGAGGGCTTCTTCGTCAAGGTCGAATTTTTCCTTGCGCAGTTTTTCTGAGTAATACGAGAAATCCCAGGGCATCAGTTCGAAGTGTTCTCCTTCGAGGGCATGTGCCAAGGCTGTAACTTCTTCTATTTCTTTATGGGCTGTAGGGGTATAGGCTTCCAGCAGTTGGTCGAGCAGGCGATAAACGTGCTGGCTGTCTTCTGCCATGCGTTTCCTGAGTACATAGTCGGCAAAGTCGGTGAATCCTAGCAGCTGGGCTATCTGCATGCGCAGGTTTACCAACCGTTTGACGATATCAAGGTTGTTTTGCTCATTATCGTGTGTACATTGGGTATTGTAGGCAAGATATAGCTGACGGCGTAATTGGCGGTTGTCGCAATATTTCATAAACGGCACATAGCTGGGTGCTTGTAGCGTAAATATCCATCCGTTTTTCCCTCTTTCTTTTGCTGTATGTGCAGCTGCTTCGACGGCACTTTCGGGAAGCCCTTTCAGGTCTTCTTCTTGGGTCAGTTGCAATTCGTAATTGTTGGTTTCTTTCAAGTGGTTTTGTGAAAAACGAAGAGTAAGGGTACTCAGCTCTGTACTGAGTTTGCGGAAAGTCTCTTTGTCCGTATCCGAGAGGTTGGCACCGTTGCGCACAAATCCATCATACGTTTTTTCCAGTAACCGGTATTCTTCGTGTGTAAGGTTGATCCGGTCACGTTTTTCATACACATGTTTGATACGTTGGAAAAGCCTTGCGTTCAGATTGATGTCGTTGCTGTGTTCCGACAATTCGGGCATCAGTTTTTCAGCAATGGCTTCCAGGTCATCACTTGTTTCGGCACTCATCAGGTTGAATAGCACCGTGGTGACTCGGTCAAGCAGTTCGCCAGACTGTTCCAATGCTTTTACCGTATTATCGAAGGTAGGTTCTTGTGGATTATCGGTAATGGCTTTGATTTCTTCGTTTTCACGGCGCATGCCTTCGCGGATGGCAGGCTCATAGTCGGCGAGCGTGATTCGGTCGAATGGCACGGTAGCGTGCGGTGTATGGTAGGGGGTGAAAAATGGATTTTCCATAAATGTCATTTTGTTTGTTTATTGGTTTGGTTGTAGGCTATAAGTGCATTCATGTCGGGGATTTCTATTTCTCTCCGGCTGAGTGATACCAGGCCTTCTTGTTTTAGTTCATTTAATATTTTCGAGACGTTGATGCGTGTGTCATCTATCAGGTCGGCAAGGTCCTCCATCCGGATATGCAGCCTTTTGAAGCCGTTGGTGGTGGTGCATCGCAGCAACAGGAAATTGATGATTTTGCTTTGTGTGTCGCCGATGTGGGCGTTCCACAGGCGGCGGTAAATGGTTTGTGCCCGGTTGCTAAGCAGATTCATGAAATTCAGCTGGAAGATGGCATATTTGTTCAGTTCTGTCAGAATGTATGATTTGTCGATACTGATGATGTTTGCGGGCGTCAGGGTGTGATATGACGCATTGTATTGCGGATACATTCCGAACAATGAATAAGGTTCTATTACATACGGTGCTTCCAATGTTTCGTAGAGTGTATAATTATGGGTTTGGTCTGCTGATTCTGACTGTATTTTGCCTTGCAAGACAAAAAACAGGCCCTCGCAAGCATTGTTTTGGCGCACGATGCAACTACCTGCGGGAAGCTTTTGAAAATGTAGTTTTACTTTTTCCAGTATGGCTGTAAAGTCTTCTTTACATAGCCCTTGGAACAAGGGAAGTAGCAAAAGCTTATTGTACATACTATTCTCTTCCATCTGTCTTTAACTTTATTAAGTTATAATTTAACATACAAAATTAAGCAATATTCTGATACATAACATGGCTTTTACCTTTTTTATTGTTTCTTACCGTCTGGTAATGCTTGCTGGGGCAGAGGACGGTTTCGGTCAACATAGATGATACCGGTTGGTCATATAACTAGTCTGGCTTGTGCAGGTATATCCTTTTGTCTTTGAAGATATATTCGGAGAGCGATGGAAATATGTTTTCCGGCTGGGTGGTTCTGTCTTTTTTTTGTGAAATTTGGAGGGATATTGCTTGGTATGTATCTTCATTTCGTTTTTTTATGTTATATTTGTGAACAAAAATTAAACTTATGAGGCTATGGGAGTATTTAGTTTGCAAGAATTGGTAAGTGCGTTTATTGTACTGTTTGCGGTAATTGATATCATTGGTGCTGTTCCCATTATTCTGGATTTGAAGCAAAAGGGACGTTCTGTCAATGCGATAGAGGCTACTTTGATATCGGCTGGACTGTTGCTGGCTTTCTTTTTTGCCGGTGACATGATTCTGAAGCTTTTTCAGGTGGATATCGCTTCGTTCGCGGTGGCGGGTGCGTTTGTCATTTTTTTGATGTCGCTCGAAATGATACTGGACATCGAGATATTCAAGAATATCGGTCCTATCAAGGAGGCTACGTTGGTGCCGTTGGTTTTCCCGTTGCTTGCCGGGGCTGGGTCGTTTACTACTTTGTTGTCTTTGCGGGCGGAATATGCAACGGTTAACATTTTATTGGCTTTGTTGCTGAACATGGTATGGGTGTTTATTGTTTTAAAGATGACCGACCGTATCGAACGCATGCTGGGGAAAGGGGGAATTTATATTATCCGTAAGTTTTTCGGCATTATTTTGCTTGCCATTTCTGCCCGGTTGTTTACGGCAAACCTTACATTGCTGATAGAACAGTTCCAGCACGGTGGCTGATACAGGGTAAATTTTTCATTCTTAAATTTTTAATTCTTCATTTAAAAGATGCTTGTAACACTTGTTATTTTGATCCTGTCTGCCGTTTTCTTTGTTTCGGGAAGGGTGCGGTCGGATATAGTAGCGTTGTGTGCGCTGATAGGCTTGCTGGTTTTTCACGTCTTGACTCCAGAAGAGGCTTTGTCGGGTTTTTCTAATTCTGTAGTGATTATGATGGTAGGACTGTTTGTCGTAGGAGGGGCTATCTTCCAGACCGGATTGGCCAAGATGATCAGTTCACGTATTTTGAAGTTGGCGGGTAAAAGCGAGTTGCGTTTGTTTTTGCTGGTCATGCTGGTGACTTCTGCCATCGGGGCTTTTGTAAGCAATACAGGTACTGTAGCTTTGATGTTGCCTATTGTGGTAAGTCTTGCCAACAACGCTGGTATGAATCCGGCACGTTTGTTGATGCCGTTGGCCTTTGCCAGCAGTATGGGAGGTATGATGACGCTGATTGGTACCCCGCCTAATCTGGTGATACAAGACACACTGGTACATGCGGGATTTGAATCCTTGTCGTTCTTTTCGTTCCTTCCGGTAGGGTTGGTTTGTGTGGCAACAGGCATCGTGGTGTTGTTGCCTCTTACGAAATGGTTTCTATCGAAGAAACGTGAAAAAAACAATGGTGAATCTTCCGGAAAGTCTTTGAATGAACTGGTCAGAGAATATGGTTTGGCACATAACCTGTTTCGTTTACGGGTGGATGCAGCTTCGGGTATTGTCGGTCAAACGGTACAGACATTGGATGTGAGACGGCGCTACGGACTGAATATTCTGGAAGTACGTCGGGGAGAAGCTTCACAGCATCGTTTCCTGAAGACAGTTACGCAAAAGTTGGCATCGGCAGATACGGTTATCCAGGCAAATGATGTCTTGTATGTAAATGGGGATATTTCATCCGTAAACCGTTTTGTCGGGGAATGTAGGTTGGAGATGATGGACGGGCACATTACCGAAGAAGCCGTCAATGGCGAACGTTCGTTGGGATTTTATGATATCGGCATTGCAGAAATAGTGTTGATGCCCACTTCCAACATCCTCAATCAGCGGGTAAAAGAAGCAGGTTTCCGTGATAAGTTCAATGTGAATGTGCTGGGGATACGCCGGAAAAAAGAGTATATATTGCAAGACCTTGGCAATGAACGGATGCACAATGGTGATGTGTTGCTTGTGCAGGGCCAATGGCATGATATAGCCCGGTTGACTAAAGAAGATACCGACTGGGTGGTATTGGGACAACCTTTGGCTGAGGCCGCCAAGGTGACGCTCGACTACAAGGCGCCGGTGGCTGCTGTTATTATGCTATTGATGGTGGCGATGATGGTTTTCGACTTTATTCCGGTGGCTCCGGTTACGGCGGTGATGATTGCCGCTATGCTGATGGTGCTTACGGGATGTTTCCGTAATGTAGAGGCTGCCTATAAGACCATTAATTGGGAAACTATCGTATTGTTTGCAGGTATGCTGCCTATGTCGTTGGCATTGGAGAAGACAGGAGCGTCCGATTATATATCCGGTTCTTTGGTGAACGGGTTGGGGGCATACGGACCATTGGTTTTGATGGCAGGCATTTATTTTACCACTTCTTTGATGACCATGTTTATCAGCAATACGGTGACGGCTGTGTTGATGGCTCCTATAGCCTTGCAGAGTGCTATGCAGATTGGGGTAAGCCCGGTGCCTTTTCTCTTTGCCGTAACAGTAGCTGCAAGTATGTGTTTTGCTTCACCTTTCTCTACTCCTCCTAATGCCTTGGTAATGCCTGCCGGACAGTATACGTTTATGGATTATGTCAAGGTAGGTTTGCCATTGCAGATACTTATGGGGGTAGTGATGATAGTTGTATTGCCGCTATTGTTCCCGTTTTAGTCCTGCAGTTTTTTGTGGGTATGGTTAATTCTTTTCAGTCAAGAATTTCCAATAGCGGACAGGCATGTCTTTTTTATGTTTGACAGGGTTAAGGCGTTCGCGGATACAGATGGAGTGAAAGTAGTTTTTCCAAAGTGTCTGGTATAGTCTTTCTTCCCTGTCAAGTAGATTTTCATCAACTTTTCCGGTCAATAAAGCAGGCTGATGGACATTTGTAAAAGCGATTTCGTTCACTTGTATGCCATCGTAATAGTAACCGAAATGCCGGCGTGCGTCATAGATAATCCAGTGTTGGTCGGCAAAACGGTCTTGAAAATGCCTGATGGTTAATGATAGCACATTATACAGAGGTTCTATTATGCCGAAATATGTACCATCGGCAAGTTTTTGAAAGCGAATGAATTGTAGGATGCGGTGACGTTCACCGCTTACTTTTCTTCCAAGTTGTGTAACAGCTAATGTTACAGGGTTGGTGAAATCGGTAGTAATAGAGTGTTTTGAATCGAATATTTGTTTCATATATTTCATCAAGAGCATAGGAGCCTCGGAGGATTCAGACAACCAACAGTAGGTGATGAGTGCTGTAGCTTGTTTCGATAGTTTTCTACACAAGGCTTTCCATACCCGTTCCGCTTTTTCAGTACAGGTAGTGACGCGGTAAAGTTCATTATAAAATAAAGGAAGAGGCTCTGTTTCATGCAAAAGTTTGTCGGGAAATGTCCGGCGCACGTATGCATCAAACAAAGCCGTAAGCAAGCCTTCGAATGTATGGTCGTAAACGAAGATAATCATTATAATAAAGAAAAATTTTGATTACTTTATATCTTCCAGTACGATGGAATAGCTGGCATCGAAACTCTTGTCAGGTTCCAGGGTCTGCATCCATTCACGGTCTTTAAACTCTCCTTTGTATCCGACAGAATCACAACGTCCGTACCATGGCTCAATGCAGACAAAAGGAACATCGGGATGGGATACAGAAGGCGACCAGATGGCTACCAGTGGGCTGTCGAATTCTACGCTAAGGTAAGGAGTCTTGGATTTGTCTGTCAGTGTGATTTTTTTCAGTTGGCTATTATCAAACATGTAGGTATCACATTGGAAAGTGGCAGGAGTTAGTTCCAGCATTCCATTGTTTAGCGTCAGGCTTTGTCGTTCGTTTGATGTACAGCCTTTTTCTGTTGGCGAGATATATTCTAATGTTTTTTTGTCTTTACCGAAGTCGAGAAACCCTTTTTCTTGGGTAACTGTGTCGAAGTCACGGTAATAAAAAGCAGGGTGTGCGCCTATTTGGAAATACATGTTTTCGTTTCCTGTATTTTGAACACTCCACATTACTTCGATGCGATTCCCTTTTAGCCGGTAGCCAATTTCCAGTACAAATGTGAAGGGGTATTTCTTCAGTGTTTCTTCATTGCTTTCCAGACTGTAAATGAGGGCGTTCTCTTCTTCGTATGTCAGCTGGAAATCCATGTCTCGTGCAAATCCATGCTGCCCTAATTCGTATGATTTTCCCTTGTGGCGGTAAGAATTGTTCCATACCCGTCCTACAATAGGGAATAATATAGGCGAATGACGTCCCCAAAACCGAGGATCTGCCTGCCACAAATATTCTGTTTCATTAGCAACGATGCTTACCAGTTCGGCCCCATGATCGGCTACTTGGATACTGATTTTGTCGTTAGATAGTGTTTTCATATTTCCCGTTATTTATGATGTTTGGATTTTTATTCCAAAAATACGAAATTCCTTGTTTGCTCGTGTAATTTATGCAACTTATTTTTGCTATGTATACTTTTTTTACATACATTTGTCTTGGCAAGACAAGAAAAGATATGAATTGTGAAATAGTGATAGTTTTGATAATAAGTTGCCTTTGGGGAGGATTGGCAGGAAGTTGTGTCAGGAAGAAAAAGGTGGAAAATGTAGATTGCTATGCGCCTTTGTTTGCGCAATGGGAAGATACGTTAAGTGATAATCCTGTTTTTGTATGTGAAAAAGTCGATAGTATCTTGCCTTTGCTGAAGGACAGCATTACGTATTATCAAATGCTTACCCTTAAGGCAAAGGCAAAGATGTTTATATCGGAAACAGATTCGGTAGAATGCCTGTTGCGTTTAGCTACGGATTTCTGCAAAAAAACGAATGTGTCCAGTAAGCGGCATTGGATTTTATCGGCAGAAGTCGCAAATATGAAGGGCAACTTGTATGCACGTACGACTGTTTTTGACTCAGCACGAATGGCGTTTCGGAGAGCGTATGATTTTTGCGAGCGTATGGATGAGCCTTATAAACTGCTGAATGTTGCGTTGAATTTGGCAGATGCATATAGTGGCGAAGGCAGATATGACTGGAGTTCGTATTGGTACAGAAGGGCTTTGGCATTGGCTGATTCGTTGCGCATGCCTGATGAGGAACGTTTCCCGATTTATTATGGGCTTGCTCAAGTCAATATGAATTTGCGGGATTTCGACCGTTGCGACTATTATTTCGATTTGGCAGGAAAATATTTCGCTCAAATGAAACCTTATGAGAAGCATATTTATTTGAATAACCGGGGAAATTCTTATTATTATCGGCAGGACTATCCGAAAGCATTGGATTATTTCCGCCGGTTGTTGGTGTTTGTCAACCAGTATCCGGATATGAAATTTGAACGGAATATGACAATGGTGAATTTAGGAGAGGTTTTTTTGCTGATGAATCAGACGGATTCGGCAACTTATTACCTGAATCAGTGCTATGCTTATTTCAAGGAGATGGAAAACACTTCCGCTCTTTATTATATAGATACCCAGCTGATTGAACTGGCTTTGAAAAGAGGAGATTTGCCTTTGGCAAGGAAACGTTTGCAAGAAGCTGTAAAACCTGATGTTATCGACCCTAATATGTTGCATATACGGAACCGTTACTTGCAGCATTATTTTGAGGAAAGCGGTAATTTCAGGCAAGCATATTATTATTTGAAGGAAAATAACCGAATAGACGATTCTACCCGTAATGAACGCATCCGGATGAGGGTTGCATCTATAGCATTGCGTTATCAGCGCGATAGTACACTGATGAAGAAAGAAATGTTTATTCAACAAAAAGAAAATGAAGTGTTGCGCCTGAACCAATGGCTTTATGGTGGTTCGCTGGTGGTGGTGCTAGCAGGTATGTGCGGCTTTTTTATTTTCTTGCATCGTAAAAAGAAACGTGCCAAAGTAGAAAGCAACTTGCGTACGGCCATCACTTCGTTGCGTTTGGCGAATATTCGCAACCGTATTTCTCCACATTTTATTTTCAATGTGTTGAATCGGGAAGTGAAGGCGAATCGGGTTGCGGAGTCGGATACTAACCTGAACGGGTTGATTAAACTGATACGTCGTAATTTGGAATTGGCAGATAGCCTTTCTGTTACATTACGTGACGAGTTGGATTTTGTGCAGACTTATGTGGAGTTGGAAAGCAAGACTTTGCAGCCCGATTTTGTCTATACCGTCGAAGTGGATCCCCAAATCAATCAGACCAATGTGAAGATACCTGCTATGCTGCTGCAGATTCCAATAGAAAATGCCATCAAACATGGCTTGCGTACAAAGGTGGGGCCAAAGCGGTTAAGCATACATATTTGTCAACACACCGATGAAATAGAAATATTTATCCGTGACAATGGAGGAGGGTATCGTATCGGAAGTGGTGCCTCTGGAACAGGGACCGGTATGAAAGTTATTACCAGGACACTCCAATTGTTGAACGCTTACAATCGTCGTCCGATTGTGATGCATATAAATAATGTAGAGATGGCATCGCATGAAACCGGATGTGAAGTTTATTTTCGGTTGCCAGTAGATTATTCATTTGAATTGAAGAAACAAAAGAAACCCTTTTATGGAACAGATATTTAGAACAGTCATTGTAGACGATGAGGAAAGTGCCATTGATAATTTGTCGTTCGAATTGCAGCGTTATTCTTACGTGTCGGTAGAAGGGACTGCACGAACGGGAAGTCTCGGATTGAAGGTAATAGAAAAGACAAAACCCGATTTGTTGTTCCTGGATGTGGAATTGCCAGATATGACCGGGATGGATGTACTTGCCCGCTTGCGTGACCGGATTACATGGAATATGCGTGTCGTATTTTATACGGCATATAATAAATATGTGATTGACGCATTGCGTAGTGCTGCTTTTGATTTTCTGCAAAAACCGGTTGATTCGAGTGAATTGCAGATGGTTATGTCACGATTATGTGAGCAAAATGTGAAAAGTGATGTAGGCAATGTTGCCGCTTTATTAAAAGACAGGCCGTTTATGGTAATGACTCCTACTGGGGACTTGCGTTTTTTGCGTGCATCCGAAATCGGGTATTTCCGTTATTTATCGAACCGTAAGATATGGGAAGCAGCCTTGACCGATGGTACATTCCTGGCGTTGCGTCGGAGTACGACGGCAGAACAGTTATGTGCTTACGATTCGGTTTTCATACAGATTCATCAATCGTATATCATCAATATGCATTACCTGATTATGGTGCAGGATAACCGTTGTATCATGTATCCGCCTTTTAATGCTGCCGAGGAGTTATTAATATCCCGAAAATATAAGAAAATAATGATCGAACGATTTTATCAGCTATAAGTTTTGACCATATAGTGGCTAATTTTGTGCATTTAGCTCACGAAACAGATAGGATAGTTGTAAAATCCCGTTTTTGTGAAATTGTTGGTAATGGCTATTTTTTTATTTTTGTAGAAACATTTAACGATAGAGCATATTTATGAAGGGATTTTTAAACAGAAGGATTTGGCTGGTGGCAGGTAGTCTTTTATTGGGTATGACGATGCATGCCCAGTATTTGCGGACATCCTATTTTATGGAAGGTACTAGCTCAAGGTTGGAATTGAATCCAGGATTACAGCCTATGAGAGGATATTTTAATATACCTGTTCTAGGGTCATTCAATGTCGGTACGTCTTCCAATGTGTTGGGCATCAACGATATTATCGATGTACTTGATTCGGGAGAAGATATATTTCTAAATGATGACTTGTACAGCCGGTTGAAATCAGACAACCGTCTGAATGTAAACCTCAAAACCGATGTCCTTTCTTTTGGTTGGTATGCGGGGAAGGGCTTCTGGAATGTAAATGTCGGTTTACGTGCTGATGTAGGAGCATCTATTCCCCAGTCTATGTTTGAATACTTGCGTAGGGTAAATAATACAGAAGATATCAATGGTAGCTTCTCGAATATGAACTTCAATTTGAATGCTTATGCCGAAATCGGCTTGGGATATTCCCGTCAGATAACCGAGAAACTTTCTGTGGGTGGACGTGTGAAAGTGCTGTTGGGGATAGCACGTGCCGAAATGGCTGTTGACAATTTCGATATTTATGTGGATGACGCACTGACAAACGGTGATTATACGGAACTGAATCCTTATCAGACGTATGGTAGTGCCACGGTCAATGCCCGTGTTTCCACGACAATGAAAGGTGGAGGCTTGAGTTTTGATGAAACTACGGGGCAGATTGATGGGTTCGATATAGACGGAAGCAATTTTGGCATAGCGGGTGCAGGATTCGGTATTGATCTGGGAGCCAGTTACAAGATATGGGATAACCTGACCGTATCGGCTGCTGTACTTGATTTAGGATTCATTAAATGGAAAGAAGGCGAAACTACAGTAGCTGCACCTGCTAACGGCTCTTTTGAAGTGACAGGCAGCAATTATCAGGATTTTCTGGATGGAGACTTCTTGAGTATGGATCGTTTCAATTTTGTGCAAGACAAAGAGGCTGCAGAAGATACCAAGACTACGTTGGCGTCTACTATCCTGTTGGCAGGCGAATATGGTTTGCTGGATAATAAGTTGAGTGTTGGTGCTATATATACCGCACGCTTTGCTGAACCTAAGACCTTGAATGAACTGACATTCTCGGCCACCTACCGGCCGAAAAACTGGTTTAATATTGCTGCCAGTTATTCTCCGATTCAGGCGGGAGGAAAGTCTTTTGGTCTTGCCTTGAAATTGGGAGCATTGTTCTTAGGTACTGACTATATGTATTTTGGGAATAGCTCGAAAGCGGTAAATGCCTTCATCGGGTTGTCTATTCCATTGGGAAAGAGCAGAGACTAGAAGATTCTTACGTAAGAATGTTTGTTCGTAATGTGTGTAGGGTGAAATGAATATACTTGCTTTGCTGTTGTAATATATATGCGTTGACAACTACAGATATATAAGCGTTATAAAATATATTAAAGAAAGACTCTCTTACAGAGAAGCAGCATATTTTGTCTTGTCTGTCTTTATTTTCAATGCTGCTCGGTAAGAGATGTCTTTCTTGTCTTTTTCAGATTTCCAGTGATTTTAGTTTTGTACCGTCAAGATGATAGAGAGTGATGACTCCATTTTCATAAGTGGCGAATGTGGGTTGATTCCCTCCTTTGGGGAAGGTTATAGAACCAGTATTGCATATTGTTATGCCATTTTGTTTTTCCAGTCGCCACAGATGGGTGTGCCCGTAGAACAAAGCATCATATTTCCCTTTAGGCAAACGGTTTTCATTGTATAGATGTCCGTGTGTCAGAAGCAGGAATTTTCCGTTGTCTGCTACTAAGGCATAGTCGGAAAGTATCGGAAAATCAAGTAGCATTTGGTCTACTTCCGAATCACAATTGCCTCGGACGGCAATGATTGACCCCGAAAAATGATTGAGGCATTCAGCAATGCCTTTAGGGTCCAGCCCTTCGGGAATCCTGTTGCGTGGACCATAGTTCAGTATGTCACCTAAGATGCAAAGTACGTCGCATTGGTTTGCGTCATAGAATTTCATTACTTGTTGCAGGCAGGGCAAAGAGCCGTGGATGTCGGATACGATTACATATTTCATAAAGTTGGTGTTAATAGTTTGTTATTCGCCTGCAAAAATAGAAAGAATTGGAGAATATTTCTCATTCTCTGGTGAATCCTTCATTCGATTCAAAAAAAATCAATCTGTCTCTCTGTCCGTCAACATACGCTCCTGGTGTTTTATTGGTAGACTGTTGTTACTTTTTTTTACAGCATAAGTCTGCTTTTCGTCCGTTTGGACTTCTTTTTTGTGTATATAGTGATAAAAGCTGGAAATGAAGGTTTGTATAATATCTTGAATCTCTCTATATTTATAAAAATTATAAAAAGAGAAAGATATGATGAGCAGAAAATTTTTGTTTTTGGCAGTGTTTTCTATCCTAGGCTTATCGGCGTTTTCTCAAATGTCGGCCGATCGGATTTATTTCGGTGTAAAAGGAGGAATGGGGCTTTCGTGGGCTAAGTATTCCGAGTTGAAAAATCGTGACCCGAAAATGCTATTTGGTGGTGTAGGAGGGGTTTTTGCTGAATTTGAGTTCGGTGAGAACCGTTTGTTTTCTATCCGTCCAGAAGTGGACTGGCTTTCGCGAGGGACTAAAATCAGCGACAGTGATTTGGATTATAAATTGAAGGCGAAATATGTAGACGTGCGTCTGCCTTTGATTTTTAATTTTGGTGATTATCAAAGCGTACGTCCGTATGTGTATGTGGCTCCGGTTGTCGGCTTTGTGCGTGGCGGTGATATATCGCTCACCGAACATGGTATGGATTATAAAGTGGATGTTTCTGAAGCCAATATGGCAAACACTTATTTTGCCGGTGCAGTAGGAGCCGGAGTGAAAATACCCATTCATTTGAACGGAGGCAAACGTTTGCAGTTTGCTTTGGAAGCCAATTATCAGTATGGGTTTACCGATACCTACAGTGATATGGAAAAGAGTGGAGAGGCTATTGCTGTTAATCGTTTCTGGTATGACATCCGTGGTAACCGGAAATTGCAGGGACTTGAGATAACCGCTTCGCTTTCTGTGCCGTTGAGTATCTTTAAACGGACACCTAAAAAGAAAGTCGTAGAACCTGTATATGTACCCGAACCGGTAGTAGTGGAAGAAAAACCGGTGGTGGAAGAAAAGCCTTGCTATACATTGGAGGAAATTATGGAATTGCTGGGTAAGGGCGAGTCTATTACAGGTAAGACCATTTGTGCGATAGACATCATTAATTTTGAATTTGATAAGAGTACCATCAAGAAAGAGTCGTATCCGTATCTTGACAAAATTGTGCGCTTGATGAAGAATACGCCGATTCATGTGGTTGTAAGAGGGCATACGGACAATGTTGGTGATGCCGATTACAATATGGAACTTTCGAAAAAACGTGCGGAGGCCGTTTACAATTATTTGTTGAAAGCGGGTGTAGAATCCAGTCATTTGTCGTATGAATATTACGGAATGACGCGTCCTATTTCGACCAATGATACTCCGGAAGGTCGTTTGATGAACCGTCGTGTAGAATTTGAAATTACCGAATAATAAGTTAAGGAGGAAAGATTATGAAAAAGATAAATGCAATAATAAATAGCTTTGCGTTTTTATTGCTGGCTGTATTGATGTCTGCGTGTAATAAAGACGGCATTGAAACCATTGTGATAGAAGACGGACAGCCGAGCGTGGCACAAATGCTGATTGGTCGTTGGAATCCCACAGGAGGTGAAATGGCAAATCCCAGTACGGGGGAAGTGACAGAAGATATAAATATAAGTGATGTTCCATGGCTGGATTTTGGAGAAAACGGAATGGGTTCATGGGGTAATGGAGGAAGCGGAACCGGTGGAAGTGCCGGAGAAAGCTTCGATTGGAATGCAGATGAGGGGAGTGGACCCATTATCGGCGGTGGAAGCGGTTATGACGGTGAAGGTCCTTCTGTTACTTTGGGAGGCGAACGTTGGTATATCTTCCAGCTTACCGAGCGTATCTTGATCATTTACCGATTTTATGGCGATTATATTATCATTTATTATTATTATCGTGTAGGTGATTATAATGAGCCGGAACCTGAACCGACACCGGAACCGGATGTTGCTTTAGTCTCAGAAATTCATGTTACAACCACTTATGAATCAGGTGTTAATAGTTATTCATCTGTATATCGTTTTTCTTATGATGATCAAAACCGTATTCAAAATTATACCATTACGAATGGGAGTAATATCTATGAATGGACATATAGTTATAGAGGTGTAGAAGAAGTATATGTTTCCGGAGATGAATCATATATGGGATATATTGGGCGAGAAGGCATTAATGCTTTATATAGTTTGTCTGCAACTACTGCCAATCAGGTGTTGGTCGCAAGTCCGGAATATGATAGTGAGGGGTATATGACGATGTTGGGTAATAATACTATGGTTTATGAGAATGGAAATATGAAATATTTATATAGAGGAGATAGTGGTTATAATTACGAATATTCTGATGAAGAGAACAATGCGAATATTGATTTGAATTGCATTATCTCGGATTGCAGTACTTATGAATATGTTTATAGCCATTTCTCGTTATTTGCTCCTTTTAGATTTTACGGGAAATCATCAACCAATATGATTTCAAGGGAGAATTTGGGTGAATATGCTGATATGTATTATGCATATTCTTATGAACGAAATCAACAAGGACAGATAAGCAAGATTACGCGGAACTCAATGAGTGTATGGCAAGAAGGAGAGATGTTTAATACAACTGTTTATGAAATTTTTTATGAATAACGATTTTCTCTTTCATATATGATTAAGGAAAGCGGGATTGCAGGTTCGGGCAATCTCGCTTTTTGAATGAATAATCCTAATATTTGACTACTTAGTTTATTAAAATAACAGGATAGTATTACTTGCAAATCTTTCATATTGATAAAGTCTGGAATATTCTTTATTTTTGCTAAAATTAGAATATACGCTATTTTTTACCTTATTTTTATTATAAAGTGTTTTAGTTATGAAATTGATGTATAAATTGGGCACCTTAGTGTTTGTGGCACTCTGTTTAGGAGCGTGTAAAAGTGGAGAAGAACAATCTCAAAAAATTTCGATATTGGAACAGGAGCGCGACTCTATTCTTTTGGCTAACGGGCAGTTAAATTCTTTTCTTGATATTGTGTCCCAAAGCATGGATAGTATTTTCATGGAGGAGGGCTATTTAGGGGATTTGTCAAACACTGCGGAAGGAACTCCTGCTTCAAAGAAGAAAAAACTTTTGGATAACCTGAATTCATTCGGGGCGTTATTGCAACGGCAGCGGGAGCGTATTGAATTTCTTGAAGATTCTATCACGAATTTGTCTGATGCTCAAAATGTAAAGTTCTTGACAATTTTGCGAGGACTTCAAGCTCAAATCAAAGAGAAAGATGCGATGATTAGCGAGTTGAAAGTGGAATTGAATAAGAAAAACGCTAATATCGCTCAATTGGAGTCCCGAGTTTCTGCATTGAGCGAAAAAACTCAGGAACAAGAAACGATTATGACGGTGCAAAGCGATATGATGAATGAAGGATATGTACGACTTGGTACAAAGAAGGAACTTCAGCGAGACGGTATCTTGACACGTGCCGGTCTGTTTAAAAAGAAACTGGATGTTTCCAATTTCAATCCAGAGCTTTTCACAAAAATAGATATCCGAACATTTCTTGAATTGAAGATAGAAGGGAAGAAACCGGAAATAATTACGCAAATGCCGGCATCGTCTTATCAGATGGACGAGAACGAAGATGGTACATACACATTGCGCATTCTTGACCCGACATCGTTTTGGAGTGTATCGAATTATTTAGTGATTCAATATAAGTAGATTATCGAAGAACAATGATTTAATAATTTTGGCCTATGAGATCGTATATTGTATTCATCATGCTATTGTTGGGCATGAACATGAATGTAATGGCTCAATCGGAAACGTTGCATATTGTAAAGCGAGGGGAATCATTCGCATTGATAGCCAAGCGTTACGGGATGACCGAAGAAGAGTTGAAAGCGGCAAATCCGGATTATTCGGTTTGTTATATGGGACTAAAACTAAATATACCTGAGAAGTATGCAAAAGCAATTCAGGTTACTTCAGTTGCATCTCCTGAGTCTGTATCAGGATTGTCAGCCAGTTATAGTCAAGAAGATTTTACAAAGTCTGCGACTGTTGCTTCAAAACAAGAGAAGAAAAAAGGAAACTTTTGGAAGAAGCTGGGAGACATAGCTTCGAATGTAGGCGATATAGCTGTTTCGGTTGCGTCCGGAATGGATGAGGCAGGGTTGCTTGATAAGACCGGTAAGGCAGGAGAAGCTATAGGCGGAACAGCCGATATGGTGAATATGTTGCGTGGGCAGGAAAGTAGCTATTTGGTTAGTGCTACGGGGGAAGATAAATATGTTAGTGAAGAAAATGTAGATTGCAGTATGCCTATATCATCTGCTGCATCTGCTAATGATGCAACCATAGCAGAGATAGACAGGCAAATAGCTGCACTTCAGAAAGAAGATGAGATGTTGGAGGGGCAGAGAACTCAGAGCCTGATGAAAGGAGTAAGCACTACACGAGGACAGGGAGGTTCTGCACGAAGGAGCCAGAATAAGCGATTGGCAAGCATGAGTTCATCTTCTCGCGTAACGAAATCTACAATGAAGAAGGATTTGGAAATAGCAAAGCGTCAGAGTGAAATACAAAGACAGATTAGGGCTTTGAGAAAACAGAAAGCTGATTTGCTGGGAGATCCTTCGGTTATTGATGAAAAGAGTGCTTTTGAAAGAGAGCGTTCCATTCGGAGCAAGGTTTATAATGATCCGAAAGTGAGAAAGACGAGAATGAAAGCTGCTAATATCCGAAATTACCAGAAATCGCGTGATGTTGCGATTGAACGTAAGTGGAAACTGGAAAATGATCCGGATTATTGTTCTGAATATGATGCGGAAGAGCGTGCGAGAGCGATTTACGAAGCCCAAAAAGATATCGAAAAATATACTCGATTGATTGAGGAGTGAAATCCTTTTTTTAGGGGCAAATATTTCATAAATTCAAAACAGTTTCTTCTGTGAGGCTGTCTCAAAATAAAAAATGCCTATCAAGAAGTAATGTCATTCTGAGCAAAACGAAGGATCTCGTGTACATCAACTTCTGTTTTCGAGATCCTTCACTACGTTCCCTTAGATTTGCGCGGTGAAAGAAAATACGGCTGAAATGTTTGCTTTTGTCGTATGAAAGAAGCAGGCCTGCCGACCGCCAAGGTAAACCATGCTTGTTCTAGATATACTCTATATCCTGTTTTGGATCTTGCGGTTAACAGTCAAAAAGTCACATAGAAAACTTTATCCTTTGATGTTGATTAAGGGAGATAGCTCACGGCTGTTATAGCTGACCTGTTAAAATTTAAAAGATAGGGCAAAGTTAATCATTAGAATCGATTTCAGCAAGGAGAAAATGAATTTGTACGGATGCTCAGGACATGTCTATCCTGACGAAAGACGAAGTGGAAAACAGCCGTAAGGGATGCGGAGAGATGACGAAGCGTTTCCGCAGCTTACGGAAAGGGATAAAGGCGTGTGCAGGGTTTCTATGTCATCTTCCTGCAATGCGCACGAATCTTTTTCGTTACTGATATATGATTTCAGCCGGCATCCGTCATATCTGTTCAGTCCTGATGCTGTACCAATCCAAAGGAAACCCGCTTTGTCTCGCAAAATGGCTTTTACTTCGTTGTTCAGCAATCCGTCGCTTGTAGAGAGATGGCGGAAGACGTAATGATAGGTGGCTTGTCCTTGTAGGGCAAGGGGACAGATTAAGAAGAGTAAACCGTAGAGAAACCGTGTTGTCTGATTCATGGCATTGCTGTTTTTAAGGCAAATGTAGGGAATCTTCTTTTAAGAATGGGGAACTCGTGGTATTATTTTAGGGATAGTGAGGTATCTTTTGATACGTTTTATTCATTCTCTTCTTTCAGATCCTGCAGCTGTTGTTTTATATCATCTACAAAATCATTTGCCTGTTCCATAATATCATCGAACTGCTTTTTCAGTTCCTCATGATTGAACTCGGCAGCTTTGTCCGACATCTCTTCTGAGAATTTTTCCAGTTCTTTCCGTTGGTCTTCGGTCATGTTTTCCAGTACTTTTTTGCCTTTTTCATTGATGCTGCGGTATTCTTCGCCTACCCGTTTCCAGTCTTCTTCCGTATAGGTAGATGCATTTTTGAGAGTTTCTTCGGTCAGGTTTTTCATGTCGTTCACGTAATCTTGGGCACTGTAGCTGGTGCATGCGGTGAGGCATATACCGGCAAAGCCGATGGCAAGGGTAAGGTGAGATAGTTTTTTCATAAATAGAAGTTTTTTGATGTGAGTGAATACAAAGGTAAACAAATTCTTGAAATCTGGCGGATATTTTCTTTATTTTTGCAACAGATTCAGAAACCAAAATTGATACCCATGAAAAAACAGATTCTTATGTATGCATTGCTGGTGCTGTGCCTTTCGGTGTCGGCATCTTCCGGAAAACAATTGTTCAATAATGGCTGGCGTTTCCGTTTAGGTGATATCGCAGAAGCAAAAAACGAAGTATTTGATGACGGAGTGTGGAGGGAACTGACGCTTCCGCACGACTGGAGCATCGAAGGACGTTTTGACAAGGATGCACCAGCCGGTAATGATGGAGGCTATTTACCTGCCGGCATCGGATGGTACCGCAAGACGTTTGAACTACCCAAGGCTATTGAGGGCAGGAAATACCAACTTTATTTCGAAGGAATCTATATGAACTCGGAGGTCTATGTCAACGGGCAGCGTGCAGGCGGGCATCCGTATGGCTATTCTTCGTTTTTTGTAGATATTACATCGTATGTGAAAACGGGAAAGAATACGGTGGCGGTCAGAGTTGATAATTCGCAGCAGAAGAATTGCCGTTGGTATACAGGTTCGGGAATTTACCGTAATGTGTGGCTGGTTGAAAGTGAACTGGTGCATATCGCTAATTGGGGTATCCAGGTAACAACTCCCGATTTGCATACAGCAGTCATTAAGACTGACATAGAGAACGAAACGGATGAAAAGAGGACAGTTGAAGTAAAAACAGAAGTATCCGGACAGCATCAGACTGAAACAATCGTGCTGGAGCCGGGTGAGCGGATTGGTGTAACGCATACCTTGGCATTATCCGATGCAAAGCCTTGGTCGCCCGATACCCCGAACTTGTATACCGCCCGCATCACCGTGACCGAAGAAGGGGAAACGGTAGATTGTAAAGAAGAACGCTTCGGTTTCCGTACTTTGGCCTATTCAGCCGAAAAAGGTTTTCTGTTGAATGGAAAGGCTGTCTTATTGAATGGGGGATGCCTGCATCACGACAACGGCATTTTGGGGGCGGCTGCCTACGACCGTGCCGAATGGAGGAAGGCAGAGCTGATGAAACAGGCTGGTTTCAATGCCGTACGTACTTCACACAACATTCCTTCGGAAATTTTTCTTCATGCTTGCGACGAGTTGGGGCTGTTGGTTATCGATGAAGCTTTCGACGGTTGGCGTGATGCCAAAAATACGTATGATTATCATACGTTGTTTGACGAATGGTGGGAACGTGATATTGAAGCGATGGTGCTCCGCGACCGCAATCATCCCAGCATCTTCTGCTGGAGCATCGGTAATGAGGTCATTGAGCGGAAGAAGATAGAGGTCGTGACTACGGCACGCAAACTGGCAGGCCTTTGCCGCAAACTGGATCCGACACGTCCGGTGACATCGGCGCTTGCCGCATGGGACAAAGACTGGGAGATATACGACCCGTTGGCTGAAGCACACGATATTGTGGGGTATAATTATATGATACATAAATCAGAGGGAGATCATCAGCGTGTCCCTTCACGCATCATGATGCAGACCGAATCGTATCCCAACGATGCCTGGAAGAATTTCCGTAAAGTAAAAGACCATGCATACATTATCGGTGATTTTGTATGGACGGCGGTAGACTATATCGGTGAGTCGGGCATTGGACGCTGGTATTACGAAGGCGATGTGCCGGGTGAGCATTACCACCGTCCGCTTTATCCGTGGCATGCTGCTTATTGTGGCGATATCGACCTGACGGGACTGCGCAAACCTATCAGCCATTACCGCTCTATGTTGTGGAATGATGCGGGAGACGAGCATTTGTACATCGCCGTAAAAGAGCCTGATGGCTACAAAGGAAAAATACAGACTACGCAGTGGGGGACGTGGCCTACTTTTGCTTCATGGAATTGGGAAGGGCATGAAGGTAAACCGATAGAAGTGGAAGTATATTCACATTATCCTATGGTACGGCTCTACTTGAATGACCAACTGATAGAGGAAAAGCCGGTAGCGGAAATGAAAGCTGTATTTTCCTTGGCATATACACCGGGTGTGCTGAAAGCTGAAGGCATCCGCAATGGAGAAACAATCGAAACACAGACCTTGCGAACAGCAGGAAAACCTGTTGCTCTGCGCCTTACAGCGGACCGAAGTAAGCTCAATGCCGACGGGCAGGACCTTTCGTTTATAGTAATAGAGGCAATCGATGCGGAAGGGCAGACCGTACCGGTGGCTGATAACCGGTTATCGGTATCTGTCGAGGGGGCGGCTACGTTGCTTGCTTTAGGCAATGCCGACATCAAAGATGAAGACCCGTATTTCGATTCTACGCATCGCTTATGGAAAGGACGTGCATTGCTGGTGGTGCGTTCCAATAAGAAGAGCGGTAAAGCAAGCATACAGGTATCTGTCGGGGATATCGGCGGAAAGGATGTGAAGCAGCGTCTTTCTCTTTCGTTCAGGTGACGTTGAAGCATTGGGGGCAGCACACAGAGACTGGCATCATCCGTGTGCTGCCGGTTGGTATTGTTTATTATGAATGTCCACGGTTAGCCAATCCGGCTGAGTTGAAAACGCAGTATATATCCATAGGCGTATGCAGTATATATTCAAATGCGTATGCAGTATATATTCAACCGCGTATGCAGTATATATTCATTTTTCAGGACTATATATTGGCTGTGGGCGGACATTCATTTTGTCTTATTTGCATCAGAAGGGGTGGCAGGTTTGAACAATTGCTTTTTCAGCCATTCACGTACTGGCAGGTCATAGAGGCGGTAAGCTCCGTATGCTATCAGAATAGCAAGCAGGAAAGTGCTGACTGCAACGAATATGTGTGTGCCTGTGGGGGCATCTTTGTGGCTGTTTGCCCATGCCATTTGCATATAAATAAGCGGGTAATGGGTGATGTATAGTGGAAAAGATATGTCGCCGAGGAACTTATTGATGCTTTCCGAGGTGCTTCCCTTTACGCTGCTTCCGGCGCCTATGGATACGATAAGCGGAAAGAAAACCAGGATACAGGCAGCTTCGTAAAGCCCGTTTGTCCAGCGTGCGTTTCCTTCCGGACCTAATCCCATCCAGGGCATGCACAGTAATACGACAATCATTGCCGAGCACCACCAGAATCCTCCTTTTACCTTGATGAGTTTTCCGGTGCGCGACAACAGCAGTCCACAGAAGAAAGGATAGAGCAAGCGTGTCAATCCTATCTGTAATTGGTCGGGAGAAAGACACCAGCCTCCTATTACCGTATAGGAAGCCGAAGAGCGTGCAGCCAGGAAACCGAAAATGTCAATGTTCAGGCAAAGCACGAGGGTCATGATACCGAAGAGTACCACACAGGCACCCAATGCTTTTCGTGAAAAGTGCCTGAAAAGGACGGCATATAAGAAATTGGCAAGATATTCCCATTGCAATGACCATGCCGGACCGTTCAGGGGATTGGTTTCTCCCCATCCACGGATGTCCATCGATGTGGGTATGGGAATCATGGTAAATGCCCATAGCATAATCAGGGCTGTTTTATACCAAGGCGTGTCTCCGATAAGCGGAAAGCTGGAGCAATCACCAAAATAGAACAGGGCGGCTCCAAACAATGAACCGAATATCACCATCGGATGCAGGCGGATAAGCCGCCGTTTGACAAATCCCCATGTCGACATACGGTCCCATCGGTCATCGTAAGCATACCCTATGACAAATCCCGACAAGACAAAAAAGAAGTCTACAGCAAGATAGCCGTGATTGATGGGCTGGCTGGTACCGCCGTGGTAATAGGTTTCAAACAAATGGTAGGCTACGACAAGCACAGCGGCTACACCGCGTAGTCCGTCCAGTATTTCGTAGCGTGGCTTAGAGGCAAGATATACATTGCTTTTCATGCGTAAAATATTTTAATTTGTGAAACTTACAGGAGGTAAGAAGTCAAGTAGAAGCCAACACCTTTTAGGCTGATAGCATAAGCAGTGCCATTGCCCTTTATTCTTCATTCTTTACTTTCTCTACCTTCTTGTAGTATATGCAAAGATAATGGATAATGCTTGTTTTCGATATTCCGCTATAAAAGTAAAGTCTTCATTAAAAAACTGTTTTGAATTTCTACAAAAAGTTTTTTCTCGTCTTGATGTGTTCGTTTTCGTGTGTGCTTTGGCAGTTTTTGGGGTCTTCAAAACTCATCCTAAATCAGCATACGATAAATTCAAAACAGTTCCTAAAAAAATATTTTATTTTTTGATATAATCTGTGAGGAAAGCGGAATGCCTTTGCGGGAATTGTGCTAATTTTGTCAACGTATTAATAAAACGATAAGTATGAAACAAAGATTATGGATGCTGGCGGCGGGATGCCTGTTCGCACTCGCTGCCCAATCGCAAGAGACCGTTGCGGTAAACACAGGGAACATCGTTTCGCCGGAAGTGGATACGGCGGCGCAGACAGTCACATTCCGCCTGTTGGCACCGGCGGCAAAAGAAGTGACGGTAGAAGCCGACTATTTCGGCAAGGTGCAGAAACAAACTCCGCTGGGGGCGGTAGAGATGCCTCTCCGTCAGGCGATGACGCGCGACACAGCAGGCGTGTGGACGCTGGAGACTCCGATGCCTGCGCCCGAATTGCACACGTATTGTTTCTACGTAGACGGGTTGCGGATGGTGGATCCCAGCAACGTATATATGCTCCGCGACATAGCCACGTATACCAATTATTTTCTGGTCGACGGTGAGCTGTCTGCCAACTATTTTGTGCGCGAAGTGCCTCACGGCACGGTGTCGAAGGTGTGGTATCCCAGTCCGAAGCTGGGGATGGAGCGCCGCCGCATGACGGTCTATACTCCGGCAGGTTACGAGGACGGTACGGAGCGTTATCCTGTGCTCTACCTGCTTCACGGTGCCGGGGGCGACGAGAATGCGTGGAGCGAACTGGGGCGTGCCGTGCAGATACTCGACAACCTGATAGCGCAAGGCAAGGCGAAACCGATGATTGTGGTGATGCCGAACGGGAACGGCGGGCAGGAAGCTGCTCCGGGCGAGTACCCGAACAGCATGTACAAGCCTTCGTTTATGAATCCGAAGACGATGGAAGGTTCGTTCGAGGTGGCATTCCCCGATATCGTGTCGTATGTGGAGTCGCATTACCGCACGGTGAACGACAAGGCGCACCGTGCCATTGCAGGCCTGTCGATGGGCGGATTCCATTCGCTTTACATCTCTGCCAACTATCCCGACCTGTTCGATTATGTAGGTTTGTTTTCGGCAGCCGTCAACCGTGAGGCAAAGGGAGACAATGCTTTTGTCTATGCCGACCTTGACACGAAGCTTGCCCGCCAGTTTGCCGAGGCTCCGAAACTGTATTTCATCGCCATCGGAACTGCCGATTTCCTGTATCAGGACAATGTGGGGCTCCGCAAACGGTTCGATGCCCAGGGTTACCGTTATGAGTACATGGAAACGGACGGCGGGCATATCTGGAGCAACTGGCGCAAGTACCTGAATCATTTCTTGCCGAAGCTGTTCCGGTAGTTTTTCACTACAGATTACACAGATTTTCAATTAAAATTATTTGAATATCCGCAAACTGCCAATGTAGGAGCGTATCGCATACGCCCCTACAGGTTGATTGGCAAGATGCGGGCATTCATATAAAATTATTTTAATCTGTGTAATCTGTGGTGAAAGACAACCTACACGCGGTCGGCTTCCACGTATCCGTGCATCACGGCATAGATGGCGAGGGCGGACACCGACTTGATGCCCAGCTTTTCGGTGATGTTCTTGCGGTGCGAGATGACCGTGGTGAGGCTGATGTTGAGCCGTTCGGCTATTTCCTTGTTGATGCAGCCTTTGGTAAGGAGCACCAGCACTTCGATTTCGCGGGGCGAAAGGTCGTGCGCGGTGGCGTGCAGGGGAGGTAAGGAGTGATGCCCGTACTGGCGCAGGCGTACGATGGCTTTCAGCAGTTCGTCTTGTGCAAGGGTGCAGTTCAGCGTGGGTACGCCGTTCAGCTGCGGATGTTCCCCGTTCGAAAGCACGATGGTTTTCGGTTGCCGTTCAAGGAAGAATGCGGTATGCATGAAGTAGATTTGTGCCGACACGAAGTAGTGGGCATACATGTCGGGCGTGTCGTCTATCAGTTGTCCGAAAGACGAGAACATACGGATTACGGCATTGGGTATCAGCTCTTCGAGAATGGTTCGCAATCCGAGTGCAGCCAGCGTGTTTTGTTCGAGGATGGCAATTTCAGGTGTATGTGGCATGGTTGATTGATTTTTGAAACGCAGATTAACGCAGATTTTCGCAGATTATTTTATTAGATGATTTACGATTTCATACCAAACCGTTATTGTCAATCGAAAAATTGCGAATAAAAACAATCTGCGAAAATCTGCGTTAATCTGCGTTTAAATTGATAATACATATTCAGCAGCAGCTTCGGCACACCGCTCTCCGTCGATGCCTGCCGAGACGATGCCGCCTGCATAGCCTGCCCCTTCTCCGCAGGGGAAAAGGCCCTTTACGGTTACGTGTTGCAGCGTTTCGGCATCACGCACGATGCGTACGGGGGCGGAAGTGCGGGTCTCTACGGCTATCATCACGGCATCGTTGGTAAGGAAGCCGCGCGAACTTTTCCCGAAAAGCTGGAAACCTTTGCTCAGGCGGTCTCCGATAAACCTCGGGAGCCAGAAGTGCAGGGGCGACGAAATCAGTCCGGGGCTGTACGACGTGGGGGGCAGGTCGAAGCTCAGTTTCTTGCGGGTAAAGTCTGCCATCCGTTGTGCGGGAGCCGTCTGCCGCATGTTTCCCTGTTGCCAGCAGATTTGTTCCAGCTTTTCCTGGAAACGCATCATCGCCAGCGGGTGTACTGTTCCTTCTTCCGTCTTTGCCTGTGCTGTCAGGGCTTCGGTCTGTGCTTCTGCCGAGCCGGGGAAAGCTTCGCACGCCTGTAGTTGCAGGTCGGGATGGGCGAGGTCTTCCGTGCGGAGTTCCACCACCATCCCCGAGTTGCTCCATTTCGTACCCCGGTTGCTGGGGCTCATTCCGTTCACCACTATCTGGTGCGGGCCGCTTGCCGCCGGCACCACGAATCCTCCGGGGCACATGCAGAAGCTGTATACGCCCCGTCCGTCTACCTGTTGCACGAAGCTGTATTCCGCCGCGGGCAGGTATTTTCCCCGTCCCGCCTTGTTGTGGTATTGGATTTGGTCGATGAGCATCGATGGGTGTTCCAGCCTTACTCCTACAGCGATGCCTTTCGGCTCGATGTGTACGTCGTGGGTATAAAGCCAGCGGTACACGTCGCGTGCCGAATGTCCTGTGGCAAGGATGACGGGGCCGCGGAACGTCTTGCCTGTATTCGTTTCGATGCCCGCCACTTCATTGTGTTCGATGATGAGCGCGTCCATGCGTGTCTGGAAGTGCACCTCCCCTCCGCAGGCAAGGATGGTGTTGCGCATGTTCTCGATGACGCGCGGCAGTTTGTCCGTCCCGATGTGCGGGTGTGCGTCGATGAGGATGGAGGTGTCCGCTCCGTGCTGGCAGAACACGTTCAGTATCTTTTCCACGTTTCCCCGCTTCTTGCTCCGGGTATAGAGCTTTCCGTCCGAGTAGGCACCTGCTCCGCCTTCGCCGAAGCTGTAGTTCGATTCGGCGTCCACTTTGTGCTCACGGCTGATGCGTGCCAGGTCTTCCTTGCGTTCGCGTACGTTTTTCCCTCGTTCTACCACGATGGGGCGCAGTCCCAGTTCTATCAGTTTCAGTGCCGCGAACAGTCCTCCCGGTCCGGCTCCCACGACGATGACGGCAGGTTTCCCCTCCACGTTGCGGTATTCGGTATGTGTAAAAGCTTCTTCTTCGGGCATTTCGTTGATGAACACCCGTACTTTCAGGTTGACGAAAATGGTTCGTTGGCGTGCGTCGATGCTCCGTTTCAGTATGCGTATCGCCTTGATGGTCCGTGCGTCCAGCCCCTTCTCCCGGCTGATGTATTGCTTGATGTTGTCATCGCTTGCTGCCTGTTCGGGCAGTACTCGTAATTGAAGTTCTTGTATCATAGGTTTGTTGTTTTTTCGCTTGTAAGTTTTTTGAAACGCAGATTTTCACAGATTGACGCAGATTATGATTTTATTGTACATATCTTCTTATTCCGTTTTGCAAGTTAGTATTGAAGAAATTTATCAGTAGACCTAAGTGTATTCCGCTTAGTCTTAGGTAAGTCAAAATCTGGGCGGTATGAATAGGTAAAAGTTTTTCTACTGTTTTTAGTTCAACAATGATTTTCCTTTCTACCATAATGTCTATCCTGTATCCGCAATCGATATGTGTATTATCGTAAATGACCGGAAGTTCTTTTTGGTTTTCATATTTGATGCCGAGTTTGCCCAGTTCATAACATAAGCAAGCTTCGTATGTGCTTTCTAATAATCCAGGACCTAATTCTTTATGGACTTTATAGGCGCATCCGATAATTTGATATGCCAATTCGTTTGTTTCTTTGTCAATATATACCATAGCTAAAAATATAATTTGCGTTAATCTGCGAAAATCTGAGTTTTAAAAAATCTTTTCTGTGGTGAAGAGAAACACATCATCCGAAGAGCTCCCGGAAGGCTTCTTCCACTTTCCGCACCGGTACCAGTTCGATTTTGATTTTCTTCCGGTCCAGACCTTGCAGATTATGTTTGGGGATGAGCATGCGCTTGAAGCCCAGTTTTTCCGCTTCGCCGATGCGCTGCTCGATGCGGTTCACCGGACGGATTTCACCGCTCAGGCCCACTTCGCCCGCCATGCACACGCCGGTTTCTATTTCCGTGTCCATATTGCTCGAAAGGATGGCGCTGATGACCGCCAGGTCGATGGCAGGGTCGTTCACTTTCAGTCCTCCGGCTATGTTGAGGAACACGTCCTTCTGCGCCAGCTTGAAGCCTACCCGTTTCTCCAGCACGGCGAGCAGCATGTTCATCCGCCGCAGGTCGAATCCCGTGGCGGAACGCTGGGGCATGCCATAGGCTGCCGTGCTCACCAGTGCCTGCACTTCGATGAGGAACGGGCGTATGCCTTCTACGGCGCAGGCGATAGCCACTCCGCTCATTCCCTCGTGGTCTTGCGTGAGCAACAGTTCCGACGGGTTGCTCACTTGCCTCAGCCCGTCCTGCCTCATCTCGTAGATGCCCAGCTCCGCCGTGCTCCCGAAGCGGTTCTTGATGCTCCGCAGGATGCGGTACATGTAGTGCTGGTCGCCCTCGAACTGCAGTACCGTGTCTACGATGTGTTCCAGCACCTTCGGTCCGGCGATGCTTCCTTCCTTGTTGATATGTCCGATGAGGATGACGGGCGTGCCTGTCTCTTTGGCGAACTTGAGGATGGCTGCCGAACATTCGCGCACTTGCACGATGCTTCCCGGCGAAGAATCGATGGTTTCGGTCGATATGGTCTGTATGGAGTCGATGATGACCAGGGCGGGGGCTGTGTTCTTGATGTGGGTGAAGATTTGTTCCAATGACGTTTCGCAGGCTATCAGCAGCTGCGTCGTTTCGGGATGCGGGATGCGGTCGGCACGCAGTTTCAGTTGGCGGGCACTCTCTTCGCCCGAGATGTAAAGCACTTTCAGGCCGGGCAGGCGCAATACCGTCTGAAGGATAAGCGTTGACTTGCCGATGCCCGGCTCGCCTCCTATCAGGGTGAGCGAGCCTTCTACCAGCCCGCCTCCCAGTACCCGGTTCAGCTCGTCATCTCCCATGTCGATGCGCAACTCTTCGCTCGAAGTGATTTCGTGCAGTTGTTGTGGTTTCGAGCGTACGCTTTCGATGCCGTGCGCCGCGTGTTTTGCCACCGGTGTTTCCTTGCGTACCACCTCTTCCGTAAATGTGTTCCATTGTCCGCACGAAGGGCATTTGCCTGCCCATTTGGGCGATTCGTATCCGCAATGGGTGCATACATACACCGTTTTTTCTTTAGCCATATCTTTCCCTTTTCTGTTTCTTTCGGCAAACTTAGGCAAAAATCTGCGAAATTCATGTGTTGAAGAGGTGAAAAAATATGTCGGGTAAGGAATGGGGGACTTCCTTACCCTCTTTGTCTTTATTCTTCCCGTGAGCGATAATCGAATTCAGTCGACTTCTCGCCGCTATATGATTGCCAGATCAGTTTCAGTTTGACGGTATTGCCTTGGGTGTCGGGCAGTGCATCGAGTCTGAATGCCACCATTCCGTCTCCTTGTTCTCCGTAAGTGTCCCCATATGCATTGTGGCGTAGTTCCACTTCATACGGGTTTTCTGGATTATTTGTCGGCAGGAGGCTGACCATGTGTTTGGTTCCACCGTTGCCGAATACCGTCCTGAAATGTAGTGTGAGGTATCCGTCTTCGGCTATGTTCACCCAATCGCGTACGATTTCGATAGGGTCGGTGCCGTACACCGAGTCATTTTTTTCTCCCAGATCGGTTGCCATTGGTTTGGTCAAGACACTGTCCATCCAATAGACTGTGACGGCTTGGTCGTATTTGCCGGCAGATTCTTCCGAAAAATCAAAGTTCATCAGTGCTCTTACTTCCTTGTCGCCGAATGGAGATGTAGCGATGTTGACCGGAAGTACGGTTGTGCTGTCGTCCAACTGCAGGTAGAATGTGCCGTCGGTATCTGTTTTGGCAGTAACGATTGCACCGTTGTAGGCTGTGTAGTAATTGTCATCATCGTCCAGGCACGATGAAAAAGCGAGTGTGCCGCCCATCGCTGTGGCTAGCAGTAACGTCTTGGTCCATTTGTTCATTGCATTCATATTCGTAGGTTCTAATGTGTTACTTTTGTCTATGAAATGCAAGGTAAGCATAAATCATGCATCTTTAGATGTTAAAAATATTGAAACAAATAATGGGCACTTATTTAATGAATATTCTCATTTTTCCCAATAGCCATGTAAGGGCTGACTCCGTCCCTACATAGTACATGGGATGTTTGTAGGATTCATAAAAACTTATCCTAAATCATCGTACGACAAATTCAAAACAGTTGCTTATTCAGAAAAGTTCTTTCCATAAATGCACAAGTGCGGAAACAGGGTGATAAAGTAACATCCTTGGTCCGGCGTAGCGCATGACGGTTCGCATCTGCCCGCGCATCCGGGGACTGTAACAATGGATGGGGCATTGCTTGCAGGTGGGTTTCTGTTCGCCGTAGCGGCAATGCGAGAGGCGGGCATGGGCATATTCCAAAAGTGCCTGGCAGGCGGGGCAAAGCGTGGCGTTTCCTTCTTTATGGCGGCAATAGAGCTTGATCATTTGCGTTACTACGCGCTTCTCTCGTTCGATGTGTGAGGGGGTGCGGCTCATGGTTTTGATGATGATTTCTTTGATTTGGTATCCGGAAAAGTGTGAATTTTGAAAAGCGAAGATAACGAAAAGCCCGGAAAGCTCAAAATGCTTTTGGGAAAGAGATGTGATTTTACGGCATTTTAAATATTTTATACTTACAGATTGCGCGTTTCGTTATGAATGTCTTACATTTGGGGTGCATTTCCGTAAGGGAAGGCATCAGATTTAACTAACTAACAGATAAGACGGTATGAAACAAATTAAATGTATTGGAATCTTGACTTCGGGAGGTGATGCTTCGGGCATGAATGCGGCTATCCGTGCGGTGACACGCAGCGCTATTTTCAACGGGTATACGGTGAAAGGCATTTACCGAGGTTATGAAGGTTTGATTCGGAATGAAATCAAGGAGTTTACCACGCAGGATGTAAGCAGCATTATCCAGCGTGGAGGTACGATATTGAAAACGGCACGTTCGAAGGACTTCATGACTCCGGAAGGCCGTAAGGTGGCGTATGATAACATGGTGGCGGCAGGCATCGATGCGTTGATTGTCATCGGCGGGAACGGTTCGTTGACGGGTGCGCTGACTTTTGCGCAAGAGTTTAATGTGCCGTGTATCGGTTTGCCCGGAACGATTGACAATGACTTGTACGGAACCGACTCGACCATCGGTTATGATACGGCACTGAATACCATCGTGGAATGTGTGGACAAGATACGTGACACCGCGACTTCGCACGACCGCATCTTCTTTGTGGAAGTAATGGGGCGTGACGCCGGATTCCTTGCCCAGAACAGTGCGATAGCTTCGGGAGCCGAAGCTGCCATTATCCCGGAAGACCAGACCGACGTAGACCAGCTGGAGCAGTTTATCGGGCGCGGCTTCCGTAAGTCGAAGAACAGCAGTATCGTGATTGTGTCCGAATCGCCTAAGGACGGAGGAGCCATGCACTATGCCGAGCGTGTGAAGAAAGAATATCCGCAATACGACGTGCGTGTCACCATTTTGGGGCACTTGCAGCGGGGAGGTTCTCCGAGCGCGTATGACCGTATTTTGGCAAGCCGCCTGGGGGTAGGTGCTATCGAGGCGCTGAAAGAAGACCAGCGGAACGTGATGATAGGTATCCGCAATGATAAGGTGGTGTATGTGCCTTTCTCGGAAGCCATCAAGAAAGACAAGCCGCTCGACAAGTCGCTTATCCAGGTGCTTGACGAGTTGTCTATTTAAGCTTTTAGGGACTAGGAACCAGTTGACTAGGTACTAGGTTTTAAATGGTTTTACTAAGGTATTCAGAACCTAGTCCCTAGCCAACTGGTTCCTAGTTACCTAAAAAAGACAGCAATTCTTCGGGTGTATCGGCGATGAATGCCGGATGGTAGGCTTCCAGTTCGGTGCGCGGACGGAACCCCCAACTTACACCAATGGTTTCTGTTCCGGCATTGATGCCCGTCTGCATGTCTACGCCTGAATCTCCGATGTAAGCTGTGTCTTGAGGAGATACTCCTGCAGCCTGCATGATTTCGAATACTACGGCAGGGTCGGGCTTGGCCGGCACGCCTTCCCGTTGTCCGAAAATACGGACAAAAGAGAGGGTAGGGAAGTATTGGGTGATAAGCTTGGTGGTGGCTTCCTGGTATTTGTTCGATGCTACGGCAAGCTGGCATCCTTTAGCCTGGAGAGTTTCCAATGCGTGTGTGATTCCTGCGTATGGCAGGCTCAGGTCGGCATTGTGCTTATTATAATAAGGTATAAAAACGGAACGGATTTTCATGATATTCGTTTCGTTTCGTTCTGTTTCGGGTAAAGCCCGTTCGAAAAGTTTGTTGATGCCGTTGCCTACGAAGAACCGGTAAGCGTCTGTCTCGTGAATGGGATAACCATAAGTGGCAAGTGCATGGTTAGTGGCTCCAGCCAGGTCGGCTATGGTGTCGAGTAAAGTGCCGTCAAGGTCGAATATAATCAGTTTTTTCATTTCCATGTCATTTTTTGTGTTTCTGCCTGCAAAGATACGATAATTGGCAGAAAAAATGGCATGTCTTCATCGGATAAACAGAAAAGTAACATCATATACATCATATTGTAATATGAAAAGGAGACTTTTGGGAAGTTTAAAAAAATGACGATTATGAATATAGGTACTCCTTTTTCTGAAAATTATGTGTTGGAATGCACAGCCGATGGCGGTTATTATGCTTATCTGTCAGACTATGACCAATGCTGTGCTTACGGCGAGACAGAAGATGACGCGCTTGAAAATCTGATGGAAGTGGCCGAAGAATATTTCCGGGAAATATCCTTGATATACACGCTGGAAGATGTAAGTTGATAAATTATTTTAGTTTTATCTTTTGGATTGTAATAAAAAAGTACTTTCTTTGTATTGATTTAAATCGGACTATATGATGAACATAAGACCTCATTACCGTACGGTAGTGCTTTCGGATATCCATTTGGGTGCTTCTCATTCGAAAGTGAATCAGGTGAGTGATTTTTTGAGTGCGGTAGATTGCGACCGTCTTATCCTGAACGGCGATATTATCGATGGCTGGAGTCTGCAGAAGTCGGGTGTGCGGAAATGGAAAGCCGAACATACGCGTTTTTTCAAGATTCTGATGAAGATGATGGAGAATTGGGGGACGGAGATTGTATATGTGAGGGGCAATCACGATGATTTTCTGGAGAGTCTTATCCCCTTGCAGTTTGCAAACCTGACCCTTGTGAAAGACTATGTGCTGGAAAGCAACGGCAAGCATTATTTCGTAACCCATGGGGATGTGTTCGACAAAGTGACATCGGGGATGAAATGGCTGGCGAAGCTGGGTGACATCGGCTATACCTTGTTGCTGGAGATGAACAGTCTTTACAATAAGTACCGCATCAGGCGGGGTAAGCCTTATTACTCGTTGTCGCAGGCTATCAAGCAAAAAGTCAAGCAGGCCGTGAATTATATATCCGATTTCGAAACGGTGCTGGTGGATTTTGCACGCAACCGGAAATGCGATGGGGTGATTTGCGGGCATATTCACCATCCGGAGAACCGGATGATAGATGGCATCCATTACCTGAATTCGGGCGACTGGGTAGAGACGATGTCTGCCTTGACCGAAGACAAGGAAGGCAATTGGAATGTGGTTTATTACACGGAGATGGTTAAACAGAAGGAAATGGAAGAAAAAAAGTCCGTATTATCAATTATACCTGTAGCATCATGAGAGTATTATTCGTAGTCCAAGGAGAGGGAAGGGGACACTTGACCCAAGCGATTTCGCTGGAAAAACTGTTACGTGAGAACGGCCACGATGTGGTGGAAGTGCTGGTAGGCAAGAGTGAGTCACGCCGTTTGCCGGGGTTTTTCATTCGGAACATTCAGGCACCTATCAAACATATTATCAGCCCCAATTTTCTGCCTACGCGCGCCAACAGGCGTGCCAATCTGAGCCGGAGTTTTATGTACAGCTTGCTGAAATTGCCCGAATACTATGAAAGTATGTGCTACGTCAACCGGCGTATCCGTGAAACGGGAGCCGACCTGGTCATCAATTTTTACGAACTGATGACGGGGCTTACTTATTTCTTCTTCCGCCCGTCTGTTCCGATGGTATGTATCGGACATCAGTATCTGTTCCTGCATAAGGATTTCCGGATGCCTAGAAAGAACCGGTGCAGTTCGTTTCTGATGAACCTCTTCACCCGTCTCACTTCGTTAGGTGCATCGCGCAGGCTGGCACTTTCGTTTCGTGCGATGAAAGACGATGAGAAGCATCGTATCAGCATCATTCCTCCCCTGTTGCGTCAGGAAGTGTTCGATCAGGAGCCGGTGAAAGGCGATTATATTCACGGGTATATGGTCAATTCTGGATTTTCTGATTATGTGCGCCGCTGGCACGAAGAACATCTTCAGGTACCTTTGCGCTTCTTTTGGGACCATTGGGAAGAAGAACCGGTGAAAAAGATAGACGAAACCTTGTCGTTTTATCAGTTGGACGACCGGGAGTTCCTGCGCCAGATGGCAGGTTGCAAGGCATACGCCAGTACGGCAGGTTTCGAGTCGATATGCGAGGCGATGTATCTGGGTAAGCCTATCCTGATGGTACCGGCACATATCGAGCAGGAGTGCAATGCGTACGATGCCACTTTGGACGGAAGTGGGATTGTAGACGAAGGATTCAACTTGGACAAGCTGTTGGCATTTGCCGGGACTTACCAGCCTGACCCGACGTTCGGGACATGGGTGCGCTCTTCGCGTTACATCATCCTGAACGAATTGGAAAAACATATCTCGCACGATTACATGCAAGGAATGTATATGGTGGAGGAGTATGTGTGAGGACTTGTCGCCTTTTTTTTGAGCTGATTAGAATTATTTAGGGATTCTTTTTGGTTTTGCAATCGTAATGTAACAAGAATTGTCTTTCTTTGCAGAAAAATGTTTAGTTATGTTACAGAAGAAAAAGAAGTTCCCCTATTTGGATCGGGATATTAGTTGGATGTTCTTTAATCGGCGTATTCTGCAGGAAGCATGCCGTCCGCATGTGCCTTTGTTGGAGCGTATGTCTTTCTTAGGCATTTATTCGAATAATCTGGATGAGTTTTTCCGTGTGCGCATGGCTTCGCAGAGCCGGATAGCCGAATGTGCGGATAAGTCGGCGGCTTCGGAAAGCGAACATGCTAAGAAACTTATCAAGCAGATATCCCGCCTCAATTCGCGTTATGTGAAGGAGTATGGCGAAGCTGTGGTAGGCATTACCGAAGAGTTGCGCAAAGAAAATATCTTCCTGCTTTCCGATACCGAAATATCTCCCGAACAGAAGGCATTCATATATTCTTTTTATAAGTCGAAGTTGAGCGGCCAGGTTATTCCGATTTGGTTTTCGGAGGTGCGTTCGCTCGATTTCGGAAACGATGAAAACATTTACCTCGCCGTAAAGGTGAGTAAAGAGGAAAGCACACGGGTGGCAGATTATGCATTCCTGGAACTGCCGGTAAGCGTATGCGGGCGGTTTGTCCGTCTTCCTAACGAAGGCGAGAAGCGTTATCTGATGTATTTGGACGATGTGATCCGTTGCTGCCTCCCTCTGGTGTTCGAGGGATTGGGATATACTCATTTCGAGGCTTATACTTACAAGTTTACCCGTGATGCGGAAATGGAAATCGACAACGATGCCAATAGCGGTACCTTGCAGAAGATATTGAAAGGGGTGAAGAGCCGTAAGCACGGCGAGCCTTTGCGTGTGCTTTACGATAGCAGTATGCCGAAGGACCTGCTGAAACGCGTGCTGAAAAAACTGGATGTGGACAAGAACGATACGGTGATGGCAAGCGGACGTTATCAGAACCATAAGGATTTTATGCGTTTTCCCGATTGCGACCGTGCCGACCTGAAATATCCCGCATGGCCTTGTATCTTGCGTAAGAGCCTGGACGGTCCGGATAGCCTGCTTCAGAAAATACAGAAGAAAGACCGTTTTATCCATGTGCCTTATCATAGCTTTGATTCGTTTATCCGTGTGTTGCAGGAAGCTGCCGTAAGCAAGCAGGTGACCAGTGTAAAGATTACCCTTTACCGTCTGGCAAAAGAGTCGAAAGTGGTAAAGGCGTTGATAGCTGCCGCACGCAACGGAAAGAAGGTGACCGTAGTCATCGAGTTGCTGGCACGTTTTGACGAGGCTTCCAATGTCAACTGGTCGAAGAAGATGCAGGATGCGGGTATCCGCGTTATTTTTGGTGTGGAGGGCTTGAAAGTGCATTCCAAGATTACCCACATCGGGATGAAGACCGGTCCGGATATCGCTTGCATCAGCACCGGAAACTTCCACGAGGGTAACGCCCGTATGTACACCGATTGTATGTTGATGACGGCTTCGCCCAGGCTGGTGAAGGACGTGAATGCCGTATTCGACTTTATCGAGCGTCCGTATGTTCCAATTAAGTTCAAGGAATTGCTGGTTTCGCCCAATGAGATGAAAAACAAGTTCATCGCTTTGATTCGTGATGAAATCAAGAACAAGAAAGCGGGAAAGCCGGCTTATATCAAAATCAAGGTCAATCACATTACCGACCCTATGATGGTGGACAAACTGTATGAAGCTTCTCAAGCCGGTGTAGATATCGATTTGGTGGTGCGGGGCAATTGCTCGCTGGTCACCGATGTGCCCGGAGTGAGTGATCATATACGAATTAACGCAATTATTGACCGTTATTTGGAACATTCTCGTATCTTTGTATTCGCTGCGGGCGGTACGGAGAAAGTGTTCATCGGCTCGGCCGACTGGATGCCCCGTAACCTGGATAATCGGGTAGAAGTGGTGACACCTGTTTACGACCCCGATATCAAAGAGGAAATGAAGCGTATCGTGGAGTATGGACTGAAGGATACGCTTCAGGGACGTATTGTCGATGGTACGGGCGATAATGAGTTTCACGCCATTGTCGACGAACAACCTTTCCGTTCGCAAGAAGCATTGTATAATTACTATGTAGCTAAAAACGAGAAAGAAGAATGACAGAGATGAATTATGCGGCAATCGACATCGGTTCGAATGCCGCCCGTTTGCTGGTGAAACGGATTGAAGAAAATGAAGGGCAGGTGAAGTTCACGAAGGAATTGCTGCTGCGTGTGCCTCTCCGCCTGGGTTTTGATGTGTTCGGCAAGGGAAAGATTTCGGAAAAGCGTGAAAAGAACATGATGCGCCTGATGAAATCGTATGCCTATCTGATGAAGATTTACGATGTGCAGAAGTACCGCGCGTGTGCCACTTCGGCGATGCGCGATGCCAAGAACGGTATGGACATCATCAAGGAAATCGAGAAGAAAACCGGTATTCACATTGAGATTATCGGCGGACAGGAAGAGGCGCAAATCGTCTATAACAACCACATTGAATATATGAAAGACCGCACGGGCAATTACCTGTATGTGGATGTAGGAGGCGGCTCTACCGAAATCAACCTGCTTTCGCAAGGAGAATTGCAGTGCAGCCGTTCGTACAACATCGGTACCGTGCGTTTGCTGAACAAGGCGGTAAAGGAAAGCGAGTGGACGCGCCTGAAAGAGGATATGGCGGAACTTGCCCGCCAATATCCCGATACCAACATCATCGGTTCGGGAGGAAACATCAACAAGCTCTACCGGCTGGCGGAGAAGAAAGACAAGAAAGCCCAACGCATGACGGTAGAAACCCTGCGTGGCTTGTACGACGAATTGAGTGTCTTGTCGGTGGAAGAGCGTATGGATAAGTTTAGCCTGAAGCCCGACCGTGCAGATGTTATCGTGCCTGCAGGCAACATCTTCCTGACCATAGCCGATATCTTAGGCTCCTCATATATCTATGTGCCAACCATTGGTCTTGCCGACGGTATCATCGATGGACTTTATGCCGGAAGCAAGGAAGAGCGCGAACACGGGAAATCATTGAAGTCGCTCGATGCGGAAAAATGATATGATTGAATGAAACGCAGATTAGCGCGGATTGACGCAGAAATTTTTATTTTATATAATCTGCGAAAATCCGCGTTAATCTGCGTTTATAAAAATGTATGGCCAATTTTATTTCTTCTTGATCGTAACCAGAATCACGCCGTTCTTGCCTTTCTCGCCGTAGGGAGCAATCTTTGCAGGATCTTTCCATACTTCTATCTTTTCAATCGTGTTCGGGTCGATAGCATCAAGAGAACCTGTATATTCCACTCCGTCAACAAGCAGCAATGGTTTAGGTTCACTTACTTTTGTGCTGTCTTGCTTCCCGTTTTCAATGATTCTGAATACCACCGGAACGGTATACAGCGTCGGTACGGCTTTTCCGTCTTGCATGCCCGGTTGCCATTTGGGCATATCCGAAAGTACACGGATGGCTTCGGCATCGAGGCTGGAGCTTATGCCACGCACGATGTTCACGTTTTCTATGTTTCCGTCTTCCTTTACCGTAAAGCGGGCGATGACTCTTCCTTCTGTTTTATTTCGTTTGGCGTCTTCGGGATAGCGTATATTCTTGTGGATATACTCCATCAATGCTTTACTGCCGCCTGGGAACTGGGGCATCTGCTCTACCTCCGTGTAGGGTTCTTCCTCGTTATCTGGTTTTTGTTGATACCCCACGAAATTTTTATCTGGGTCTTGCTGATACCCTACGATGTTTATCGTTTGGAGTTTCCCTCGCAAAGTATCGGCTTTTTCGATACTTTCACTTGTTACGGCATCGGATATTGCCGGAAATTCCGTAACTTTGACACGTGAAATCTCTTCCAGTGGTTTCGAGATTTCGGGACGGGCAAAAGCGGCTACAGCTACTGCAGCCAGCGGAAGTACGTAGAGGTACTTGGCGCGTGCCCACGGGTTCGATTTTTTTCTCATCATCATAGTGATACGTTTTTTAAGTGAACTGTGATTTAAGCTGTTGGCGAGAGAGTAGAGCCTTGAGCCAACGGCTTTCTTTATTAATAACAATTGATATTCCTTGGCGTTGACGCCGGATGCCAGTACGGCTTCATCGGCTTCGTATTCGTGGATGTTCTGCAATTCTTGCTTCACCAGCCATGCCGCCGGATTGAACCATTGCACGACGATGCACGCTTGGGCAAGCAGCAGGTCCCACGAGTGCCGGAGGCGGATGTGGGCTTGCTCGTGTGCCACTATCGCCCTGTTGTCTTCTTGCAGGTCTGTGTCCGGCATCACGATGTAATGCATCCAGCTGAACGGGGCGATTTTCCCCGGATAACGTACCAGGATGCTCCCGTCTGCCAGCCTTTCTTTCCGGTTCCTGCGGATGACGCTACATATCCGCCCGATTCCGATAAGGCTCTTGATGCAGCAGCAGAAAGCTCCTATCAGGTAAATGCTTACCATTGCTTCTTGCCATCCGAACCGGGAAACCGTTTCCGCGGCTTCTGTTCCTGCACGAAGTTCAGCCAGCATCAGCAGGCTTTCCAAGTCCGATACGGTCTGGTTCAATGCCGTAGGTTCGCTGATGGCAATCTTTACCGCAGGCAGGAGGCACGACAAGACCAATATGCCAAGCAATGCCAGCCGGTTGAACCGATGAAACGTTTCCTTGCTCAGCAATACCTTATAAAAAAGGTAGAACAAAGCCAGGCAGACCGATGCTTTCAGTATATAGATAAAAAATAGTCCCATATCTTTTTGAGTTCTTAAGTTTTTAAGTATGTCCGCAGATAGCCAATGTAGGGGCGTATCGCATACGCCCTGAAAAACATCCACGTGGATTAGTTGATGCATTCGGGCGTATGCGATACGCCCCTACAGGCAATTTGGCAAAATGAGGACATTCATATTGAGTTTTTAAGTTTGTTGGTTTTTAAGTTCTTGAGTTTATCTTTTAGTAATTCAATAACTCCAAACTGACAAACTAAAAAACTCAAAAACTAACACAACCTTATTTCCCTTCCTCCACTTGCTTGATAAGCTCTTTCAGCTCCTCTATCGAAATCTCCTCTTCCTTTACCAGCGAAGAGACCACCCCTAAGTAGGAATTGTTGAAATACTTGCTGATGACGCTTTTCAGCGTCCCGCGCTTGAACTCGTCTTTCGACACGGCGGCACGGTATTGGTACGTATTGCCGAATGCCGTATGCGCCAGATAGCCTTTCTCTTCCAGTCCGCGCACAATGGTGGAAAGCGTATTGAAGTGCGGACGCGGCTCGGGATAGAACTCCAGCAGCTGCTTGACGAACAAAGGACCTTTCTCCCAGAAAAATCCCATTACTTCTTCTTCTTTTGCGGTCAGTCTTTTCATGCTATTTCTGTTTGTTTTCCGCAAAGTAACTAAAAGTTTTAGTTATTCAACTAATCTTTATAGTTAATAATAGTGAACAGTGGCGAAAGTCTGTGGAGGAAATAGAAAAAAGCATATTTGCGGAAAGCGTATGTTGTAATGCCAATGCTTTTGCGGTAATATAGCAATTTATATCAGTAAGTTTTATGGTTTCCAATTCAAAACCGTACGTTCTCGATATGGAAACCGTACGTTCTTGATATGGAAACCGTACGGTTTTGATATGGAAACCATAAAATCTATTTATTTGAATGCATAAAAGAAGCAGTGCTTAAAAGCAAATACAGGCTTGTCTGTTTGATAAGTTACCGTTTTGTTTATTTTTAATGAATATCCGGATGTGAAGAAGCTGATGGGGAAAAACAGGATTATTTGCGACAGTACTCTGGCTTGCCTGGTTGTGCAGTCGGGCAAAACAGTTGTAACCTTCAAGGCTGGATTGACTATTTGGACATTGACGGAAAACCGATGCTGGAAAAAGGGTATGCCATCCGTCCTGATTTCTGGAGAGCACCGACCGACAAAGATTATGGAGCAGGGTATGCTAAGGATTCCCGTGTGTGGTGTGACCCGATGATGAAACTTGTCCGGTTCGATTACAGGGAAATGGAAAACGGTGCGGAAATTTTGGCAGAGTATGACTTGCCTGATGTGGCATCGAAATTGAAAATGACTTATATGCTGGCTTCGGACGGAAAGTTAGTTATAAAAGAGGCTTTGACTGTTGATCCGGAAGCAAAACAGAAACCTCAACTGAGACGATTCGGTATGCAGCTGGTCATGCCGAAAGCATTTGGGAAAATTCGTTTTTACGGAAAAGGACCTCGTGAGAATTATATAGACCGTAATTCAGGAAATCGTCTGGGAGTATACACTCAGTCTGTAGCTGGGCAATACTGGAATTATATCCGTCCGCAAGAAAGTGGAAACAAGACTGAAGTAAGGTATTGGGATATGCTGGACGAAAGCGGTAACGGCTTGCGTATATGCGCGACAACTCCGATGGAGTGTAGTGCACTGAATTTCTTGGACAGTGATTTAGATGATGGCATTGATAAATTTGACCATCGGTCGCACTCCGGTGAATTGATACCTCGTAACTTCAGTGTTGTCAGGATAGCCTTGCGTCAGGCAGGGCTGGGTTGTGTTAACAGCTGGGGAGCTAAACCGTTAGAAAAATATCAGATGCCTTATCAGGATTATCAATTTACATTCATAATCCAGCCTGTCCGTTAAGGTTGTTTTGTGGTATAATTATCTCTTATTGTTATTTGTTGCAGAGGAACACATGGTAAAAGACATTGTGTTCCTTTGTTGCAAATAACAGGCAAATAACAGGTATGTGACTGTAAAGTATAAGTCTTGGTGTTTTTGGTGTATTCGTCAAAAACTTGTATCTTTGCACCGGAAATATCGTTATGTATGGATAAACGCGTACGTTACAAAGACTTTTCGGCTTTTCTGGCAGCACATTTTCCGTTCAAAGTGCAGAAGTTGTCGGTAAATGCAGGATTTACGTGTCCTAATCGTGATGGCACGAAGGGATACGGTGGTTGTACGTACTGCAATAACCAGACATTCAATCCCGAATATTGCCGGACGGAAAAACCAATAGCAGTGCAGTTGGAAGAAGGGAAACAGTTCTTTTCCCGTAAATATCCACAGATGAAATATTTGGCTTATTTTCAGGCATATACCAACACTTATGCCGGATTGGAGCTGCTGGTGCAGATGTACGAGGAAGCTTTGGCTGTGCCGGATGTGGTGGGATTGGTAATCGGGACGCGTCCGGATTGTATGCCGGAGGAATTGTTGGACTATCTGTCTGAATTGAATGAACGGACATTTTTGTTGGTTGAGTATGGGATAGAAAGTACAAACGATGTAATTTTGCAGCGTATCAATCGTGGACATACCTTTGCTTGTACCCAAGAAACTGTACGGCGTACGGCGGAAAGGGGGATACGGACAGGAGGTCATGTCATAGTAGGTCTTCCGGGAGAAGATGGAAAACAAGCACTGCTGGAGCAGACCAAGGCTTTGTCGCTGTTGCCGCTGACTACCTTGAAACTGCACCAGTTGCAGTTGATAAAAGGAACACGGATGGCATACGAGTATGAAAGAAATCCCAGCGATTTTCATTTGTATTCGGTCGATGAATACATCGATGTGGTGATAGATTATGTGGAACATCTGCGTCCAGACCTGGTGTTGGAGCGTTTCATTTCCCAATCTCCCAAAGAGCTGTTGCTTGCTCCCGACTGGGGATTGAAAAATCACGAGTTTACCGCCCGCTTGCAGAAACGTATGTGCGAGCGTGATGCCTGGCAAGGAAAATATTACATATAATAATAGGTAAAAAGGTTAAAGTTTAAAAGTCACTAATTTGAAACAATCATGAAACTGAAAGGGAATGTACATTATGTAGGTGTGAACGACCGCTCGAAAGCGTTGTTCGAAAATTTATGGCCATTACCATACGGAGTGTCTTATAACTCTTATTTGATAGCCGATGACGAGATGGTGGCATTGGTAGATACGGTTGATGTGGCTTTCTTCGAAGTATATCTGAAGAAAATCAAGTCGGTAATAGGTGACCGTAAAATCAATTACTTGATTATTAACCATATGGAGCCTGACCATTCTGGCTCTATCGCCTTGATCAAGCAATATTATCCCGATATCGTATTGGTAGGCAACAAGAAAACATTCGATATGGTGGAAGGTTTCTATGGTATTGGAGGCGACCGTTATGTAGTGGGTGAAGGTGATTTCCTGAAACTGGGGCATCACAATTTGCGTTTCTACTTGATACCAATGGTACATTGGCCCGAGACGATGGTTACGTTCGATGAAACCGAAGGTATCTTGTTTTCGGGAGATGCGTTTGGTTGCTTTGGTGCATTGAACGGTGGCTGTATCGATAAGGATATCAATACCGAAATCTACGAAGGTGAGATGCGTCGGTATTACTCGAACATTGTCGGTAAATTCGGCAATCCGGTACAGAAGGCTTTGCAGAAATGCAAGGGACTTGATATTCAGATGATTTGTTCTACCCACGGACCGGTATGGACGGAGAAGATTCCGCAAGTAGTTGACTTGTATGACCGCCTGAGCCGGTACGAAGGCGAGGAAGGTGTGGTCATTGCATACGGAACGATGTATGGCAATACCGAAGAACTGGCGGAAACCATTGCCGAGGAGCTGAGCGCACAGGGTATCAAGAACATCGTGATGCACAACGTATCGAAGACACCGCATTCGTATATTTTGGCAGATATTTTCCGCTACAAAGGTCTGATAGTGGGATGTACTACCTATAATATGCATCTTTATCCCGAAATGGAAGCTTTGCTCAGTAAGGTAGCTGCCCGCGAGATGAAGAACCGTGTGATGGGCTATTTCGGTTCGTATACCTGGGCAAGTGCAGCTGTAAAGAAACTTGCCGAATATGCCGAAAAGTTGAAGTTCGAAATTGTAGGCAATCCGGTTGAGATGAAGCAGAGCATGGGGCAGGACACCGCCCGTCAGGCGAAAGAACTGGCGAAGGCGATGGCAGAACGGCTGAAAGCGTAAATAATTAATAATTAATAGTTAATAATTAATAGCGGCGTATGGTGCACCTCCAATTGCCAACTATTAATTATTAACTATTAAATTATTAATTATAAAATCGATGCCTATGATACAGAAACTGTACGACAAGCACAATGATCCCGATGTGTTGCAGCATATCGTGGATATCTTGAATGACGGAGGAATTATCATTTATCCTACCGACACGATGTATGCGATGGGATGCCACGCTTTGAAAGAACGTCCTATCGAAAAGATTTGCCGACTGAAGAACCTGAATCCGAAGAAGAACAACCTTTCTATCATTTGCTACGATTTGAGCAATATCAGCGAATATGCGCAAGTAGGGAATGCCACTTTTAAGCTGATGAAACGTAATCTTCCCGGTCCCTTTACCTTTATCTTAAAAGCTGACAGCCGTCTGCCCAAGATATTTCGCAACCGAAAAGAAGTGGGTATCCGTGTGCCCGATAATACTATCATCCGTGAAATTTGCCGTTTGCTTGAAGCTCCGATTCTGACCACTACCTTGCCTTTGCGGGAAGGTGAGGATATAGAATATATAACCGATCCTGAGTTGATTGATGAAAAATTCGGCGAAGAAGTCGATTTGATTATTGACGGAGGTATAGGAGGTATCGAACCTTCTACCGTCATTAATTGTTGTGAAGATATACCCGAAATTGTCCGCCAGGGAAAAGGTGAACTGGAGGTATAAGAAAGAAAATTGAATTCCGCAAAACATCCTATGTAGGGGCAATTAGGTGAAATGCGGACATTCATTAAAAGAAATGTGCAAATAAACGAAGTAATTATGGTATTATCAACTTTATTGAATGTGGTTTTGCTGGCTGCAGAATCGGGAACGAAATTAGTTAATGTAGAAGATTTGCTTGACAAACTGTTGAATTGGAGTATTGATGCGGGAAAAAGTATTTTGGCTGCCTTGATAATCTTCATTATAGGGCGTTTTGTCATCAAGCAGATTAATCGTCTGTTCCGGAAAATACTGGAACGGAGGAAGTTGGAAGTGAGCGTACGGACTTTTTTGGAAAGTCTGGTCAGTTTGTTGCTAAATATTGTACTTGCTTTTGCTGTTATCAGCAAGTTAGGAGTGGAAACTACCAGTCTGGCTGCTTTGCTGGCTTCGGCAGGTGTGGCTATTGGTATGGCATTATCAGGTAATCTGTCTAATTTTGCCGGTGGTCTGATAATTCTGGTGTTCAAGCCTTTTAAGGTGGGAGACTATATTGATGGTCCTGACGATGAAAGCGGCACCGTGAAAGAAATTCAGATATTCCATACAGTGTTGACCACTGTGGATAATCGGATTATTTATGTACCGAATGGATTATTGAGCAGTAATGCCATCACCAATTACAGTAAGCAGGAGACACGTCGTGCCGAATGGGTTTTCGGTGTAGAATATGGTGAAGATTTTGAGCGGGTAAAAGAAGTGCTTCAACGCATTATTGATAATGATCCGCGTATCTTAAAGACTCCGGCACCGATGATTGCTTTAGGGGCTTTGTCTGCAAGTAGTGTGGACATTAAGGTACGTGCATGGGCAAAAACGGCAGACTATTGGGATGTTTATTTCGATATGAACAAGACGGTATACGAAACGTTCAATAAGGAAGGTATCGGTTTCCCATTCCCACAATTGACCGTACATCAGGCGAAAGACTGATAGAGGAGAGACGATAATAAGCCAAGGGGCGAGGCTGTTTTTATAATCTTATCACAGCCTCGCCTTGTTTTTTACATGGGATAAATTCCTGTGGCGTAATGTGTGATATCGGAAATGCAGCGCGTAGCCTGCGTACGGTCTGAGTTCAGGTCGTATATCAGGACATTAGACTGCGGAATGACATTTTCAAAGCATTCTGAATGTGTGGAGATGTAGAGTTTGCCGTTTTGTGCATCAATGGTCATACAGTCGAAACCATTGGCATTCGGGGCATCTTTCCGGATGTCGATGTACGGTTCTATTTTTCCGTTATCGGCTGACAGGCGTGAAATACGAGTTTCACTTTCCGGGAAATAGATATTGTTTTTATACGAAAAAATACTTGACGAGGCGGTGTTGAAATAATCTGGTGAGATGCTTGTCCTGATTTCTGTTTCTTTTGCGATGTTCCATGATTCGAGGTCGATATAATAAAGGTAGGTTACGTTGTTTCCACGTGTGTATGTGGCTGCTACCAACGTACCGTTGTCCAACAGGCATAGTCCACTGATGAGGTTGCCTTTTCCCAGAGCCAGTGTACGGTTGATCCGGTTGCTGTCTTTGCTGAATTCTACCAGTTTTGTCTCCGACCAAAATCCGCCGGCTCCTGCATAGATATGGCCGTCAATAGCCATCATACCGTTGGGAGAGATAATGGATTCGATGGTAACACCTTGATTGCCTAAGGCATAGCTTCCTTCTATCAAATGCAGTTCATCGGTTGTACTGTCGAAACGATATGCAGCTTGTGCGTCTGTGATAAATACATTGTGTTCGTCCAATACAATGATGTTCGATAAATTGGCTTCCACTTCAAGGCGTTCGTTTTCTTGCAAGCAACCCTCCGGTCTGGCAAATGTCATCATTTCACGGGGATAGGCTTTTTCTTTTCTCATGGTTTCTGCATCGGCGATAATCAGGAGTCCGTCTCCTTGTGGGACTTCGTCAAGGTCCAGATAGTCGTCACACAAAATATAAAGTTTGTTACCATGACGGTAAAGGGCATCTGCCTGGTTGCCCAGTTCGGTTCCATTTACTTTTTTGTATACATTTGTTTCTACAGTACCATCAGGAGCAATGTAGGATAAAGAGCCGTTCTCTAGCATGCGTGCCCCTCCGTTCAGTATTAATATGCCGTTTGGTGAAGCATATCCTTCAAGGGCAGGTTGAGATATGCTGTCGGTAGGCTCAGATTCAGGATGGAGAGTTTTGATGTTGTCCGAGCTGCAGGCTGTAAAGCATAAGTAGCCTGCCAATAGGAAGAACGTTGTTTTTCTCATAAGATGTAATTTCTTTTTTATTTCAGTTAGTAATGTCAATCAGGAGTTAAGAAGGAGTTGGAAGAAGTTATCGTCCGCCAGGTGGACTGGAAGTTAGATGCCAACACCTTTTTGTCTCTTTGTGAATGCTATCATAGAACACAGAATGCACAAATCTATACTGCGCATGGTATAAAGAAGAAGCCTGCCGGGAAGCGGGTATAGTTTTCAAACTTGAACAGAGGAGTACCGGTGCTTCCTGCAAAGTCGAATACCCAAAGTTGATTGGTGGTATAGAACGGTCCCACTCCTTTCAGGGTATTGGCATATACATATCCTGTGGTGGAATTTACCCCTAGGCCATTGTACATTATTTGGGCTTTTTCATCCAGCAAAGACAAGTCTGTCAATATTTCATCTTGTGGTGTTTTGTTGTCTTGGTCTATGTCTGGACGGAAGTCAAGGCGATAAATAGTTGTTCCACTGGCATAATAAATTGTGTTGCCATGTGTGGCAAAGGCACATCCTGATGACCCGACTGACGGGACTTCGCTGATGTAATTTCGCTCCAGGTCTTCTTGAGTCGCAGGGTTGTACCGGTTCATGGAGATTTCACCTCCAAATTTAGTACTCATTATCCACAGGCAGTTGTCGGGAGCTGAAGCTATGCCTGTAATACCATATAACGAATAGAACGGTACTGAAATGTTTGTAATTTGGTCATTACCTGGAGTGATTTCGTAAAGTCCTGTCATGAAGTTTTGGTTGTAATAGGTGTACACCTTTCCATTGACAATGGCAAACGGTGCTTTGGGGGCTTCTTCCGAACCTTTGATAAAGGTCAGCGATGCATCGTTTTCGTTCATTCGCCATATACCGGCATTGTCGCGGATATAAATGTGTTCTTCATCGATAACGGCAATGTGTGTAGGCCAGTCCAGCGGGCTGAGCGTCTCTTTCGGATAACTTTTCAGTTTCTTTAGTGTACGTGTGTCGGTTATGACCAACATGCCGTCATTATCCGATTCTGCTCCCATAGCATTGCCGTTCCCGTTTTGGGAAATGATGTAGGTTTTTCCGTTGTATTGACACATGTCTTGGGGTACATTGCCCAGTTCTGTACCATTTACTCGTTTGTATACATTGTCTACGATGTATCCTTCGGCGGTAATGTAAAGAAGTGAGCCGTTTTCGGAGGTCATATTTCCTTCGTTCAGAACAAATGTTCCTTTCGGGTCATCGAATGTGACAAGATAGAAGTTTATGCTGAGTGTAACAGTTTGTCTGTTTTCACCTTGTGCAGTCAATTGCAAGCTGAAGGTCTTGGAAACATTTTCCGAAGCCGATGGGGCAGTGATACCAATGCAGGTCGTTTCTTCGTTTATATTGACTTGCCATCCCCCGGGTACGTTGTCGGCTGTAATGCTGTTTATATGTTCGGCTAGGTATTTTATCTGGCGGGTCTCTCCCGGAACCACGATGACAGGTCGGTCTTGCCCTATGCTGTCGGTCAATTCGAATACCGGTGCTTGGAGTTCTACTGGAGTGTTGTCGTCTTTACATGCTGTGGTACCGATTAAAATCAGTATCAGCAGCCAATTGCATAAGTTCTTCATTTCCTTTTGGTTTTTTGTTTTGTATATCAATTTGTTATTCATGCGGATCAGGGGAGTTATACTATTATATTATGCGCGGTATGGATTTGTGTATTTTGTTAATGCCACAGTTCCGGCATGCTGTCTACGTTCTGTCCGCTTCGCATTACTGTACTTCATCATACCCAGATTAGTTAAAAGGATAGCTTCGTCTGGTGTAAGATTAATAATCTTACAGCGAATGACCTATATTTTCACATTAGCATATTGTTTATTGACCTATTCTTCTGTGTATTCTTATGTTGTCTGTGTTCTATATAGCATCAACAAAAATGCACAATTGCATACCGCAATGGTATAACTTCTGATTAGCATTATCAGGCAGTTCTTAAGAAGCTGTTTTGAATTTATCGCCCAAAGCACACACGAAAACAGATACATCAAGCCAAGAAAAACTTTTTGGAGAAATTCAAAACAGCTTCTAAGTTAGCGTGTAGGAATTTCCTCACCCAGCATGTGCAGGTCTTCCACGCCACTCACTTCTGTAGAGCATTCGCCTATCCATCCGTTTTCCTGATTGATTCCGGTATATATCTTAATGAGGTCCACACCAGGTAAATCGACTTTATTACCATCGCTGTCGGTTGCCCAGTCAATGTCAATAGCAGATTCATCGTTGGTATTCATGGCATTGTCGGCATATCCGTATGTAAACGGATAAAGGACAAAGTAGGTACCGTTTCCACTCTGGTCTATTCCATTTTGCGGAAGTCGTGAACCTTCGAAGCGTAACTCCTTGTCACTAATCCATTGTGGATAATAAGACTGGGTATTATGGACGTTTTTCCGGATGTATCCTGTTTGTCCTTTGTTGTCTGTCCAGCAGATGTACGTTCGTTGTTCTTCTTCGGTGGCCGGTTCTTCTTCGGGAGCTTGGTAAACAATTTCATAATCGTTGTAAAAAGCCATGTCACAACCGGCGTTCAGGGCTGTTTCATACCATGTTTCCTGTTGAGGGTCGTGATGGGCACTTCCGGCTATTTCATACCATTGTCCATCGTCTGGCTGTCCGTCTTGATTTTCGTCTAATGCAACTTGGATGATACCCGGTTCGTAACTGCCTCCGCTTGCAGCAGTAGAAGCTCCTTGAAAAGCATTGCCCAGAATACGGAAATCCCGTAGTCCTGCTTTGTTTTCAATCCGATGGTCGAAGCCTACGATGACATAACCTCCATATCCTCCTAGCGAAATCATGCCACGATTGTTATTCCCGATAGCTTCCAAGGCTTTCCGGTTCATGTCTTCCTGTGTGTCGCCTTCTTCGTATTCAGGCATAGCATTGACAAACTGGCCTGGAGCTGGCATGTATTCGATTACTTGGGTGATGTATGCCGAACTGGTTGTTTCTTCCGGAGCATCGTTGTAATAGAAAGGTTCTGTGGCAAAGGCGAAATGTGCCGGAATATCGCCTGTACGTACGCTCCATTGTTTTTTGCCTTCGGAGGTGAAGCAGTAAAGATACCCCGGTGTTACGTAGTCGGTAGCATCGCTTACATAGATTTCCTTGGTTTCAGGGTTGACTGCAATGCCGTATGGAAGTCGGATATCGGCTTCTGTGCCATCGGTAATGAATTTGTCGGAAATCATTTTGCCTTGTGCCGTATCGTAGATGCGGTAACCTACTTCGTTGTTTCCGGCTGTGTAGCTCCATTCGGAAGAGATGATGTAAAGCAGGTCGTCATCCATCCACATTTGGTTGGCAGAGATTCCCAGGTTTCCGGTTACGGTTTCGGTAGTAGGGTCTATGACGTAGATATCCGAGCCTTCTCCATAATAGTCTCCCCGTGAAATAACATACAGGTTTCCTTTCGAGTCTTTTTCCATCTGGTGCAGGTTGATGGCTACATCAATGGTGTTGACCACTTGAAAACTCTCTAAGTCGATGACCGAAATGGTACGGTCATAATTCGGGTAACGGTAACCGCCCGAGTTGGCTACATACAGTCTTCCGTTAACGATAGCCATATCTTCAGGCTGATAACCTACTACCACTTCGCGGGTTATCTGGAAAGTATTCGTATCAAATTCTACCACTTTGCCGGGGCGTGCTTCTGGATCTATCTGGACCGGTCCGGCATACGAACTGACATAGGCTTTGTCATCTTCGAAGGTTATGTAGCGGCAATTAGTAATGTTGACGCTTCCCAGATGTTTGGCTGTGTATGCGTCCATCACTTCTACAAAGTGTGAACAGTTGACCACTACATATAGTTTTCCGTCGTGTATCTGAATGTCGTTGCCTACATCTCCCAGTTCTTTTACGATGTCGGGGTTGCTTTCCGGATAAATGTTGCGAAGGTAATATCCTCCCCGTGCATTGAAAAAGTCAATTGTACATTTGTTGCTTCCCATGTTTCCTTCGTTGAGAAGAAAAAAGCCTTCAATGTCCTTAGGGTCGGTAGGGTAGGTAATGATTTCCTGCTCCGAGTCGAGCACAGGCAGTTCTTCCCTGCATCCCGACAGCAATGCCAGCAGGAGCAGGACAAGCGGATATCTTCTGATTTTCATAAGAGGTATATTTTAAAACATATATTGCACGATGAATTTGAAATTGATGCCGGGCATCGGGTAGCACGATACTACTTCGTATTGTTGGTTCAGCAGATTGTTCACTTCCAAAGTCAGTTTCAATTCTTGCGAACGGATGCGTTGCCGTTTCGAAAGAGAACAGTCGCTGGTGTACCACGACGGTTGATAGTTGACGGGCAGGTTGGCTTGTGAAGAATACCGTTCGCCGGTATAGATAAAACTGTAACTGGCTTCCCACGAACGCCAATTGAAGTTAACCGCTGCCGATCCGCTGTGCCAGGGTATGTAGGGTATTTGTCCGCCATAAAATTCATTATCGGGATCGGTAAAGTCTTGTGCTTTCTGATAAGTGTAATTCAAGCGTCCGCTTAGCAAGGCTTCTTTACCCAGTTTCCAGCCGGTTTGTACAGCTACATCTATGCCCCGGATTTCCACTTCACCCAGATTGACCATGGTCCAGCGGAAGAAGTTGGAAGTAGGGGTTGCTACTATCTTGTTCTTTACTTCGTTGTAATATACATCGGCTTGTAGCTCGATGTGTTTCATCCACAGGTTTTTGAAGTCTTTTCTGTAAGTTACACCTATATTATATTGGTGAGTATATTCAGGGTCAAGGTAAGCATTGCCTACGAATGTGTAGTACAGGTCATTCAGGGTAGGCATGCGAAATATCTGTTTGTAGAAGGCACGGAAATTCAGGTCTATCTTTTTAAACGGTCGGTAGCTCAGTATAACCGATGGTGTCCATTCCAGCTTGTCGGATGCCGGTTGTCCGTTTTCTTTCAGACGGTCGGATACAAACGTGCCCAGTACACTTGCCTGCAATTGTATACAGTCGAAATGAAAGGCTGTGGCTGCAGCAAAAAGTCCTGTGTTCCGCCGTGGATAGACAAAGTCTTTCAAGTTTGCATTCAGCAGGTTGAATTGCCAGTCTGCCGACAGGTTCAGGCTCCAGTATGGTGTCAGGTCAACGCAATTGGCAGTCGAAACATAAAGTTCCTGCTGCCGGTAACGGTTGTTGATGTACATCAACGATTCATCTTTGTTCGGGTCGGCAAGGTAATGCAGGTAATCGTAGGCATACTTGGCACTGGCAAGAAAATGGTAACGTTCCGAGAAATCTTTCCGGAACAGTGCTTGGGCAAAGAAATTGGCATCGTTCTGGCGGTCTTCGTGTGTAAACTTGTTACGCACAATGGCTCCTGGATAACCTCTGTCGGAAAAGTAAGCATACAGTTTGGTACGCCAGTAGCCGTTTTTGATGTTACCGTATAACCCATGCTCGATGCGCAGGGCGTTTACGTCACCATTCTGGCGCACAGCAGTGGTGTCATAGCCTCCTTCAGTGGCATAGCGGAATTTATATTTACCTGTGGTGTACAAATACTCGGCACTGAAGGAACTGCTTAACTTTTCGTTGATTTGCTGTTCCCAAAGGATGGCAGGGTTTACTACTCCGAACGAACCGGTCTTGAACGTAGCCTTGACATTATATTTCTTGTTGTCTTCAAACTTGGGAATACGCGTCTGGAGATAGATGGTACCTGCCGAACCAAAGTCCTTAGCCGACTGGAAAATGGCACTTTTCTGTCCGTTGTAGAGTGTGACGCTTTCCATATTGTCGAGCGAGAAACGCCCCAGGTCTACAGTTCCGTTTTGTGCATTTCCCAGTTCGATGCCATCGTAGAATACCCCTACGTGGTTGGTACCCATACTTCGGATATTGACCGTTTTCAATCCTCCGATGCCTCCATAATCTTTCAGTTGTACACCAGAGAAATAGCGTAACGCGTCAGCAACGTTGTGCGAACCTAGCCTTTGGAGTTGTTCTCCCGACAAGCTCTGTACGGGAATGATGTCTTTCTGCAAGGCACGTGCGGTGACCAGCACTTCATTCAAGTGTTGCAGGCTGTCGGTCGAGTTCTGGGCATACAAAATGCAGGCATGGTTCCATACAGCCCAAAATGATAACAGCCAGACAAGCCGGCTTTTTTGTTTAACCATAAATAAAAAGTGTATTCAATAAACCAATTAACCGTGTTGTCCTCGCACACAGATAACATAAACTCTTGGCAGGTCTTCTGACTGACTTCTCTTCCGGAACCTTCCCAATACGTTTTTCAGATACAACGCATCAGTGGTAATAGCCTTTACCGGAAGATTATTGAAGCTTCACAGCAGCGGGACTGTCCGGGATTTTCACCCGATTCCCTTTTAATCCGCTTGTCTGAACAGACAGGCAGAACCAATTACGATGCAAAAGTAAGGTTTTTATTTTAAATGTGCAATAGGTATACAATAAAGCCATCGTGCCTAAATGCTTTCGGAATCAGATTCGCAATGAGAATAAAGAATACTTTTTCCGTCAAAATTACCATAGGCATTTCTTTCGTTTATTCTTTCTTGTTCATCTTGAATTTGTTCTCATTTCATAAAACTGAATTATGGGCATTTTCTTAACATCATTAAACAGATATATTTTCACGACACCCTTCTGTCATTATAAGGAAATCAAACTGATAGGGATCCTTGGTCATTTCTTGCGCCAGGTCGCTTAGCGGAGAAGGAAGTGAAGCCTTGAAGTTACTGATAGCTTTTCCCTGTCGCTCGTACAGGTTTGTATCCATGAAGTTCAGCAGCTTTCCGCATGAAGTGTCACAATATCATGTCCTAGCGACCAATAGAATTGCAGTATCTCACTGTTTACATGAGTTGTCGCCTTAATCTGGCTCTTTCTATATCTCTGGCTAAGCTCTTCAATCCATGAGGCGTAGTTTTCAACTTCATATTTTATCCATTGTATTTCTTGAAATTCTCCGCTTGTTCCAAAATCTCCTTAAACACCTCGTCATTCGTTACCGGTGGATAGCCATATTCAGCTAAAACCAAAATCAAATCCATTTTCAGTTCTGCCTTTATGTCATCACGGGTGGACCAGTCTGTGTACTTGGACTTGTCTGCTACAATCTTCTTGATTTCAGCAGCGAGTTTAAGTAGCTTATCTTCAGGATATTCAAAGCCAAACTGTTTGGCGATTGATTTCAGAATATCGTAAAAGGCTTTTTCTTCGTAGCTAATGCCTAAATCAAGGAAAGATTTCTTCTCCTTGTTTAGCTCTTTCAACAAATTAGCCATCTGATTAGCCACTTCCGTCAAGACCTCATCCGCAAAGATAGCACTATCTCTGCGTTCGTTGTATTTGTCAACCAAAGTGCTCAAGCGTTTGGAGAAGTCTACGCCTTTCGCCTTGTTCACCTTCTTGAACTCTGTGATGACGGTTTTCAGCAGGCGTTCCATGAGTTTTACTTTCGTATTGGGCAGTTTCAGTTTGCCAAGGCGTTCCATGTATTCTTCGCTCAGCACATCCAAGTTTTCTTTGTCATTGCCTATCTGGATGATTTCTTCCACGCCTTCTGATTGGATGGCTTCTTCTATCATTTCGTTGACACGACGGTTCATCTGAGAGATGTCCGGCGTATCACCTATTGTCAATTTATAAATAATGGAACGTACGCCACAGAAATAATGAATTTCTTCACGCTCGTCGTCGCTTATCTCTTCACTATTGCTGCACAAGTTAAATGCCGATTTTAGTTTCTTGGCGTGTCCCATGAATAAGTTTTCCTGTTCTTTAGTCCGCTGCATAAACTCGGCGCCCTTGTTCAGACAGTCTAATTGTTCCAATGGTGTACCCGTAGAAAATTTTGAATAGTCAAACTTGCCGAACACCCGCCGGATAATATCCAACTCATCTTTCACCATCGCAACGGACTGCTCAATGCTTTCCACCGAGTCTAAGTTGGCATCACCTTGCGCATAACGCTTCAATGCCACATTCATGTTGCTTTTGATGCCGATATAATCCACGACCAAGCCTTTCTCCTTTCCCGGATAAACACGGTTCACCCGTGAAATGGTCTGCACCAACGTGTGTTGCTGCAAAGGTTTGTCAATGTACATCGTGTCTAGACAGTCCACATCGAAACCGGTTGTCCACATATCGACCACAATGGCAATCTTGAAGTTTGATTTCGGCTTTTTAAACTCTTCTGCCCAAGCACGGCGGTCTTCATCCGTTCCCAGCAAGTTGTAAAGTTCTGGTTCATCGTCCTTGCTTCGGGTCATTATCAGTTTTATCTTCTCGATAGGTAGTTCCTGATTCCCATATGGGACACGTGGCTCCGCTGCCATCATATAATGGTCCTCATGCGCTTCTTCGCCGGGTATTTTTGCCCATTCGGGACGCAAGGCGATAATCTTTTTATAAAGGTTGAAAGCAATGGTTCGGTTGGAACAAACGAACATTGCCTTGCCCTCTACCGTACTCCCTTCTTCCACCCGTTTCTCATAGTGGGTAATGAAGTCTTCGGCTACAGCTTGCAAGCGGTCGGAGTCTCCCAAAATGCGCTCCATTTTGGTAACGGCTTTCTTGCTTTTCTCTATCTGGTATTCATTGGTACCTTCTTCTGCACATTGCTTATAATAATTTTCTATTTCTTGCAATTTCTTATTGTCAAGCAAAACCTTGGCAGCACGTCCTTCGTACACAATACGCCGTGTGATGCCATCTTCCACCGATTCGGTCATCGTATAGGCATCCACCACCTCACCGAATACGTCAATCGTGGCATCAATCGGCGTTCCCGTAAAACCAACATATGAGGCATTGGGCAATGAATCATGCAGGTATTTGGCAAAACCGTAGTTGCGTTTCACTCCCTTTTCGGTCTGCTTGACCTGTAAGGATAAGTTAGTTTGGGAGCGGTGTGCCTCGTCTGATATGCAGATGATGTTTGCCCGTTCAGACAAGAGCCGTGTATCTTCGGTAAACTTATGTATGGTGGTCAGGAACACGCCGCCGCTGGTTCGTCCAGCCAAATGTTCCCGAAGTTTATCCCTGCTTTCCACCTCTACTACACATTCATCGCCGATGAACTTCTTAGCCGTTCCAAAAAGTTTGGAAAGTTGGTCATCCAAATCGGTACGGTCGGTTATCAGGACTATCGTAGGACTGGCAAACTCCCGGCTTCGCATCAACATACGGGTAAGGAATAGCATCGTGATACTCTTGCCACAACCCGTTGCCCCGAAGTAAGTTCCTCCTTTTCCATCGCCACCTCCTTGGAGTTTGGAGTGCAGACGGATATTCTCGAATAGCTTGTGCGTGGCAAAGAATTGCGGATAGCGGCAAACCACTTTCTTCTCGTTTTTCGATAAATCGGGGAAGAACACAAAATCCTTTATCACGCTCAGCAACCTTTCTTTTCGGAACAAGCCTTTTACCATCGTCAAAAGGGAGTTGATGCCGTCTGTTGCCTTATCATCCGCCTCTACTTTTCGCCACGCATAAAAGAAATCGTAAGGTGAAAACAGAGAACCATATTTATTGTTCACCCCATCGCTAATCACCACAAAAGCATTGTATTTGAACAAGTCGGGAATATCGCGGCAGTAGCGCACGGTGAGTTGGGTATAAGCGTCCATAATGGTCGTCTCTTCTTTTACGGCACTCTTGAACTCCAACACCACCACGGGCAGGCCATTCACATAAACAATGCCATCAGGAATACGTCGCTCCGCGCACTGTATCTCTAACTGGTTGACTATGCGGAACAGGTTGTTTTTTATACCGTCTTTGCTGAAATCTATCGGCTCAATAAACAAATCTGGCAAAGCCGTATTTTCACGCTTCAACGAAAAGCCTTCTGTTATCAACCGATAGGTATGACGGTTCTGTTCATACAAGGAGAAGCCCACATTGGCAGTCAACGTGGCGAGGATTCGCTCTATTTCTAACGGCGTAATGCTTTCGATTTTGTATCGGTTGCGCAGGTATAGGCGCATATCGTTCCGAAGCAAGACATCGCTTACTTCCTTATGGATTTCTTCTCCGCTTGTGTATGTGTAACCCTCTTGTTGAAACAGTTCCATGATGGATAGTTCGAGGGCGTGTTCGTTGAAGTGTGGCATATATATACTAAAAAAGAGATTTTCCTTGTTCTGTTAATCTGTAAGTTTGTTTTGCACTGGTTGGTTTGTCCGGATAAGTCATTGTAACATACCCCAGTTTGATAAGTGGAAGAATAATCTTTCGTTTCAACTCTTTAGTCGATTCAAAAGAAAGACTTTCACTCAAGACATTGGCTGACAAATCATTTTCCTTTAAAAGACATAATAAATCAATCGTGTTTGATATTAGTTCTTGAACATTATTTCCAGAACGTGACTTCTCCCAGACTTGGACAAACATTTGTCCAAGTATCTGTCCAAGTTCCATTTTCTCTTTAATAATACATTGATTTACTGCTTCTTCAACTTGGACAGAGATTTGTCCAAGTCTGTGTCCAAGTTCGTTGTCAAGCGTATATCTCTGTTCCTTTGAAACAGCTGGCACTTCTTCTTCAAATCCATGTCGGCAAGGAATAGTTAAAAGAAAGTAGGTCCTGTCCTCATCCGTTTCAATGGTTGCTGCCATAGATCCGTTATCTCTCAAGGCTTTTTGAATTGTAGGAATTCCGGTTGCCCTACCTTCTGTCAAATCCAGTTCCTTCAAGAAATCACCTAATCTGCGGTTACGGTATCTTCGTGCCTTCAACTTTCGTGCAGCCTTTATTGCTTCCGAACTAATGGACCTGTCAGGTCCGGCATAGCTTAATATATCCACATGGGTAGGTTCTACTGTAATCTCCACCGGTTCACGTTCTTGATAATCGCGATGATACAAGGCATTGACCACAGCTTCTTCAAATGCCTGATAAGGATAATTGAATATCTTATCCGATTTTTCAGTATCCGCTGGTTTGATGATTTTCTTTTTAATAACATGAGTGCGGAGATACGACAGCGTATCATTGATAATTTTAGGAATTGGTCCGACTATTTTTGGCACTTCAATCATCAAATCAGGATTATTGATACTGCCTTCAGGGAACAGCACAATGTCGACCTGCGTAACGGGAAAGAATCGTTCAGGATGTTCACAAAACATCATGATTGCACAATTTTTTATCAGTCTGTCCTCTGTCGGACCTGTCAATAAATCCATCTCATCAAGAATATCAATCAGAGGTTTCGCCATAAAATCTCCCGCCAGCTTACTTCCTACCTGTTTAAGATATTCGTAGACAAGCACACTTGATATATCATCAATTTTTGCTGCCACATTTCCCCGTTCATCAAACGGTACACGATGGGCTAACTCGCGTACTTCGTCTAAAATTTCACCTTTAGCCTCAATCGTAGAAGATTTACTTCGCACATAAAATTTCGGTATTGATTTCTTGGCAACTACACTCTCTGCCACCGAATAAGGTCGGTTTATTCCGGCAGGCACCCAAATGGCAAGGATGATTTTACCGTCCACTTCTTCCGGAGACACTTTAGTGAGATAGGGCGGAGAGATTTTAGCATCATAGCCCACCATATCTTTCAGAATACGGTCAATTTCGTTTTCTGCCAAACCCTTTACAGGCCGCTTTGCGATTCCGTTTTCCTCTTCAACACCCACAAGAATATACCCACCACCGATGTTATCCAAGTCTGTAGCAAAGGCACAGATGGTATGATAAATCTTATCTGGATTCCAACCTGCCTTGAACTCTATGCGATTAGATTCAATCTTTCGCTTATTGAGCAAGTCTTCTATATTTATAGGTAGTGCCATGGCATCTAATTTTTATTTATCATATTTAAAATGCATATCGTCCCGAAGCAAGACATCGCTCACTTCTTTATGGATTCCTTCTCCGCTTGTATATGTGTAACCCTCCTGCTGAAACAGTTCCATGATGGATAGTTCGAGGGCGTGTTCGTTGAAGTGTTGCATAATTATTATTCTATATTGTCAAACAAGCTAGGTTCATTCCTTATAATTCTGCTGAATTTAGGATATTTGTGCACTTTACGAATATAATGTTTAAGGCGAATTCCTCTTTCAGTTGTTTTCGCTGTTACTTCCATATCTGCAATAATTACATCTCCTGGAGCAAATGAAAGTTTTTGCAGATTCATCTTTTCCAAAAAGTCTTCGTCTGTCATTTTAGCTGTAAATGTTTTGTCATCATAAGTAACCTTCCAAGATGCAGGTTTGTCAACAAAAACAGGAGAAACAATCTCAAGAGTAACATTTGTTACCATGTTTGAGATACTTTCCTCCTCTGGTTCTTCATATATGACTTGCGCCAATGTCCTTTTATTTATCGTTACCTGTTCTTGCTCTCCGTTTGTCTTTTCATAAGTGATAGTAAGATCTTTGATACCATCAGACTCCACCGCCATTTTAGCGATACAGCCAACAGCATTTGCTGTTTTCTTGTTTTTCAAGAGTTCATCACTTGTAACTATTACTGTATCTTTTCCCAAACTAACGGTTTGTGGCTCTGGATTTTTTGTAAGCAAATTCAATACAAATCCACCAAACACAGTTACGATACTAGCAAATGTTGCATTATTTGTTATCTTCTTAATGCAAAGAGGTATTTTGAAACTACCTTCTTTTAAAGCAATAACATCAATTTCAACTTGATCAAATCCAATACAATATTTTGTATTTAGCGTTTGATTGATAGATGTGATAAGTTTATTCGCATTCGTTAGATAAGCGATTAAATCATAGGTTGATATACTATGTCCTTCTGTATTTAAACAGAGTTCGAAAAATTCCTGTTTTATATTCTTTTCCATCTTATGATTGTTTGTGCCCCATCCTTGCCAAAGACAAAGATTGTAATTCCGCTAATATGCCATACTCTCTATATTTGTAAATTATAAAATCAAATAGTTTTACTAATATAGTTTTCTTTCTTTCATCTTCAAAAAGAAGTATTGGTTGTGCAGTGATTATTTCTTGGCTCAAATTTTCTTGTGCTCCACCATTTGCTAATCTTTTTATTTCTTCTTGATAATAAAGCAAATGAAAGAACAGAAATGCCGCATCATCTTTTGTATGACAAATCATATTGCAACATGCCTGATTTGTCGTTGTCTCACAATCTAAATATGCGACTTGTCCCGCCGTTGCTCCATACATAGCCATAACAATCGCGCCACAAGGAATTATTTTTGCAGAACTGTTTATTAATCCTACTTCACTGATATATTCTTCTGTATTCAAAATAACATTATTCTGAACTTCTCCGGTCTTCAGCCACCGATAATCTTTACGATTCCAATATTCGGTATTGGAACGATTTGGAGTTCCACCTGATTTCATTTCTTTGCAAAATTCACCTATTGTCCCCATTTTCCACCCTTCCGGCAAATCCTCCTTATCAATCCCGTTCACAAACATCTTGCGATAGAGGGTTTGCGCCGTTTCTTCCAGCTTAGTGATGATTTGCTCATTAAGGCGGATGCGATGGGTAATAGCTTCGTATTCGGATACAATCTTTTGCTGCTGTTCTATGGGAGGAACGGGCAGTTCTACATCACACATTTCTTCCCAACTGAAAATCTCACGAGCACTGCCGTGTGATTTGAAACGGGCATAACGGTCAAACTCCGGGCGACGAAACCACATCATCAGGTATTCGGGGAGGAGTTCTTGTTTGTTCTTAACTTCAAATATCGTATAGGCTTGTGAGACTATTGCTTTTTCATCGTCCTTGTACAAAGCAATAGAAACCTTATCTCCATTACGTGATGTAACCGGACCGTATGCAAATTGCCGAGGTTCAACTATCTTATAAGAAGACATATCTGTTCCAATAGTATTCGCAATGGATGGCATGAACTCTTTGGAAATACTGACGCCTAATAGTTTCGTCACCTCTAAATCCCGATTCCTTACATCCACCTCACGGATGTAATCGCCCAATCGTTTCATTTCTCCCTTATTCATAGTTGTTCTTGTTTATCAGGTTCACAACTACTTTTACCATCACATCTTTTTCCTCCGTACGGCTTTCGGCTATCATCAGTGTAAGGGCAACAAGAGTGTTGTCGGCTATACGTTTCGAGCCGTCTGTATTATAAAGGATACCGTTGCCTGCCATAAACCATAAGAATAGCGTGGCGGCTATGCGCTTGTTGCCATCGCTGAACGAATGATTCTTGGTTACGAGATAAAGCAACATGGCAGCTTTTTCTTCTACTGACGGATAGAGGTCTTGTCCGCCGAATGTCTGGTATATCTGCCCGATGGAACTCTTGAAGGAATCATCTTTCTCATGGGCGAACCATTGGCTTCCGCCGAACTTTGCCTTCAGTTCTTCGATAGCTTGCATGGCACCTTCATACGTTGCACGGAACTTTGCTTCGTTCGTAGTCTGCTCTACCGCCAACTGCTGATAATCGTACTTATCCAATGTATCGAGGGCATAAGCATAATCGGAAACCACTTCTACCAGATTGAGGGCATCATCGGAAGTCAATGCCTCTTGTGCCTTGACCGTCCTGCCCAAGACGGCGACTAACTGTTTCAGTTCCGTGTAGCGTTGTTCTGTCAAAGCCTTATTGACGGCATAACCTTTCACCAGATATTCTTTCAGCACTTTGTTAGCCCACCGACGGAATTCAACACCATTTTTAGACTTCACACGATACCCCACGGATATAATTACATCCAGATTATAGAAGTTCACATCATGAGTTTGGCTTTTTCCAGCTATAGCACCGTGTTGAGTGGTTGTCGCAAATTTTGCGACAACCACTTCGTCAGCCAATTCTTCACGAATAGCGTTGTCGATATGTTTTCGAATGGTCTTAGAATCCCTTCCGAATAACTCCGCCATTTGGCTAACATTCAACCAAACCGTTTCTTTGTCTACCTTAACATCTAATCGCGTTTCTCCATCGGCAGAACGATAGATGGCTATTTTATTCTTCAAGTCCATATCCCAACTCTTTAAAGAGGTTCAACAGTTCCTTTTTGCTTTCATCTTCCTTACGAAGCAGTTCTTGCATCTCACTTTGCAGTTGCGTCATCTTCGTATCGAAGTCGATGCCCTCATCCCGGTTCTTGAACTCGATGTATTTGCTGGGCACGAGCGACCACCCTTTTGCTTCGATTTCTTCAAGCGTAGCGGAATAGCAGTATTCGGGTACGTTGCGATAAGTCTGTTCATGACCTTCGCGTTGCCAGTTATGAAAGTTTTCGGCTATTTGCGCAATCTGTTCCCCAGAGAATTGGATGTATTTCTTCTCGAACGGTTCACCCCATTGACGCAGGTCAATAAACAAAACCTCATTCTCCCGGTTGCGGTAGTTCACCAATTCACCGTTCTGTTCTACCGTACGGGCTTTGCGGTTACCCGCCAATATCCAGAGAGTAACGCTGATGTCCGTAGAGTAGAACATATTACGGGGAAGGATTACAATGGCTTCCACCAAATGGTTCTTTAATAGTTGGCGACGTATGTTCAACTCTGTACCATCGCCGCTCAACGCACCGTTGGCAAGCAGAAAGCCCGCCATACCATTGGCAGACAGTTTGGAAACGATATTCAGAATCCATCCATAGTTGGCGTTACTTGTAGGCGGAACTTCATATCCGTGCCAACGCGGGTCGTTGGTCAGTTCGTTTTCTGCTCGCCATGCCTTCTGATTGAAAGGCGGATTTGCCATGATGAAGTCCGCTTTCAAGTCCTTGTGTTGGTCGTCATGGAACGTATCGGCAGCCTTTTCGCCTAAATTGCAGGCAATGCCACGGATGGCAAGGTTCATCTTCGCTAACTTATACGTGGTGTTGGTATATTCTTGTCCATATACGGAAATGTCTTTCTTGTTGCCGTGGTGTGCTTCAATGAATTTCATGCTCTGCACGAACATGCCGCCGGAACCGCAACAAGGGTCGTAAATCTTGCCCCGGTAAGGCTGTATCATTTCCGCTATCAGGTTGACTATCGTCTTGGGCGTATAATACTCTCCTTTGCCTTTTCCTTCGGCTATGGCAAACTTGCCCAAGAAATATTCGTAGACACGTCCAATTAAGTCGTGTTCCTTGTCTTTCTGTGTATCAATCTTGCCGATGACGTCCAGCAGGCTTGCCAATTTGGTGCGGTCAAGCCCCAAGCCGGAATAATAATTGCTTGGCAAAGCTCCTTTCAGTGTCGGGTTGTCTTTCTCCACCTGAGCCAAAGCCGCATCTATCTTGATGGCAATGTCGTTCTGTTTGGCATTTTCTATCAAATAGTCCCAGCGGCTTATTTCGTTTAAATAGAAAACATTCTTGGCGTTATAGAATACAGCCTGTTCGACAAATGCTTCTTTGCCGTCTGCTATCAGTTCGTTGCGGCGTTCCACAAAACGGTCGTAGGCATATTTCAGGAATATCAGACTCAATACCACATGCTTGTATTCCGAAGGTTCAACCGACCCACGTAGTTTATTCGCCGAATCCCAAAGGGTTTCTTCTATGCTCTTTTCTTTCAGCTGTTTCTTTGCCATGTTATTATGTCATTATAAATCATTTTTTTATTTGTTTCTTAAATCTACACTTGACACTTAGCTGTGTTCAACAAAAATAAGCATAATAAACGGAAAAATACAACCTTCTTGAAAAAGATATGCAGTTAATTGTTTTTGGTCATTAAGTTCATCACTGCTTTCATGTCTTTTATATCGTGCGTTGTATCATGTGTTCCATTAAAATGCACAATTTCATACTGTTCAACGTATCGAGGGCATAGGTATAGTCGGAAACCACTTTCACCAGATACTCTTTCAAAATTCGATTCACTCATATACGAAACTGCGTGCCGCGCTGGCTTTTTACACGATAGCCTACGGAAATGATAACATCAAGAGAATAAAAAGCGACCGGCTGCTTCACTCCATCAACACGCAAAAAATGCGTGTTGTTCTTTTTCTCCAACTCATTTTCAGAAAATGTATTATTGATGTGCTTTCTTATGGTCTTTTCATCTCTTTCGAATAATGCTGCCATTTGATTGGCAGATAACCATACGGTATCATTTCCCAATTTCACATCAATGGATGTCTTTCCATCTTTCGTCTGGTAGATTACAATCTTATCACTCAAGTTCATAGCTTGATCTTTTTATAGGGGTTAACAATTTTATTTCTTCTTCTTTTTCCGTATTTCTTCCGCCAGCCGGTAATGTATCGCCGATTCTACCTCTTTGCCGGCTTGCGAAAGGGCATCGGCGAAACATTCTTGGGCACCGGCGTGCTGGGGTTTTAGCGAGGTTGCTTTGTCCAGGTCGGTCATGGCACCCTCGATGTCGCCTGTGTGCAGGCGCAGTTTGCCCCGATTGTATACGGCTTTGAACTCGTTGGGGCGTAGCTTGACGGCTTGGTTCAGGCATTCGCGTGCTTCACTTATCCGGTTGGCATTGAAAAGCGTGACGCCTTTGCGCACCCAGGCATCGACGTATTCGGGGTACAGTTCGATGGCTTTGTCGTAGTTTGCCAGGGCGGCACGCGTGTCGTGGGCTTGGGTGATGCATTCGTTTCCCATCAGGTAATATTCTTCGGCATATTTCTGCAGGCTTTTCTTCGATTCCCGCATTTCTTCTTTCAGACGGAGATTTTCTGCCTTTAGCCGGTTGATGATGCCTAACTTTTTACGGATAAAGCGTTGTTGCAAGGGCTTTTCGATGTCGTATCGGGCATGGATGGCCTTGAAGAAATGGTCGAGGCAAGTTTCGAAGTCACCTTTGTCGAATGCCTTGACGGCAGCGGTATATTCGATGTCGGCTTGCGCCTGCTTCATGGCACGCTCGATGGCTTGCTGGTCGTTGAAATGGTGGGCGAAGGAAACGATTTCGGGACGTACGAAGATGTCGGCACGACTTATCTCTCGCTTCAGGCAGATGCCGTCCAGTGAGGTACACCGGCTTAATGCCACGTAGGTTTGTCCTCCGGCAAATACTCCTCCGGTAAAGTCTATGATGGCGCGGCTGAAGGTCAGTCCCTGGCTTTTGTGTACTGTTATTGCCCAGGCAAGCCGGATGGGATATTGCGTGAAGGTGCCCAGTTCTTCTTCTTCTATCTTATTCTCTTCTTCGTTATACCGGTAGCGGATGTTGCTCCAGCTTTCTCGGCGCACGTCGAGTTCTTTTCCTTCTTCGGTGGTTACGTAAAGGATACCTTCGGCATCGATGCCTGAAAGGATGCCGATGGTGCCGTTTACCCATCGTTTCTCCGGGTCGTTCTTGATGAAGATGACTTGTGCACCGGGTTTCACGGTCAGTTCCATCAGTGTGGGGAGGCTGCTTTCGGGAAATTCGCCATGGATTTCACCTTTCAGCGTGACAGCATCGCCGGGCAGAGCGGCAAGGCGTTGTTCGTTGATGAAGTCTACGTTGTCGCGCCGGGTAGCCAATGTGATGTAAAGGTCGTTCTCGCCCGAGTCCAGTGGCGCCTGATAACGGGTGTTGAGCAGTTGTAAGTCGGCAGAGCCGACGGTATTGGTGCGGATGTGGTCGAGCACGTTGACAAATACGCGGTCGGTCTGCCTGTACACCTTGGTCAGCTCTACCGATACCAGTTCCATTTGCTGGAACACCCGTGCCGAGAAGAAATAGGGATTGGGGTAGAAACGGTTGATGATTTCGCGCTCGTCGTTTTTCACTACCGGTTCCAGCTGATACACATCGCCCACCAGCAGCAGCTGTTTGCCTCCGAAAGGTTCGCGCATGTTTTGTGAGTATACACGCAATACCTTGTCGATGAAGTCGATGATGTCGGCGCGCACCATCGAAATCTCATCGATGATGACCAGTTCGATGTTCTTTATCAGCTTGCGCCGGTCGGCGGTATATTTCAGGAAGCTTTGCAGTTTGTTTCCTCTTAGGCTGAAGTTGGGGTCATCGGGCAACAACGGATGGAAAGGCAGCTTGAAGAAACTGTGCAGGGTGCTGCCTCCGGCATTGATGGCGGCGATGCCTGTAGGAGCCAGCACTACGTATTTCTTTTTGGTGGTCTGGCAGATGTATTTCAGGAAGGTAGACTTACCTGTTCCTGCTTTTCCCGTAAGGAATACGGATTGGCGGGTATACTGGATGAGTTTCAATGCATTTTGGAACTCGGCGTTGGCGGTATCTATTGTGGTGTGTCCGGTCATGGCAGCATTTTCTTGTTCGGGTTTCCTTTTCTGGCAAAGGTACGAAAAGCGGAAGAAATATAAAAGTATACTTGGGAAAGACCTCTTCAGGATGAATCATTTTTGTCAGTCAATAGGATTGTAAAACGAATATAACTTCGATGGCAGTTTCATATATACTGAAACTGCAGATGAATATATACTTCATCGGCAAAGTAAGTATATATTCGTTTCTCCAGATGCTATATGACTTTTTGTTGACCCTATATTGGCAAGTGGAAGAATATGATTTTTTTGCCGGAGGGCTTGCATGTTTCACGATAAATACATACTTTTGTAGTGTATTAGTTAAGTAGTACACTATGATACACTGATTATCAGGCAAAGATTTCTGTTGAGGGCCCTGACGGGAAATTTGGCTGAAGATAAAAACACTGATAGATTATGTTGGAAATAAAGAATCTTTCGTTTAATTATGGCAGGCGCAAAAAAGAGGTGCTGAGCCATTTTTCTCTTTCGCTTCGGCAAGGGGGAATCTACGGGTTATTAGGGAAGAACGGAACCGGAAAATCTACTTTACTTGCTTTGATAAGCGGACTGCTTACCCCTTGTCAGGGAGAGATAATATATAAAGGTAAGGATGTGCGCCGCCGTTTACCCGATACGTTGTGCGACTTGTTTTTAGTGCCCGAAGAGTTTGAATTGCCTTCGCTCACATTGGCACGTTACATAAAGTTGAACAGCTGCTTTTATCCCCGGTTCAGTACAGAAGACATGAGGCGCTATCTCGACCTTTTCGAACTGGATGCCGACCTTAATTTGGGAACTCTTTCGATGGGGCAGAAGAAGAAGGTGTTTATGAGTTTTGCACTGGCGGCAAATACTTCTTTGCTATTGATGGACGAACCTACGAATGGGTTGGATATTCCCGGCAAGAGTCAGTTCCGTAAACTGATAGCTTCGGGAATGAGCGATGAGAAGTGTGTGGTAATTTCTACGCACCAGGTGCGTGATATAGACCGTATGCTCGATCATGTGGTGATTATTGACGGAAGTCGTGTGTTGCTCGACCAGTCGGTGGCGGATATCTGCCGTACTTTGGTTTTCCGGGAGAGCAGTAGCCGCGAACTGGTGGGGCAGGCACTTTATGCTTTGCCTTCGGTAGAGGGAAACAGTCTGATATTGCCTAATGCAGGTGGTGAAGAGACTGAAATCAATTTGGAACTTTTGTTTGGAGCCGTGCTTGCCGAACCCGACAAAATAGCGGCGATGTTTCATGCTTAAAAAGAAAAAGATGAGGACAAATCAGTTTTTTGATGTGCGGCGGTTTGGGATGATGTGCCGCAGGGAGTTACTGGAACCGTGGAAAACACATTTGCTCCGGTTTGTAGCTTGTTATGCCGTATTGGCAGTTATACTGGTAGGATATGGAATGGAGACGTACAACCATTTGTCGCCTGGCACTCCTTTGGAATACAGTCATGCTTTGATGCAGTTTTTTATGGTGATTTTTTATGCGATGGGGATGCTGTTTGCTTCTTCTTTTATGGAGCGGATGAAGACAAAGACAGGCCGTATTGCTTTTCTGATAACTCCGGCTTCGGCTTTCGAGAAATATCTTTCGCGCTGGTTGCTGGTGACGGTGGTTTTTATCGTTGCATTTGCAATAGCGTTCGGGCTTGCCGACCTGACGAAAGTGTTGGTTTGCAGGATGTTGTACAGCAATGTGGCAGAGCAGATAACCTTTGTTCCCTGGAGTGAAGTGTTTACTCATCCTTATGCTGGCTGGAGGCTGGGCGTAGTGGCAAGTAGTTTCTGCTTTTTACAGTCGTTGTTCGTGTTGGGCAGTGTGATTTGGCCCAAGAATGCGTGGATCAAGACATGTGCTGCCTTGATTGTCATCTTGTTGTTGCATGTGCAGGCAGTTATGGTAGTTTATCAGGTAAGAGGCAGTTTTCACCGCGGATTTTATCTGACGGACGAGGATATGAATCGTCTGGTTATCGGAGTAGGGATTGTCTGGGCAGTGTTCAACTGGACGTTGGCTTATTTTCGGTTTAAAGAGTCGGAAATCATTAATCGCTGGTAACTTATGGATTTTAAGGAAAGTAAAGCCATTTATCTGCAGATTGCCGACCGTATTTGTGATGAAATTCTTCTCGGCGTATATCCCGAAGAAGGGCGTATCCCTTCTGTGCGCGAATATGCGGGCATGGTGGAAGTGAATGCCAATACGGTGGTGCGCTCGTTCGATTACCTGCAGCAGCAGGGCATTATCTACAACAAGCGGGGCATCGGTTATTTTGTGGCTGCAGGTGCCCATCGGGTGATATACGACCTGCGCAAAGAACATTTCTTGCAAGAGGAGTGTGGATATTTTTTCAAACAATGTGTCATGTTGCATATTTCGGCGGATGAACTTGCCGGAATGTACCAGGACTTTATAACTGAATCAGAAAAAAACAAAAGTGTATGAAACGTACTACCTATATCATGATAGCCTTGTTGGTAGCTGGATTGCTGCTGACAAGTGGGTTTGCCTTTTATTTGACTCTTGAAGCTCCTTCTCCCAAACGAACGGAATTGGGCGAATCGGGTATGGAACAAGTCCGTCCTTTGCCGGTTTGTAAATCGGTTAGGTTGGTGCTGGAGGAAATCGGAGAGCGTCCTGTTGTTATGCCGTTGGAAATATGTCCGGCCGATTCGGCAGGCGGCAGTCTTTCGTATGTTTCAGGTATGGAAAACTGTATGAAGGTTGAAACACTGGAAGACAGCACATTGTTGCTCAGTTTCAACTTTTCTGAAGATAGCTTCCCGGCTACGGTTTCATTTGTTTCTGCCGGAAGGGAGTATGCGCTTTCTTCCATGCGTCTGAAGCTTCCCGATGCGGTAAAGGCTGTAAGTATCGATATGCCATGTGCAGACGTTTCATTCAGAGGTATCGAGCGGGACACTTTTTCCATCCGGACGCAAAGTCCGACGAAACTGGAAGAGTGTACGTTTGATATGCTTTCGGTATCGGGTAATGGACTGGAACTGAGAAGCGGCCGCGCCGAGCATCTGCATGTAGATTTGGATGAAACTTACAACTGGCAGGTTCATGTAGGGTCATTTCATATCGGTACAGAGCATCTCTTTGGTAGTAACAGTCATGCTTGTGTGTGGCAAAAGGGTGAAAGCAAGGAGCTGTTATGGGAACCGAAGACAGACTATGCCAAGCTGAATGTGATGCTGGAAGAGGCAAGCCGGATAGTGAAAGAGGAATGAAAGATATTGTCCTCCTTACACTTCCTTGTTTTCCCCTTCCTGCTGGATGCACCAGAACTTAACGCCTTTGGCATCGGCAAATTCTTTCATCCGTCCTGCCGACTGGAATCCGCTGGCTACGAAATGCATAGGTACGAGCAAGCCTACCTGGAAGCGGTCGATGAACTGGCGGGCTCCGCGTGTATAGCCGTTCCCGATACGTCCGTCTATGGGAAACATTACGAGGTCGAAGCCGGCGGTAAGCTTGCGGATGTCTTTCAGTTCGCCCAAGTATTGTTTTTCTTCTTTCTCCGGGTTGATTTCCATACCAAATTCGGGGCTGTATATGGTTCCGCCTGTATAGTCATCGGTCAGGAAGCGGGCGTACCAGTTATTCAGATCGCCTGCGTGGAAGAGGGTTTTGCCTTCGGTGCGCACTATCCACGACACACCGCTATCGTTGCTTCCGGTAGCGGTGACATGGATATGTCTGTCTTGCCAGCTTCCTCCTTTGGCAAGCCAGGCATCGGCTTCGTCACGTCTGGCTCTACGGTGTTTCAAGATATCTTTCGAAAGGAGATAAGTGATGTCCGGTTTTATTGATTTCCAAGTGAAGATGTCGCGGTTGAAATGGTCTTCGTGGAAATGGCTGGCAAACACGTACATTGGTTTGTTGCATTTCAGCAATCCGTCGATAACATGTGCCGGATCCAGCCAATAGTCGAAGACCAGCATGCAATTTTCGGTTTCTAAGGCAAATCCGCTATGGAAAATGTAGGTTAGTTTCATATATCTTTTGTTATCTTCTATATTTGTTTCGATACTCGGCAGGCGTGATGCCGTATTCTTTCTTGAAACAGCGGTTGAAATAGGGGATGTCGGCAAACCCTACTGAATAAGCTATTTCAGAGATGTTTTGGTCAGTACGGTTGAGCAATGTGGTTGCCATCTGCAGACGGAAATGGTTGAGATATACCGTAAACGGTTCGTTGGTGGACTTTTTGAAGAACAGGCAAAAGGCGTTTTTGTTCATGGCAATGTAGTCTGCTATTTCGTCCAGTGTAATTTTCCGGTGGTAGTTTTCGATGATATATCTGTAGACGGTCTGCAGGCGCTGTTTGTTTTTATGAATGGGCATGCCATTGAAGGCATGATGACCGATGTATCTGCTGTAGCCTGGGCGGAAAGCAAGTGCAAGGATTTGCAACAATCCTAAAAGTCGTTGTTGTTCGTTGTAATTGTCGAAATCCAGCAGGATGTGACGTATTTCTTTCGCTCCTTCCCCTTGTATCGACAAACATTGTTTCAGATTGGTGTAGAACGAGGCGATATCTTGAAATTCTTTGGCAAAGCTGGCAAGTCGGTTCAGAAAAGCTTGCGGAAACTGGATGAATGCCTCTTCTATCCTTTCGTCTGCCGGACACGCCAGTTTGTCGTATATCCAGCAATGGGGGATGTTGGCAGGTACGATGATGATGTCACCTTCCCGAAAGTTTTCGATGAAATCGTCCGTAATGCGTTGTCCTCCGCCTTTGATGACGAATCCGATTTCCAGTTCCGGATGCTGGTGATAGCCTATCGCACTTTTGTACCACGATGTACAACGGCGGTAGAAGAATGAGTTTTCTGTATTTTGTGCTACTTGTTCGTAAATGACATTGTTCATGGTTTTCTCCCGTTAGCTTTGCGAATATATACAATATTATGGGCAGGTGTATGCTAAAGGGGGAAAAATTTAGATACTTTTGTGAATATACGACAATAGTGCGTGTGTTTTGTTCAATTTTTTTGTAAAAATATCCATTACCTTTGCTATCATAAATTAATAGTTAAGGTTACATTGTCGGTCGGGATGTAGAGAGTACATGTACCGGCCGTTTTTTTACCGCTTTAAAACGGAAAAAAGCGATTGCACAATGGTGTAACCGCTTTTTGATTATTTACAAAAAGCCTTTCGGCATTTATCAGATTCTTTACTAAAAGCTTCTGCTTTTCGGGCTTTAGCTTAATTTGTTTTTTTACTTGCTGAGTTTGTCATTCAGCATTACATAACCCCAGATCATCGGATCTGCATTGGCAATCTTGTGAAAAATGTTTTTTACCTTTTTCATAATTGTTATCCTTTCTTTGTTTAGTTAATAATACCTGAAAACTTAATTACTTGTAATACCTAAATCTTGTTATCCTTTCAATCTCGGGCGAACCTCACGGCTGGCCTTTGATGTTTTTTTCTTTTCCAATCTTTACCTTAAAATTACTAGTTAGTTAAGTTCTAGAACTTGTTGTTCTTTAATTACACTGCAAAGATACGACCTTTTTTGATACAAAATATGTTTTATAGCATATATTTTTAGGTTTTGCTTGTTTTGTTGACCTATATCAAAAAAACGGTATGCCTGTAATATCTTTGTCATGCGATGTGAACAATTGTCAGTCGGAGGCTGACAACACGTCATGCCGTTCATTCTGCAACCGAATACTTGAGAAACTGTTTTGAGAAGCTGTTTTGAATTTCTCCAAAAAGTTTTTCTTGGCTTG